>Ga0172371_10005454_pt1 | contig 18823 bp, 12 predicted proteins | sample Lak12m_FD_114543 | JGI IMG/M metagenome (GOLD analysis project Ga0172371, IMG submission 114543) | Freshwater microbial communities from Kabuno Bay, South-Kivu, Congo - kab_022012_12m | ecosystem: Environmental > Aquatic > Freshwater > Lake | place: Democratic Republic of the Congo: South-Kivu...
CGGCCAGCTTGTTGACAACGGCTTCGAAGCCTACATCGTCGGCGGTGCCGTGCGGGACCTGCTCATCGGCATCGAGCCCAAGGACTACGACATCGCTACGGCGGCCGTCCCGGAGGACGTCCGCCGCATCTTCGGGCGGCGCCGTTCGCGGATCATCGGACGCCGCTTCCGCCTGGTGCACGTCTACGCCGGTTCCGAGACCTACGAGGTCAGCACCTTCCGGCGCGAACCATCCGCCGACGAACGCAGTGAGCGCCTCGGCGACGACGGGGTCATGGTCTGGCGCGACAACGAGTGGGGCACCCTCGAACAGGATGCCCGCCGCCGCGACTTCACGGTCAATGCCCTCTACTACGACCCGGTTGGCGATCGGGGTATCATCGACTTCGTCGGCGGGGTGCGGGACCTGGAGGAGCGCTGTGCCCGCGCCATCGGGGACGCGGGGACCCGCCTGGACGAAGACCCGGTCCGCATGCTTCGGGCCCTGAAGCTGGTGGGGCAGTTCGGCTTCCATCTGGAGCCCGGGCTCGACCAGGCCCTGCGCCCGCGGGTGGACCGCATCGGGCTCGCCAGCCAGAGCCGGCTCTTTGAGGAGCTGCTCAAGGTCCTGGCCACGAGCCGGGGAACGACCGTCCTCACGGCCTTCCAGGAGTATGGGCTGCTGACCCACTACTGGCCGGCGCTGGCGGGGATATGGGACACGCCGGTAGGGGATCAGACGCGTCGCCTGCTGGCGGAACGCGATCGCCGGCTTGAGGCGGGTTCCTGCTCGTCCTCCAAGGCGCTGGCCCTGGCCACCGCCGGCCTGCCCTACGTGGTATCCCGTCTGGGGGGGGGCGACCTGGGCAGCCTGTGGGTTCACGAGCCCGCCATCGAGCACCGCTGTCGGGCTGCCATCCACGAGTTCTTCCAGCCCTTCCCCGTGTCACGGTTCTTCTCCTCGCGTGTCCGCGACATCGTGCTGCTGCTCCCGCGTTTCGCAGGCCGGATTCGCATGTCCCGGCTGGCCCGGCACCCGGAGTATAAGTACGGTCGCGACTTGTATGGGCTTCTGGGGCACCTCTGCGGCTGGCCGGAGGAACTGCTGGCGGACTGGCCGCCGCCGGAGAGCCCTGGGCGTGGACCCGGCGGCCGGCACCGGCCCGGCCAGGGAGACCGCAGGGCGCCCGCTCCCGCGGGGACGTGACGTCAACATGAAGTACTGGATTGGCTTCGCGGTCATCGCGGTGCACGTCGTGGTGCTGGGGATCTTCTTCGGCCCCTGGCGTTCCCGGGCTCCGGCCGGTGGCGTGGCAGGCCCGGGCAGCGCCGGCGGCAGCCCTGCGGCACCCCAGGGCCCCGGCAAAGCGCTCCCGGCCGCCGGTGCCGGCCAGCCCGTCGCGGCCCCCGCGACGGCGACTCCACTGGCCTCGACCGCTGCCGCTGGCGCGACGGGCACCGCGGCGGGTGACGGCCGCTTCTCACCCACCTTCTTCCGGCGTACGGAGAGACCCCTTCCCGCCAAGCTGCAGAACGCCGCCGCCATTTGCCGCACGGGGGTGGTGGTCGACTGGAGCGCCCGGACGGTCCTGTGGGCCAAGGGGGACACCCGGGCGGTCCCCATCGCGTCGCTCACGAAGATGATGACCATCCTCGTGGTGGTCGAGGCCCTGGAAACCGGTTCAGACCTGACCCTTACCACTCCCGTGCCGGTTACCCGCGAAGCCGCCCTGGTGGGGGGGCGCCAGGTGTGGCTCGACGCGCGGGAGACCTTCCCTCTGCAGGACATCCTGCGTGCGGCGCTGATCCATAGCGCCAACGACGCGGCCTTCCTCCTGGCCCAGCGTCTGGCTGGCTCGGAAGGCGCCTTCGTCAAGCGCATGCAGGCGCGGGCCGGCACGCTGGGGCTCACCAGCTTCGTCTTCAACAACGCTCACGGTCTCCCGGACGGTCCCACCCAGCGCGAAAACCTGGGCAGCGCCGTCGAGCTGGCTTACCTTGCGGGCAGGCTACTGCGCTACCCCAAGGTCGTGGAGTGGGGCAGCACGCGCTTGAGCTACCTGGAGCCGCGGGTCGACGGCAAGAAGACCCAACTGGTCAACACCAACCACCTGGTCAGCCGGGTGCCCGGCGTCAACGGCATGAAGACCGGCTTCACCGATAAGTCGGGCTACTGCCTGGTGGCAACCTGCGAACGGCAGGGCCGGCAGGTGATCGTGGTCGTCACCGGGTGTCTGAAAGGCTCGGACCGCGACCAACTGGTGACGGACCTGCTCGAGTGGGCCTACGCCACCCCCTGAGCCGGCACTCCGCTCCCCCATCCCGCCCCCCTGAAGACCCGCTCGCCAGAGGGCCCTTGCCCGCAGGCACCGTGATCCCCGTGGCATGTTCCCGGTTGACAGCCTGGCCGGCGCGGCGATATTTCCACTCACCCCAATAGGTTGCGGGGCCGGTCTGGGGTCCGGGATGGACCTGTCGGGCTGGCCCAGCCCACGGAGCAGGCATCATGGCCAGACGTCACCAGCCAGTCGGGTACCCCCTCGTGGTCATGGCCGCAGTGTTGCTGTCCTGCGGTTTCCTCCAGGCGGGTGTTGTGCTTGAGGACAAGGTCCTGCGGGCGGCGGTCGTGCCGGACGCCGATCTGCTGGGCACGGCCGATGCGGTGGCCTGGCGGGCGCTGCCTATCCAGAAGGCCTTGGACGCCATTGGCGCCGACCTGCAGGCCAGGGCCACCCCGGGCAGTCAGGCCCAGGCCATGCAGGCCCGTCTCGACAAGTTCGCCGAGACCCTGGGGATCGCCAAAGAGGACGTCTCCGCGGTCGTGTGCTCGGCCAGGACGCGTGGGCTCGAGGGTCAGGCCGGTGCCACCGACGGCCCGCCCACGGCCCAGAGCGTGCTGCAGCGTCTGGGCATGGTCCTCGGCCTGCGCACCGCGAAGCCCATGAGCACCGCCAAAATCCGCCTGGCGCTCAGCAACGCGGCCGCCGAGCAGGGCATGGAGCTGATGTTCGAGAAGGCCGACTACAAGGGTGCCTCCATCCTCGCCATCGTCCGGCCGGACCAGCCCGGTAAGCCTACCCCCTGGCTGCCCCGCGATATGACCATTGCCGTGCTCGACGGCGACACCGCCGCCTTCGTCGGCATGGACCCGGACGTCCGGGCCGCCATCGACCGTTGGTCAGGGGCTGCCCCGGCTGCCTTCACCGCGCCCATGAGCCAGGCCCAGACCACGGCGTTGCCGGGGGCCCTGAGCAGCCTCTTTTTCGTGCCCAGTGACTCGATGCGCAGCAAGGCCCGGGACCAGGGCACCAAGATGCAGGCGCAGAACCCCATGTTCGCCGGAGCCATGCAGGCGCTTGCCGGCCTGCAGCATGTGGCCTTCGGAGCCAAGGGCAGCGACCGCATCTCCGCGCAACTCGGAGCAACCTTCACCTCCGCTGAGGAAGCGCTGCAGATGAAGACCATGGTGGACGCCATGGTCCTCGGGATGGGCAAGATGATGCTGATGCAGGCCATCGGCCGCCCGATCCCGCTCATCGAGAGCCTGACCAGCCGCCAGGAGGGGACCGGGCTGGCCATCGTGGCTGACCTCACCGAGGAAGACTGCCGGGCGCTGGGCGAGCTGTCGCTCAAAGGCCCCCAGGCGATTCCTGGCATGCCGGCAGGCGGAGCCGGGCCGGCAGGCCCCGTCGGCGTCCCCGCGCCTCAACCCGTGGCGCCGGGCAACTGACAGCGGGCTCTGATCCCGCCGCGATCACCGGTCACCCCGGACCTCCCCGGCCCGCGGTGGGTTGCCGGCAGACACCGTCCACACGTCACCGGCGACGGCACGCCGGACGCCCGACGGATCCTCCTTCACTGGCCGTCGTCTGCCAGTGACGGAAGCACCGATAAACGGGAGACTTACGGCTTCGCCGCAGCGCTCCCGTTGGGGTCTACGTAAGCTCCGCGCCCGTGGCCTGTGCGCCGACGGTCCCTGGAAGCCGGGATCTCTCCGCATCCCGGCACTGCGGCATACGGAGAGGCCGCGCTACACCGGCGGTCGAGAGCAAGGCATGGGTGGCGTCGCGGGGCTACGGCACGGCGTCTGGGGCGTACACGCACAGCCAGTCCAGGTTCATGCTGCCCTGCAGGTTGACCAGGCGGAAGGTGTGCCGACCCTTGGTCAGCCCGAACAGGAAGGGCTTCCCGTCAGGCCCTTCGATCGACGTCACCCGCCAGTCGCTGGTGCTGCTGCTCCAGCCGCCGGTCCAGGCGAACGGCAGGTGTCCCAAGGCGGCATCCGGCGCGGCTCCGTCCACTAGGATGGCCCGGACCACGGCCTCGTCGCTGGTGCAGTAGCGCAGCGCCAACTGGTAGCCGCCGTCGCCGGGCACGTCGATCTCGTACTCGAGGTAGTGCCCCGGGGTGTCCCAGTGCAGGAAGCTGCGGCCGACCGCATCCACCTTTGCCGCCGTGACCTCGACGTTTCCGCCGCCCTGGCCGCTGAAGTCTTCGGCCTGGACCATCAGCCGCACGCCGGTCGCCGCCGCCCGTGTCGGCAGGGCCCGCACCGCGAACTCGGGAGCCCCGGTCCGCGGCGCCAGCGCCCGCGGGGAGCGCAGCCCGCGGACGGAGCCCACTCCCCAGGACACCTCGTAGGCGACGTGGGCCTGGGCGGTCCAACGCAGGCCCCGTTCGGAGCGCGCTGCCGCCATCTCGCCGACGGCCGCCCACTCGCGGTCCAAGGTGCGGACATGGACGCTCCCGTCCGCAGGCATGCCCGGGCAGGCCAACTCGATCTCGCCCGCCTGGTCGGCAGCCACCACCAGGACATCATCCCCCCAGGCCGTTACCGAGGCGGTCCCGGTTCCCGCAAGGTGCAGCAGCGCTCCGTGACCCTCCAGCGTCCGGCCATGGACCAGGCAGGCGCGGAAGGCAGGACCGGGCCCCGCGCCCAGGAAGGCGACCTCGCCGTCCGCGGCGCACCCGCCGGCCGCGAGGCGCTCGCCGGGTACCGCATTCCGCAGGTAGACGCCAGGCGCGTCCCCGGCCCCCAGTCGGAAGGAGGCCGCCAACCCCCGCCCTGCCGCCACCGCCACCGGCTCCGGCAAGACCTCCGGCCGCAGTCCCGGAGCATAGGGCAGCACCAGGGTCACCAGCTCGCCCTGACCCTCCCAGGGCAGGGAGTAGACCGCTGTCGGGACGGCCTTCATGGGCACGTCCGTGACCGGCTTGCCGTACTGCGCGGACCAGCCCTGCACCGGGGGTTCAGTCTTCGCCTCCGCCACCGTGACCGTCGGCGTCCCCGGCCCCAGCGCCTGCAGCACCAGGCCCGGCGCCTTGGCCGACGCGCTCGTCACCTGGCCTCCCGTCGTTACCGCTGCCGACTCGGCATTGAGGTGGAACAGGGCTTCCGCCATGTGGGTGGAGCCCGGCGGCCCGGTGACCGTGTCATGCACGATCCAGAAACCAGGCTTCACGAACAGAACTCCACGCCGGTGCGTGATTCCCTCGAGCACCTGGGGCGCACCCTTCGGCCCGCCGGGGCCTCGGTACTCGCGGTACGGCCCCCGGAACCAGCCCTCGCACCAGTCCACCCCGTCGGCGCTGGCCCAGCGCGTATCGCAATCCCTGGGTACCGGCGTGTCCCAAGGCTTGGGCCAGACATAGGCCTCGCGGTTCCGCGCGGCGAACTGGTCCATGCCGTCGATCAGGAGCGTGTTGTGAGCCCGCGTCAACAGCACGTACGAGCGCCAGCGCGAACGGTCGTACATCACCACTCCCCCCTCGACCAGTAGCGGCCTGCCGAAAGCATAGGCCAGGATCGAGAGCTGGTCTTCGTGCTGGTGCCCGGCCCCGAACCGCCCCGCGTCCAGGTGCAGCACGACGGCGTCGTGGTCCCATCCCGAGCGCATGAGGTAGTGCCCCGTGTAGGGCAGCGCGGCGCTCTCCGCCTCGGGCGGTCGGCCGGCTCGGCCCTGGGTGATAGGGTAGACGAAGTCGGGCCGCTCGGGGAACAGGTCCTCGCCATCCGCCAGCAGCCGCCGCACGCTGGCATCCCCGGCATCGTTCAGGCCGAAGGCGGTGCCATCCGGACGGCAGTCCTTCATCAGGTAGTCGAACATCTTCTCGATCCGGGCCCGGTAGTCGGCCGGCACCTCCGCCGTGAGCCCGTTCAGCCGGGCCAGGCGCAGGACCTGCACGTACTCGGACAGGACCCAGGTGTTGTAGCCCAGGGCCACTTCATACTCCATCCCGTCGGGATAGACCTCGTCCGCGAGCTGCTCATACAGCCGGCGCAATGCCTCGCGCCGCCAGGCAGACGCTTCGCGAAACTCCGGAAACAGCACGCCGCTGGTATACACGCCGAGCGACTCCGCTGTCAGCCAGTTGCCCCGGCTCGGGTGCCGCAGCAGGTGCCGCACCTGCTCGGCCACCGACTTCATGACGTTCACCAGGATCTCGTCCGTGAACGCCGGGGACCGGATGCAGCGCGCCAGGGCCTCAGGCCAGGTGTTCTCCAGGCGGATGCCCGTGTTGAGGGTCTCCCAGGCATGGTGGTAGGGGCTGTTTCCCGAGGCGCTCAGCAGCACTGGGTTGTCCTCGATCCAGCAGTTCATCTCCCAGGCCAGCTCCTGCGCATACCGGTCATCGCCGGTCGTCCAGTAGGCCTGGTACAGGTCGGCAAAGTGGAAGTGCCGGTTGAGCTGCGCGTTCCACTCGATGGTACTCGACTCGCCCTCGGTCATGGCATTGGCCGACCAGTCGAAGCGCTCGCCGAAGGCATAGGGGTTCTTCCTGAACCCGCCGATGGTGAAGGTGTGTGTCAGGATCCCGTCGGCTCGACGCGTGTCCGGATAGTCCGACTGAACCGCGACCACCAGCGTGTCGCCGGGCTGGCTGACGTGCAGCCAGAAGTCCAGGCTGCGGAACCCTGACCAGTCCGCCGGAAAACGCTGGCAGGCCACGCTCGGAAACAGGTCCGGCAGACACCAGCGCCCCGAGGCCCCGCCCTCCCGCGGCCGCCGTTCGTCCCGGTACAGACCGTCCCAGCCGGTTGCCTCACTCTCGAAGTCGCCCAGCACCCGGTCTCCACCCGGTGCCACCAGGCGCACCTCGTCCAGGTGCAGCTCGCGCCCGTCGTAGGCGTCCCCCGTCGCTCGCCAGGTCAGGCTGAAGCCCGACACCCAGGCCCAACCGACGGGGCTTCCTTGCTTCTGGAAGTCATTCAATGGCAATGATATATGAGTCCATCCAGCGGCCCTGAGTGGGACCGTCGCCTGGTACCTCCCACCCGACTGCGCCTCTCGCCGGCCCGTCTGCGGCGGCAGGCCCGCCGTCGGCCGATCCCCCGGCCGGGCCGTCCACAGGGGCGCGGGCCTCTGCCGCAGATGCTCGGCCAGCGCCTGCCGCGCCGCGGTCGCGTCGCCACCGGCCCAGGCCTCCCGCACGGCCGCCAGGTCAGGCCGGTCCAGATCCAGCATCCCGAAGAACGCCGCATCCGTGAGGCGCGGGCCCTTGACACCGCCCGGCGGCACCACCATCAGGCGGAGATTGCGGAAGGTCAGCGTCTGGGGCTCGACGGCCGGGTCCCGGCTCCAGTTGTTGTGGAACCGCAGCCCGCCGATCTGGTTCCAGCCGAGGGGATTGCGGACGGGTCCCATCTCACGGAAGGGCAGGACAACCTCGCGTGGCCCGGCCACGTCCAGCGGCAGCGTCACCAGGTAGTAGTCAGGGCCCTCTTCGGCCGGGTTCTCGCTGGCGACGATCACTGAGAGGCGATTCGTCGTGGCCCGGTCGGACTCCAGGGCGAAGGCGAGGGCGTTGTAGCCGCTCCAGTCTGCCGGCACCCGGCTGCAATCGATGCCGGCCATCGCATCGAACTGCCAACGCACCGCCCCCGGCCGCTCCGCGGTCGCCGCGATCTCCTCGGTGGCCCCGGTCCAGACACCCCCTCCGACCGGCAACGCCAGGGGCTCCGCCGCCCGACCGGCCAGCGCCACAAGGAGCGCCAGCAGAACCCGTAACGAGGATCGCGTCACGACCTCAAGCCCTCGACCGTCTACTACGCCCCGGCGGAGCAGGTTCCGGCGGCTCTGCCCGGTCTGCTTGCCGAACGGCGGGGTGCTCTGAGACCCTGGGGATTCGGCGGTAGAAGTCCTGGAGGTCACTGACCGTCCTCACGGCCTTCTCGATCACTGTCATCACGCAGGCCCTCGATGTCTACCTGGTCCTGGCTGGAGTTCCGAGCAGCTTTCAGGCGGATCAGGTCGTCTCTGCATGCCACACGCACGGGTCCCGCCTGTGCACTCGCGGAGACTGCTCTCGCGATCACCTGCTGGTCCTCGGGCGTGTTGGCCAGGAGGATGTCGACCATGACGTCCTCTTCGCCCAAGGTCTTGAGGAACCGGTGCAGGGTCAGGGTCGTGTTTCTGAACGTCCATGGCGCCGCGGTCTCCCGATAGTCCAGGCGGGCGAAGGCTATCCGGGCCAAGTCGATGTCCTCAGGATGCACCAGGATGTCAATGTCGCGGGTGAACCTGGGCCGACCATGGAACGCCAGGGCGATACCCCCGATGACGGCGTATCGGACCCCCGTCTTGTTCAGGTACGGGATCAGCGCGAAGAACTCATCGTAGAGGCTCATGGCGGGCGTCCCGATCCGACTCCGCTGAAGGCCAGACTGCAAGGAGGGTCCGCACTCGCGGCACCAGTCCGCCATCCAGGCCAGCCGAGCCAACCGGGCATGGCCCGACCACAGAAGCCCGTTGCCCGGCTTGGCGTGGCCTAAAGCTACCCGCTCCGTGGGCCTGGCGCAACACGCCCGCGCCACCGCCCTGGGCGGCTCCCATGAGCGCGGTCTGCACGGCGGTGCTCTCGCGGGCGCCGGACTGTACGTCCCAGCTCCGACTGGGACCCCTGGGCCGAACGGGTGTCGGCCCTACAAGCACTGGCCCAGCGGGGGACTCGCGAGACAACTCCGTTCCTCCGCCTCACTCCGCCGCGATCTCCACCAGCGTCACGCTCGAGGGCGGAAGGGCGACGCCGAGGGCCACGACCCCGTCGCGGACCGCGACACGCTCATCCTGGACCTGTTGCAGCTCGACCTTGGCGTCCGGCGTGCCGCCCTTCACCAACACCGGGTAGACGTTGCTGGTGTCCTCGCTGACCAGCCAGCGCCGGGCGCGCACCGACTTGCCCTCGAACAGGCCGGGGGCGTCCTTCACCGCGAGGCGGACCTCCACGGTCTGGCCCTCCTCGGCCGGCTCGGCGGACTCCGGGATCCGCGCCTGGAAGTTCCACAGGATGGCCTGGACCCGGTGGCCTGCCGGCTCTGCCACCGCGAAGCAGGCCGGGGGGACCCCACCGGTCTCGACCGCGATGCGCTGGCCCCGCAGCCGCGAGACCATGTCGAGCACGTGACAGGGCGCCTTCGGCCAGGCCTTGCCGACCGCATTGGGATTGACGAAGAGGCTCGGCCAGCCCCAGACCGTCTCCCACGTCCCGTCGGCACGCTGCTGGCGCAGGTCTGTCGTCACCAGGTAGAGCGCCCCCTCGACCCCCTGGTTCAGCAGGGTGTCCAGAAACGCCATGCACCAGGTTGCGCCAAGGGGGTTGGCATTGGCGGCCGCCTTCGGGTCGTTCGAGGTCTGGTAGGAGGGGCCCCATTCGGTGAACCAGATTGGCAACCCCGGCAGCCAGCGGTCCCTCGATGCCTTGGTCTGGCCGAGCATCTCCACAAAGGACGGGAAGTTGGCGGGGTACTCGCCCTTGAGCGAGGCGATATTGCCATAGAAGTGGATGCCCAGGAAGTCGAGTTTGAGCTTCTGTTCGGCACAGTCCTGCAGGAACCGGTCCGTCCAGTTCAGCTCCCCGTACCGGAAAGTGAAGGCCCAGGCCAGCGCCGGCCCGCCCAGCCGCACCCGCACCCCCGGATGGCTGGCCTCGAAGCGCCCCGCCGCCGTGGCCACGTCCCGGTACAGCTCCAGGTAGCCCTCGTAGAGCGCCCGGGTGCCATTGGCCGGCTTGGGCGGCCGCGGATGAACGCCCCCGCCGATATCCGGCTCGTTGGCCACCTCGAAGCGGGCGTCGAGCCAGCCCTGCCGCACCAGCACATACTCGAAATACGCCTCGCAGTAGCGCCGGAAACGCTCACGGTCCTTGGGGCCGAAGACGGTCTGCGCAGCCTGGTTGCCCATGGTGCCGCGCTGGTCCTCGGGGATGTCCTCGGCGGTGAGACGCAACTCCGGGTGGACACTCTGAGCGATGATGATGTGGGGGGCTGCCCCCACGGCGCGGCAGGTCGCGAGATGCGAAAGCAGCCGGTCCGGCTGGCCCACCTGGAACGACCCGTCGGGGGCGAAGGTCCCCGGCAACGGATCCACGTTGATACAGCGGATCGCCTTGATGCCGATGCGCTTGAGCACGGCGTTGGTATCGGCGTTCGGCTCGAACTCCCAGCCCACCCCCGAAGCCAGGTGCTGCAGGCGCTTCAGGTCATCCGCGCCGCTGACGCTCAGAGGCTGGCTTGGGTCGAGGGTCATCATGGTCTCTGCCCTAGTGCTGTTCGCGCTGGCCGCCCAAGCCAACCCGAGAGCGCAGCCGGTGGCCACCATGCACCGGCGCAGGGCTCCGCACCCTCGGCCGACATGGGCGCCCATTTCTGTCCGGATCTCCACCATATGCATCGCTGGCATGGGACACGACCATACCCCCCGGGGGACGGCGATCAAGCCCCTTCGCCCGGACTCCCTTGCCCCGCGCCGCCGCCCCGCAGGGCTCCCAAGAGCTCGCGCAGGTCCGCCGGCAGCGGGGCCTCGTAACGGACCCCCTCGCCGGTTGCCGGGTGGACGAAGGCCAGGCGCCAGGCGTGCAGCGCGTGACGGCTCGGCACCGGCATCCCCGCAGGCTCCGGCGGCGCCCCGAAGCGGTACTGGCGCTCGCCCAGCAGGGGATGTCCGCGCAGGGCTGCCTGCACCCGGATCTGGTTGCGCTTGCCCGTCACCAACGACACCTCCACTAGCGCGGCGCCGGAGAGCTGCTCCCGGACCGCGTACTGGGCGCTGGCCACCTTGGCTCGCGCGTCGTGAGCGTGTGCCCGGCGCTGGCGGAAGGTGCTCGCGTCCCACGCCAGGCGGTCCTGCCAGGTGCCGCTGGCCGGATGAGGTCGTCCGAGGACCACCGCCAGGTAGACCCGCTCCGGCGTGTGCGCCTCGAACTGCGCCTTGAGGGCGGTGCCGGCTGAGGCACTGCGCGCAAAGAGCACCAGGCCGCTGGTCTCGCGGTCGATCCGGTGCACGACATGGACGGGTGCCCCTCCGCCCAGATGGTCCCGGAGCAGCGCCAGCAGCGTCACTTCGGTTTCCCCCCCATCTGGGAGCGGATCCACCAGCAGTCCCGGCGGCTTGTCGGCCACGACCAGGGACGGATCCTGGTGGATGATATGCAGTAGCCGCCGCAGCGGCACCACCGACCGGGCCGTGGCCACCGCCGATCCGGGCCGGTCCAGCCAGAGCCCCACCCGGTCGCTCGCCGCCAACCGGTGTCCAGCCGCCGCCGTGTCCACGGCCTGGCCATTGAGGAAGACCTTGCCCCGCTCGATCCACGTGGCGACGCGGCGGCGAGACCCGGCCTCGGTCCGCCGGGCCAGCCATGCATCAAGGCGCATGCCGGTATCGGCCTCGCTGACAGACCATTCCTGCATGGGGCGCATCCCGTGGTCAGAGGGCCTTGCGTACCGAGGCACTCTACGCCCTGCGGCGGCGACTGCCAAGGCGGGGGCACGCGAACGGTGTGGGCCCGGCGGCCAGATCAGACGGACCGGGCGGATCGGGCGGATCGGGCGGCGTGGGACCGCCGGCCGCGCGGCGACAGGACGCGGCGTTCCCGGCGCCGGCGGATTTCAAGAACCGCGGAGGCAGGTACATTATGTCTGCTGTACGCCATGGTGTGGTGGCTATGCCTGCCGCTGCCGGCTGAACCAGCGGCCGTACCGGTGGGCCAGCCGCGAGAAGCCTAAGGAGAGACAGACCATGAACGCTTTGACGATTCCTGCGCGCACCGCGACCGGTCTTGACCTGCTCTCGCTCGGTGCCCTGGTACACCGCCTCGACCCCGGGGTCATCCCCTTCCGCAAGGCCCGTGAGTTCAACGTCTGGGTCAGTGGCGGCGAGTACAACGTGGCCGCGAACCTCTCGGACTGCTTCCACCTGCAGACCGGCGTGACCACCGCCCTGGTGAATTACCCCATCGGCGACCTGATCTCGGACGCCGTCCGCGGCATGGGCGTCAAAGGCCTCTACAAGGTCTTCGAGCACGACGGCGTGACCGGCCCCAACATGGCGACTGTTTACAGCGACCGTGGCCAGGGCGTGCGCGCCCCGGTGGTCTTCTACAACCGCTGCAACGAGGCGGCTGCGCAACTGAAGCCCGGCGACTTCGACTGGAAGGCGATCTTCGGCCAGGGCGTCCGCTGGTTCCACTCGGGCGGCATCTTCGCCTCGCTCTCCGAAACGACCTCGGCCCTCATCATCGAGGCCGTGCAGGCCGCCAAGGCCGCCGGCGTGATCACCTCCTTCGACCTCAATTACCGCGCCAAGCTCTGGAAACGCCAGGGCGGTACTGCCCGCGCACAAGCCGTCCTGCGCAAGATCTGTTCCTCCGTCGACGTGCTGGTGGGCAACGAAGAGGACCTGCAGATGGGCCTCGGACTCAAGGGCCCCGACGTGGTGGCCAAGTCCAAGCTTGACCCGAGTGTGTTCTTTGGCATGATGGGCACCGTCACCAAGGACTTCCCCGGCATCTCCTGTGTGGCGACCACCCTGCGCGAAGTGCACTCCACGAACCGCCACCGTTGGGGCGCGGTCCTCTGGCTGAACGGCAAGACCTACGTCAGCCCGACCTGCGAACTCGACGTGCTCTGTCGCATCGGCGGCGGCGATGGCTTCGCGGCGGGGCTCTTCTACGGCCTGATGAACGGCGCCGACCCGGAGTACGCCCTGCGCCTGGGCTGGGCCCACGGGGCCCTGCTGACCTCTACCCCGGGCGACACCACCATGGTGACTCTCGACCAGGTCAAGGCCTGCGCCGAGGGCGGTTCGGCCCGCGTCCAGCGCTGAGGTACCACCTGGAGCGCGGGATCTCCGCATCCCGCGGCCTTGGGCGGTAAGACAGCATGCCCCTGGAGTGCGGGATCTCCGCATCCCGCGCCCCGGCGGCCACGACGGGGACTCCGACCATGCCGTCCGAAATGACCTCCCGCGAGCGCATGCTGGCGGCCATCGACCGCCAGCCGGTGGACCGTCTGCCGACGGACATCTGGGCCACCGGCGAGGTCTGGGCCAAGCTCCGTGCTCACTTCGGGCCCGGCACCGACATCCTCTCGGCCCTGCATATCGATGCCTTCGGCGGCACCGGTCCCGACTACATCGGGCCCCCCATGCCGGCCGTCGCCGACGGCGAAACCGTCAACTGGTGGGGCATCCGCACTCGCCGCATCGCCCACACCGGCGGCACCTACGACGAGACCTCGTTCTGCCCCCTGGCCGCAGCCCGCACCGTCGACGACCTGCGAGCCTACGCCTGGCCCACCACCGCCTGGTTCGACTACTCCGGCATGCGCGCCAAGGCGGCCACCGCCCGGCAGACCAGGGCGGTCCAGTGCGGCTACATGGCCCCGTTCTACTACCACACCATGCTCCGTGGGCTGGAGCAGTCCCTCATGGACCCCCTGCTGGAGCCGGAACTGACCCACGAGATCATCCGCCGCATCTCGGACTTCTTCTACGAACACCACCGGCGCATGTTCGAGGCCTGCGAGGGGCTCATCGACGTGGCCCAGGTCACGGATGACCTCGGCGGCCAGGCCGGACCCCTCATCGGCATGGAGACCTACCGCGAGTTCTACGCGACCCAGCACCAACGCTTTGCAGAACTCTGTCACGAGTTCGGTATCAAGGTCTTCCATCACGACGACGGAAGCTGCCGGTCCTTCATTCCGCTGCTGGTGGAGATCGGGATCGATATCCTGAACCCGGTGCAGTGGACCTGCCCCGGCATGGACATGGTCGAGCTCAAGCGCGAGTTCGGCACGCGCCTCTGCTTCCACGGCGCCATCGACAACCAGCGCATCCTCCCCTTCGGTACGCCGGCGGAGGTCCGCGCCGAGGTGCGGCACTGCATCGACGCCCTGGCTGCGGATGGCACCGGCTACATCGTGGCGCCCTGCCACAACCTCCAGGGAATCACCCCCGTGGCCAACATCCTGGCCCTGTACGACGAGGCCTGGAGGTACGGCGCTCAGAGCCGGTGATCCGGCACCGCCGGGGCCCGGGGCTGAGGTCAGCCCGCAATCAACTCCAAGGCATCGGCACCGCCGTCGACCGCCCAGGCGGGAATGGTGCTGTCGAAGGTCGCCAGACGGCCCCGGTTGTGGACGGCCAGGGCAAGGAGGTAAATGTCCGTGATCTGGCCCGGCGTGAGCCTGTCCGCCAGGCGAAGGCCTGACGGGGCGAGCAGACTCACCTCGTCGGGCCAGAACCGGTGCCCAGGATCGCCGCAGAACGTCCTCAGCAGGCGTGCCACCGTGGCAGGGCCTCCCGGACGACTCGGATAAGCCACCTGGCTCGCGATCCGGACGAAGGCGTTCTCCGTCAGCGGGCAGGTGGCCCACCCCTCGGCACGTCCAGCGGCGAACCACCCGTGGGCGGCGCTGTGATGCACGTGCCGCGGATCGCATAGCGCCAGCAGCACATTCACGTCCAGCAGTGCCGTGCTCATGGCGCCTCGTCCCGCAGCCGATTCACCAACTCCAGGGTGACCAGCGGCCCGTCCGACCTGACCGGGAACAACGGCACCCCGTTGCGCGTCCGGCCGCCTCGCTTGCCGGACAGCGACTTGCGCGCCAGCTCGGAGAGCAGTCGTCCAGCCGATACCCGGCGTTGGCGCGATAGAGCCTTCACGGCCAACAGCACGTCGTCGTCGATGTCCAGCGTCGTTCGCATGGCCCCCAACATCACGCATCACGCATCTGATGTCAAGGGCCATGGCCTGCGCCGGATGGCGCCAGCGACGAGCTCGCCGGCGGGGCCCGGCGGACGCAGCGGAAGCCGAGGGTGTCGTTGGCGGTGCAGGTGTCGAGCACGGACCGGTCCCCGGCACGCGCGGCAGAGCGGCAGCCTTCGGCTCCCGTCTTCCACGAACCGCCGCGCACGACCCGTTCCGGCCCGGCGTCTTCCGGACCGCGGGGGTCCTCGCCGGGGCTGCTCTGGTAGTAGGCCTTGTCGTAGCCGTCCTGGCACCACTCGGCCACGTTCCCATGGAGGTCATAAAGCCCCCAGGCGTTGGGGCGTTTCTGCCCGACAGGATGGGTCTTGCCACCGGCGTTCCCGCTGTACCAGGCGTAGGCCGTCAGGGCGCGCGCGTCGTCGCCGAAGGAGTACTCGGTCCCCGTACCGGCGCGGCAGGCATACTCCCACTCGGCCTCGGTGGGCAACCGGTACCCATCCGCCGTGGGGTCGCAGGCCCACGTCTTCTCCTCATAGCAGGGCTGGAGGCCTTCTGCCCTCGAACGCTCGTTGCAGAATCGGGCAGCATCGGTCCAGTTGGCCTGGTCGACCGGGTTGCGCGAACCCTTGAAGTGCGATGGGTCCGGAAGCTCCAGGCGGGCAAACTGCTCCTGGGTGACCTCGCAGCGGTCCATCAGGAAGGCCGTCACCCGGACCGTGTGGACGGGCCGTTCGCTGGCAGCCCCTGCCCGGCTGCCCATCTCGAAGGCACCGCCGGGCAGCACGACCATGGTGTCCCCAGCCTGGGTCCGGAACTCGGAGGCAGAGGCTGTCGCCTTCCCGGGTCCCGGCCCCGCCGCCGCCCGTTCCTCGCCCCGGGGTGCCTTGCCGCAACTGCCGCCGAGAAGCATGACGACGGCCAGAAGTGCCGCCCGTGGACAGCCCGGCAGGGCCCACGCCTGCAACTCCCCGCGCCTCATTTCGCCTCCGCCGTGATCGGTATCCAGTCGGGCTCCTTGTTGTCCTTGCCGTCGCGGGTGATCGGAACCCAGTTCCCGTCCAGGTCACCGACGCAGAGGTCCCAGCCCGGGGCCCGCACGCCCAACTGCTCGCCCGCGTCCAGGCCACTGCTGAAGGCCACCCGCGTGCCGTCCGGGGACCACTCGACATGGTAGGTCTCATACCCCTTGGCACAGTGCGCCACCGGGTGGGCCCCGGAGACCTTCGGCTCCGGGCCGCCGAAGTCGATGTCCGCGGCCATCAGCGTCTCGTCGCTGGCGCCCCAGGCCAGCCGCTTACCGTCAAGGCTCAGGTCGGGACGGCAGCCACCCACCTGCCATTTGCCGAGGTCGAACACCTTCGTGCCATTGGCCTCGAAGGCCAGGATCGCGTGCCGGTAGCCCATGCCGCCATGCACGGTCGCCACGAACCACTGCCCGTCCGGGGTCCACGCCAGATTGTAGAGATGGTGGAGGTCCCCGTTCGGATGGTCGGTTCGCTGCCCGGTAGCGAGGTCCAGGAAGACCACGCCCTTGCTGGCGTAGTCCGTCAGCGTGTACTTCTGGAACTCCGCCTTGAGATAGGCGATGCGCTTGCCGTCGGCGCTCCAGCAGCCCTCGCGGGCATCGTCGGCGATCTTGGTGCGCTGGCTGCCGTCGAGGTCCATGAGGTAGAGGTTGCGATGCCGCTGGCCAGCCACCGTCTCTTCCACCAGGAAGCAGACCCGCTTGCCGTTCGGGGAGACTTTCGGGTACAACTCATCGCCGTCGGGGGTCTGGGTCAAGAGGGCCTCCTCCGAGCCGTCAGCGCGGACCGTGGCGAGCTCCCAGTTCGTGTCGCGGTACGTCTCGTAGACGAGCCGGAACGGATACGTGCTGAGCTTCAGCTTCCCGCGTAGGGCCGCCTCCCGCGCCGCCTTCGCCTTGGCGGCCTCCTCCGTCAGGCACAACGCCACCTCACCCGACATGCCGATGGCGCCTCCACCCCGTTCGCACAGGACCACCACCAGGTCCCGCGCGCCGGCCTGGACCTGGGCCGAGATGTCCGCCTCGAAGCGCGCCCGGCCCTTCTGGTCACCTGCCTTCTGGCCATTGACGTAGACCGTGCACCGGTCCCCCACCAGCCCGATGGCCAGGGCAGTCTTCCGGCCCTGCCAGGCGGCCGGGACCTCGACCCAGCGGCGGTACACCACCACCTTGGCCTCACCGTAGGGCGGATTGCCCTCGGGGTCGATGTCGGTGGCCTCCCAGCTCGCATCGTCCAGGTCCTTGCCGAACACCGCCGGCCCCAGCGCCGCGACGCTGTCGGCCTGCTTCACCCGCCAGGCGGACCGCAGCGGCAGATCGATGGCCCCCGGATCCTGAGCTCGAAGCGAGGCCGCCACCAGCAGCGCCAGCAGCAACGCCCCGACCCTTCCCTGGCTACGCCTGAGTGTGCACGGTGACATGGTCCATCCTCCGGGCTGTGAGCAACGACGCGTACCGGCTGTCACTACGGTAGCCGCCCGGGCCCGTGCCCGCCACGCGCCACCGCTGGGCATTCCTGCCGGGACGTGGCAGGTCTCCCCCGTCCGCTCGCTCCGGTCCGCGAAACCAGGGCGAGGCCCTTGCGGAGAAGACCATGGCTGAGCCGGCTGCCGTCTGGCAGGCTGCCGCCGCCAGACTGGCTCGGCCCTGAGGCCGCCGCCAGCCTTGGAACGCGGCATCTCCGCATGCCGCCAGCCCGCCCAGTGCCGTCACGGTCCGCGGACGGCCATCCAGCCATCGACGGTGCCGGTCGCTCGTGCCGCTCGCGACCGGGGTCGGGTACTGGCCCTTCGGCGACGCTCAGGGACTGCGTCACCCCCGACCTGCCGGTGGCAGGGGCAACCCACGCCGCGTCGGCAAACCCAACGGCATGGGTCCGTCCGCCCAGAGGCGGAAGACCAGATGCAGCGTGTCGTCGGGTGCACACACCAGTCCGACATAGGTCTGGCTGAGGCCAGGGCCAACCTCCTCCGCAGGGGTCCAGCCGCCGGCGCTATCGTTCGGCTGCAGCGAGCGGGCGTAGCGGAAGGTGCGTCCGTGCGTCCCCACCAGCACGTGGAGATACCCCCGGCTGTCGACGGTGATGCACGGGGAGTTGTGGACATCGTTGGCCGGCGGCCCATAGCCCACCAGCGCCGGCGTGCTCAGCGTGCGCGTCTCGCGGTCGAACGTGGCCACATAGGTTGGGACCCCAGGCACCGTCGCCTGCGGGTCGGTCGCCTCACCCCACGCCACATGCACCCTCGTTCCCCGCGATACCAGCGCCGAGGGGACCCCGGAATGGTCCGAGATGCCGATGCCCCGGGTCGAGACCAGCACCGGATCCCCCAGCACGACCGCGCCATCCCGCTTCTGCGGCACGAAGAGATGGACGTCATTGAGGCTGCGCCAGATCTGCTTCGGATCCGAGGCGGTGCGAGTCACGCGCACAAGGGCCGGCGGCGCCGCCGGGAGGTTGTGCCCTGAGAAGGTCTCGAGGTCCAGATGGCCGTTGCCGGGGATGGGATAGGCCGCGAACGGGCCGACGCCGTGCCGCCCCTGCACCAGGGCGGGCTTGCCGCCGGCGCCCCCAGGCACGCCAAACCCCACCAGAGCCAGACCAGACCCACTCCCCCCCCCCCCCCCCCCCCCCCCCCCCCCCCCCCCCCCGCCCCCCCACCCCCCCCCCACCCCCCCCCCCCACCCCCCCCCCCCCCCCCCCCCCCCCCCCCCCCCCCCCCACCCCCCCACCCCCCCCCCCCCCCCCCACCCCCCCGGCGCTGCTCCGCCCCTCCGCAACCTCTGCCCTCCCCACCCCCACCCCCCCCCTCCTCCCCCTTCCCCCGTCCACCG
>Ga0172371_10005455_pt1 | contig 18823 bp, 30 predicted proteins | sample Lak12m_FD_114543 | JGI IMG/M metagenome (GOLD analysis project Ga0172371, IMG submission 114543) | Freshwater microbial communities from Kabuno Bay, South-Kivu, Congo - kab_022012_12m | ecosystem: Environmental > Aquatic > Freshwater > Lake | place: Democratic Republic of the Congo: South-Kivu...
GTTATTCTTTCGCTTCTGTAAATTTTCAAATCCTACCAGTGTTAGTTAGGCACATACGCATATTATTTGCCGTTAGGCAACATTTAAAAGATACCATCGTTCTATCTTTTTACCGATTAATTTTTGCCACCACGTTAAATAATCTGCTTTATTAGACTGTCCACCCAAATCATACTTATTAGCTATTTCTTCAACAGTTTTTCCTTCATAAACTTCAAAAAACCACGAATCATAAAATATAATAATTTTATCTTTATATTTTAAGTGTTTATTATCAATAATTTCCGATTTTTTAATTTTACGATAAATAAACCATGTCCATCTTACATCATTAAAAAATAAAGGAATACCCAATTTGTAAATTGGAAATGTAATTAATCCCTGAGATGTAAATATTGCAATTAAAGCAAGAATTATACTTAATATCATTAATATTTGTATCATAATAATAAACGTTGCCTAACACACGGTAGCAGTAATACGGGTGTTAGTGATTATTTGAATTATACTGCATTCTATGTATTTCATCTGAGGATGTATTCATAAATGTATCTTCGTCAATCCCTAATATGAATTTTATTTGTTCCTTTAATTCTATCTCATCCTCAATTAAGATAAAATCATAAGGCAGTCCATCCGCACAGCCATTCACCTTTGCCGTTTGCACTCTTGCCTAACTACGTGTATATTTAAGCCGTAAGAACCGGCCTCCACATATACCTGTCCGTTATACGTCATTTTAGAACAACTGCACAAAATGACCGTATTATGGATATTTTTCGTGAAAAAACTTCCAACTTAATCTATCTGCTCTTTTTTGAGAATATGTTTCAATTTTCAGTTTTTCTAACCAACGAATAGTATCTGAACAATAAGTTGGTCGTTCTCCTGCCCAATGTTTTTTTGTATAAACACCACCTTGATTGTAGTAATTTTTAACAAAAAAACGGCGTATAACAGCAGGTAAAAACCATATCTTGCTTTCTACATCTTGAATAAGTATTTCTTCATTCTTAGCCATTGTATTTCAATTTTAAGTTTACGTTCAACTGAATATATCTGTAACCGTTATAAATAATAAATTAAATTTTATCATCTTTAAATATTAACTTTCCAATTTTATTGTCCATCCAAACTATTCCTTGTTCTTTGTTTCTAAATTCTTCTAAAGTTAATTCCTTTGGTTCTGATGTTCCTTCTACTTTTATTGTAGAATAATAGTTTGGATTAATTGGATTGTCAGAGTATTTACTTTTCAACTTTTTATTTACTTTCTTTTTCATAGATATAAAATTTAATTTACATATTTGTAACCATTAACCACAATTAGAAGAACGTTCCTGCATCTTTCCAGTATAAGTAGAGTTTGATAATCGTGTTGGTATTTCATTCACAAATTTTATCTTCATTTTAATTAACTTTTGTGGTCAAAAATCTAAAACTAAACTATAACAACTTCTGGCGAAAAACTTGCTAGTAAAGTATCATTACCATCCGAATCTCCAGGAATATAGGAACAACGCCCCCTGGCGTAGCGGACTATATTGGAGGAGTTTTATCTTGTCACACAGGTTCCAATCCAGTTTAGTCTCTATCAATTATGTTTTTAATACCACTTAATCCGAACTCGATATCATTGTAAACTTTGATAAGAATGTCTTTATCTCTGCTTTGTTCATCTACTTTTGCTTCTGAATACCCATAAGTATTCATTGCTTGGCCATAATCATAAATTGCGTGTAAAAGCTCATTACGTAAATTCACATCACCTACATATTCAGCCATCTTGTTTTCGCAACGCATTTTAAACGTAGCGTAACTTTCTCTTGAACAAGCTATTGGGCTAATGTCAAATTTGATTGCTATATGAGGTAGATAAGGATCACCCCATCTATTTACGAGCCAAATCATTTTTACCAGGCGTATTTTTTCATCAACAATTTTCCTTGCGACCCAAGTGCAGTAATTTACATCTCTGGGACAATCATTATGTCTTGTAATTACCCACATATGTTTAGCGCCAGTTTCTGATAATAGTTCAACCTTGTCAAATAATACATTTCTCACAGCACGTAAAAACGTATCATTTGCATAGTCTCCAAGTATTTTGGTCAAAGGCTCAAAATTACTTTTTCTTTTTGAATATTTGTCCATCAATTGAAGAACAAACTTTTCAATTGTTTTTAGGTGTTCTTTCTTGTATGTCATCTTTTTGTCTTTTAAAAAGTTTTATCAACATTTCAGTCGCGCATTCAATACAAAACAAGTTTTCGACTTGGCTTTTTAAATCGAAACGCGTTATATTTTCTTTGATTATCTTGCCACACTTACGACACAAAATAACTCCACGCCCGCCCTTAAGTTTGAAACGAGGACGAAGCTTTCTTTTTGTTATTGGGTCATATATTAATCTTGTTGGCATTATTTTTCAACCAAGTTGTATTTTTTCAAAAAGTCTTCTTTATGTTCGATATCTACTTCAATCCAAAGAAATAAATCACCATAATGACTTTCTTCTTTCAAATCAATTTCCGGGAAACGATATCTTCGTATAAGTGTGCAAAAGCCAATTTCAAGGTGTTCTTTTTCGGCACGACAATTACTCATACGATGTATAAAATTTATATGAAGATGTTTCAACTCAGTTTTTTCAAAACATGTTATAATTTGCTCGTATGTTAAATTGACCGGTTTTCTTGCCCAACTATCAATCAATCCATCAATCCACCATTCGTAACTGAGTTCTTTCGCCTTTTTAAACAAGCTAATCCAATCCTCTTTAGAGAGTTTTGGATTAGCGTAAAATATGTCTCGTTTATATTCCATCAGTATAAATCTTCGCTATATAAATTGAAGCGATTAGACACATCTTTTCCCCCTATTTGACCGGCATCAAACGCAATTTTTCTTGCTTCTTTTCTGTCGACAAAACGATTTTCATTTGTTAAAAATCCTTGAACTTCTTCACCCGCTTCATACTGTTTTAAACCAGTCATTGCGATCATTTGATATAAACACTGTAAATGTCGATGCCCACAAAATACGATGCCTTTATCTACGTTTATTGGACGTAAATGAGAAGTAGGAAAGTCTTCCGTTTTTAGCGGAAGACTTTTGTACCAAATTGCTGCGCAAAGAATGTATTCCATTATTTATTTTTATTGAGATCATAGGTTCTTGATTTTGCCTTGAAAGACAATCTCTGGAATGAAGAACGAACCAATCTTACAGTTGGAGGAAGATAATCAACATCTGCGATGAAAACAAATCCTTCAATTAACTGTTTTGGATTCAAAACTGAGTAGGTTCTATCTGCTTCAAGAAGAAGTTCCTGAGCATTTTCAGGAAGTTTCACCATCGTTGCAAGAACCGGAACAGTTTCAAGACCCATCGTTTTAGTGATAAGGTCGATGAATGCTCCATAACTCCAGTATTTCTGACCTTCAATATCAAAGGCATTGAAGAAACGAACAGTCTGGCCTTTAAGACCATAGATGTTCTTCTGAATTCCTTCGCCGATAAGTTCTCCTTGAATTGACCAATCTTTCAATGGAAGCTGTTCCATTACAGCTCTCATTTTTGCTTCAATATCAAGTTTCTTAGCAACTTTCCAGTAAACATTCATTTTGTCGTAAGGAATGTCATCATCAGGAGATTTGTAATCAACATTACGGCCGCAAACTCCGAACTTACCATTCTTGATGTATGCAGTGAATGAAGTTCCTTCAAGCTTTTCGGTCTTGTAATATACAAACTGACGAAGCTGTTCGTATTTTCCTGAAAGGTTTTCAAGTCTTTCTTCATCAGAAATAAGAAGACCTACACCCTGCAAAGTTCCAGCTGCATCTCCACCCATAACTGCTGGGTCTGGAGCAATGTACTGAGTGACACCAAGAAGTTCGGTGACATCAAGACCTAAATCATCGTCATCTAAATGATTAATGCTATCTTCAGGTCCTAAAATGCTTAACGGGAAACAAATCCCTTGTGAAATTTCTCCGAGGATGCGTCTAGTCTTGATGTGAAACTTTACGCCACGAAGGAACTCGAACTCAGGACGAGTGTTAAGCGCACTGATCTCTGCCATTTTGGCACGAAGTTCGTTTCTTTCTTCTTCAGTGTCAACCTTGCTCATTTGCTTGTTAAGCGCTCTCCATTCTTCTCTCTTTTCTTCGGGCAAACCATCAGGCATTATTGAGTCAACCTCAACATATATGCAAAGGTCTCCTGGTTTGTATTCTCCCTTCTTAGCGACGCACTGCCAACCACGTACGAATACCTTTTCAATGTTATCTGCGCCTTCAATAGGCTTTACATCGAGTATTCTTGCGATAGTTGCAAGTTTTCTTACGTCGTTTAATTCGTTAATTTTTTCAGTCATATTATTTTCTCAAAATAGTGTTAAGACTCAAGTTTTCGATTGCCTGGCCATCAATCATCTGTATGATTTCGTTTATTTTTTGCATGTTTTCTCCAGCGTATTTCGGATATCTTTCACGAAGTTCAGCTTCATCTTTGCAATACACAGGATAATCATCCCAATCAAATGTATCACATACCGAAATGATAAATTCGCATTTACCTGCAATTGCTGTTTCAATCCAGCGATCAACGTCTTCTCTTGTTGCTGCCATTGTTTTTTATATTAATGATAATGCGTGTTTTAATCCTTCTTCAAGAGCTTCTTCGTATGTTTTATAATATTCATCTTCTTGTAATTCCCTTGGATGATTAATCAATGAATAAAAATAGTTGTCGTCGTCATCAGAAAAATCTAGGAATCCAATAAGAACAATAATTTTATGTTTTTCTCTTAGCCACTTCTGTAGAAGAGTTTGGGTTGGAGCAGAATACACCATTGTGCCTTCTTGAGATTCTTCTTCTTTTCCAAAATTAGTCCAATCTTCCCAAGTTCTTAGTATGAGCTTATTTCCGGGTTCTCCTGATGCAGGATTATCACAGCCATAAAAGGCATGAGAATTAAGGTTGAACCCCTTTTCTTTAGCTAACTTAGCTGTCTCTAATGATATTAATTGCTCGTTCATATTTTCATGATTTATAGTTCAACAATTTCCCAATCTTCATGCGGACTATCGATATGTTTATCAAACCAATAGCCGCCATTTTTATCACACGGAATGTTGAAATAATCGACAATTGTTTGTAATTTTTTTGAAAGTTTCTTATCTTTCCATTCACGAACAATTATTCGTATACTGCCACCGATACACACAGTTAAAGATGGCTTACGAGCATAAACTTTTCCGATACTTGAAAGGTTTCCGTAACCATTCGAGGGTGTAAAATAAAGTCCAGTCGGTTTGTGTAAAATCTTATAAACTTTCATTTTATTATAATTTTATAGTACAAATATAATTAAAATTCTTGACAAATAAAAATATTTTGACAAAAATTTAATTGAAAAGCCTATTATCAAATGGACTTTGAAACGAGCTATTACCATGAGGAGGCCAAGGTTTATCCGGTGGTCTGCCCGGAGGATGAGATGGCATGCCATCTCCCGGATTCCAAGTCATCATAACCAATGAAATTGAATTATCAAGCTCAATTTTTGTTATTTCTGGTTTGATGTATTTTTTCATATAACTCTAAAAGTCTTTGTTTCATTTACTGGCCAAAAATATTTACCATTGTTGAATCCTTCATCTCCTGGAAATTTTGGTCCATAAAACTCTTTATTCTTTTCAATTAAACGAGCACGCATAGCTCGATGAAAATCTTCATTTCCTAACCACCATGGATGTTCAATATTTTGATGATCGATATCATATTTTTTCATCGTATTTTTAAATCCTCTTTTTATCCATTCATCAATACAACAGTTACAGTAGTACTTAAGTGAATCAGTATAACCCACCCACATAAGAATTGCTGGATGTGAACGCCTTCCTTTTCCTGTAGTTTTATTTTCTAAAATATTAATTATCTGTAAACATTCCAATCTTTGTTTGCCAAGGCGTTTATTATCCAAAGATTGAACGCTACGGACATAGTCTTGATAAGGTAAAAATGTCTGCATCTTTTATATAATTTTAGTAAATATAGTTTTTGTTATTTTTTAATTCCACGTAATTCAGGTGGTTTATACTTAAGTCCAAGAGCATCATAAATATCCTTTTCGGTTGCTCCGGCAATAAATTTTCTTGTTTTTCTATCATATAATCCCTTTTGATTTAAGAGCATTCCTTTACGTTTTGCTTTAGCTCTCATTATGATATTGTATTCTTGAGGCCCCGTAAGATAAAGCATCATAGCTCCAAGTGATTCCGGGTCAGTACGATAAATATCAACCTGTTCACCTTTCAAGATAACTCGAACAATATCTTTTCCTTGAACAAACGCAGCGTGGCCAGGTAGATTAGGAATTTTTTCACCTACATATATAACATCAAGGTCATGAAGTCCTTCTTTCTTACCACGACGGGCAGAACCCGCGAGTACAAAGTTGTCATCTATCGATTTTAGATAATCAAAAATTTCAAGTGCTTTTTCTAAGTTCATACTCCTGTTAAAAATTTAAGTGTTGAGTTTCTATCTTTCCAATTGAATTTTTTCATTAAAGCTTCTCTATACATATAGTTTTTAAAGTTACCTACTTCTTTGTCTTTAATGTCAAACATTTGCATAATATCATTTCCATTAACTGGAATATCTCCGTCTTTCATAGGAATTTCATGCTTTTTCATCATATTGAGTACTTTCTGAACTCTTTCAGGTAATATTTCAGATGAAGTAAGTAACGGAGAAGTTTTTATCATTAAAAATACATTCCAACGAATTTCATCTTCCGGTTTGTTATCATCAAACTTTGAAAAGTATTTCTCAAGTGTTTCAAGAGCTTTTACAATTGAAGCTTCTCCTTTAAGGCGATCTCTATAGAATTTAGCAGGATTTTTATGTCCAAGATTTCCCAATACATAGTAGAATGACACTAAATCAAGGTTATCAAAATATTCAAATCCATCTTTATGAAATTTTTCTCCAAAGAGTCCTTTATCAAGATCACTGTGTTCGATTAAATCAAACGTTACTCGAGTGGATCCGTGTTTGTATAGTATTTTATCAAATTCTCCTCTTATTCTTTCACCACTAATTTCTCGAATTAACGTACAGTTTCTTTTCATTAACTGTAAAGTTTTAGGCTCAATATCGAACATAAATCTTGAGGCAAACTGAATTGCACGAATAAGACGCAAAGGGTCTTCAACAAAAGTATTCGTATCTGTTGCTCTTATTATTTTTGCTGCAATATCATTTCTTCCTTTGAAAGGATCGAGAACTTCTTTCGTTTTAAGATTAACAGCAATTGAGTTAACTGTAAAGTCTCTACGTCTAAGGTCTTCTTTAATAGTTATGCCTTCAGTATAAGTTTCAAAGCCTTTGTGACCAGTACCGATTTTTCTATCAATACGAGGAACGGCAATATCAAAATCTTCACCAGTATGATAAGTAGGACGAAATTTGATAACTGAGAATGATTGTCCTACAAGACTTGTTTTTCCAAAATGCTTTAACAATTCTTTAACATCGTTAATACTTGGGCCTTCAACAACCATATCAATGTCTTTAGGAGACTGCCCCATGATAGCATCACGTACACAACCTCCAACAATAAAAACATTTCCCTGTTTAATAAGCTGTTTGACCCAGTCCTGAGAACGAAGATCAGATATGAGAGATTTAAGCATTAAATCTTTATTATTATTTATTTTAGTTTTCGAAAATATGTTTGCTAGCTAAGTAAGGAATAGCCGAAGCGTTCTTTTCTTCTTCAATTTTTTTCTGCACTTCCTTTATGATGGGCTTCATCATTTTGCCAAGAACATTTGACAACGCTTGCATAGCAAGAGAAACTTCAGGAGAATTGAACATCTCACGAAGTTCTATTTGAACTCTCATACGGCCTTCATAATAAAGTTCCATTACAGATTTTTCGTATTCAAAAAAGCCGTAATCTTTTAAAAGCTGAATGATTTCGCAAATCTTTGGGTGAGAAAATATTTTGTCATCACCGTATTGAGCCATCTTAATGATGTTAACAGCAAATCCCTTCATTCCATCAGAAATTTCGCCTTCAGGCGGTTTTTTAAAGAACCAAAGATTCAAAAGTTTAACAAAAAGTTCATCGGATGCTTCCATAGTACTTTTAAATTATATAGCAAATATAATAAAAAAAGTTGACAAATAAAAATTTTTTGCCAACTTTTTTCTGAGGTATTATGAAAAAGAGATTACGAAAGGAACATGTCTCTATAAGAGTCATCAGTAGGCTTCCAGCGAGCATTTCGAGCTATCCAGGAGTCCGTTTTGGGTTCATATCTCCAAGAATATTCGACTTCATCGATTGATTCGTAGTCGTATTCTCTGTACGTTTCAAAAAACTTGCAGTCCATAGGCATGTATTTCATCTTTGCAACTATCTGAGTTGCAAGTAACTCAGAAGCATTTGTGACAGAGGTTCCTATTCCCAAATCTTCAAAGAGAATGAAATGGTCTCCATCATCAGAGAATATACGAACGTTACAACGCGAACGATGTATTCCCCATCCTAAATATTCATGTTCAAATTCCTGTATCATTTTACTTATTAATTTTAATCATATGAACAATGAATTTAATAAAATAAATTCCCAATGCTATTAGGGATGCGAAAACGAACACTTTTAAAAAATTTTGAAATAACATGATTTTAAGTTTTAAATTAAATTATAATACAAATATAATCAATTTCTCTGACATAAAAAAATATTTTTAACAGAATTTTAGCAAAAGATTAAAAATTTTAATGTTTAGTAGTCCATGAAGGATCGGGCAAAAACCCAATTACTTCACAGCTTATCAAATATTCAAAAACTTCTTTCCAATCTTTTTCTGGATTAAAGCCTGCCTTGTCTTCAAAAAGAACATTAAAGTAAAACTTATCTTCGTAATATCCAAAGTTTCCATTTTTTGAACTTATGCCTGGGTTTTTATTAACTCCGTCAAAGTGAATGCCGTCCTTTTCAAAAATTTTAACATACTGCATAATTTCTTCAGGAAATGATGATGTCCAAAGAATCATGATAACGTCTTTTCTTTTAGTCAAAAGCTGTAATGTTTCTTTTGCGTACGGATAATACTTTACATCAACTTTATCCTTTGTGTAATTAGGCTTGACTATTGTGTCGTGAAGATCAAATGCCCAGTAAGTTTCATACTACTCTTTTTCAAAAGAGCGCTTAAACATTCTATCTATTGCGTCAAGTATCATTAGTTTCTTACTATGATGATTGTGCTGGTTATTCTTTCGAGCTGTTTACGAAATTTTTGTCAAGTTTTTCGATATAGGCTTTTGCCCAGGCGTAAAATAAAGCTCCCATATAATTATTTTTTAGAGGTTGCAGATTCAATAATAGTTAATCCTGCAGGATATGAAGCAACAAATACCGGGTCTCCACCGTTATTTCTTATGTAAAAAAGATAGGCTCCGTTTTCAATAGTAAAATAATCAGCTTTTACTACGAAATTTTTGGAAGTCATTCCGGGATAAATCAAGAACAATTTGTAAGTTTTCATAGTTATTATTTTTGTTCAGGCGGATATAATCCTCCTTTATAACGTTTTATTTTAATTGTAGCAATATCACCTTCTATTTTTGAAATAGTTGCGATATATACACCATGTAAGCTTACGCGGCATTTATCACCAACTTTAAGAGTCGATTCGAATGCTTTTCTTTTTTTCTCAGTTGCCTTATAATCTTTAAATAAGAGAATAATTGTGACAACCAACAATATTGAAAAAACAACACAAAGACCGATTACAATTTTATCTATCATAGTTATTAAATTTTAAAATCACCGTAAGTGACAATTTTGACGCCTTTTTTCTCGGCAGCTTTCATTTTACCGCTTGTTGAATTCAAATCATCAGTTATAAGATAGTTACATTTTACGTCTGTAACTGATACTTCTTCAACATTCGGGAACTGAGCTATAAATTCTTCTTTTGTTTTGTAGCCAAAAGCCTTAGGGCTGCCAGTCATACAAACATGTATCGTATCATTGCTAGCTTTAACTTCAGGTTTATCGATCGTTACACCAAGATGTTCGAGAACGCTTATTGCGTTAAGGATATAGGACTTTATATCTTCATTCTTAAACATCTCTACGAGAGCTTTTTCGTGTCCTTTGTAGTCAGGTTCAAGACCACAATAATCTTTTGCAACTTGTTCTGCAAGTTTCTTACCAACTCTATCATAACCCATCATAAGAATAACCTGCGCAAATGTAAGTGATTTAATGTTATTAAATGCTTGAACAAATATTTCATGGGAACGAGAACCAAATTTAATACCATATTTTTCAATTTTTCTAGTATTACCATAATTACGTACCCAAACAAAAAGGTCATACATATTTTCAAAATCTTCAGCAAAAGGTTCTATAGTTTTTCCAGCTATACCTTTAAGATCAAGCATTCCGCATGCAGATGCAAGTTTCTTAGAAACTTTTCCAACACACTCATCATTATCACAATAAAGGTGAATTTTGTCAAATACAAGTTCAGAGTTGCAAACTGGACAATGTGTAGGCATGTATTTTTGTAAATCTTTGTTTATCATGTTTTTAATTTATATAGCAAATATAATCAATTTTTCTGAATCAAAGAAATTTTTTATTACTTATTTTTCCATAATCTTCCTCGTTTCCACCCGTTAACAACATATTGTTCTAATTCATTTTTATGAATAGATTTATTTATCATTCCGTTATTAACTATTATTTTATTTTTCCACGCATTAGCTATTTTTTCGTGATGAATATGATACTTTTTAGATCCTTCAATTTCACCATATTTTTCAATATACCATTTTAAAGAATATCTTCCTTGTAATTTTTTACTCATATTATCTTTTGTTTCCTGAGTATGAGGTCGTCCAGAACACCAAGCGTCTTTTTGTTTTTGCGTAAGTGTTTGTCCTTTATGACTATTAGATAATTCCATTCGATGTTTTTCCGTAAATTTCAAACGACCTAATTTCCAGCCTTTATCTAAAAAATCCTGCAAATTTTCTGGACAAATTGTTATATTTTTTTCTCCATCGTTAATCCATTTTCGAAGTTTCGCTTTATCACTTATTTGTTTTCGTATTCTTTCAAAATCTGGATGTGCCGTAATAGTATTATATTGTTTTTCAATATTATATCCATTTTTTATAGAATCATAAAAATCAATATAATAATCTTCTCGTTCCTTTAATACTTTTTTAATAGGCGGAAGTACTTCTATTATTTCTTTTTTAAAATTTTCTGACCCATATTTACGCAATGCGTTATAAAATTTTCGCGTACACCCTAATTTAAGTGTTTCTAAATGCGCGTCCCAACGAGCATAAATATTTACACTACACCCAACATATTTTTTATCATTGATAATATTGGTCCATAAATATATGCCCGAAATTTTTTCTTGTTTAGCCATTTTTATTTTATATATTCATAGCTAAAGCAGGGGATATTATCTATTCCGGTGAATAAAAGATTTCTGAAATTTCGGGGATTATATCTCCACTTTTGTGCAAAGAAACAATTGTTCCTTTTTGTATTCTATGTTTAACAATGTAACCAGCGTTATAACCTGAAGCTCTGGTAACTGTTGTTCCAGCTAATTGAACAGGTTTAAGCAATACAACTGGAATCAACTCTCCGGTTTTTCCAAGATTCCATTGAATACTTTCTACTACAGTAACAACTTCATCGGGTATGAATTTAATTGCGACCGCCCAGTACGGTGAGTGTTCATTTTCACCCAAAAGTTTACGATATTCATAAGGAAAAGAAAAAACAATTCCGTCAAGTTGAAATTTAAATTCATCTCTCTGTTTTTCCCATGTTTTAAGAACTTCAATATATTTTTTAGCATCAGGCGGAATAATATCTATGTAATAGGTATCTGAAAATATGGAATAGCCTTTTAATTCTTTTTTAAGAATGTTTATGTCAGTATGTTTTCCATCAATTAAAAGATGAATAGGTACAAAAGTTAAATCATTGATCATTTCAAAATCAATATCATCTTTTCCAATTATACCGGCCACAATATTACGAGCATTGGCAAATTTATTTGCATATTTCTTTGCAAAAATATTTTTTGCCATGACTGCTTCACAACGAATTTCAACAACACCATCAATAGATATTTTTTCAGGAAGATAATTCTTAAATCTGTCAGTAACATCTTTTCCATATTTTCCATCTCCTCGTGTAAGAATAGATTCAAGCACATGATTTCTGTAAACTATATTAATTGCGTTACCGTCAAATTTTGGAGAATAAAATATATGCTCAGCCGGAGCTGGAATTTTTTGAAATCTTTTAATAAGCCAATTAGCAAATTCATTTTCCTGATAGTTTCCAGCTTCAGTTTGTATTTTTGCAAGAGATTTCATGGCGGTAGGATGCGGGAAGTCAAAATCTTTACGTTTTGAACCTACCTGCTCAATAATCTTTGAACCAGCATTTTTAAGTTCCTGTTCAAGAACGTCAAAAGCGGCATCCGGCATAATCGGGTGTCCTTCATAATAGGCAACTTTGGCCTTCAAATACTGTGTTTCGAGATTTTTAATGTCCATAATACCTTAATTTATATAGCAAATATAATCAATTTTCTTGACACGAAGAAACGTTTTACCATATTTTTTACCAAAAATTTAACAATTATGATGGAAAGACTATCTCGAGTTTATGTTCCTTATCCATGTGGCACATATTGCTCTGCAAAATTTCAAACAAAATGGTAGGTTTACCGTAAAAAGAATATGTATACACTTCAATTTTAATTTCTCCCACGATAACATCATTTATGTAATAAATGTGCTCTTTTGCGTTATCCTCGAATTCAACCATACGGTCATAGATAACTTCAACTTCGTCATCCTCTGGAACAGTATATGTTATTCGTATTTTTGAACGGAATTTGTCTTCAGAATAAAATTTGAAGCCAACTGGAAAGTCCCTAAAATAACGGTCTTTATTTTTAGAAAAAACGCTATATTTTGCTACTCTTTCGACACCATCTATTTCAAATTGAGGCTTAGAGATCGTAAATCTGCATATAGGTAGAATATACTTGTCAACATCAGGTTTTCTTAGTTGTCTAAGTAATAAGAATATTGCGAGTAATACAGCTAATAGTAGTATGAAGTTTAATAACATTGTTTATCGTTCTTTTATTTTTCATGTTATTTTAGTTTTTAATTCGTTAATTTGTTTTTGTAGATCTATTAGCATATCGATCAAGGATGATCCATTAATTTTAACATCGTTGACAGATATATCTCCTTGTATATTTATATTTCCTTGTGAGTCAATCGATAGCACATATTCGTTATAATTTCCGGTGGTTACTCCTAATATTGGTCTATTCGTTAAAGGTGTGTTATAAGTGCTTCGACCATCAAATAAAATAAGAGGAATATTTGAAGATACATCGTTACCAGCTATCCCTACAAGATACAATCCGGCATCTGTTTCATCACTTCCTACACCTATTATTTCGGGAACAAATCCTTCTGTTGTTCCATTTCCCATTGAAAACCCATACGTACCATCGCCTATATGAAATGCTGTAACGGTGTCATTTCTTGGAATAGCAAGATCAAATCGATATTTATACATAGGAAAGCGGCCGATTCCTATTCTTCCATCATCGTAACAAACATTTGGAATAAGTTCTTTGAAAGTGAAATTAGAACCGTCGGGAATAAGTTGATGCAAAATTATATTTCCTTTATTGTCCATTTTTTTCACTTATTTGATCTTCAATATTTTGGGGTTTTTGGGGTTTTTTCGATTTATTATCGATTATAACTTTCCACGTACTTATTATTTCGGTTAATTTTGCGCATATTTCATATTCTTCTTTGCTTTTAAACTTTTCAAGTAAAGTATCTAAGAATTTTTGCACTTTAAGGCTTTCAATTATGATCACTGTCTTTTTATCAGCATATATAGTAAACGGTTCTCGTTCTTGTTTGTTCTTCATAATGTATTCATAAGTCTTTTGCGAAAATTTATAGAACTCATCATGATTATAAAATTCTTTTGATTGATCATCCGGATTATATGAGAACAATATTCTTTTATCTGGAGTTGCTCCAAGAGTTGCCAATTGTGGAAGATAATCCACTTTATTTTCGTAGTCGTCTGCTGACGCCAATTCGTTAAGAATATTTGCCGCTGTATCATCAATAACTTTCTTTAAATATCCGAGAAATTCAGGATAGCTTTTGTATAAAACACTATCAGTTGCTTTCCAATCTGGATTAATCTCAGAATCATGAACAAATAATAAATGAGAATAAACTGCTTCTTTTATAATATCTGATGCTATTCTATTGAATTCAGTACCATCATTAACAGCATTCATGCCATAGATACACCATGTATTAATCAAAGAAGGTACTCGACTTGTTTTTATTTCTTCATATTCATCAAATAATGATACAAGTTCTTCTTCTGTAAAGACTAATTTTTCTGGTCTATAATCTTCTGTTATTCCGTTTCCGTAAAGTAATACACCCATGTTATTTTGTTTTATTTTTCAAAACGTCTTTTAGCTTCGCTTGTTATAAAGATGTATTGAGCTTTTCCAATGAATGCATTCAAATTTTTTGCATTACAATAACTCATTGCTGATCTCAAATAATCTTTAAAATTTTCTATCCACTGTCCTAATGTATATTCGACCTTTTGGTATTTTGTTATTCCTTCTGCAGTTACTAAGTTTGTTTTTCCCCAACTTCTTTGTACAGCTTTTGTGCTCATTCCTCTGTACTTCTTTTTAACGGGAAAATCATATCTCCAAAGTAATTCAGCTATTTTATTATTTATTCGTATTTTCCACAGATAATTAAACCCTGCCGACTCAATTGATTTGTTAAAAATAGAACCACACATAACATAATCAGAATTATGAACTATTATTCCATTAACATTATATGAATGATTATCTTCTACTTCTAAATCATACACATTACCAATATATGAATAAGTTTTTTTAGATTTAATTTCAATTAATTTCATATTTTATACTTTTGGTTTTTTTATCAATAACTTTAACTTCATACAAATATCCTAATTGTTTAGCACATTGTTGTTTAAGTAATATATTTTTTAAATATTTTTCTTGTACAGTCCATTCACTTTTAACTTCTATAATTTTATTTTGTGATTTTATAAAAATATCTGGAATATGATAATGTTTTTTTCCATTTTCATCTATCCACGGTATTTTAGGACAATCTAAATTAGTTAGAATTTCGTCTTCATTTATTCCTAAATTAATTAAAATATCCAACATTATATTTTCATAACCCATGATATAAGTTATTCTTCCAGATTTAAATCGATATTCTTTGATTTTAAAACTATTTTTAAAGATTTTATCTTGAATTAAATTACTCTGAAAACCATGTTCGCAATCATATAATTCTAACATTTTTTCTTTTGCACGTTCAATACAAATATCTAATAAAAATGCATTTTTAACACCGTATTTATTAATCATTATATTTTTAATTTTTTCTTTTATTAATTTTGTTTGCCAAGGATATTCTGTTCCATATTTTTTAAAAGAAGTTTGAATTTTTTTATTTTTTATTTCATCTGATTTACTCGGGTTATCTACTCCAAATCGTTCTAAACATGTTAGTTTATATTGTTCAGTATTATTATAATTTTCATCACTATATCGTTCTTTTTTTGTTTGTTTAATTTTTTGTTTAATTTCATTAGATTGAAAAATATTTACAGAAACATCATATTTTTTTAATAAAATATTTTTACATTCGGCTGTCGCTAAATAAGATGTTGTACCATATTTTTCTAAGTTAGTATTTTCTCTTTTAGGTGTATTATTATAATTTTCATCACCATATCGTTCTTTTTTTGTTTGTTTTCTTTTTTTATCATCTGCGAATCCTGCTCTTACTCCATGATTTTCAAAACATGTCTGTTCTCGTTTATTTTTAATTATAGATGATTTTTGTATTTCTGATTGAGATTTTTTAGGAATATTATATTTTTGTAAAAAATATTCTACGTTTCCTCGCGAAACATTTAATTCCTTCTCAATCATCGAAATAGAAAAGCCTTTAAGTAAATATAAATCTTTTAATATTTCTTCAGATAATTTTTTTCTTTTACGATATTTTTTCATGTAATTTTTTAAATAATTTTAGATATAGTATATATATCCTTGAAAAAATATTTTTAAAATACATTTGCATACGGTGCAGTAAATTCATATTTTTTTCTATTAGTAGATATTCTGAATTTAAATCTTCTGCCGCAACCCATTCAGCATATTCATCGATATTTTTTTCAGTAACTAAATTTTTATATTTTTTATTGATTACATAATAATGATGATTATTTGTTGAATAAATTCCATTTATAGAAATAATATCTTTATTATTTTTATATTTAAATTTATTAATAACTTTTTTATATTCGCCAGTATGTGTATAAACATAATCATTAATATTTATGTTTTGAATTTGTTTAAATCCATTTTTAGTGTACACTAATGTAGTTGGTAGAAAACAACCAAGTGCAAGTGCCTTGATTATATCTGAGTAATTACGCATACCTCCATCTGCTACAATTTTTGTTTTAACATCATAATGAGAACGCTGTTCATAACATTCCGAGATAAGCGACCCAAGCGGATAATTAATAGATACGTTCGCGGCCGTCGTGCAGCCCGCGCCTGTACCCACGCTACATCTAACAAGGTCCGCGCCCGCGAGCGCAAGGTTTACAAATGTTTCAGGATTAGCAACATTACCAACCATTAAGGTTATATTAGGCCAAAGTCTTTTTATTTCTTGAATGATAGATATGAGCTTTGCCATGTGGCCATTGGCAATATCTATAAGAATATTTGGAAATTGATAAAATGCATCATTATCATAATATTCTAATTCATCATGATATAGTTCATATTTTCTAATCGATTCTTCAATGTCATGTAATCCAAATGATTGAAAATACGAAGGTTTTCCGACTAAATGTTCAAAAGCCAATCCTCGCGGTATACAGGGAATGATGCCATTATCAATATATTTTGTGTAATTTTCCTTTGATACAACTGTGTCCATTGGAGAAGCCATTAACGGCAAGCTTCCACCATTACAACTTATTTCGCACTCGCTTCTGCTCGAGATATCGCTTGATTCAGCAGGAACCAGAACAATATCATTTAAATCAAATTTTCGTTCTTTCATAAATTTGGATTATTGATACAAATATTCTATGATTAAATGAAAAACAAGTTTTAAGAAGGCTAAATTTCAGTAGCATCGATGTTCTCGAGGTCTCTATCTCGGTTAATAACATCTGGTGGAGTAGGTTTTTGTTCTATACCTTCTTGTTTTTCAATTCTTTTGCCTATATTCTGCATTTTATGTCCTGGAATCTTAAATGTTCCTCCTGAAGGAGTTTTTGCGTAGAACCCGCCATAAGGATCTTCTCCGGTTATTTCTATTTCAACGTTTTCTCCTTTTTTATTGAGGTAGTTTCTCTTATCACCTATTTCAAGAACATCGGGAACTTTTTCGCCTGCAGCTTTTATTGCTTCTTCTCCTTGTTCGTATTCGCCCTTGTCCATTAATTTCCAATTAGGACCCATTTTCTTTAATGCTGATACGGCATCTTTAGGAGTCATTTCAATTACTTCTGTTGCTCCCGTTTGTGAATTCGTGAAATAGAAAGTTTGAGTTTGATCTAATGACTTAACTGGCTTAACTTTTGTAACTTGTGAAACAGGAGCTTTTGTATCAACATCTACTGGCTTATCATCTATCGTAAGATCGGGTTGTTCAACTGGTTTTTCTGGAGTTTCTTTTCCTATTTTTCCTGTATCGCCTACAGCAACATCACCACCTTTTGGTTTATCTTTAACCATGATAACAGGCTTTCCAGTTTCTTCATCTTTCTTAAGAACTATTTCTTTACTTCTTTGTGATACGCTTCTCCAATCTTGTTTTTCAAGATCATAAAACGTAGCAACTTTAGGTGATGATGGTCTAATTCCTTTTGGATGTGCAGCTTGTGGAATATACTTCATCATCGTAGTTCCTTTTGCAGGTCGAATCTCTCCATTAAGTTTAATGAATTCAAAGTTGAGAATTTTTTGACGTAATATTGCACGTAATTCAGGAACAGTTACAGGTTCACCATAAAGTAAGCGTTCAAGCATAAGTTCTTCATATAGATAATCAACAATCCATCTATCATCCATTGATTCACAAACTTTACTACCAAAAAGCTCTTCTGTTAAAATATTTTTTATGGTGAATTCCGTCATAATGATATTCTTTATTTATATATTCTAAAAACAAAAGCTCCAATTTCTTGGAGCTTCATTTTAGAAGGAGCTTCCTCCTCCCCATTGTCGTTTAAATTCTTTTTCGTCTTTGTCGTATTGCAGATCATTAATGTCAAATAAAATATTTGATTCTCCGTTAACATCATCAAATTCATAGTATTCAATTTGACGTCTATCAAGTTCATTCTTAATATCATCCCAATCAGCGTCAGCTCCATAAGAACCTATCATTGCAATGTTTTCTTTATCTACACCGAATTCTTTTACTGCGTTATAGACAGTTTTTGCGTAATCAGGGTCATCATTAAGACTGTCTTCTAAATCAGTTAAATAAACCAACTCGTCTTCAAGATCAACATCTTTATGCTTTTTAGGTTCGAGATCGTTTTCTTCTTCAAATAAAAATTCTTTTACAACAGTTTTTTTCATA
>Ga0172371_10005456_pt1 | contig 18821 bp, 16 predicted proteins | sample Lak12m_FD_114543 | JGI IMG/M metagenome (GOLD analysis project Ga0172371, IMG submission 114543) | Freshwater microbial communities from Kabuno Bay, South-Kivu, Congo - kab_022012_12m | ecosystem: Environmental > Aquatic > Freshwater > Lake | place: Democratic Republic of the Congo: South-Kivu...
AACCACCGTTTTGGGTTTTTACTCCTTTGCCCAGAACTCCCTTCAGGGAGTTATTACCATCTCCGGTTGCTTTAGCTGCCGGCAAAACCGGTGGTTGAAACCACCGGAAATGGTGAACAGCCCTAAGGGGCTAAAAAACGAATTATCAACGCCTTAAGACGGTGGTTGAAACCACCGCCTATGGTGATAAGCCCTCTTGGGCTGGGGCTTGATGAAACAAAATAACCGGCATTTCCTGCAATTATTAGGTTTATAAGATATAACTGCCCATCTACAAGGATTTGCGTATGCTGCTTAAAATCCAAACCGCCTTTTTGACTGGCAATAAACTCACTCATTCAGGAGGCGAATTGAACTCCCAACTGCAGTTTTCGCACCAGCTCTATATTCAATGAGCCGTGTTATGTTCAACGATCTTTGCCAACCGGAAATACGGCAGCATTACGCTATCATTACGGACAAAGTGCGTAATGACAGCGTAGTGATAACGCAATGTCAGCATGGGTGATGGGGGAACATAAAGGTGACATTTCGCTATACCTCGTATGCTCTTAATGACTGTAGCACAAAAAAAACCGGCTCGCTAAAGCAAGCCGGTTTCTATATAGTATATTCTTGAGTTTGTTACATTACTTCACTCAGAATCTTGTTCATCATAGTGCGGCTTTCGCTTTCCACCATATAGGACAGCGGGAACCCAAAGATATAGGCTCGGCTGTTGTTGGTATTCACTCTGCGATAGGCTACCACCTGATTGTTCAGAGCATCGAACTGTGCCTGCGTAGGTGGGAAAGTGGCATAACTGACAGGTTTGCAGCCAAATTTATACAGGGTGTCTCCGCTAAACGATGTGGTAGGGAAATAGGTGAGCGTGGCTAATCCCTTGCGGGTGTTGATGATGGGATTGAAGGCTGCGGGATCACCAAACTGCAGATTCACATCGGAATAACCAGTCATCGCCGCCACAGCTTTCTGGAAGAAATACCAGTTGGGTGAATCTGGTTTATGCGGATAAGGCAGATTGGGTATGGCATCCAGCAGACCAATATACCTCAGGAAAGTAATCCTGGCGCCGCTTTTAGAAAGGTTGTCCAAAACTGAGGACAGCAGGTGCGTGTGGGACATGAGCAGGTTTCCACCCCGCAGCATATACAGGGCATAGCCATCCACGTCGTCCACCAGGTTTCCGGGGTCTGCAGGATTGTCGTTATGGTAGATCACCAGCTTGTATTTCTGGAGTTCGCTGAAGGCGATCGCCCGTTTGCGGATGTCTTCGTGGGTATTCGCCACTTTCCGGTTTGCCGGATCGGCAGGACGTTCGTAAACGGTTACATTTCCGGTATAGTCAGCCAGCATGTTCGCATACTTGGCATCCACCACAGCATCCGGAGACTGGGTCTGTTGATGTATATCATCGTCGATCATCAGGATACCGCTGCGGGCTGTGGGCTCAATATAGTTTTCCAGATAAAAGTCAAATCTGGCTGGACTGGGGTCAACCTCTCCCTGAAGGTCAACTACCCGGACTTCAAAATAGTGGTGTCCGGGGGTGGCTCCCACAGGCATCGGCAATTGGTTGCTGGTCAGCACGACCGTTTGTCCCAAAGGTGAATTCACCGGCACACGCAGCCATTTTTTGCCATTCTCGTCCGGTCCCACGATCGATGTAGCGTAAGGCGGGAACACATAAGGCGCTCCGTCGTAACGCAGATCGAAATAGGTGACTTCGCTGAAATAATTGGTGGGAATGTGGGTATTACGGTCGAGCACCACATCCACTTTCTTGTTGTAGGGCATCGGAGCAAGGTTCGTAGTATCGCCGTAGTCTGTGGCGTCGGCAGTGGAATTGCCGTATTCGCCCCACCAGCCCCAGCGCACCCAAACCTTCAGGTTGCTGGAATATACGGCGGTCAGCTTGCCGGAAAAGTCCTTAAAGAACGGTGTGGCATAGCGGACTGAACCTTGGGAAGTGGTGCTGGGCAGAACTTCTTCGGTTGAATCGTCGCCATAATCTTCATAATGGTTGTTGCCCAGAGCATAGGTTTTGGTCGGATAGATAAGGGTTTTCGGTTTGAAACCGGGTTTTACTTTAAAATTGATCACGGTATTGGTATCAGGAATGGAAACCACACCTGCCAGGTCGGTAACTCTGGCGCTGATGCGGGTAAGGCGATTCAGGAAAGCGCCGCTTTGGGGATTGAAATCATATTCCAAAGTGGGAGAAGTGTATCTGGTAAGCAGATATTCGTTGATCTTTCCGGTCTGATTGTCGCTTTCGGTGGTGGAGAACCACTGCGAAGTGGTTCCGGGGATCACCACGCCCAGGGTGTCGGTTTTCATCATCTGAAATTCGTATTTGTAGGGAGTGGGAGTGATATATGGATCAGCGTCGTCCATGGAGAATTGCAGCTTGATGCCAGCGCCCACGATCTTTTTGTTCGGATTTCCCTTGGTGGTGGAAATCGAGCAAGTGGGACGCGCCGTGGTGGTTTTAAAAGTTCTCCAGGCAGGGTCGGTGGTAATGGCGCCACGATTGTCAATGGCAACCACCTCAAATTTGCTGTAGTTGGTGATCGGATTTCCATTGGCGTCGTGAGAGGGGAAATTGATCACGGCATATTTGTCGGACGTCCAGATCGATCTGCTGGCATGGGGATCACTCAAAGGAATGGTCTGATCAGCTCCCGGCAGATAATGGATCACCCAGCCATTGCCAAGGGCAAGCAGATTGCCGGGGGTAAGCTCTGCGGTGGTGTCAATATACTGATAGCCCGGAGTAGCTACGGGATTTCCGTTTTTGTCCAGAATCCGGAAAGCATAGCCGGCAATGGTTCCGTCCGGATCAGAGGCATGCCAGTAAATTCTTTGCTGGAAAGAATAAGTAGTGGTGGTGTCATATCCAGCGGTGACATAAGAATTGTCCCATCCCTCAAATGATGTTATTTTGATCGTCGGGGCGATATTGGCAAAACGACTGCCCGATTTGCCGCAACCAGCAACCGCCAACATTATTATCAGAGTCATCACAATGATGGACAAGAGTTTATAACTCTTAATTTGCATCATTCCTCCCAAAATCATGTTTAATTATCCTTACTATTCGCACATAAAATCAATGCGAAATATTCGTCAATACTTTTGTTTGTTCCCTGTTGCTCCAAAGCAGCTTTCACCAGGTTCAGATAGAGCACCGACGTGGTGATCCTGCCTATTCCCCCGGGGACAGGAGTGATAGCCAAGGCTTTGTCGTAACAGGAATTATAGTCCACATCGCCCACATATACAGGCTGCCCGTTGGGGTCAATAAGTTCATTGATTCCCACATCCAAAATAATGCAATCGTCCTTCACCATTTCTGAAGTAACGAAATTGGCTTTGCCGATGGCGGCGATCAAGATATCCGCTTCTGAGGTGATCCTGGCAAGGTCTGCAGTCTGGCTGTGGCAAACGGTTACCGTGGCATTGGCAAAGTCCTTTTTCCAGAGCAGCATATTGGCAAGCGGTTTGCCAACCACGTTGCTGCGTCCCAGGATGACCAGCTTCCTGCCTTTGGGCTCGATGGCGTAATACTTCAGGCAAAATAGCACCGCCGCTGGCGTGCAGGGCAAAAAACCCTCCAGCTCCAGCATGATCTTGCCCAGATTCAGAGGATGCAGGCTGTCCAGGTCTTTAGTGGGCGATATGGAAAGATTGATCACCCGGTCGTTGATCTGGCGGGGGAGAGGTTTTTGGATCATGATCCCGTTTATTCCCGGGTCTTGATTAGCCCTGTCGATGTGGTCTAAAAGCGTTTCCTGCGATACGGTTTCCGGCAAGTTGAGCAACTCGCAGGTGCAGCCCAGTTTCGCTCCGCTGTTTACGATGCTCTGCACGTAATATGAGGAAGCCGGATCGCTGCCTGCCTGGATTAGTAACATTCTGGGGGTAAGACTGAATTCTGAGATCAGGGCTTTGGTGGCTTTGTTGATAGCCGCCGCCACGGGTTTGCCGCTGAGTTCTTTAAACATTTTCCCCTCCGGGTAGCCTATGGCGGATGCGCTCGATCTTGATCGCCAAACCGTTGTCGTCCAGTTCGAGTAAAACGGCATTAAGCATCAATCCCTGATCGGAAGATTCATAGCGATTGGGCAGCGAACTGACCATCTTCTCGATGATGATCTCTTTGCGCACTCCGATCACGCTGTCGTGCGAACCGGTCATGCCCACATCCGTGATATAGGCTGTTCCACCCGGCATAATCTCCTCGTCGGCGGTCTGAATATGGGTATGTGTGCCCAAAACCGCAGCCAGTTTACCAGCCGCGAACCAGCCCATGGCACGCTTTTCACTGGTGGATTCGGCGTGAAAATCGAGTATGAAGGGGATGCCATCCAACTCAGCCTGACGGGTTTCCAGAAATTCCTGCAGGATAGTGAAGGGATTGTTGCACGGAGGCATATATATCTGTCCGCACAGACACAGGACTCCCAGTTTCTGCGAGCCATTTTCCAGGATCAAAAAAGGACTGCCCGGCGTAACGCTCGGATAGTTCAAGGGTTTTACGATGCGGGTCTCGTGTTTGAGATATTCCAGCGATCCCACTCTGTCCCACAGGTGGTTTCCTCCGGTAACGACGTCAACCCCCGCCTGCAGTAAAGGATGCAGGGTTTTTTCGGTTAGCCCTTTACCGTCCGCCAGGTTTTCCGCATTGGCGATGATAAAATCAGGCAGCAGCTCGCTTTTCAAAGCTGGCAAAGAGGAGAGCAAGGCATACCTGCCTGCTTTTCCGTAAACATCGCCAAAAAAGAGGATTCTCATCTATTTTGCCATGGCGATCTGACGAGTTTCACGGATAACGGTAACCTTGATCTGTCCCGGATATTGAACCTGTTTCTCGATGGATGCGGCAATTTCGGTTGCCAGCAAAGTGGTTTGATTTTCATCGATCACAGCGGGTTCCACAATGATGCGCAGTTCCCTGCCCGCCTGGATGGCGTAGGATTTGTTCACGCCTTCCACGGCATTGGCGATCTCTTCCAGTTTGGCAAGCCGCTGCATATAGGTTTCCAGCATTTCTCTGCGGGCACCGGGTCGGGCACCGGAGATGGCGTCGGAAGCCTGTGCCAGAGCGGCATAGACCGAGGTTGCTTCCACTTCTTCGTGATGAGCTTCGATGGCGTTTACAATCAGTTTGCCTTCGCCGTTCTTGCGGGCAAGATTGGCTCCGATGATCGCATGGGTACCGTCAAATTCATGGTCCACAGCTTTGCCGATGTCGTGCAGAAGACCTGCCCGACGGGCAATTTCCTGATCCAGTCCCAGCTCAGCAGCCAGAATTCCGCACACCCAGGCTGCTTCGATGGAATGCTGCAACACATTCTGTCCATAGCTGGTGCGGTAATGCAGACGTCCCAGGATCTTGATCAGATTGGGTGAGATATTGTGGATATTGGTTTCCAGCACGGCTTTTTCGCCGATCTTGACCAGGGTTTCTTCCATTTGCTTGGTGGTTTTAGAGATCACTTCCTCGATTCTGCCGGGATGGATGCGTCCATCGGAGATCAGCTTTTCCAGCGAAAGTCTGGCGATCTCGCGGCGGACGGGATCAAAACAGCTCAGAACCACTGCTTCCGGGGTGTCGTCGATGATCAGGTCAACTCCGCTGGCTTTTTCGAAGGTGCGGATGTTTCTGCCTTCGCGCCCGATGATGCGTCCCTTCATTTCATCCGAAGGTAGCGATACTACCGAAACTGTGGTTTCGGACACATGATCCACCGCCATGCGCTGAATCGCCGTGGAAAGAATCTCAGCCGCTTTTTTGCTGGCGTCCAGCTTCAGTTGTTCCACGGTCAGCCGAACGTCATTGGCGGCTACCTGGCGGGCTTGGGAGATCAGTTCCTCTCTCAGTCTGGAAACTGCTTCCTCTCTGGACAAACCGGCAATTTCCGCCAGTTTGTTTTTTTGTTCCGAGATCACGCCTTCCAGGTCTTGCTTACGTTGGGAAAATTCCTCTTCCCGGGTTTTCAGCTTCTTTTCCTGCTCAGTGAGGTTGCTTTCCTTTTTATCCAGGGAATCCAGGCGCTTGTCCAGGCTGCCGAGGCGTTCGTTGTATTTCTTTTCCTGTGCCCGCAATTCTTTTTGGCGTTCTTTTACTTCTTCATCCAGAATACGTTTTTGCTTGAACCATTCTTCCCGCGCTTCCAGCAGAGCGGCTTTCTTGGCATTGTCCGCCTCCACCTTGGCTTCCTTTTTCAAGTCTTCGGCGATTTTAGTGGCTTGGGAGATCAGTTTGAAAGTGGAATTGCGCTTCGAGATGTAGATGATCAGCGCAACCACAAAACCGATCACCACACCGATCAGAATGGCATAATAGGGATTTATCGATGACATAATCTATCCTTTCCTTAATCTATATAACTTTGGTTACCCAAAGCGAATTAAAATGCCCGCATGAACCGTGTAAGCTTGTCATTGTAAAGCCAAGCATAAAGTGGGGACCTACCTTGTGAGCTTTATGTGTCCGAAACTTGCCGGCATGCACGCCGCTCATGGCTTGGTTCCCGATCCAAAGATAGCTTTTATGCAATTCATATCACGAATTCTGCAGGCAATCTGTATCTATCTAAGAAATAATCTTCGAGATCATCTGATTCAGACGGTCGAGCTCCGTACTCAGCTCGGAATTTCGGTCGTCTAGCACCAGAATCTGTTCCTGTTGCTGCAAACTGATCAGCAGCAGCAACTTGGTAAAATCAAGATTGTCAAACTGGGTGCTTAGTTCCTTGATCTGCTGATTGATCCGCTCAGCTACCAGCATGGTTTTTTCCGGTTCATCGCTTCGCAAGCGAAACCGACGACCGAAAATCTCCACTTCCACTGACTGCATTTATTCCTCGGTTTCTAGCGCAGGTATAATGCTATCGATCTTTTTGATCGCTCCTTCAGCCAGAGATTCAAAACCAGCCAGAATCTTTTGCAGTTCGTTGTAGCGGTTTTCCAAGCGGTTATAATCGTCCTGCAGGATTTTGAACCTGGTCTCCTGCGCTTCGGATTGATTGCCGCTGGCTTCGATCTGGGTAAATAACTGGGAATTCTCTTCCGTCAGTTGTGTCACCCGGTTTTCCAATTCTTCCAGCCTGGATTTATCCAGGGTGTATTGATCTATCAATTTCTGAATCTTGTCTTGCAGGTTCACCACATGACTTTCCATCTGTTCACCTCATCTTTATCTGCCAGGTTTCTTGCAGTTTTATTATTACGGATTCAACAAGTTGATCCACACGTTCATCTGTCAATGTTTTTTCTTTGTCCAGGATCCTGAGATGCAGGGACAGGCTGCGGAAGCCCGCGGGGATTTGCTTACCCCGGTATTCGTCGAAAACCTGCACCGCGTCTGTAAGCTCTTTATCCACCGAGTTTATCAGGTTATGGATATCCTGGTAGGGCACACTGTCGGAGATCAGGAAAGAGATATCACGCACCACTGCTGGATATTTGGGAATGTCCTGATATTGACGCGCTTTATTACGGGTTGCCTTAATGATCGGCTCCAGGTGCAGTTCCAGCAACCAGATGTCCTGTTTCAGCTCCAGAGTGTCGATTCCATAAGCCAAAGCGAGGTCAGCCCGCAATTTTCCGAAATAGGCTATCTTGTTGCCTGCGTGAGTGTAGGCAAGGCTTTCCGGGGGACTGAGATAGGGCTCATCCGGGCTGCATGTATTCCAGCCATCCAGATTGATCAGGCGTAAAAATTCCTCCACGATCCCCTTTGGATAGGCAGCATTCAGCAAAACGGGTTTTTCCCGCCAGTGTTCCATCCGCTCATTGCCGCAAAGCACGGCTGCCAGATGATAGGGTTCGTAGCTCAGCCTGTCGGAGGGGTGATAGGTTTTTCCCAGTTCGAACAGCTTGATGTTACGTTCGCCGTGATTCAGATTGTAAAGCAGGTTGATCAGCAGTTGCGGGATGAGCGAGGTTCGCATGGCGCTCTGATTGCTGCTTTGCGGGTTTTTCAGCCACAGCAGTTGCAGCATTTCATCGCTGTCTTCATATCCAAGTTTCTGCAGCAAAGCCGGTTCCGTGAAGCTATAGTTCAAAGTTTCAAAGAAACCTCTGGCTACAATGTAGTCTCCAGACAGCTTTCTGATCCGGTAGGCGTGGCGATCCATCACCTGGCGGGGCTGGGTTTTGCGGGGTGCTTTGTCATAGCCGTCCAGCCTTGCCAGTTCCTCGATCAGGTCAATTTCACGTTCCAGATCTACCCGGTAGGGGGGGATCTGATAATACTGGGTATGTATGCAATCGGGAAGTTCTGTGAATTCGGTTTTGCCTTGTTTCAGCTCTTCACCGTGATGGCAATAGATTTGAGTAATGTCTTCGATCTTTCCTGGAATCCAGTTTCCATATTGCAGGAACTTCAAGCCCAGTTTTTCCAGATAATCCCTAATCACCTTGTCTTCCAGTTCATAGCCTATCACCTGCTGATAGCGACTGGGACGCACTCCCAGAATGACCGGCTGGCTTGGTTCCTGCCAGGCGTCGTGCACTGTGGGACAGAGCTTTGCACCACTCAAATCGCAGATCAGTTGCGCAGCGCGTCTGGACACAATATCCGTGGAGTGATCGCTTAAATGCCGTTCAAAGCGATAGGAAGAATCTGTGCTCAGCTTATGCTTGTAGGATGTTTTGCGGATCGAGCCAGGATTGAAGGCTGCGCTCTCCAGCACTACCTTCACGGTATCATCGTTGATCCCCGATTGCTGGGAACCCATCACTCCGGCAAGTGCGGAAGGGTTAACCCCGTCTCCGATCACCAGATCGTCCGGATCAAGGCTATAGGTTTTGCCGTCCAAAGCCACAAAGGTCTCGTTTTGCTGAGCCCTGCGGACTACGATAGCGGGCATGCTTTCGCCGGGAATGCTTTGCAGATTGGCATAGTCAAAGGCGTGCAGGGGATGACCGTATTCCAGCATCACGTAATTGGTAATATCCACCAGATTGCTGATCGGACGCAGACCGGACTTTATCAAAGCGGTTCTCATCCACAAAGGTGATTGACCGATCTTGACTCCGGTGAACAGTCTTGCCGTGTAGCGGGGACACTTTTCCGCATCCAGAACGCTTAATTTCAGGGGTAGGTCGTCCGCGTCGTATGATTCGGCTTTGATTTGCGTATCCGGCAGGACAAGCGGACGGTTCAGTTTGGCAGAAAGGTCTCTGGCGATCCCGATATAACCCAACAGGTCTGGACGGTTGGGAGTGATCTCCAGTTCGAAGATCGTATCCGGCAGTTCATAGAGCTCATTGACGCTCAGTCCGATCGGCAGATCGGAAGGCAGTTCGATGATGCCGGCGTGATTGTCCGAAATTCCCAGTTCCTTTTCCGAGCAGAGCATGCCATGTGATTCCACACCCCTGATCTTTGCCTTTTTTATGGTAAATCCGGGCAATTCGCTGCCGGGAAGAGCGATCACAGCCAGCATTCCGCTTTGGCAATTAGGAGCTCCGCAGATCACTTGCAAATAACCTTCGCTGGTCTTTTCCGGATAAGCATAATCGGCGATATCTACCAAACAACGTTGCAGATGATCGGTATTGGGAACAGGTTCAGCGTGAACAACCCTGGCACTGATCACAGTTTCAGGAAGCGTGGGTAATTCCTTGACAGCTTCCACTTCAATACCGGCGAAGGTAAGCAGTTGATTTAGTTCCGCCGTGGTTTCGGGCAGCTCAAGGTATTTCTTCAGCCAGCGTAAAGATATGATCATCTAAGCTCTCCTTTGAACTGCCGCAGCATTCTGAGGTCGTTCTCAAAGAGGATCCGCATGTCGGGGATATTGTATTTCAGCATGGCGATGCGTTCAATCCCCAAACCGAAGGCAAATCCGGTGTAGGTCTCGGAGTCGATCCCCAGAATGTCGAATACGTTGGGATCAACCATTCCGGCTCCACCCATTTCCAACCAACCGGAGTATTTGCATACCCGGCAACCGCTTCCGCCGCAGACTACGCAGGATATGTCCATTTCGGCGCTGGGCTCTGTGAAGGGGAAGAAATGCGGTCTGATCCTGCTTTTCACTCTACTTCCGAACATGATGGAGGCAAATTCCTGCAGGGTATCGGTAAGATCGGACAGGCTGATGCCTTTGTCCACCACCAGCGCTTCCACCTGATGAAACACCGGCGAATGCGAGGGATCGGGCTTGTCGTTGCGATAACAGCGTCCGGGGGAGATGATCCGGATGGGTGGTTTGAACTGCTCCATGGTTCTGATCTGCACGGTGGAGGTCTGAGTTCTCAGCAAGCCGCCGTTTTCCAGATAAAAGGTATCTGCCAGATTGCGTGAAGGATGGTCAGCCGGGGTATTCAGAGCGTCGAAATTGTGGAAATCGTCGTCAATATCAGGTCCTTCAGCGATCTCAAAACCCATGCTTAAGAATACTTCGTCAATCTCGCGGCGAACTATGGTGAGGGGATGAAATCCACCCCGGGAGCTTTCGATCCCCGGCATGCTGATATCGTAGGCAGTAGCTTTGTTATCGCCTTGCCAGGCTGCTTCCCTGATTTCGGTGCTGCGTTTTTCCAGCAGCGCTTCGATCCGGCTGCGGCTTTCATTGATCAGATTGCCAAACGCCGGACGTTCTTCCTGCGGCAGTTCCCTTAAGCGGGAGAACAGGGCGTTCAGCATGCTCTTTTTGCCCAGATACTGAGCCTTTACGTTCATCAGATCGTTCGCAGTTTTGCAGGCGCTGATGTCTGTTTCAGCCTGCCTTACCATTTCCTTCAGCTGTTCTTGCAAATTATCCTCTTAATAATGGTCACACGGATCAAACGGATTGAACGGATTCACACGGATTACTTCTTTTGGGTTCAGTCCATATTTTCCGTTTTATCTCAGGTTTTGGTCCGTAATTCAGCAACAAACCCAGCTCGGTATTGGTTGCTTTTAAATAGTTGAATAGCTGGGATTCATGTTCTATATTCAGCATGGCAACCGACTTCAGTTCAATGATCAGCACACCATTTACCATGATATCGGCAAAGAATTCTCCAATCACCATTCCATCGTAAAAAACACGGATCGGTTTTTTAAGCCTCAACGTTTAATCCCAGCTTGTTAAGCTCATATACAAGGGCATTTTGGTACACTTTTTCCAGATATCCGAATCCCAGAGTATTATATGTCTTATAGAAAGCGCCGATCACTTTCTCAGAAAGTTCATTGTCCACTTTACTACTAAGCATTAATCCGTGGTGATCCGTTCAATCCGTTAAATCCGTGTAACCATTACCCTTTTTATCCCTTGGCTATCTCAACAAGTTTGGCAAAAGCCGGAGCGTCGTGCCAGGCAAGGTGAGCCAGGGTTTTGCGGTTGATATCTATATTGGCTTTATGCAGACCGTTGATAAAGCGGCTGTAGCTCATGTCATTGATGCGGCAGGCAGCGTTGATGCGGGTGATCCAGAGGCTGCGGAACTGGCGTTTTTTCAGCTTGCGGTGGGCGAAGGAAAAAGCCATGGCGCGTTCCACGGTTTGGCGGGCAACGCGGTAAGTTTTACTCCGGGCACCGAAGTAGCCACGGGCTTTCAGCATGTATCCTTTTCTTCTGCGATGGGCGGCAACGTTATTGGTTACTCTTGGCATGGTTCATATCCTCCTGTGTTATAGTCCCAGCATCCGGTAGATTCTTTTTTCATCGGCTTTAACGACGATAGCGCTGGTGCGCAGATTGCGTTTCAGTTTGGGTGATTTCTTGGTTTTGATGTGGGCGCTTTTGGCGTGATGGCGCACAATCTTACCCGTGCCGGTAACCTTGAACCGCTTGGCGGCTGAACGGTTGGTTTTGATCTTTGGCATTTTTATCTCCTTGTCTATTAATACTATAGCTCTTCCGAACCGGTCGGAAGCTTACGTTTATTTTCGCTCAGGCGATCCCTGAGGTTGCGGATCGTTTATTCTTCTGTCTTGGTTTCCGCGGTAGTTTCGGGTGGCGTTTCAACGGCGGGAACAGCCAGTTCGGCGGGCTCAGCTGTTTTTGCCTCTTTCGCGATGATCCTGTCGATATCCTTTTTGGGACTCATTACGATCGAGAGCAGGTTGCGGTCGGCTACGGGTTCGCTGTCCACATCCGCAATATGCGCCAGTTCGGTTTTCAGTTTGTCCAAAACCTTGTATCCCAGTTCCTTGTGTGCCATTTGGCGACCCCGGAAACGCACCGTGAATTTCACCTTGTTATGCTGTTTAAGGAATTTGATAGCGTTGTTTTTCTTGAAATTGAAGTCGTGTTCTTCGGTATTGGGACCGAACTTTATCTCCTTCACTTCCACTTCGTGTTGCTTCTTGCGTGCTTCTTTGGCTTTCTTTTCTTTCTCAAAGTAGTATTTGCTGAAGTCCAGTATGCGGCAGACCGGCGGGTCTACGTTGGGGGATATCTCCACCAGATCCAGATCGGCTTCCTCAGCACGACGTTGAGCTTCGCGAAGGTTAACCACGCCTATCTGTCTGCCATCGCTGCCGATCAAACGGACCTTATCCGCTGTTATCTGGTTGTTGATGCGCTCTTTGGGCACCACTTCCTTGGTCTTTGCCTTACCACGTTTAATCCGGATTATAAGAACCTCCTTCTTACCGGAAATGAAAAAAGCGGAAAACTATGTTTCCGCATCCTTCACAGTAAAGAGTTTACTCTTTCTTTGCATTATATTCTGTGGCCTTAGTAGCACTTACACCCTAAGGCAGAAGCATGCGGCTTCATTTCATGAATGCCATGTTTTATGATGAGCTTATCCTGTCAATTACTTTCTGGGTTCTTCTTCCTCTGCTTTGCATGAAAGACCCTGTTTCCTCATTCCTGTAAAAGATTTCCCTTGCGAAAGGAAGGGCAGGAATCTCCTGCAACTAAAGGAGATCCCGGGTCAAGCCCGGGATGAGGCTGTTTTTCATTGTCAGTGGCGAAGACGCAGTTTTCATTGTCGCTTGCCTGTCATCCTCAGCTTTTCTCCCATCATACCGCTATTATATCGCTATCATACCACATGCTCATGCGGTATGATAGTGGAGAGATACCCATTTGCTACTTATCCAGTGCTAATCTATCTGCAGCCAAAATGCTACTACATCCTTTGAGAGAAGATAGCTGTCCCAGTCAAAGTCTTCTGGAGAAGGTAGCGGTAGATATGGAAAGAGACACTGATAGAATTCCCTGAATAGATTTTCCCTTTCTTTGCTAAGCAACTTTACCCCATTACCCCTGAAATTGTCCAGCCTCTTCTTAGCTGACAGGCACTTTTCCACTTGGGATAAAAAAGTGGTTTTGCATACTACATTTTGCTCTGAACTCAGCATCTCAAGATTGTCAATTTTAGCTGCGAGGTCTTGCCACAAAACTGAGCTTTCCGACAGAGCCTCAGAGATCCTAAGGTTATATTTATCATTCCCTTCGCTGAATGACTTAAACTGCGCGACCAGTTCATCGATTTCTGCATCAGAATAGCTTGGATGGGTTTCAAAGCCAACTGAATAGTCCTCATCGGAATTCATCAAAAACCGAGCCAAGAGATACAGGTCTTCCTGCTTGAGTGAGCTGTTCATGCTATACAAATAAATCGCTGACATTGACTCATCGACACAAATGCTGGCTACAATTGGCTGCTTCAGTTTCTGATATTGGACATCACCCAGAATCGCACTTGGGGACAGAGCATAACTATTAGCAAAAATGCTCTCTTCCGGCGAATCAACCTGCAACCGTGCTTCTGATATGTCTTTCAGCTTCAATGATGTGATCTGTGATTCGCCGGTAACCCACAAGCTTGGAATCCAGAAAATCTCTTTGTAAATGGTAACTGAATCATCAGGAGCCACGTTTGTGGTCAGAAAATTCAGCACATCTTCTCCCTTTTTAACTGATTTCTTATGATAAGACCTCATTTCACGTAAGGGATATAGTTCTGTAAACGCGCGATATGTTTCACCGTTTATAAGTTTCAGTTCAACCGGGAAAAGATTAGTATCGTACCAATGTGCATCATCTCCATAAGCCAGTTCCCCTGCTTGCAGGGATAGTGAACCTATCAAAAAGATTAACATTAACACAGTTTTCATAAACTTAGCCTCATATTACCCATGGGAACAAATCGAATGATATCTTAGCTATCGAAGCCAAGTTCTTTGAGCGCAGTTCCCTTCTTGCGCCAATTGGGATTTACTTTCACAAAGAGATGCACCTGCACCGGCTGTTGCAAAAAACGGGTCAGTTCCGCTTCAGCATATTCCCTGATCTGCTTCAGTTTGCTGCCGTTTTTGCCGATCAGGATAAGTTTCTGGCTTTGGCGTTCCAACCAGATCACGGCGTCGATCACTACCTTTTCCGGGCTTTCCTTGAAGCGCTCGATCAGCACGGCAGTGGCATAGGGAATTTCCTGCTCGAACTGGTGAAAGATGGCTTCCCGGATGATCTCGCGGGCAAAAAACCTCATTGGCAGGTCAGAGAGCTGATCTTCCTCGTAATAGGGCTCGTGGAAAGGGATATAGTGCTTAATCAGGTCAAGCAGTTGGGGTATATTTTCCCCTGTTCGGGCGGAAATCATCAGACTGGCGGAAATGGAATCAGGTAAATGCTTTTGCAACGAGGCAAGGTCTGCCTCCGGGCTGAGGTCAAGTTTGTTGAATACGGCTAACTGAGTGTTTTTCAGATACTTCAGATGTTGCAGAACTTCCAGGTCGTATTCGCTGGGAAAACCGGCGATCTGGGTTAAAAAAATGATCAGATCCACGTCCTTAAATGCGTCATTCCAGATCTTAAGCATCCGTTCCTGCATTTCGTAGCGCGGCTTGAGGTAGCCCGGCGTATCTATGAATACGATCTGGTGATCACTGCCATTCCAGATGCCTTTGATCGCATAGCGGGTAGTTTGAGGTTTGGGGGAAGTGATGGACAGTTTCTCGCCCAGAATGTGGTTCATCAGGGTGGATTTGCCGGTGTTGGGCTTGCCGATAATGGCTACAAACCCGCTTTTAAAGGAGGCTGAAACGCTCATAAGGACTCCGGATAAGACAAAGGGGTGGTTTTGCCACCCCTGATCGGATTTATTTTGATAAGTGATTTACATTTCATCAAATACGCTTTTCAGGATCTGCACGCATTCGTCCAATTGCTCTTTAGTGATCACCAAAGGCGGTGCCAGCCGGATAATGTGGCGATGGGTGGGCTTGCAGAGGATGCCTTTTTCTTTCAGTTTCAGGCAAACGTCCCAGGCTTCATAACCGTTTTTGGGTTCCACCACGATGGCGTTCAGCAGTCCTTTGCCCCGCACGAGCTTGAGCATAGGATGATCTATCCTGCGCAGTTCGCTGCGGAAATACTCGCCCATCTCAAAGGCTCGCTCGGCAAGTTTTTCCTCCCTGATCACTTCCAGTGAGGCTTTCGCCACGGCGCATGCCAAAGGAAATCCGCCATAGGTGGAGCCATGCTGACCGGGTTTGATCTGCAGCATGATGTCCTTGTCAGCTAACACGGCGGAAACAGGCAACACTCCGCCCGCCAGTGCCTTGCCCAGGATCAGCATGTCCGGACGGACGTTCTCATAATCGCAGGCTAACAGCTTGCCGGTTCTTGCCAAGCCGGTCTGGATCTCATCCGCCACAAACAGTACGTTATGCTGTTTACAGAGGTCGAAGCATTCTTTCAGATAGCCGTCTTTGGGCACATAAACACCGGCTTCGCCCTGAATGGGTTCCACGATAAAGGCGGCTACATGTTTGCCGTGCTTTTCCAGATAAGCTTTTAGGGCAGGCGTGTCGTCATAGGGGACACGCACAATGCCAGGGGCAAAGGGACCGAAGCCTTCGTAGCAGTCCGGATCGGAAGAAGCAGAAATGATGGCGATAGTGCGCCCGTGAAAATTGTTTTCCGCAAAGACGATCAGCGCACTGTCCGGCTCCACGCCTTTCACGTTGTAAGCCCATTTGCGGGCAAGCTTCATGGCGGTTTCCACCGCTTCGGCACCGGAATTCATCGGCAAAACCATATCGAATCCAAAATACTCCGTAACGTATTTCTCGTATTCACCCAGCTTGTTGTTGAAAAAAGCGCGTGAAGTAAGAGTAAGCGTTTTTGCCTGGTCGGTAAGAGCCTGGATGATCTTGGGATGGCAATGTCCCTGATTCACCGCAGAATAGGCGGACAGGAAATCGTAATAACGGTTTCCCTCCGGATCCCACATAAACACTCCCTCTCCCTTGGCAAGCACTACGGGCAGCGGATGGTAGTTATGCGCTCCATATTTTTCTTCCAGCTCGATCGCTTCGCGGGAACTGACGCTGCCGTATTTTAGATTGTCGGACATGATTCCTCCATGTGAGTATGTTATTTCTATACCCTAAGCGCTTATTAAAAAAGGCGTTTTTGTGTCAAGGGGAACTTTTTTGGCGAATACCTGCGTCCCGCAGGCAGGGTGCTGCCTTTATGAAGTCTCACCGATTGTTGCAAATCGTCTCACCGAAAATAGTATGCAGAAAAAAAAGGGGTTATCTCAGTTGAGTGTACCAGACCTACAGCTTTCCTTGATGCAGATGATGAGATTGATTAGAAAGTCCAGGATATCATGCAGGACGAGCCATGATACCATACACCTGATGATAATGCCAAAACCGGCGACCTCGTTTGCTTTGTAAAATAACGTGTAACTGTATCATCATTCATAGGGCTCGCGAAATGAAAGTATAAAGCTAGTAGATTGTAATACAGCGTTTTACCCCACACTTATAAATAACTTGACAAAAATATCAATCACTCTTACTATGTAAAAAAGATAAAATAGCTAATCAAACCCATAATCAACAAATGGAGGAACAATGAAAACAGTAATGCTGATTGGCATCTTGTTCGTATTCGCTACCGGGCTGATGGCACTGTCCAGTTATGGCACATCCGCACCCGTAGTGAATGACACCGTCGATCCGTCTCTTTCTATTCTTAGCCCTAACGGCGGTGAAGCTTGGTATATCGGTGATACCAATGATATCATCTGGACTGCGTCCGACACAAATCTCTCTCCCAACAGCGTCTACCTTTGGTACAGTATGAATGGAGGAACGAACTATATCCCTTTGGCAGGAGCAATTGCCAATGGTGGCAGCTATCCATGGGAGATGCCATCCACTCAAAGCTATAATGCCAGGGTGCGGATCAAGGTATCCGACAGCTTTGGTAATTTCACCCAAAAAGCGAGTGCAAGTGCCTTCACCATTACTTATGTTCCGCCCCAGGCACCTGAGGGAGTAAATGTAAATACCACAAACGGAATCGATGCCATCCTCACATGGCAGCCCGTTACCCAGACTATTTACAACACTCCCATCACTCCCGATGGCTACATCGTGCTGTATAACGAATCTCCTTACGAGCATGATGAGCATTTCTACTATTACCTGTGGGATGTTACTTCGGGCACCAGCTTTACCCATGGCGGGGTGATGCGCAGAAGGGGCGAAATGTTTTACCGTGTGGTTGCCTATAAGGACTATGATGGCAGAATGGCAGGTATCTTGTCTGCTGCCAGAGCTAACCCCGAAAGTAAGCTAAGCCTTTCAGGTATCAAACAAGCCCTTGTCTCCACAGCTATTGGAGGTGATAAATGAGATCAGTTATTTTGCGTTTTGGGCTAATTGCATTCGCAATGCTGCTTAGCTTTTCCCTCTTTGCCGAAACCCTTGCCCTACAAAGCTTCGAAAGCCAACCCGCAGACACATACAGCTACATTGCCAATCCAACCCCAGACAGCAAACGCATCTGGTGGGGACCAACTTCCGAAAACATGGGTGGTGCCACTGCTTTTCAAGGCAGCATCTATTGGGCTGGCTGGGACTTGGACAATGTGGAAAGCACTGTAACTTTCCAAACCCTTACCCTGCAAGCTGGATTTACTTACAACGTAAGCTTCTATTTCTTTACCAAAAACCTTGCCACCACCAATGACTATTGCCGTTACAGCGTTAAATATGACAACGGCACAAATTGGGATGGCTGGGTTACGGTAAATAACAATTCCAATGCATGGACCGCAGTCTCGGTGGATGCCGCTGCTGGAAGCAATTACCTGCGCATGAGGCTATCATCCAAGTTCGATGGCACTACCAAATATGCCCACTGGGACTACATCAAAGTGGAAAAAACACCCATCCCCAATACCGCTCCGGTGGTAAGCAATGTTAGTGCCATTCAGCGCAATGATGGAAGCAAGACGGTGGATATCTACTACGACCTCTTTGATGCCAATGCTGATCTGTGCGATATCAGCTTCAAGCTGAGCAGCAATAATGGCAGCAGCTTCGATTTAGTACCCAGCCCTGCCAATCTGAGCGGAGATTTTGGTGACGACCTGCCAGGCGGCACAGGCAAACACATAGTCTGGAACGCCGGTGCGGAGAGCTATACTCTTGATGGTAGCTATCTCTACCGGGTCTATGCCGATGACGGCTCTTCACCACCTATGCCGGAGAACTTTGTCTTTGTGCAAGGGGGAACCTTCAACAACGGGACTTCCAATGTAACCATCAGCAGTTTTTACATCGATAAATACGAGCTTACCCAGGCTGAATATCAGGCCGTGATGGGCTCGAATCCATCTTACTTTGCTGGCTATCCCAACCGTCCAGTGGAGCAGGTATCTTGGTTCAATGCGATTGAGTACTGCAATCGCCGCAGTATTCAGGAAGGGCTAACGCCATGCTATAGCTACAGCACTTATGGCACCAATCCCAGCACCTGGCCTTCCGGTTGGAATACAAGTGATGCTAACCATACCAATGTAAGCTGTAACTGGGCTGCCAATGGCTACCG
>Ga0172371_10005458_pt1 | contig 18819 bp, 24 predicted proteins | sample Lak12m_FD_114543 | JGI IMG/M metagenome (GOLD analysis project Ga0172371, IMG submission 114543) | Freshwater microbial communities from Kabuno Bay, South-Kivu, Congo - kab_022012_12m | ecosystem: Environmental > Aquatic > Freshwater > Lake | place: Democratic Republic of the Congo: South-Kivu...
AATTAAGTTTATTTAGTTCGGGGAGTTGCAACAAGCTCTCCCTGAATCAAAGTTTTTCTAGAATAAATAGTCTTGTTCGAGGCACCCCATCCTAAAGGATGGAGATATCTCCTTAGTTATTTACCCTCTTCCTCTTCTTCACCTTCATCTTCTATGACTGCTTCACCAAAATCACCATCTTCCTCTTCTTCTATTCCCAACTCTCTAACAGCCATTGTAAGCTCCTCTATTCTAGAATCAATATTATTGAGAGTAGATGAAATTGCTTTCAAACAATCAATTAACTCTTTTTCTGTAAATGGGTCCATTCTATTTTTGATATCATAAAGTTTTTAAATATTGCTTTTTTCAAGAATTTTATGGCTACAGATTATAACAGGTCGACATCAAGAACATGGACAACACCAAATAGAATTTTAAATAGAGATTTAGGAAATGCTCTTAGACCCTTACTTAAAGGTTTAGATACAAGAAAAGTTCAGGTTAGAGTTTATGTTTCAGGGAACAGACCAAGTTATACAATAAAATGTTCGTGCGAAGGCAGAACAAGTAATATCCATTTTAGGTCAGAAGTTGACTCTGGCAGATTTTTAGGGCTTACAAGAGATGCGCTTGAGTATGTACGGGGAGCATATAAACTTTCAAGGACACCATTACTTCTTCATCAAAACCCTTAAAAATAGAGTTAATCTTCTATAATAATGAACAATATAAAAGACGGTTTAAAGAAATTCTGGAATTGGCTTTGGAAATCTGAATCTTGGTGGAGTTATATTGTATTCCTAATTTTAATTTTTATTGTAATAAAATTCATTTTTCTTCCTGTTCTTGGTTTAATATTTGGAACAAGTTTACCTTTAGCCATAGTAGAATCCTCAAGTATGGAACATTACTCGCTAACTGAAAATAATATTAATTATGTTATGTGCGGAAAAGTATTTCCTTCAAGTAAATTTTTCAATCTTGATGAGTATTGGCAGAACTGCGGTAGTTGGTATGAAGAAAGAAATATAACAAAACAAGAATTCTCCACATTTAAATTTCCAAATGGTTTTAGAAAAGGCGATATAATAGTTATATTCAAAAAATCAGATATAAAAATAGGCGATATAATAATATTTAATGCAGGTACAAGAATACCAATAATACATAGAGTTATTTCTTTAAGCCCACTTCAAACAAAAGGAGACCATAATCCGGACCAATTAAAACCCCAATATGGTGCTGATGAAACCAATATTAAGCAGAGTCAGATAATAGGTGTCGCTGTTGCAAGAATACCTTATTTGGGCTTACCCAAGGTTTATATTTGCAATCATTGGAATTTACCATTAATTTGTCGATAGAACTTAAATTCAAAACATTTAAAAACAAGGCTTATTAATAAAAACAATGGAATTTTGCCCTAAGTGTGGAAGCGTTTTAGTAGAAAAGAGGAAGAATTTTGGATGTATGAGATGCAATTATACTTCTAAGAGTAAAGTTAAAATAGAAAGTTCTGAAAATTTGAAAGAGAAAAAAGAGACTGCTGTTGTTCATGAAAAAGATACAGAAGTTATGCCTGTTACAGCAGCTACCTGTCCAAAATGTGGACATAAAGAAGCTTACTTCTGGACTTCTCAAACCAGATCAGGAGATGAAGCTGAAACAAGATTCTTTAGATGTGTCAAGTGCAAACACACATGGCGAGAATACCATTGATGCTATTATTCTCAAACAAATAAAATCAAAGGTATTCGAGCAGAGAGTATCATTAATGTAACTTAAATTATATCCTAATTTAAGGATACTCGCGAAAAGAGTATCATTAACCGATTACTTAAGAATATAATAAAAGATTAATTAATGATTAATGTTTCCAGTGCTTTGAACTATCTTTCTTCTTCTTAAGTTGAACTAGATAATCTATCTCAAAATCTTCGAGCCCTATATTTGAGAGGTATCTAAGTTCTCTTGGAAGTTTTTTGTAAGTTGTTTGAGTCATTTTGTCCTCCATTTTTAGTTAATATTCCTAATACAATGCTTTTTAAATCAATTATGAAAAAATTATATAGAATAGCTGTAGAGATTGCTGATTCACAAGCTTTTTAAATAAAAAACATTAATTTTAAAGGAGGCATAATGTACAATGAGGTTTGTTTTTACTCCTGACTGGTTTACGAGAGCAGATGTAATGATTGAATTATTCAGTTTTATTATTCTGGCAGTTTTTTTTGTATTAGCAATTAAAAGCTATAGATTAAATAAAAATAAGAAGTCTCTTTATCTTGGTTGGGGTTTTCTTTTTATTGCATTGGCTGAACTTGCAACAATTCTAACAAAGGTAATTTTATTTTATGATACAACCTTTACGCAAAACATAGGCCAAATGGTTATAACTTACCATGTTGTAAAGTCTGTTGATTTCTTTTACGACCTCGGCTTTTTCATAAACAAACTATTTTTTCTAGTGGGCTTATATGTTCTATATAGATTACCTCTTAAGAAATTATCTATAAGTGATTTAATACTCTCTGTATTCTTCATAATAATATCCGCATTTTACGGCCAATCTTTCTACTACATCTTTAATATAGTTGCTCTGGTATTCATACTCTTAATTATAAGAAACTACTTAGAAATTTACAGAGAAAACAAAGCGCCAAACACCGCATTATTAATTAGTGCATTTACTCTTTTGGGTCTTAGTGAAGTAATCTTTATTCTGTCAAGAATAAATGTACTCTATGTGCTTGGCCAATTGCTGCAATTAGTTAGCTATATAATGTTGCTTATCCTTATAGTAAGAATCTTAAAATATGGGAATCCAAAAACAAAATCCCGATAGCCCGAATAAAAAAAGGACCAGGGTGGAAGTTATCTTTGATATTCTTAGAATAATTCAAGAAAAGGGTGGAAAAATTAAACCAACACACCTCATGTACAAAGCCAACCTTTCCCATATAAGTATGAAAGTTCACTTAGAAAATCTAATAAAAAACGGTTTAATTAAAAAGAATTCTAATCCAAAAGAAAATAAAAACCAACACTTCATGATTGAGATAACTCCGAAGGGCATTAATTTCTGCAATGAGTACAATCAGGTAAAAGAATTCGAAAAAACTTTTGGCATCTGAAAGTTTAGTGGGTTAAAACAATAACTTTAAAATACTACTTTTTCTTGATAATAATAAGGCCCGTTAGCTCAGCCCGGTTAGAGTACCACACTCTTAATGTGGGTGTCAAGGGTTCAAATCCCTTACGGGCCATTTATATTCAAATGCCAACTACAAAAGAGCAAAACGAAATTTCTCAGGTTATTGAAATTCTTAAGAAATACTTAAGCCAATATAGAAAAACAACCCTTAATCGAGAGTCTAAAGATTCTAAACGATATTCGCCTTATCAAACTCTGATATCTTGTTTACTTTCTTTAAGAGCTCGGGATGAAGTTACAGAAGTTATCTCTGAAAACCTCTTTCAAATAGCAAAGACACCAGAAGAAATGCTAAAAATTCCTGAAAAAGAATTAAAAAAAATAATATTTAAATCAGGACATTATAATAGAAAAGCGCAAGCAATCTATAATGTATCAAAAGAGCTTATTGAAAGATTTAACTCTAAAGTTCCTCAAACTAGAAAAGAACTAGAATCCATAAAATATATAGGTCCAAAGACTGCTAATATTGTTCTAGCTTTCTCGTTCAATAAGCCAGTGATTCCAGTTGATACCCATGTTAATAGAATTCCAAATAGAATTGGTTGGATAAAAACTAAAACTCCAGAACAATCCGAGCTAGCTCTAATGGAGATAATCCCAAAAAAATATTGGTCTGATTTTAATGGAATCTTTGTCTTATTTGGAAAAAGGGTTTGCTTGCCTGTTTCTCCTTTATGCTCGACTTGCCCTATTAACAAATACTGCAAAAAAATTGGAGTAACTCATTCAAGATAAATTATCTTCTGTGCCCATTTCTTGGAGCTTGCTCTTGGTTGTATTGACCATTCATTTTTAGAATATCTGTTCTTGATGTGCCTGAAGAAGTTCTGTGTGCAATCCAATCAAGTTCTTTTGCAGATACCGGACTTCCAGAGCGATCTCTACAATCACTTAAAACGCCCAGGACTTTAGATCTCTGGGCAGCAAGTGTTCTATAGTCCGAGTAAATTATTTGCTCCATATTATAAATGATTTAAATTGTTTTTATAAGCATTATTGGTGTAGACAACAATATAAGATATAGAAAAATAGTAAAAAATTAACTTTGTAAGCTTCTTCTTATAATTTCTATGGAATCAGCAATTTCTTTTCCTTTTTTTGTTAGTTTGATTAATTTTATTCTTCCTTGCTTTTCAAAACCAACTAATCCAAGATCTTGAAGTGCCTGAAGAATCTTAACAGCATGTGAATAAGTACAATCAACTTCTTTTGCAAGAATGCTTCCGTAACGAGCTTTAGAAACTTTATTCAAAGCTACCAACATTAATGCCGGTTTTCTTCTGAAAAAAATATCAAAGTTATCTTTCATTTTGGTGATTTTAAGGTGTTTTAAACGGTTATTCTTAAAACTATATATTTAAGTGGTATATAGCTCCTTATAAAGTTTTCTAATCAAAAATTCAACTAGTCAGTAGTTATTTTTTGAGTTCTATTTTATTATATCGTTTTCTACGTCTTGTCTGAATCTTTCAAGTAAGTTTCCTCTAAGGGTTGTAGGATTGGATCTTGCTACGACTTCTGCAATTTCTCTTCCAAGACTTTCGTAGCTAAAAAATGCAACAGCCATCCAAGGATAAAGCTTATCTGTTTTTGGTTTTTGGTTTTCTGAAAGATAATTTCCTTTTACAGCATGAACAGACTGGCCTACTCTCTCATCCCTAAGCGCTTCTAAAAGAATAACGTCTCTTGCAACTGAAGCAGAGGCATTAGTAATTCTATTATAAAATGATGCAAGTCCAGAAGATGATGCAGGTTTTCTCCCATGTATTATGGCAGTCCTATTTGCCTCTCTTTCTCTATGCAGAGTTAAAACAAGATTTTGTCCAACAAAATAAGCCATATTATTAGCAACATATTGTTCTACTTTTGCAGCAAATGCTTGATATTCTTGTTCAGTTAAAGCTTCAATTTTTGTTATTCTTGGAATTGATTCTCTTTTAGTTTGTTTTCTGGGCATATAAAACTCAAGTTTCTCTATTTTTAAAGGATTTATAGTCTATAAACCATATATTCAGCCATATAATCCAAATGTTTAAATATGGAGTTATAATCAAAATATTAAGAACATGTTCGAAATAGAATTAAAGGCAAAATTTGCAAAAAAGATAAATAAAGAGATAGAAGCAGGCGTAAAAAAGATAATAGATGGCTTAAAAGTAAAATTGAGCAAATTCTCTCCAAAATTTATTTATAAAACAAAAATAACTGAACAAGAATTAATTCTTAGTATAGAATCAGATATGTTAACTGCAACAGATTTCTTAGTGCAGTTTGATAAACAAGTTAGAGAAACAATAGGTAGAGAATTCAAAACAGGTATAAAAGAGATTATAATAGAAAAATATGTTATATCAACAGAACTTGAAGAAGCCCCAAAAAAAGAATTAAAGCTTCCTCTTGTAAAAAAAGTTCAAGCAAAAAATAAAACGCTTACCTTAGAATATGATAATATTTCTTTGGATTGGGTTAAAGATCACTACATAGAAAAAACAATCAAGCTTGCTAAAGACAAAATAAGAATGGCCAACTATGAGGGCAAAGACGAGTTTAGAGAGACTGTTTGGGAGGGCAAAAAGAGAAATATAAAATATAACCTCGATCCTGCTGTTGAACTTGAAAAAATTAATTGGATAAGAAGAACACCCGCAAAGGGACAGTATGTTTATGGTAGAGAATATACCGCTTTAATGAATGTCATGAAAGAATTAATGATAGAAAATATTTATGCAAAATTAGGGTTTTTTGAAATGACTTTTCCAAAATTTGAGCCTTGGGCCATACCTATAAAATCAGGCCATGCTAAGAATATTTATCCTAATGCTTATTTTGTAAGTGTTCCAAAAAATTCCTCACCCGAGTATTGGGAAGAAGTAATGGATTTATTTGCAATAACTGGCGAAGTTAAAACAGAATTAGTAAAAGAAAAAAGCGATTGTGTTGGAATAATGTCTTACGCACAATGTCCCCCATTCTGGCCTTATCTTGAAAATAAAGTAATTGATGAGCAGACATTGCCTCTAAAAGTATATGATTGGTCTGGTCCAACCTATAGAAATGAATCAGGAGGAACTCATGGTTTGGATAGGGTTGAAGAATTTAATAGAGTTGAAACTCTTTTTGTGGGAACAAAAGAACAAGTAATAAAAGTCTGGCAAGATTTGAAGAAAGTTTTTATAGAGTTCTATGATGGCGTTTTAGATTTAGAATTAAAAGCAGCAAGAGTAACACCTTGGTGGATGGCTCATGCCGGAGCAAAAACAGAAAAAGGAAATGAGGAAATGGGAACTTTTGATTTTGATGCCTATCTGCCTTATAGAGGAAATAGAGATAAGGAATGGCTTGAAATTCAAAATGATTCTTCAAATGGAGATAAGTATCCTAATGCATTTAATGTTAAAGGAAAATCAGGCCAATTACTATGGAGTGGTTGTGCTGGAACTTCTTTTCAAAGAATAATTGTTGCTTTCTTAGCTCAGAAAGGATTAGATCCTAAAAACTGGCCAAAGGATGTTAGAGATAGATTTGAAAAAAGAATGAAGGGATTAAAAGAGCTTAAGTTTTATTAGAGATAAAACTATAAAAACACAGATTTCTTTTAGGTTTTATGGAAAAAGAAAAAAAAGATAAACTAAGAATACTCGCGGCAGGCGATACTCATGGTGATCCGGAAATTTCGAAAAGATTAGCTGAAAAAGCAGAAAAGGAAAATGTAGATTTAGTTATTCTAATAGGCGATATGACCGGTATGATTCATACAAAGAACATAATAAAGCCCTTTATAGAAAAACATAAGCGAGTTGTCTTTGTCCCAGGTAATTGGGAAACAAAAGAAGATGCAGACAACCTAGCAGAAATGTATGGTATAAAAAATATAGAGAAACACTATGCCGTCTATAAGAATATAGGAATTTTTGGGATAGGAAATGCTAATTGGAATCTTTATCCAGATGAAGAAATAACTCTCGAGCACTTAAGAAAACAACATGATAAAATAAAAAATCTAGAGAAAAAAATACTCATAAGCCATAGCCATGCTTCTGGAACAAAATCAGAACTATCAGGAATTCCTGGAAGTGATAGTTTAAGAAAAGCCATAGAAAAATTCAAGCCCGACTTATTCATATCAGGCCATATTCATGAACTAGAGGGAGTAGAAGAGCATTTAGGAAAAACCAAGGTAATTAATGTTGGTAAAAGAGGAAAAATAATAGAACTCTGATGAAAATTAAGCTGAATTCTAAAACTAAAGGTATTAAAACCCGGTTAATTATAAGATAAAATGAAAAAATCAAAAGACCCCTTGGAAAAAGAAGTAACACTTGAGGAAGAAGACATACCAACAAGAGCAACAGCTAACAAGATTTACAAGAGCGAGAAGCAGAAAAGAGCAGAAGAACACAAGGAATTTGTTCCTGTTATAAATCCAAAACAGACAATAGAAGTTCAAGTAAAACCAAAACCATCAAGAGAAGAAATAGAAATAATAGAAACTCCTCAAAAGGAAATAAAAGAAGAAAAAACAATAAAATCCAAAGCCAAAAAAGCAAAGAGAACAACTCAAGTTTCAGCTAAAGAAAAAAAAATAGAATCTCTTAAAGGCAATTCTATTCTTATTATAACAGAAAAACCACAAGCAGCAGCTAAAATCGCTGCTGCACTTTCTGGAGGCAGGGATAAAAAATATAATGAAGCCGGAATTCCCTACTACGAGTTTTCAAAAAATAATAAAAATATAATAGTATCCTGTGCAGTAGGCCATTTGTTTTCATTAAGTCAGGATGTAAAGGGTTCTAATTATCCTATTTTTGAAGTTTCGTGGAAGCCAAATTTTGAAGTAAGAAAAAAAGATTTCACCAAAAAATATTATACAACAATTTCTAAATTAATTAAAAGAGCTAGCGAAATAATAGTTGCAACAGATTATGATATAGAGGGTGAAGTAATAGGTTACAATATCATAAGATTCATCGCACATCAGAAAGATGCTAAACGTATGAAATTCTCATCCTTAACTTCAAAAGAACTTGAAGAAGCGTTTGATAAGTCAAGTAATACAATTGACTGGGGCCAAGCAATTGCAGGAGAAACAAGACATTTTATTGATTGGTACTATGGTATAAACCTATCGAGAGCGCTAATGAATTCTATAAAATCAACAGGCAAATTTAAAATAATGTCAATTGGTAGAGTTCAGGGTCCTGCATTAAAAATGATTGTTGATAAAGAACGAGAGATAAGTAAATTCAAACCAGTTCCTTTTTGGAAAATTTTTATAGATATTCATGAAAAAGCTGATAAAAGTAATAAAGCCAGATTAAAATACATAAAAGATATTTTCAATAAGCAAGAATTAGAAAAGTTCAAAAAAATAAAATCAAAAGAGGCCCAAGTAAAAACAGAAAAATCTCAACAGTCAATTCAACCACCACACCCGTTTGACTTAACTACTCTTCAAACAGAAGCCTATAAATTCTTTGGGATTAATCCCGCGAGAACCTTAGCAATAGCCCAAGAACTCTACCTTGCGGGACTCATTTCTTATCCAAGAACATCAAGCAATAAAATTCCCGAGTCCATTAATCCAAAGGGAATTTTAAAAAGACTTGCCGATAATTTTAAACAAGTTAGTCTAGCAAAAAGGGACAAACCAGTTGAAGGAAAAAAATCAGATCCTGCCCACCCCTCAATTTACCCAACAGGCGAATTTCAAAATTCACTTACTCCAGAGCAAAAAAAGATTTATGAGTTGATAGTTAAGCGTTTTATATCCTGCTTCTGTGAAGATGCCTTAATTGAAAATAAAACCCTAATAGCAGAAGTTGATGAATTAGTGTTTAAAGATAGGGGTATGGGCATAAAGGCACCTGGTTGGACAGAAGTTTACGAGTCACGTTTCCAAGAAAAGGAACTAAAGGATATGAATGGTTCTGGAATAATAGATCAAGTTGATATTGAAGAAACAGAAACTCAACCACCAAAAAGATTTTCTCCTGCTTCAATAATTTCTGAACTTGAAAAACTTGGTTTGGGTACAAAAGCAACTCGTGCAAACATACTTGAAACCCTTTACGATAGAAATTATATTGAAGATCAAAGATCAATTCGAGCAACACCTCTGGGGATAAATCTAATTGAAACTCTTGAAAAATATTCTGGAATAATAATTGATCAAAAGCTGACAAAAGACATGGAAAAGGACATGGAAGCAATTAGATTAACAAAAAAAGACCTTGAATCCAAGCAATCAACAATATTAAACAAGGCCAAAGAAACACTTAAAAGCATATCTGAAGATTTTCATAAAAAAGAAAAAGCAATAGGCGAAGAATTAAATAAAGCAACCCAAGCCTACTATAAACAACAAGCACAAGAAAATGAAATAATGGATTGTCCTGTTTGCAAAAAGGGCAAATTAACAATAAAATATTCTCCAAAGACCAAGAGGCAGTTCATTGCTTGTAATAAATACCCTGAATGCAAAACAACATTTACTTTGCCGCCCTACGGCTTCATAAAAAGGGTTGATGATAAAAAATGTGATAAGTGCGGATTTCCTCTTTTAATGAGCTTACAAAAAGGCAAGAGGCCTTGGATTTTTTGTTTTAATCCCAATTGCGAGTCCAGAAAAGAACGAGAAAAGACTCGTCAGGAAACAGCTGAAGAATCAATTTCAGAAGAAGAGAAAGAATAAACTTTTAAATTAAAGTTTATAAACTCAAATTCTTATTAATAATTATGAAAACACTTGATGTTGAAATCGGTGATGAGATTTCTACAAGAAGACAGGCAATAAGAAACTTTCAGGGAAGAGTAGTAATAGTAAATTATGAAATGCGGGGTAAAATTAGGGGCAGAATAATATCAACGCAAAATTCAACCTATACCCTAAGCACCCCAGTTAATCCTTTGGCTTATTTTATATTTGGCAGAGAAATTGTTTTACCCTATGATGGGCTAAATAGACTTCGGGTTGTTAATCCCAAACAAGATGATGAACTAAGAGCAAGAGAAGGATATGTAGAAATAACAGATAGAACAATAGCAGAAACAGTTAAGTGGGCTCAAAGAATTAGAACCTAATTTTCTTTTATAAACTCGTAAGTTTCTTCAAAAACTTTTTCTTTATCATAATCCATTGTGATAACGTGTCCAGAATTATTCAACCAAACAAGTTTTTTAATGCTTGAGTTAACATTATCATATATGTACTGTGCAGAGCTTGGAGCAGCCCTGTTATCAAAAGTTGATTGTAAAATTAGTATTGGACTATTAATCTTAAACAAATTATCTTTTGCGTCTTTCTTTAGTAATTCTCCCTGAATCAAAACTCCAACAGGCATTCTATCAAAAGAAGGAAGTGTTCTAGCGATAGACTCGTTTCTTGATAAGCCCCATTCTATTCTTCTAAGACTGGGAGTAATAAAATCAAGAGACTTAAAAATCCAAATAGTTGAATCACCCAAAAAATTAAATCCATAAGTAATTGGAGCAGCAAACGAAATAACACCAGAAACATTATTATTTTCAGCCAGTTTTAAACTTAGACTCCCACCAGTTGAAAGCCCGCCAACATAAACCTGGCTGTAATTCTTCTTCAATATATTCAAATAATCGAGTGCTTCTTCATAAACAACTTCAGAGTCTAGTTCTTTAAATTCATCATAAGTTCTGCCTTGGTAATCTAAAAGGGGAACAAAAACAGTTAGGTTTCTTTCTATGAGATAGTTAGCTAGCTCTTTCATTTCAATTGGAGTTCCCCCAAGTCCATGAAGCAGAAGTACTGCTTTGCTATTACCCTTAATAAAAATTGGCTCCGCACCACTAACAATATTAGAACCATAATAAATCTTATTCCCATTTACGTTAAGGGAATCATAATATACATATTCTCTTTTTGCACCAAGATTAAGATTACTGTATAAAAGAAAGATAATATAAACAAAAACAATAATCAAAATAACCAACCAAAAAATTTTCTTTTTTTTATTTGAATTTTTTACACCCATCAGCAATAGTTATTACCTCTATATTATTCTCTTTTAGATATTTAACAAGGCTTTCGAAGAACTCTGGCGTGATGCTATTGCCTTCAGCAACCTTGCTGAATACGTAAGGCATCCTTTTTGTGTCAAATTCTCCTATATCATGAAAAGTAAGAATATTCCATTTACCCTCTTTTATAACTCTTGAAAAGGTTTCATTGCTATTTCCGTCTCTAAATGTAAAATCCTTTAATAAATGCGGTCTTATGGGTATCCAATTTGTTCCTATATCTTGCGTTGAAGCACAATCATAGTTTTCTTCAACAGCAACAACAACATCATGATTATAATTTCCACCAGGATAAACAAAAGTAGTTGCATTTATTCCGTGTTTTAAAAGGTCTTGCTTACTTTCTATTATTTCTTTTTTATAAGCCGGTGTTTTAGTTAAATCCGCATGGGTTTTTGAATGGCTGCCAACTTCCATAAAACTTGATAAATTTTGTATATCACTCCAATTAAGATAGTATTCCTTTTCCCAAAGAATATTTGATGAAGGCTTGTCTGTTATAATATACATACTACCAGTCAGATTATTTTCTCTAAGGATTTCAAATGCTGCTTTTTGAGATATAAGCCCGTCATCAAATCTTAAGCTAACATAGGTTTTATTAAAATAGGGTTTAGAAAACATAAAAAAACCATAATACTGATTAAGATAAATAATTACTCCAAAAATAATCAGAATAACTAACATTGCTAATAACACCAGAATTTTACTTTTAAGATTCTTCTTCATTTTAGAATACCTTCAATATGGCCTCTAAAGAGTATTACAATATAGCTTATCTGAGCTACGAGAATGTAAGGCAGTAAAAGCCCATAAATCATTATTTGTAATAACAAGCTTAGTATAACGAGTGTAAGATTTCCATAGGGAAATAGTGTAATAAAATAATTCATAAGGTAAATAACAAAAACCATGCTTATTGCAGCAACATAATTTCTAAATGGAAATGTCTTCTCAACACCCTTCTTTTTTACATTTAATATCAGTACCATCATAATAAGTAGAGCAACAACAGAAAAAATAATTGAACTAACTCCTGATGGAATAAGTAAATTTGAAAAGAAATTATCACTAACAACAATCCCCCCTGTAATAGACTTATTTACGCTAGGCAAGCCTATTGAAAAGAATCTTATGAAAAAAAGGAATACCAGCACTGTTGCAAGAATGAATGTCAACAGGTTTTTCTTGTCTATTTTAGCCTTTTTTTTTGGCATGTATTAAAAAGATTAAGGGGCTTTATAAACATTATTAAATCAAAGTTTTTAAGATTAATTAAATCCAACCCCTCTTTCTAATACCCCTATCAATTATGTCAAAATCCATCTTTTTATTGCTTAGACTTCTATGTTTTCTTATTATCAGTGTTCTCTTACTCTTTTCATTTTTTATTTCAAGTATGCACTTGCTCCAATATTTTAAAATATCTCCACCAACCATAAAAACTTCTTTTTCTTTTCCTGCTTTGAAGTCATCTTCTTTTAAGAATTCGCTATAAACCTGATTTGTTATGAGAACAGCAATATTATTTTTTCTTGCTATTTCTGCCAGAGTTCTCATTTGCCAAGCTAACTCAGAATTAACCTGAAATATGTGTTCTCTGCTTTTATTTTCAGCAAGTTCGAGTCTATAAAGCATAGTCATCCCGTCAACTATTATTAGTCCTATATTTCTATTGTTTTTTATTTCCTTAAGAAGCTTATCAAATGCTTCTTTCTGCTCTGAAAAATTAGTTGGTTTAAGTAGAAGAACATTCTCAAGAACTTTTCTATAATCTTCCTCGCTAGGAACTATCTGCTTGAATCTTTCTGCACTAAAACCCCCTTCTGTATCAATAAAGATAACTTTATTCCCTTTTCTTGCTTGGCTTACGCTTGCAATTATGCACAGGTTGGTTTTTCCAGAGCCCGCAGGCCCATAAATAGTTGTTATAACCTCTTTTTCATAACCGCCCGCAAGAAACTTGTTTAAATCATAATTTCCTGCTGATATTCTATTTCTTGAATCCTCTTGCATAAGAAATTAAATAAGATTCAAGTTATAAGTATTACTATACTAAATTATAATAAGAAGAATTATTTGACTGTTTTCTTGAACTCGTCAAGAACCTTATCAGTATCTTTTTCTATTGCTTTTATGGCGTCTTCTATTGCTTTTCTGGCTGTTTTTCCTTTTGTTTTTACTTCAAAAACAACAGGCTTTTCTGGGTGCTCTCTCTTCCAAGCGGCCATTAAAACAGAATCATCCTTATTTAAGTAAAATCTAAAAAGTTCTGCTACTGTCTGATTATTCATTTCAACAACAAGATTATCCTTTTCGTCCCTAAGAATTTTAATTTCCATAAAACTATCAGAAAAATTGCATTTATAAAGCTTTAGCTTGGCGTTTTTAGAATTCTGAGTCTTCTAATTCAATATCCTTCCCTGTAAGGGCTTTTTCTCTCTCTTCTTTTTTCTTAACTAAGTCATATATGCTCGGAACTTCCTTTTTTGATTTATCCTTTCTCAGATTATCCAAACCAACTTTTGACTTTAATCGAATCATATCTTCTTTTCCAAAACCATTAAACTGTTCTTGACCAACTTCTTCTTTTGATTTCTTAGTAAAGTCTTCTTCTATTCTCTTTTGTATTAATTTTAATTCAGCAATAGATAAGTTCTCGCTTTTTGCTTTCCTAAAATCCAATGCCCTCATAGGAACACCGCCAATCTCCTCATGTTTCAACACTCTTGGTTCTTTCTCAGCAAGTATTACTTCTTTAACCATCTCCTCTCCTTCTTTCTCGCGCATTTTATCAGCATAAATCTTGCTTGAGTCTATCCTTGGGCTAATTTCCTGTTTGGTTTCTCTTGCAATAACTTCTTCCGGAGTTTTTTTGAATAGTTTTATATTGAAGAACTGCTCTAACTTTCTAATTAACTGTAAGGAATCTTCAGGAGGAGTATTCTTCTCGATGAATTTTATTGCTGTTTCACTTTCATGTATTAAATCAGCCAGTTGTTTTTGAGTAAGACACTTCCTTCTTCTTGAGGTTTGTATAATCCAGTGATAATTCTCAACAAGATTTGATTTTAGAGCCATCTGTTTTGGGGTTGGAGCTTGAATTTGTTTTTCTTGCTTTAGAACTTCAACTTGTTTTGGCTTATTAAGAGTTTTCTCTGCTTGAATACCCCCAAGCCTACTCAATCGTTGTCTTACACTATAGGGTTTCTCTGATTCTCTTAGTTGTTCTGAACTGGGTCTCTTTATAATGGGTATTTCATTTATTAAAGCGCACCTCTCACATATTTTTACAGCCTCATTAACGTAAATTCCGTCATATAAGCTAACTTCATCTTCCCCTTTTCCGCAAATTATACAATTTTCCATCAAATATAAAGAAAACAGGGTTTTTATTGATTTTTATAATTAAAAATAAGTATTATTTGAGGTGGTTTTCTATTTCTTTTAAGCCCTCAAGAGAGTCTATCTTGAATTTTTCATTAATAATTATTGCTGGAAGTGAAGTTACATTGTAAACACGCATAAGATAGTTTATAGAAGACATATTGAGGTTGCCTGCTATTGGAATAAGTATAATTCTATTTCCCATATTACTTTTGATTTCGCTAAGCTTAGAAGAAAATGCTTGCTGTTCTGATTTTGTATTAAGGTTTTTTGAATCATATTCATAAAAATAAACCAAGGTATCAAAGCTAGAATTACACTTTTCCTTAAGTTTAATTGAATTAACCCATAAGTCTGTTCTCATTAAATCATATTTTTTATGTTGTAAAATAATTCCCTGACTTAATTGGTTCGCTTCATCGTATTTATCAAGCAGTTTTGCCTGTTCATAGATTCCATTTGCAAAATTAATCAATTCATCAAAAAATCCGTTACAGTCAATTGTCTTTAGTGAGATTATGTTATCTTGTATTTTATTATCCATCAAGTCCAGTTCTGTCTGCTGATAAAGAGTTATAATTGTACTTGTTCTATTAAGTTCAAGCACGTAACCCAATAGCATTCCCAAACCAAATATTAGCACAGCTAGAACAAATGCCTGCCAAAACACATTTCTATTTTTTGATTCCATATTCTATTAAAGTCTAACCCCACTTCTTCTTCCCAATAGCCAGGTGCCATAATGCATCTACTAATACTATCGGATATATTAAAAGGTATATTGTAAGATAAAAAATGAAATTAAAAAACCTTTGCTTTTCAAGAAAATTATCTTTCATAACTGACAATACAAATATAGTAAACACAGCAAATAAGACAAAGAGTATTATTCCAAAATAATTAAGCACGCTTGGAGTTATAAAAAGCTTATCAACCGTCAATAGTGGAGCACCGACTTCTATGCTATACGTAGTAGAGAGATATGTTGAAATTACTCTTCTGCCGGCTACATACAAGAAAACGAGTATTCCAATAAAGCTTAAAAAAAGGCCGATAGTAAAAAAGGGAATTACAAAAAAACCAAGCATATTCTCACTCATAAAGGAGTTCTTATATTTTTGAATGCACTGAAACCCGCCTATTGCCCAGCGCCTTCTTTGAATATACCACGGCCCTACCTTGCTAGGAGTTGTTGTTGTAGCTTGGGCCGAAAAAGACATTTTAATCTTCCAGTTTTTCTTCAAGAGATGCCATGTAGCCTCAATATCCTCTGTTAGATTTTTGGTATCAAAACCGCCCACATCCTCAAGTGCTTTTTTTCTATAAATACTTAGAGATCCGGGCGTGACATATATCGAATCAACAAATTCTAAAAGTTTTCTCGTAAACATTATAACTTTATACTCTATCACCTGCAATTTTTCAAGAAAATTCTTACTATTTCTGGGTATGCATGCTGCAGTAACCGCACCAACACCTGCATCATCAAAAAAGCCAATCATTCGTCTGAATGAATTTTTTTCAGGATAGCTATCAGCATCTATTACCGCAATAAATTCCCCGCGGGCTAATTTTAAGGCTCGATTAAGACTGTCTGCTTTTCCTGAATTGGGTTTGTTTATTACCTTAAGTGTTTTGTATTTTTTTTCAAGACCCTTTAAAATTAAAGGAGTCCTATCCGTACTTCCATCATTAACAACAACAACTTCCAGAATATTCGGATAATCCACCCCATAGATTGATTTAATACTGTCTTCAATTGTCTCCTGCTCATTATAGACTGGAATAATAACAGATATGCTATAGAATTTGGTTATGGCTGGATAAAAAAACATTTCAGCCCTATTCTTAAAATAAAGCAGTAAGGTAATAATTAGAAAATAAAAAGATATGAAGATATACGAAAAATACAGTATTACTATTGGATCCATTTTTTATCGGATAATTTTAGTTTTCTGGTTTAGAAGCACCCTCTTCTATTTTATTTTCATCTGCCTCTTCTTTTTTCTTTTTTTCTACATGGAAATAATCATAAAATTCTTCGCTTAGACTTAATTCAAGAGTATGTCCAACTCTTCTTGATTTAACAAGCCCAATATCAATAAAATGTTTTATATGGTCATAGGCTTTATTGCCTCTTATTTTAATTATAACACTCTGCTTAACTGGCTGCTTATAGGCAATTATTGCAAGTGTTTCCTGTTCTGCTTTTGTAAATTCCGAACTTCCTGTTGCAAGTCTATTTATCATGTCAAAATATTCTTGCTTTATATCCATTTTCCATAAATCATCCCTGCTAAGAAGTTCAATTGCAGAATCTCTCTCCTCATAACTTTTTCTAAGCTTCTCCAATAGTTCTTTTAATAACAGGGGATTAATATCTGTAAGTTCAACAAGTTCTTTAATGTCAAGATATCTTGCTGAAAGGAAAAGCGCTGCTTCAATTTTCTTTAGATTTTTCTTTTCTTCTAGCCCATCTATCTGCTCTTGGCTTTCTGAGGTGAATATCGTATCCATCTTTTTACTATATGAGATAAATTAACTAGGTTTTAAAGGTTTTTATATACCTTATTATAAGAATAGCCAGAATAACTCCAAGCAAGCTAGCTAAATAGCCAAAATACTCTAGTTTTGTTTTTGATTGATAAATAGTAATCTCTTTAGAACCATTTTCCGGTACCAAGAACATTAAATTATTCTCTGTTTTATTTATGTAAATATTATTTCCATTGTTATCACTAGCTCTCCAAGAACCATGATAGAACTCTCTTAACATTATTTTCTCCTGTCCTGAAAAATTATAAAAAACCTTTATTCTATCAGGAGAAAGTCTACTATAGCTGTAATTAAGAACATTATTTTTACTATCTTCTACATCTATAAGGGATTTTGCATTCTTATACTCATATAAGTTAAAGTAATAACCCGCTATAGGTCCACTATAAATCTTCTTAAAATAAGTGCTGTTATTGAACTTCGAGTCTATTCCAAGACTTTTTTCACTTACTTCAAAATATTTTATAGCAAAAGAGTCCATATAGTAAATAGTTTCATTTGTATCGTTTGATTCCCATATAACAGACATCATTTTTGCAAGAGTTTCTGGATAGAGTATTCCCTGGTCATGATATCCAAGAGTCTGAGAAATCCAAGGATAAGCATAGGTTAGAGTTTCAGAAAAAATAAAATGATTTGTTCCGAACCTATAATTTGTAAAAGAATTTTTAAATAAACCGCCCGAAGAGCCCAAACTCGAATTCTGCAATTCATTTATGAAACCATATCTGCTTGTATTCGAAAAGTAACTATAGTTGTTATAATTTATATTTATTTGATTATAACAAATTATTAAAGCAAACACAATTGCAATAGAAAAAAGAAGATAGAATATTTTTCTTAATTTGATATTCTCTAATTTTCCAAGCCCGACACCAGCAAAAATACAAACAAAAATAGAAAGTGGAACAATAAATCTGGTCGGTCCATAACCGCTAGGATAATATTTTCCGAGTATTCCTTCTAAAAGCAGATAAAAAGCCAGTGAAGTGCATAATAGATAAAACAAAGTCTTATCCTTAAGTATTTTTTTAAATGAAAAAACTAGTATTAATAAGAAAATAAATAGCGGTATTCCTATCTTTCCTGCGGCCTCGCCCCAAATAATATAATTTTCAAATCCCAATAAATGAATATTAGTTGGAATGTAATCTCCGCCCATTGAATTAGCTACAAAATTAGAAGATTTTTCAAGAAATGGGAAAAACCAGAAACCCGACAGCAGTATGGGTATTCCTATAAAAATTAGTCCATAACTTATTAATTTTGGTTTAAATCCAATCAAGAATAATAATCTTAAGCCAATTATCAAAAATAGGCATAAAGCAGTGAAGACATGTGATAAGAATGCAAATAAGAAAAGTAATAAGTAAGGTATAAAAAAATATTTATTTTCAAGAGTTTTTTCAAAGAAGAGCAGGGTAAGAGGTATAGCACACATTCCAAATAAAAATGCCATGTTTCCAGTAGATATATAGTAGTAAGAAGTGCATAAAACTGAAAGAAAAAGCAATGCGCCCATCAAAGAAGCAGAAATTCTTTTTGTATAGAATTTAATCAGAAAAAAAACTCCAATACTGCTTAAAATAATGCTTAAAATACCCATTAGATTAATTCCAAAAACA
>Ga0172371_10005460_pt1 | contig 18811 bp, 19 predicted proteins | sample Lak12m_FD_114543 | JGI IMG/M metagenome (GOLD analysis project Ga0172371, IMG submission 114543) | Freshwater microbial communities from Kabuno Bay, South-Kivu, Congo - kab_022012_12m | ecosystem: Environmental > Aquatic > Freshwater > Lake | place: Democratic Republic of the Congo: South-Kivu...
CCGAGGGCCGATCTTCTGGTCGTCTCGGCCACGCCGCAGGAGGCGTTGCGCCGGGAGTGGCAGGAGCACGATCTCACGCGGCTGGTGGGATTGATTTGCGGCCAGGAGTCGGGCACGAAGAAGGAGTTTTTGAAGACGGCGTCGCGCTACGACCCGGAGCACGCCCTGATGATCGGCGACGCCCCGGGCGACTACGCGGCGGCCAAGGCCAACCGGGCCTTGTTCTTGCCGATCAATCCAGGCGCGGAGGAGGCGAGTTGGAAGAGGTTCTACGAGGAAGGAATCGAGCGGTTCTTCGCGGGGACGTTTGCCGGGGAGTACCAGGAGTCGCTTCTGGCCGAGTTCGACCGTTACCTCCCCGCCCAGCCCCCGTGGCCGGTCGACGGAGAGGCGTGACAACCCAGGCGTAGGGTGGGACAAGCGCCAGCGCAGTCCCACCGGCGTTTGCAGGGATTCCACGACGTGACTCGTAGGAGTGGATAAGGAGCCGTCCGGTGGTCCACATGACGCTTGACATGCCGGAGGAGGCGCTAGCTGCCCTTCGGACGGACCCCGAGAACTTCACTCGCGAATTGCGATTGGCCGCCGCGGTGAAATGGTACGAATTGGGCCGCATCTCGCAGGAGCGGGCGGCCAGGATTGCGGGCCTCTCGCGCACGGAGTTCCTCACCGCGCTCGGGCAGTTCGGCGTGTCGCCCTTTCAGTACACGGCAACGGAAGTCCTGGAGGAAGCCGGCCGTGAGTGACGTGTGGGTGGTCAATGCCTCGCCCGTGATCTCGCTTGCGAAGGCAGGCCGTCTTCGACTGCTTGAGCGCTCCGGGCCGGGCGCGCGGGTGTTGCGTGAAGAAACCTGTACAAGAGCGGAGGTAAGCAGATGTCAGCGGACCGTGACCAGTCATTCCAACCGCTGGTAAGGGCGGCGAGTACGCCAGCGGCCTTTGATGTCGAGTCCCTCATGCGCCGGATGGACGATGGCACATATAAGATCCCGAAGTATCAGCGGGACTCGGCCGAGTGGGACCTACCCAAGCGTTCACTGTTCATCGAATCGTTGATCAACAACATGACCATTCCCCCCTGATTGGTTACCCCGATGAGCACCCTGAGACCGGCATCGAAACGAACGAGATAGTCGATGGCCAGCAGCGAGTTACAACGATCCGGGACTACATTCAAGGCAAATTCGCACTGTCACCGGAAGACGAGGTCGAATATGCAGAGAATGTCGGCGCCATTATTCAAGGCAAACGGTTCATTGAACTGCCCTCTGCAATCCAGAAGCAGATCCAGCGGTATTCCCTGAACTTCATTCGCCTAGGCGCGCCGGAGTTCTTTCCGGTTGATCCACTAGCTCGCCATTTCCCGACGCAGTGGCGAAATGTATGGTTCCGACGTAATGCGATAATCAGTGAGGATGGCACCGTTCGGTACCAGTGCCCCCTTTGCAGGAGGTGGTTTGATCATACGTACATCGACGACATGCAAGGTGACCACGTGTGGCCATATTCGCTCTTCGGTGAAACAGTTTGGGAAAACTACCAGTTGATTTGCGGCAATTGTAACGCCGGGAAGGGCAATTTCGTGGAAACCGAATTGCGACGTGCCCTCGGTCGCGGTGATTTTCGGTGCATGGTGGCTTCTCATCTTGCGCGCTTGCTGGACGCAGAAACACTGCCGGAAAGCTTGTACATACGCCAGATGGTGGGTTCTTAGATCGCGGGGTGTGAGAAGGGCGGTCCGGTCCCGCCGACGGCAATTCGGCCGACTCCGCGGCTGGACGACCGGGCTTGTATTATCCTACATCGTAGGATAGAATCGTGAAGACGTTTGTCGAAACCACCGAGTTCTCCAAATGGCAGCCGCGGTTCCTGCCTGGCGACGCCTACGCTGGGTTGCAAAGGGATCTAATCGCAAATCCGCAAAAGGGCGACGTCATGCCGGGTTGCGGCGGATTGCGCAAGATTCGCATCGCCGACCCGAAGCGACAGAAGGGCAAGCGGGGTGGAGCGCGCGTGATCTACCTCCATATCCCCGAGGTCGATCAGTTCTTAATGGTAGACATCTACGGCAAGGGTGAGAAGGAAGACCTTACACCAGTCGAGAAGAAGGGACTCCGGGAACTGGCGCGGGAGTACAAGAGACTGGTCGTCGAGGCTGCCCGAAATACCAACAAGGAACAAGAGCCGTGATCGAAAAGGTGGAGCGCAAGCCGCTGGCCGAGCGGTTGAAGACCGGCCTGGGCGAGGCGGTTCAGTTCGCCAGAGGCGAGCTGAGCTTGCGGACGGTGCAAATTCCCGATCCGCCGCCGGAGATCGGCGCGAAAGAAGTGGTTTCCTTGCGGACCAAGAGCCGCATGTCGCAGGCCGTATTTGCCCGGGTGCTGAACGTCTCGACCAAGACCGTGCAAAGCTGGGAGCAAGGAGAGCGAAAGCCGTCTCATGCGGCGCTGCGGATGTTGCAGGTGTTCCGCGCGAGCCCGACGTTCGTCATTGAGGTCGCCGCGAAACCCTCCAAGATCCGCGGGCGACGGTCGTTTTCGAGATCATTATGAAGCGTGCCACTGACTCCTGATGACTTTGGCGACTTGAAGCTGCTTTGTGCAACATCAAGTGCGGGTCAGGGGGCGGATCGGATTCGACGTCAACAATAACGCACAGGTTCAATGATGACTAACAAATGTGACTTCGGTTTGATCGGCCTGGCCGTGATGGGCGAGAATCTCGCTCTCAACGTGGAGAGCCGGGGGTTTCGTGTGGCGGTGTTCAACCGGACCACGAGCAAAGTGGACGACTTCATTGCCGGCCGGGCGGCGGGCAAGCGTTTCGTCGGCTGCCACTCGGTGAAGGAGCTGGTCGAGAACCTGGCGTCGCCGCGCAAGGTGATGCTCATGGTCAAGGCCGGTCCGGCGGTCGATGAGTTCATCGAGCAGTTGATCCCGCTCCTGTCGCCCGGCGACGTGATCATCGACGGCGGCAACACGCACTTCACCGACACGGAGCGCCGGACCCGCTACGTGGAGTCGAAGGGGCTTCTGTACATCGGCACGGGCGTGTCGGGCGGCGAGGAAGGGGCTTTGAAGGGCCCGAGCATCATGCCCGGCGGGAGCGAGAAGGCGTGGCCGCTGGTCAAGCCGATCTTCCAGGCGATCTCGGCCAAGGTGGGTCCGAAGGGCGACATTCCGTGCTGCGAATGGGTCGGGCCGCGAGGGGCCGGCCACTACGTCAAGATGGTCCACAACGGCATCGAGTACGGCGACATGCAGTTGATCTGCGAGGCCTACTGGATGCTCAAGCACGCGCTCGATCTGCCCAACGCGAGACTCTACGACGTGTTCTCCAAGTGGTACGAGGGAGAGCTCAACAGCTACCTGGTCGAGATCACGCGCGACATTTTCAGCGTCAAGGACGAGGAGACGGGCGCGTACCTGGTCGACCTGATCCTCGATACGGCGGGGGCCAAGGGCACCGGCAAGTGGATGAGCCAACTCGCCCTCGACCTCGGCGTGCCCAGCACGCTGGTGACCGAGGCCGTGTACGCCCGGTCGCTCTCGGCGATGAAGGATGCCCGGGTCCGCGCCAGCAAGGTGCTCGGCGGTCCCTCGGGCCGGTTCCACGGCAACGAAGAGGAGTTCGTCGAGCAGGTTCGCCAGGCCCTCTATGCGTCGAAGATTTGCAGCTACGCCCAGGGGTACGTGCAGATGCGGGCCGCGGCGGCGGAGCACCAGTGGCCGCTGGAGTTCGGCCCGATCGCGCTCTTGTGGCGGGGCGGGTGCATCATCCGGGCCGTGTTCTTGGAGCGGATCAAAGAGGCCTTCGACGCCGATCCGAACCTTGAGAACCTGCTCTTGGCGCCCTATTTCTGCAAGGCGGTCGAGAAGGCGCAGCCCGCCTGGCGGAATGTGGTGGCGACGGCCGTGCACCTGGGCATCCCGGTGCCCGCCTTCTCCTCTGCGTTGGCCTACTACGACGGCTACCGGTCCGAGCGCCTGCCGGCCAACCTGCTCCAGGCCCAACGCGACTATTTCGGCGCCCACACGTACCGGCGCCTCGACAAGGAGGGCGTGTTCCACACCGATTGGCTGCGGGCCCGCAAAGCGCCGCAATAAGGACGATGCGCGGGCGTTGGTTCGTTTCGGGGAAGATCGTGACGGAGTGTGAGTGATGGTGGCCGTAGGGCGGCTCAAGCCCACGGGCCGCAGCCCGTGGGCTTGGTCGAGCTTGCGACGCGACTCTAGAAGACCGTCAACCTCGCTGCATTCTGCCTACTGCGTACTGCCTACTACCTTCTCCCAGGAGTCCGACCCCTATGTCCGCCGAATATCTCAACTCGCTTTTTGGACTGGAAGGCCAGGTGGCCGTCGTGATCGGCGGCGCCGGGGTGCTGGGGGGGGCGCTGTGCGAAGGGATTCTCCGCGCCGGGGCGCATGTCGTAGTGGCCGATTTAACCGACGAGGGCTGCCGGCGCCGGGTCGACGCGCTCGAGCGTTTCAGCCTTCACGCCTCGTACGCCACCGTCAACGTGACCTCGCGGGCGTCCCTCGAAACGTTGCTGGCCGAGGCCCTCAAGGTCAAGGGCCGGGTCGAGATCCTCGTCAACTGCGCGGGCGTGAACGCCGGCAGCGCGTTTCTCGACGCGACCGAAGCCGACTGGGACCGCATCATGGCGATCAACCTCAAGGCCGTGTTCCAGGCCTGCCAGGTGTTCGCCGGGCACATGGTGGCGGCGGGCGGAGGCGCGATTCTCAACATCGGCAGCGTGACCAGCCATTTACCCCTTTCCCGCGTGTTCGCCTATGCGGCCTCCAAGGCGGGCGTGGTGAACCTTACCAAGAATATCGCCCACGAGTTCGGCAAACAAAGGGTCCGCTGCAACGCCATCTGTCCGGGGTTCTTCCCCGCGGAGCAGAACCGGAAGCTGCTCGACCAGGAGCGGATCGACAACATCATGCGTCACACCCCCATGGCCCGCTACGGCGAGCCCGAGGAACTGATCGGCGCGGCGTTGCTCCTGCTCTCGCCCAAGGCCGGCCAGTTCATCACCGGGACGACGGTCAACGTCGACGGCGGCTTCACGGCCGCGTGGTTTTGACTCACGCAGAAACCATGGCCTACACGATCGTGATTTTCGGCGCGTCGGGCGACTTGACAAGCCGGAAGCTCGTACCCGCGATCTACGAGCTATTGCGCAAGGGGCGGCTCGACCAGCCCACGCGGATCGTGGGCTTCTCGCGGACCGCGCTGAGCCACGAGGCATGGCGGGAGAAACTGGCGGAATCGACGTTGCGGTTCACCGGCGACCGTTTCGATCGGGCGACATGGGACGCCTTTGCCCCGTCGCTCTTCTACCACGCCGGCGACATCGACCGGCCTGAGAGCTTCGCGGCCCTCGGCCAGTTCCTCGATGCGTTGGAGGGGCCCGAAAGCGCCACGCGGATGTATTATCTGGCCACGGCCCCGCAGTTCTACGGTCCGGCGGCAACGCACCTGGGGATGTCCGGGTTGGCGGAGCAATCGCGCGGGCCGAGGCGGATCGTCATCGAGAAGCCTTTTGGCGTGGATCGCGCCAGTGCCCGCGAGTTGAACGCCGTGGTCCACGAGGTGTTTTCCGAGCCGCAGGTGTACCGCATCGACCACTACCTGGGCAAGGAAACTGTGCAGAACCTGCTCGTGCTTCGGTTCGCCAACGCGATCTTCGAGCCGATCTGGAACCGCAACTACGTGGACCACGTGGAGATCACGGCGGCGGAAGCCATGACCGTGGGCCACCGCGGGGGCTACTACGACGCGGCGGGCGTGCTCCGCGACATGTTCCAGAACCACCTGCTCCAGCAACTGACCCTCACGGCCATGGAAGCCCCGGCCCGGTTCGAGGCCGATTTCATCCGCGATGAGAAGGTGAAGGTCCTCCGCGCGATCCGGCCCTTGCGGCCCGACGACGTGGCCGCCAACACGGTCCGGGGCCAATACCTCGGCTACCGCGAGGAGCCGGGGATCGCGGCCGGCAGCCGCACGGCCACCTTCGCCGCCGTGAAACTCCTGGTCGACAACTGGCGGTGGCAGGGGGTGCCGTTCTACCTGCGGAGCGGCAAGGCGATGTCGTGCCCGACCACGCAGATCGTCATTCAGTTCCGCCAGCCGCCGCTGATGCTGTTTGAAGGGGCCGCGCGGACCGCCCGCGAGGGGAACCGGCTCGTGATCCAAATCCAGCCGGCCGAAGGCATCCAACTGCACTTCCAGACCAAGGTGCCCGACGCCGGCATGCAGGTGCGGCTCACCGACTTGAGCTTCCGCTTCCAGGAAAAATTCTCCGGCGCGATGCCCGACGCCTACCAGCGATTGCTGCTGGACGTGATGCACGGCGACGCCAGCCTCTTCGCCCGGGCCGACGAGGTGGAACTGGCGTGGGGCATCATCGACCCGATCCAATCGGCCTGGGACGAGCAGGACCAGCCGGAGCTATACCCCTACGAGCCGGGTGCTTGGGGCCCGGAGGAATCGACCCAGTGGATATTCTACCAAGGCCGCCAGTGGTTCGACGCCTGCCCGGTGTTACACTGAGGAAGAAGACGTGGAGACACGGAGAGGGGGAGAAGGGAGAGTCGTGTAGGGCGGACCGAGCGCAGCGAGGCCCGCCGGAAGGCGTCCAGTAGATTCGGCGGGCGTCGCTGCGCTCCGTCCACCCTACGAGTCTCTCGGATGGCGATCCCGTAGTGACCAATCTCCGCCCAAATCTTGCCCCGCTGCAATTCGGCCCCGTGCGGATCGAGTTTCCCGTGGCGTTGGCGCCGATGAGCGGGTACAGCGACTGGCCCACGCGAGCGATTGCCCGGCGCATGGGGGCGGGCTACACGATCTGCGAAGTGCTGCTCGACCAGTTCGTGGTCAATGTGACCAAGGGCAACAAGGCCCTGCGGTGGATTCGCGTGAGCGACGACGATCACCCGGTCGGCGCCCAGCTCATGGGCAGCGCGGCCGAGCCGTTCGTGCCGGCCGCGCTGAAACTCGTGGAGGCGGGCTTCGACGTGATCGAGGTCAACTTCGGCTGCCCGGTCCGAAAAGTGGTGGGCAAGTGCCGGGGGGGATGGATGCTGGGCCAGCCCCGGACGGCCCTGGAGATCCTCGCTCGGCTCCGCGACGCCCTGCCGCCCCGCGTGCCGCTAACGCTCAAGATGCGCCGCGGCCTCGACGACAGCCCGCAGAGCCGCGACCACTTCTTCACGATCTTCGACGGCGCGTTGGCCCTCGGCGTGGCGGCAATTACCGTACACGGCCGCACGGTGCGGCAGCGGTACGAGGGCACGAGCTCGTGGGAGTTCGTGGCCGAGGTGAGGGCCCGTGCGCCGGCGCGGACGATCCTCGGCAGCGGCGACCTGTTCACGGCCCCCGATTGCCTGGCCATGTTCGACAAGACGGGCGTCGACGGCATTACGGTGGCCCGCGGCGCCATCGGCAACCCGTGGATCTTCCGCGACCTCCGCGCCCTGGCGGCCGGCCAGCCGCTCCCGCCGCCGCCGAGCGTGCAAGAACAGCTCGACGTGATCCGCGAGCACCGCCGCCTGGCGGAGATGGTGTACGGCCCGAAGCGCGCCGCCTTCGTCATGCGAAACTACGGCATCAAGTATTCACGCGTGCACCCGCAGGCCGAACGGGTCCGCAACGCCTTCGCGGCCGTCCGCCACGCGGACCGGTGGGAAGAGGTTCTCGACGTTTGGTACCCGAGGTAGGGCGGGCCGAGCGAGGTAGGGCGGACCGAGCGACAGCGAGGCCCGCCAGTCGTCGGTTAAGGCAACTTGCTGAAGCGCGATCACTCGTTCGCTGCTTCGGTTCCGACACGGACGTGTCGAAGGAGCTTTCTAAATCCTCTCTGCGCCCAAGCATCAACTCATTCGGCCAGCGTTGCGAGGAACGATGCTGGACTTACCACAGCAACCCCGCGAAACGGATGGAGCACGAGCAAGTCCGAATCTCCGGTGATGATGTGGGTGGCGTTGCCGCTCAAAGCCAGTTCCAAGAACTTGTTGTCTTTGGGGTCACGGCAGGCCGTCACCTCATCGAGAACCTCGACCATCTCAGCGTCCCTGACGAACGCGGCAAAGAATTCAAGGCGTCGGTTTTCCGAGATATACCTGTTGAACTTCGGGCGACGGAGCACGTCGTCCAACTCGGCGATCGTCGCCTCCGACGCGAGCATCAGACCCTGGGAGGCGGCCGCGTCGAAGGCCCGCCGCGGCAGCGAGCGGGGAAGTAGCAAGGCGCTGACGACCACCCCCGTGTCGATGACGCTTCGCAAGTCACTCTTCACCAAGCAAGGTCTCCAGTTCCTCCGGTGTCAATCCCTTCGCTTCGGCCTCAGAGCCGATCTGATCCATGATCTCCTTCAAGGGGCGCACCGGGCCCTGAACCAGCTCACGCAGACGAAGACTGAGCAGGAGTTCAACCTTGCGGCGGTCTTCAGGCGGTGCCGCAGCAAACGAGCGTGCCGCGCCCGCATCGACGTTGATGCTGATACTCTCTGTCGACATGCTCCAACCCCCGAGGATCGCTGCCTCGTGCAGTCTCGCAAGATGCTGCCAGGCCGTCAATCCCCACCGCGTGGTGGTGTTTTTGACGCTGTTGATGGGGCCGTCCGCTACTTCGGGCGAGGGAATCGCCCACTGTGACCGACTTCCACGGCCCTCCTCACTTCCTCACGCTGAACTTGTGTACCGTGACCTGTTTGTAGGTCTTGCCGAGACGGAGAACGGTGGAGGGGAACTGCGGGTGGTTGGGCGAGTCGGGGAAGTGTTGCGTCTCCAGGCACAGCCCGTAGTGCTTGCCGTAGTGGGTGCCGCCGGGCTTCGAGAGGTTCAGGCTGTTGGCCGTGTAGAGCTGAACGCCCGGCTCCGTGGTGTAGACCTCCATGAAGCAGCCGCTCTTGGGGTCGTACACGGTGGCGGCCAGCGAGAGCTGATCCTTGGGCGACTTGTTGAGCACGTAGCAGTGATCGTAGCCGCCCGGCACCTGGGCGATCCTCGACCCCACGGCCGTCGGCTGGCGGAAGTCCATGGGGGTGCCCTCCACGGGCCGCAACTCGCCGAGCGGGATCTGGGTCTCACCGACGGGGAGGTAGCGATCGGCGTTGATCGAAAGCTCGTGCCCGAGGATGTCGCCCGACGCGGCCAGGTTCCAGTAGGCGTGGTTGGTGAGGTTCACCACGGTGGGCCGGTCGGACTCGGCGGTGTACTCGATCTTGAGGCGATTATCGGCCGTGAGCGTGTAGGTGACGGTGGCGGTGAGGGTGCCGGGGTATCCCTCCTCGCCGTCGCGGCTCACGTAGGCCAGGGCGACGCCCACCGATCCGGTCCGCTCCTCGGGCTCGGCCTTCCAGACCACTTTGTGGAAGCCGGCATTGCCGCCGTGGAGGTGATTGGGGCCGTTGTTGGTGGCCAGCTCGTATTCGACGCCGTCGAGCGTGAACTTGCCCTTGGCGATCCGGTTGGCGTACCGCCCGCAGACCGACCCGAGACAGGGATGCCCCGAGTCGTACTCGGCGAACGAGTTAAGGGAGAGCGTGACGTTGTCGCGCCGGCCGCTGCGATCGGGGACGTCGACTCCGATCAGGGTGGCCCCGCAGGTCATCACCCGGACTTTCATGCCGGCGGCATTGGTCAAGGTATAGAGATCGACCTTGGCCCCGTCCCGCGTCTTGCCGAAGGTTTGCTTGTTGATCGTCATCTGCGTGGTGCTCCCTGCCGATTCCTCGTTGCTCCGCTCGCCTCCGCATGCCTCGCGCCATGCGTCCAGGGCTATGACCGCCCCGCAAGCTCCCATCCCGGTCGCCAGCGCAAGAAACCGCCGCCTGGAAGCGTACATGGGATCGCTCCTGGTGAAAAGGGGGCATCGCCAAACGTCAACTCTTCATCCTCGTTCCCACGCTCTGCGTGGAAACGGGCCTCGTGGCCGCTCTGCGGCCTCTACTGGCGCGCCGCAGAGCGGCGAGACTCGCGTCCCCACGCAGAGCGTGGGAACGAGGTTTCTCAACTCTTCGGCGCGGCGGGGAGCTTGCCCGCCTTGATCAGCTCGCCGAAGGTGGGCGATTTGTCGTTCTTGGGATCCGAGCGTTTCGCTTCGACCTTCTTCAGCGCGGCCAGGATCTTCTTCTTGTTCTCCGTGTCGGTCTTCCGGCTGAGCAACTCGGCCAGGACCTTCCCGTAGTTGTTGCGGTTCTTCTTGCTCTTTTTCTCGTGACAGATCGTGCATTTCGCCTTTTCTACGGCCGCGGCAAAAGCCTTGTCTTTGGGGTCGTTGCTGTCGGCCTTGACGTACAGTGCAATGAACTGGAGCCTGAAGGCATTGTCGGCCTTGGCCTGCGGGGCACCTTGCCCGAGCCATACAACGCCCAACATGGTCACCAAGGTGAAGCACAGGGTTGCTTTTCTCATCGTCGGTCTCCCGATTGAGTGGATGCTTCCAGCGTACGTAAGGGTCCGCGCACCAACAGGTTCTAGAATTGAGACGTGGGAGAGTTCTCCCCACCCGTCGTCTTCCGGGGACGGCCTACAAAGCCGTCGCATTCAGTAGAAAGCCCGTGGCGGGGCGTGTCAACCGCCCGGGCTGGGCTTGAGCACCCAAGCTGGACGGAGCCCGTGTGGGGCGTTATCTTGACGGCATCCGGGCGGCCGGAGTCGTCCGCTCGCAAACCCTGCGTGAGGAGGATGCCCGTGAAGAAATCGCTTGGCGCTGAGACACTCGTTTACCCCACGCCCACCTGGGTCGTGGGAACGTACGACCACGAAGGAAAGCCCAACCTGATGACGGCGGCCTGGGCCGGGATCTGCTGCTCCGATCCCCCTTGCATCGCCGTCTCGCTCCGCAAGGCCACCTATTCCTACGGCAATATCGTCCAGCGGCGGGCCTTTACGATCAACGTCCCCTCCGAGGAACACGTGAAGGTGGCCGACTTCCTCGGCCTGGTGACGGGCCGCACGCTCGACAAGTTCGCGGCCGCCAAGCTCACGCCGGTCCGCAGCCAGTTGGTCGATGCCCCTTACGTGGCCGAATTCCCGATGGTCCTGGAGTGCCAAGTCCGCCATGAAATCGAGATCGGACTGCACATCCAGTTCATCGGCGAGATCCTGGACGTGAAGGCCGAACAGTCGGTGCTGGGCGACGACGGCCTCCCGCGGGTCGAGAAGGTGCGGCCGATCGTCTTCGAGCCCTTCAACCACACCTACCACGCCCTCGGCGCGTGCCTCGGCGAGGCGTTCGCGATCGGGAAGAAAATCGGACGGCTGGAGTAGGAGGCGCGGATCCTTTCGTCCCCACGGGGCGCGGGAACGGGCGTCCAGTGCAGGCGCTCATGAGTGCCCGTTAAGCCGTATGCACCGGCGGCCGAGCCACTGAAGGTGGGCAGGTTCTTGGTGGGTAACGAACGTAGGCTCGCCCGCTGTTCTTCTCCTTCTCCTTCAGGTCGCGATAGATCGCGTCCAAGTCATAGCCGAATCTCGCGGCATGTTCGGCACGGGTCTTCCGGATTTCGGCGACGATGGGATCAATCCACATTCGAATCAGTCTCCAACAGTTCTTCCGGAGTGCAAATGATCGGGGGTTCGTAGCCTGCCGCACGAATCGCCGCCTCGATCTGTGCTCGCAGGGTCGCGTTGGCAAGGTGCCGGCAGTTCCACGTCACCAAGTAATCAACGCCATTGAGCGCGGCAATGGCGAGGTGGAACGCGTCGTCGGCAGCCGCTCGCGGTATCGCCCCAGAATCGAGTAATTGGCCGGCCAAAGCCAATGCCTCGGGAGAAGCCTCAAGCAGGGAGAGCGTTTCGAGGACGGTGAGGCGATCTCGGGCCGCCTCTTCATCGCCGGCACTCGCCTCTTGCACCACGAGTTCCGATGCCACCACTTCAAACCTGTCTCTGCAGGACTTCCACCAATCGCGGGTCACCTGCTGATGAGCCGCCACCACAACATCACGGCTGGGCCGCGCGGTGACGTAGCTTACCACGGTCGTTTCCACATAGGCTCTAGGCTTCATGGTATTGATTGTAACAACCACGCAGCGGTGCCCCTAGCCGGGCCCCCCCGAGAGGAGACCCCTGCCTGTTCGACGAGAGGCCGTTCTAGTGACTCGGGGCGCTCACGTCCGAGTCGAACACGCGGACCTTCTTCCAGTTGGCCTTGTTTCGGGCGATGAACTCTAGGTGGGCGGGGGCCGACTGGTAAGCGTCGTGGGCAGCGCGGTCGGTGAAGACGACGTGGAGGGCCACGTCGTAATCGCGGTCGCTCACCGGGCGGTCGACGTCGGAGAGCGTCCCGGCTGCGTAGAACACTACGCCCGGGTGGTCGGCCAGGTACTTGTGGCAATCGTGTACCAGGGCCGTGACGGCTGGCCGGCTTGCGTCGATGAGCGAAAAGAAGACGTTGTGGGCATGCATGGCGGCTGATTCCTTGGTTTCTTGCAGTGTTGTAGGGCGGAGGGGGAGATCAAGAGGGTAAGCGTTCGGCCCATGAGTGCCCCATGCCAGAGAAGATAGGCCGATTTGCTTCCGTCAGGAGACACAAAGCTGGCAAGTTGTGGACTCTCGAATTCGTAATCGAGAAAGCGGTAGCACCGAAAAGCTCCCGGCGCGATTGCCGCGACGAAAAGGACACCTACCGTGAGCATTACTTTCTTTCGTTTGCTCATGTCTGTGCCTTACGTCTTGTCGGGCGGGCGTCGCTTCGCTCCGTCCGCCCTACTCGGCTTGCCCTCACCCCCAGCCCCTCTCCCGCTGGCGCGGGCGAGGGGAGTTGGAGGCTAGCGGCGGGTGATCCACTGATCCTCATCGGCCGGGAAGAGGGGGGTATACTTCACCCCCGTGCGCGGATCCTGCATCCACGACGCCACCGTGTCGCGCCAGCGGGCGTAGTGGGCGGTCTGCTTGTGGGCGTTCGCCCCGGCCTCGTCCCGGTAGACCTCGTAGAGCACGAAACGGTTCGGGTCGTCGGCCTGCTGGAGCACGTCGAAGCGAAGGTTCCCGGGCTCCTGGACCGTGTTTCGGGCATTCTCCAGCGTGGCTTCGATGAAGGCCCCACGGTATTCCGGCGCCACGTGAACGTGAACGCAGACGAGGTGCATGGCAAGTCCTCCTGTCGGATCGCGCGACCAGCGGTCGCGGCTGGATGGGTTGTCTCGGCAGTCGCAAAAGGGGACTGGCTCCGTCGCCTCGATAACAGTGCCCGTGCAAATGCCTTCTCTGGCCCTCGGTGCCTGTCCCCTTCTGCGACGGACCAGCGGGGTGGTGCGGAGAAAGGGGACAGGCACCGTGGCGGTGACGTTTCTGCTCATGCCATCTTGGTTTGCGCCACGGAGCCAGTCCCCTTATTTCCGCGAGCCCAGCGCTGTGGCACCATTATACCCGGTCGGCGGGCCCTTGGCAGGGGGCCCGACGGCTCGTCTTTCTCATTCTCGCCAATTGCCGTAGAATGTCGCGCACATGGCGGCACTTGGGGAGACGGTGACCGAACCGTCCGAGCAGCTCCTGAGGCTGCCCGGACGTTTGCAGGAGCACGAGGGCTTCTGCGAGGTGGTCGCGAGCCTCCGGGCGGGACACGCGGCCACCCTCGACGGGGCCTGGGGGTCGGCTTGCGCGCTGACAGCGGCGGCCTTGGCCGAACACGCCCCCGGGCCCCTGATCGTGGTTTGTCCCCACGTCGACGACGTGGACGAGGTGTCCGACGACCTGCGTCTCTTCACCGGGCAGACCCCGGAGATCTTCCCCGCTTGGGAGTCGATGCCGGGGGAGAGCCGCGTCCAGGACGGCATCTCCGGCGACCGCACGCGGATCCTGAAACTTCTCCAAGGCCCTCATGCGCCCAAGCTGGTGGTGGCGAGCATCCAGGCCCTGCTCCAGCCGGTGCCGGACCCCGACTTCCTTGCCCAGAATACCCGCACGCTCCGGGTCGGGGCGGAAATCGACCCCCGCGAGCTGGCCAACTGGCTTGCGGACCACGGGTTCCACAGCACGACGGCGGTCGAGCTGCCGGGCGAGATGGCGATCCGCGGCGGAATCCTCGACATCTTCGCCGCCGATTGGCACGACCCGGTGCGGGTCGAGTTCTTCGGCGACCGCATCGAGTCCATTCGGCGCTTCGAGGTGTCGAATCAGCGGGGCCTCGGGCAGTGCGACGCGGTCGACCTGAGCGTGGTCGACTGGGCCGGGGCGAGCCGAGGGCACCTGGCCAGCTATCTGCCGCGGTCGGGCTGGTTCTTCCTGATCGAGCCGGAGCAACTCGAAGAGCACGCGCGGCACTACGTCGAGCGATTGGACCGGCCCGGCGATGTCCGCGGGTTTTCCGCGGTCATGGAGCAGGTGGCGAAGTTTGCGTCGGCCACCGCGTCGGCCGTGGCGACCGGCTCTCTGGGGACGGTCTGCCGGCTGAAGATCGAATCGGTGGAACGCTTCAGCGGCGACATCGGCAAGGTCCGCGGCGAGCTCGACGCGGCCGGGGAGGGCCAAGAGGTCTTCGTCGTCTGCCAGACGGAGGCCGAGGTCCGCCGCCTCTCGGAGTTGTTCGGCAGCACGCAACTGGCCCGCGACGGCAGGCTTCATTTTCCTATCGGCCGGCTTGGCCACGGCTTCCGGCTGGTGCCCGATCGGATCGCGCTGGTCAGCAGCGGCGAGCTGTTTCACCGGACCGATCTGCGACGGACCGCGCCGCGCCGATTGAGTCGCCCCATCGACACGTTCATGGAGCTCCGCGAGGGCTCGCTGGTGGTCCACGTGGGCCACGGGATCGCCCGGTATCGCGGCATGGAACTGCTCCGCAAAGAGCAGCAGGCGGAAGAACACCTGGTGCTGGAGTTTCAAGACGGAGTGAAGCTCTACGTGCCGAGCTCGAAGATCTACCTCGTTCAGAAATATGTCGGGGGGACGAGGGCCCGGCCCAGACTGGCGAAGCTCGGCGGCCGGCTGTGGGGGCGACAGAAGCAGGCGGCCGAAGAGGCCGTGACCGACCTAGCGGCCGAGATGCTCGACCTGCAAGCGGCCCGGGCGTCCCGGCCCGGGATCTCCTTCCCGCCCGATACCGAGTGGCAGCGCGAATTCGACGCCTCGTTCCCCTACGAGGAGACCGACGATCAGTTGACCACGCTCGAGTCGATCAAGCGCGACATGACCCAGGCCCGGCCCATGGACCGGCTCCTCTGCGGCGACGTGGGGTTCGGCAAGACGGAGGTGGCGATGCGGGCGGCGTTCAAGGCCGTCGACGCCGGCTATCAGGTGGCCGTGCTGGTGCCCACCACGGTGCTGGCCGAGCAGCACTATCGCACCTTTTCCGAGCGGATGGCGGAATTCCCCTTCGAGATCGCCACGCTCTCCCGCTTCGCCACGCGCAAACAGCAGGCCGAGATCATCGAGCGGCTGACGGCCGGCTCGATCGACATCGTCATCGGCACGCACCGGCTGGCCCAAGCCGACGTCCGCTTCCACAACCTGGGACTGGTGATCATCGACGAGGAGCAGCGGTTCGGCGTGGAGATCAAGGAGCGGCTGAAGGCCCTGCGCCAGGCGGTCGACGTGTTCACCATGACGGCCACGCCCATCCCGCGAACACTGCACATGGCCCTCTTGGGGCTCCGCGACATCTCGAACCTCCAAACCCCGCCCGAGGACCGCCTGGCCGTCGAGACGCACGTGGGCCGCTTCGACCCGGCCCTGATCCGCAATGCCGTGCTCCGGGAGCTGAATCGCGAGGGGCAAGTGTTCTTCGTCCACAACCGGGTGTGCGACATCGAGGCGCTGGCCACGCGCCTGCGCCAGATCGTCCCCGAGGCCCGGCTGGCCGTGGCCCACGCCCAGATGCCCGACGAGCAGCTCGAACGCGTGATGCTCGACTTTCTCGATCGCCGCTACGACATGCTCTTGAGCACCACGATCGTGGAGAGCGGGCTGGACATCCCCAACGCCAACACGATGTTCATCGACGAGGCGGACCGCTACGGGCTGGCCGACCTGCATCAGCTCCGCGGCCGGGTCGGGCGGTACAAGCACCGGGCATACTGCTACCTGTTGGTCGACCCGAACAAGCACATTCCCCCCAACGCCGCCCGACGGCTCCGCGCGATCGAAGAATTCAGCGACCTGGGGGCGGGCTTCGCCGTGGCGATGCGCGACCTGGAGATCCGCGGCGCAGGGAACATCCTCGGGACCCAGCAGAGCGGGCACATCGCCATGGTAGGGTACGAGCTCTACTGCCAACTCCTCGAGCAGGCGGTAGCGAGGCTCAAGCAACTGCCGCCGAGGACGTCGATCGAGGTCGACATCGACCTTCCGGGTGAGGCGTATATCCCTCGGTCCTATGTGCCGGGCATGCGGGAGAAGGTCGACCTGTACCGTCGTCTGGCTCGAGCGTCGGGCACCGAGCAGCTCGCCGACTTTGCCGCGGAGTTGAAAGACCGCTTCGGCCCGGTCCAGCCGGTGGTCGAGCGACTTCTCACGCTGAATGCCATTCGCCTCGAAGCCCAGCGGTGGCTGATTGAGTCGATCCGGATCGAGGACCGGTACGTGGTGTTTGCGTACTCGTCGGCTCCGTTGATTCGGCAATTATCGGCCGAAAGCCGAGGGAGGCTTCGCGTGGTCGACCAGCGGAGCGCCTATCTCCCGATGAGACAAGAACTTAGGGAGCCAGACCAGATCCTCGACGAAATCAAATTGCTGTTGCAGTCGGGGTAGACAGGCCACTATAATCCGGCCCCTTGTGGCCCGGTTCTGGCCGAGTGAGGCAACTCATCGTGCGTCAACTTTACCCGGTACTCTGGCTCGCGACCCTCGGCCTGGCTGCGGTGGCCCTGGTGCGACCCGGCCCGCTGGGGACATTGCTGGCCGCGGCGGCCAATTGGGAAGACGCCCCCCCCTGGTCCGACACGTACACGCCTTCGGCATCGCGTACCACCACCGCGTCACAGGCCATCCAAGGGCCGGTGGCCCCGGGCGTGAGTTCTCGTCCGGGGGCATGGCCGGGCGGATCGGGGACGTATGCCGGGACAGTTCGAACCTATCCCATGACGGATCGGGAGCAGTATCCGGAGACGGATCGTCAACAGGATCCTGAGGCAGGTCAAGGCCCAGTCGGCCCGGGACCGGAAACCGGCAGCCCTCGCCCGGCCGGCGTGCAGGGCGTTGCCTCGGGGCAACCATCGCAAGAGGATTGGGGTCCCTCAGACCGCCGGCCGGTCGACCCGCCCAATGATCCACCCGCCTGGTCGCCGCCTGCCTCGGGGCCAACGGCGGACCCTGGGTTCGCTGCCGCACCGGGCCAAGCGGGTCCACCCCCGCTGGAGTCGGAACCCGCTCCCCGTCCCCCTGCCGGACCGAATGTGCCGCCGCGATCCAATCCGGTTCCCTGCGAAGGGGCTGAGATCCTGGGCCGCGTCGGGTCGGAGGTGATCCTGGCCAAGGAACTCTCCTGGGGAATTGCCGACCTCCGCGCCAAGAACAAGGAAGTCCCTCCGGAAATCCTCGAACGCAAGATCCGCGAGGTGCTCAAGCAGCGGCTCGACCAGAAGATCGAGGAAGAGTTGATCATTCAGCACGCCAAGCGGAACATCCCGGCGGAGAACTTTCCCAAAGTCAGAGACAACGTGGCCCGCGAGTTCGAAACCTCCCAGATCCCGCGATTGATGAAGGCCACGGGCGCCCGCTCCCGGCAGGAGTTGGAAGACATGCTTCGCGCCACTGGAAGCTCTCTGGATATTCAGAAACAGACCTTTGTCGATCAAGTCCTTGCCCACGAGTGGCTGAGGCAGCAGGTGAAGGCCGACGAGGACGTGAGCCACGAGCAGATGCTGGCGTACTATCACGAGCACCTTGCCGAGTTTGAGACGCCCGCCCGAGCACGCTGGGAACAACTGATGGTGCGGACCTCCCGGTTCCCCAGCCGTGCCGAGGCCTATGCGGCCCTGGCCCAGATGGGCGACCGGGTCCTCGGCGGGGCCCCCTTTGCCGAGGTGGCGAAGGCCCAATCGCACGGATCGACGGCCCAAGAAGGAGGCCGCTGGGACTGGACCAGCCAGGGGAGCCTGGCGTCGCAAATGCTCGACCGGGTGATCTTCGGCGACGGCGTCCGCCCCGGGCTGCCCGTCGGCGCCCTCAGCCCCATCCTCGAGGAGCCCCACGCGCTGCACGTCATTCGCATTCTCCAACGCGAGCCCCCGCAGCGCAAACCGTTCGTCGAAGCCCAGGTCCAGATCAAGAAGAAGATCCGGGCCGAACGGGAGGTCCAGGCCAAGCTAGACTACCTGGCCAAACTGCGTCGCGAAACGCCCGTCTGGACCGCCTTCGACGCCCCGGCCGCGGCGCAACGGTCCCGGGCAGACCGCTACATGCAATAGTTGAACCTTGGCCGGGTCTCGTCATCCAGCCGCGCTCTGCTGGTCGCGGGGGGAATTAAGGCAGAATTAGACACTGTAGCGAGGAATGTGGGGTTTATCCGTCGCGAGCATAGTGGAGAGTCTGGGTTGTTTTGGATCGTCCAAGCGTCTGGGCGTCGCGAAGCATGTCGATGGCGATCCGCGCCGCGATGTGGGATTGGGTGCGAACACGATAAACGCTCTTCTGCATCTTCCGATGCCGGCGGTTGCCGCGTTCCACGGCATTGGAGGTTGCCGGCAGCAGTTTGTCGTCCAGAAAGGTGAGGGCCTTCTCCAGGTTGCGGAAAGAGCGGCGAACCGTCCGTCGTGATGCCCTGCAAGACGAGTCCTCGCGCCTCCAATGCGGCGCGGAAAGCCAGAAAGAACTCGCGGATGTCGTCGTGCGTGGGGTCGTGGTCCAAGACCCGGTAGGAGATC
>Ga0172371_10005461_pt1 | contig 18808 bp, 18 predicted proteins | sample Lak12m_FD_114543 | JGI IMG/M metagenome (GOLD analysis project Ga0172371, IMG submission 114543) | Freshwater microbial communities from Kabuno Bay, South-Kivu, Congo - kab_022012_12m | ecosystem: Environmental > Aquatic > Freshwater > Lake | place: Democratic Republic of the Congo: South-Kivu...
TACTCATCACAACTATGTCCTTTCCAGCCATAATGCCCCCCTCTCAAAGGGAGAATTACAGCCTTAAACTAGGACATTTCTACTTTGGTAGCTTAGGACATTCTCATTTTGGCGGAACAGGAATTGTTTGCGCAGGAACCGTGTGCGCAACCGGGACTACTTCATGAAGATCGACCAGCCGGCCCACAACGATCCTGGGAAAAGCTCAACGGCGCCGGAGGCCTCGCACACGGCGGAAAAGCCGCATGCCCGGCAATTGATTTGCCCTCTGCCTTTGACGTAACAGCCCCGGGTGATGGCGCCGTCCGGATCGACATTGACGAGAACATCATCGTGGCAGCGCCAGGTATTTCCGATCAGGGCTTTCAGGGCTCCGGCGGAGTTGAGGATCGGGAAACCCTGTTTCTTCATTTCTATCACATCTTCCAATGCCGCCTTCCGTTCATCATCCGCCAAGGCCAGAGGCGCCTCACCCTGCCCATAGGGGTAGAAGAGCTGGACCGTCATGCCGGCAAATGCCCTGATCTTTTTCAGCTCCTTTAAAAGCGGCCGAAGATCGTGTCGATTCTCCCGGTTGATCGTAAAGTGGACAAGGAGGCGGCCGTGTCCGGATGCGCTGAGGTTCGACCAAATCCTGTCGAAGGATCCCGAGCGGAGCCGGTCCTGGGATTCCTTCAGCCCGTCCAGGCTCACCCAGAGGATGTCCGCCCTTGTATCAAGAGGAAAGGTGCCGTTTGTGGTCACGGCGACACTAGGAAAAATTCTTTTCGCATAGTCGACCAGATCGTGGAGCCCATAGCCGCCGTCCCGCCACAGGAACGGCTCCCCGCCTTCGAAAACGACGATCAGGATGCCCATCTGCTTCAATGCGTCCAGACAGGCCGTGGCCGAATCCCAGCTCATCAGGCCATTTTCCTGCGCGGCGCTGCGGTGAAACGGGCATGAGATGCAGGCCAGGTTGCATCGGTAGGTCAGCTTGAAGTCAGCCAATAGGGGAATCCTTTGCCCGAAGAGCTTCCGCCGGATAAAAAAGGCGGAAAAGGGGGCAAGGCGTTTTAGGGTTGTCATCATGCAGCGTCCTTGGCCAATACCGCTGGACTCTAAATGAAATCGAGCTCCTCTGTCAAGCGATCCCGGAAAAGCCCCATGAAAAACCGCTTGACAGATTTCTTGAGTGTGCTACAAAGCCGCAAAACGTGATACGAGGAGCTGATGATGTCTGAGCTGGTCCGTTTCGGGGTGTCCCTGGAAAAGACCCTCCTGGACAGGTTTGACGGCCTGATCCGGGCAAAGAAGTATACCAACCGCTCCGAGGCCCTGCGGGACCTGATCCGGCAGGAGCTGGTCCGGCGGGAGTGGCAGGGGGGCAGGGACGTGGCGGGCGCCGTCACCCTCATCTACGACCACCACAAGCGGGACATCATGAGCAGGGTGACCGACACCCAGCATGATTTTCAGAAGGTGATCATCTCCACCCAGCACATCCACCTGGATCACCACAACTGCCTGGAGATCATTGCCGCCCGGGGGAGGGCCGAGGAGGTCCGGAAGCTGGCCGACGCGCTTCGGTCGATCAAGGGGGTCCGCCACGCGACCCTGAGCATGTCGAGCACGGGCCAAGAGATCGAATAGCGGTATTATTTTTTTGCGTGATCGTGTTACGAATCGCGCATTCATGGCATGGAGTAAAACAAATGCACATGGCGGATGCCCTGCTTTCCCCTGCCGTGGGGACGACCCTGTGGGCCGGATCGGTCGCAGTGGGGGGGTATGCCTCCAGGAGGCTGAGGGAGCGGATCGACGATCGCGCCATCCCCCTCATGGGGGTCCTGGGGGCCTTCATCTTCGCCGCGCAGATGATCAACTTCACGATCCCCGGGACAGGATCGAGCGGCCATCTGGGGGGCGGGATGATCCTCGCGATCTTCCTGGGGCCCCATGCGGGGTTTCTGGTCATGGCCTCGGTCCTCACGGTCCAGGCCCTGTTTTTCGCCGACGGCGGGCTGCTGGCCCTGGGCTGCAACATCTGGAACCTGGGCATCTATCCCTGCTATCTTGCCTATCCGCTCCTCTACAAGCCTCTGGCAGGGGGCAGCCGCAGCCTCGGACGGATCCTTGCCGCATCGCTCGCAAGCGCGGCCGCGGCCCTGCAGCTCGGCGCCTTTTCCGTGGTCGTCGAGACGCTCCTGTCCGGAAAAAGCGAGCTCCCCTTTGGCGCCTTTGCCCTCCTGATGCAGCCGATCCACCTGGCGATCGGCATTGTCGAGGGCCTTGTCACGGCCGGGGTGATCGGCTATGTGCAGGGGGCCAGGCCCGAGCTCCTCGAAGGCATGGCTGCGGCGCGGCCCCTGGGCGCGGAGGTGTCGCTGAAGAAGGTCGTAGCGACCTTCGCAGTGCTCGCGATCCTCACCGGCGGGGCGCTTTCCTGGTTCGCCTCCACCCATCCGGATGGCCTGGAGTGGTCCGTCCGGAAGGTGACGGCCGGCCTGGGGCTCAAAGAGGCCGAAGAAGGGATCGCGCCTGTTCTCAAAGGAATCCAGGAATGGACCGCCCTTCTTCCCGATTACCGCTTCAAGCCCAAGGGCGGCAGGCCCGGCAAGGCGGCCCCCTGGCCGGAGAGAGAGGCAGGGACGTCGCTCGCCGGGATCATCGGCGCGGCCATCGTCCTTGGGGTCATCCTGCTCATCGGATTCGGGATCCGCTCCTGCCGCAGGAGAGAGTCGTGACGAGCCCATGACCTTTGACGAGCGCTATTTCGATATCGGCAGGCTGGACCGCCTCTCCTACGGCCAGACCCTCGTGCACCGCCTCGACCCGCGGGCCAAGGTGATCGCCACCTTCCTGTTCCTGCTCACCGTCGTTTCCTATCCCAAGTACGAGATCGTGGCGCTCGCGCCGCTCTTTCTCTACCCCGTCCTGTTGATGACCCTGGGCGAGATCCCCGTCCGGTTCATCATGAGGAAGGTCCTCTTCGTTTCGCCTTTCGCGGTCTTCATCGGGATCTTCAATCCGCTCCTCGATCCCGGGACCTTTGCCGTCCTCCCCGGGGTCCATGTCTCCGCGGGCTGGATCTCCTTTGCCTCGATCCTCCTGAAGTTTGCGCTCACGATCAGCGCGGCGCTCCTTCTGATCGCGACCACGTCGTTTCCCGGCGTCTGCCATGCCCTCAGGCGGCTCGGCTTTCCGGCCCTGTTCGTCTCGCAGCTCCTGTTTTTGTACCGCTACCTCTTTGTCCTTGCGGAGGAAGCGATGCGGATCATCCGCGCCCGCGATATGCGGTCGTTCGGGAGGCGCGGGACCGGCATGAGGGTCTTCGGCCGCGTCGTCGGGATCCTGTTTCTGCGGACAGTGGACCGCGCGGAGCGGGTCTACTATGCCATGCTCTCCCGGGGCTTTGCCGGAGACATCCCGAGCCTCAGGCGCTCCCGCATGGCGCCGGCGGATCTCATGTTCCTTTTGCTGATGGCGGTATTTCTCTCGGGGCTTCGCTTTTTCCCCGTCACTGAGGGGATCGGCCGAATGGCGCAGGAGATGTTCGGATGAGCCATCACATCGTCGAGTTCAAGGATGTCTTTTTCCGCTACCCCGACGGCACGGAGGCCCTTCGGGGGGTCAGCTTCCGGATCACCCACGGCGAGTCCGTGGGCGTCGTGGGCGCCAACGGCGCGGGCAAATCCACGCTCCTGCAGCACATGAACGGCTATCTCCTGCCGAGCTCGGGGACGGTCATCGTCGGCGATCTTCCGGTCACGGCCAAAAGCCGGCGGGAGATCCGCAGGAAGGTGGGGATCGTGTTCCAGAATCCCGACGACCAGTTCTTCATGCCCACGGTCTTTGACGATGTCGCCTTCGGCCCCCTGAACCTGGGGCTGGACGAAGCGGCCGTGCGGGAGCGTGTCTTAAGGGCCCTGACCACGGTCAGCAGCCTCGACCTTCAGGACAAGCCGCCGCACCACCTTTCCTGCGGGCAGAAAAGCGCCGTCGCCATCGCCTCGGTCATGGCCATGGAGCCGGATATCCTCGCCATGGACGAGCCGGCCGCGAACCTCGATCCCCGCTCCAGGAGGCTTCTGATCGGCCTGCTCAAGACGTTTAGGCACTCCAAGATCGTCGCCTCGCATGACCTCGACCTGATCCTCGACGTCTGCGAGCGGTGCATCGTGATCGGGAACGGAAGGGTAGTCGCGGACGGTCCTTCCGGCCGGATCCTGACGGACAAGTCCCTGCTGGAGGCGAACAGCCTCGAGCTTCCCCTGTCGCTCCAGAGGCGCTGATCCTGCCGCGTCGCGGTTTTTTTACTCGTTAAGTTGTCCTGGTTTTTCTGGTCCTGTAAAGGGCGGCCGCGCTTTCGTAGACCTGGCGGACCGGCGCCTTGTGCTTCATCGCGGCCCTCCTGCAGTCCTCGTACTCGGGGGAGGCGGTGATCTCCCTCCCGTCCCGCTCGCCGATCTTGATCCGGATCGGGCCGAACTCCGTACTGATCTCCTCCCAGTGGCGGGCGAGGCATATCCGCTCCCAGCGGGAGATCCTGACCCCCAGGGTCGAGGTCTCGGCAAGGACGATGGCGGCCAGAGCCTCTTCTTTGGCGGGATCGCAGATCACCGACAGGAGCGTCCCGGGCCGGTTTTTCTTCATCTGGATGGGGCTAAAAAAGACGTCGAGCGCGCCCGCGGCAAAGAGCCGCTCCATGGCGGTCTCGTAGAACTGGGGGTTCAGGTCGTCGATGTTCGTCTCGATGACCGAGACGCTTTGGCTGGGGGCGGGGGCGGCATGCGCCTCGCCGATCATGATCCGAAGCGCGTTCGGGATCCCGAATGCGCTCTTTCCTGCCCCGTAGCCGATGCATTCGACCGTCATGGGGGGAAGCGGCCCGAATCCCGAGGCGATCTCCATAATGATCGCCGCGCCGGTCGGCGTCACGAGCTCCCCTTCGATGTCGAGCTTTCGCCACGGCACGTCCCGCAGGATCTCCGCGGTGGCGGGCGCGGGCAGGGGAAAGGTGCCGTGGGCCCCTTTGGCATAGCCGTGGAACGTGGGCATGGGGCTCGCGATCACCTTGGGCCAGCCGAGCATCTCCAGGGCCAGGGCCGCGCCGACGATGTCGACGATGGCGTCCACCGCGCCCACCTCGTGAAAATGGACCTCCTCCGGGGAGGAGCCGTGCACCCGGCCTTCGGCCTCTGCGAGCCTCCTGAAGATGCGCTCCGAGGTTTCCTTGACCTTCCTGGACAGGGGTGCGGCGTGGAGGATCTCCAGGATGTCCTTCAAGTGCCGGTGGTGGTGATGTTCCTCATCGAGGATGACGCGGACATCGGTCGCCTCGATGTATCCGGCCATCTTCCGGTCGACCTCGAGCCGGTACCCGCCGACGCCCAGGCGGCTGAGCTGCTCCCTGAGCCTCTCAGGGTCCGCGCCTGCCGCGATGAGGGCCCCGAGCGTCATGTCGCCGCTGATCCCGGCGAAGCAGTCGAAATAGGCAATCTTCATCGGTTGACCATGTGGGCAAAATACCCGGCCCCGAAGCCGTTGTCGATGTTCATGACCGCGACCCCCGCGGCGCAGGAATTGAGCATGGCCAAGAGGGCCGCCAGTCCCCCGAAGCTCGCGCCGTAGCCCACGCTCGTGGGCACCGCGATCACCGGGCAGGAGACCATGCCGCCCACCACGCTCGGCAGCGCCCCCTCCATCCCCGCCACAACGACCAGGACGTTCGCCTCAAGGATCCTTTCCCTCTGGTCGAGCAGGCGGTGGAGGCCTGCCACTCCCACGTCGTAGGAGCGCTCCACCCGGCTCCCCATCACCTCCGCCGTGACGGCCGCCTCCTCCGCCACCGGTAGGTCCGCGGTCCCCGCGCACAGGACCATGACATACTTCCCGGCTGCCCGGCGCTTTGGGGCTTTTTTCTTTTCCCCGTCGACGACCAGGATCCGGGCCGTGCCGTGGTATGTGCAGCCTGCGACCTGGCGGGCGATTTCATCGGCCACCTCCGGCGCCACACGGGTCGCCAGGACTCTGGCGTGGTGCGCGGAGAGCCTTTTGACGATCTGAACGGACTGCTCGCAGGTCTTTCCCTGGCAGAAGACCACCTCCGGGAATCCGGTGCGGATCCCGCGGTGCAGGTCGGGCTTCGCGTACCCGAGGTCGTCGTAAGGCAGGGTGCGGAGGCCTTCGATCGCCGCCTCAACCGGCATCTTGCCTGATTTCACCTTTTCCAGAAGGGTCTTGAGCCTTTTGCCGTCCATGGATCTATGCCTTTATCTTCTCCCCGAGCGCGGCGTTCATGCTCCCCATCCGGTAGCCGCCCAGGTCCATCGTGGTATAGAGGTATCCCAGCTCCCTGAATCTCTGCCCCACCTGCCGCCTGATCTCCGGAGACGCCAGACGCGGGATCTCGTCCGGTTCGACCTCGATCCGCGCGATCTGTCCATGGTGCCGGACCCTCACCTGCCGGAACCCAAGCCCCTTGAGGAACCCCTCTGCCTGATCGAGGCGCCGCAGGAGGTTGGGCTCGATCCGGGTCCCGTAAGGGATGCGGGAGGAGAGGCAGGCGAGGGAGGGTTTGTCCCAGGTCGGCAGACCCATCCGCTGCGATACCTCCCGGATCTCTTTTTTGGTGAAGCCGGCCTCGCGCAGCGGACTTCTGACCCCAAGCTTGGCCGCGGCCCTGCTGCCCGGCCGGTAGTCTTCCAGATCGTCCACGTTCGCGCCGTCGGCGACCCAGAGGATGCCGCGGTCCTTACCGATGGCGATGAGCTTGCCGAACAGTTCGGTCTTGCAGAAAAAGCACCGCTCCGGCGTGTTGGCCGCAAATGATTCGTTCCTGAGCTCGTCCGTGTCGATGCGGATGACGGCAAGGCCCAGCTTGCCGGCGGTCTCCAGGGCCTCCTCCACTTCCGACGGGGGGTAGGTTTCCGAGGAGGCCAGGACGCACAGGGCGCGGTCCCCCAGGACCTCCCTGGCCACGGCAGCCAGCAGCGTGCTGTCCACGCCGCCGGAATAGCCGATGACCACGCCCCCCGTTTCCGCGAGCAGCGAGCGAAGCCGCTCCAGCTTGAGATCGATCGTTTCCATAACGGCCTGCCGGCGCCATGTCGGATGGACCGGACCGCCTTGCCTCCCATGGGTAGTAATGAATCTTTTCCTTACGAGCCGAGAGGATAGGAAAAACAGCCCTGCCTGTCAAGGGATTTCGCAAGGCGGGCCTGAGCGGGGATGTTTCCCGAAGATCTCAGGAGAGCATCAACACGAATTTTTCGTAGAGGTCGGTCTGAAAATGGTTCCCCATCTCCTCTTTCATGAGAATCAGCGCGGCGAAAGAGTCCATCTTCCCCCGGTACGGACGGTCCGACGTCAGGGCATCGAACACATCGGCCAGGGCGCAGATCTTTCCGTACGGATGGATCTCATCCCCCCGCAGCCTCTTGGGGTAGCCGGTGCCGTCGTACCTTTCGTGGTGCTGAAGGACGATGGTCTTGCACTCCTCCGTCAGCTGCCGGGCATCGTTGAGGATGTTGAAGCCGTATGCCGGGTGATTGCGCATGACCTTCATCTCCTCTTCGGTCAGTCTGCCGGGTTTGTTGATGATCCCAGGATCGATCTTCACCTTTCCCAGATCGTGGAGGAAAAAGCCGATCCCCAGTTCATGCATGTTGTGGGCATGGGATTTGCGGAACAGGAGCTTGGACATCGAGACCGCCAATAATCCCACATTGACGGAGTGGGTGTAGGTGTAAAAATCGTGGCTGGTGATCTTTGTCAGGTAGGTGGCTGCTTCGTCATCGGTGAGGATCAGCTCGACGATCTCGGTGATGGCCTGCCTGGCGGTCTGGATGTTCTTCGCCGTCGGCTGCTCCAGGAGTCTGTCCATCATCTTCAGGGCATTGTCCCTGACCCTCTCCGACTTTGCCGGGGCAGGCAGCGACCGGTCATGGATCACCTCCCTGATCGTGTCGCCGGCCGCGGCGAGGCTTTTTGCCTCTTTGCCGCTCTTCTGCTCATGGGGGTCCTCGGACATTGCGGCGCTGTATTTCTTCATGCGTTTGACAAAGGACAGGGCCGAGGGCCGGCTCTTGTCGGTGTCGATGAGGACCTTGTTAAGTCCGAAACGGGTGATCTTTTCGATCTGCGCCTGGGAGGTCAGCTGAAACTGGTTTTTGAGAAAAGGATGCTCGTCCCAGGACGTGGGCATGATCACGTACATGCCCACTTGGAGATCAGCGGCGTCGATATGGATCAGGGCCATGGACAATCCACTCCGAGACTTGTCACACGATCGACATAAGGCTCTGTTCGAGGAAGGCGCGTACCTTCCGCTGCCCGGTACTATAGTGGGTTACTGTCGGCCTGTCAACGAGAACAGAAGAGCGAACCTCGATGATCCCCGTGGGATCGATATCGGTATTAGAGTATTGACAAATATGATTTTAGGTACTAAAATCATGGCATGTCATCACAACCAAAAAACATAGCGGTATTGATTCGGCAGGTCATCAACCGAGCCATGCTCCTGGAGAAGAGGAGCATTTTAAATCGCGAAGCCCTTCGCCTCTATCCGTCGGAAATCCACCTGCTGCAGGTCATCGGCGAAGGGACGGACATAAGCGCCGGCGAAATGGCCCGGAAGCTGGGCATCAGCAATGGCGCCGTGTCTCAGACCTTGAACCGGTTGGAAAAAAAGGGGGCCATAAGAAAAACCAAGGACCCTGCCCTTAAAAATAGGCTGTCGGCCTCGTTGACCGAGGTTGGGCATAAGGCTGTCCGGCAATTTGAACAAGGGCAAGAGGCCACGATGAAGGCATTTTCCAGATACCTGTCCGGACTGTCCGAAAGAGAGAGAAAGGTGATCGAGGAATTTCTTTCCCGCCTGGAGCTGTTTTTGAAAAACCTGGGGTGAATTTCTTTTGAAAGGAAACTCATTATGACGAACAAGCTTTTGATAGGATTTTGGCGTACCATCGTAGGAGTTCCTCCAATACTCTGGCAGAAACAAATCGAAAGGGCAAGGCAAAAGGTAAAAAAATCCACACGATTCATGTCCCCGGAGCATCGCCTGGTTCATCATTATGTTGTTCGTGAGCTGCCGCGTGTCGGAGGACCTGTTTCGGCGGAAAGGGTAGCTCGGGATCTTGCCCTGGGTGTCGAGCGGACTATTGAAATTTTAAGGGAACTGGAAAAACGCCTGACTTTTCTGTATCGGAACGAGCAGGGGCAGGTCCTCTGGGCCTATCCGGTGACCGCCGAAAAGACTCCGCACCGAATCACCTTTGATTCCGGGGAGAGATTGTATGCCGCTTGAGCGGTGGACGCTTTCGCGACGCCCTTCGTGCAAGGGCGACTAAGACAGGAAAAGGTTCTCGTTCAGGTTGAAACGGAATGCGCCCACTGCAAAAGACCCATGTGGATGGAGATCGATAGCGATATGAATTGCCGCTGCCGGGAAACGGAGTGCCGGCCCATGATCTTCGTCCCCGACGTTGATTTCAGCCGCCTTGAAAATCCCAGCATCGTAGATGCCTTTTGAAAAGAAAGCGTCTTCTTCTGGTCAGAAGAACATGCCAGGGCTTACCGCAAAAAAATATACCGAATCAAGGGTGCTTACTTCACCCCCGGGCAGATAGCCTATTTAAACCAGGCCATCCAGAGCGCACTTTTTGGCTGGTGAATCAATATTCAGTTGCCTATACTTCGCACAGCAACAAATCGTTGAGAGAGGTGTATGGTCGCGGGAGGCTTGCGACCTTCTATTTTAGTTTGATATTTGCCTCTTTAATCAGTTTTCCCCATTTGACGCGTTCCACTTCGATGAATTTGACGGTCGCGGCCGGACCTATCAGATCTATGTCCGCTCCCTGGATATCGAAGGCCTTTTTCATATCGTCCGCCTGCAGAATCACCTCCAGCTCCTTGTGCAGCCGTTCGACGATGGCCTTGGGTGTGCCGGCCGGCGCAGCAAGCGCCCACCATATGATAGCTTCATAGTCGGGAACCCCGGACTCGGAAATCGTCGGCATTTCGGGAACGAGCCTGCTGCGGACGAGTGCTCCATAGCCGAGCGCCTTGAGTTTGCCGGTCCTGATCTGGGGCAATGTCAGCGCAAGGGATCCCATGTTAATCTGGCTATGGCCGCCCACCGTATCGATCATCGCAGGGCCGCCTCCTTTGAACTGGACGATCTTGTAATCGACGCCGGCCATGTATCTGAAGAGCTCGCTGGCCAGATGTCCGAAGCTGCCGATGCCTGCTCCCGAACTGACCAGTTTTCCGGGCTGCTTCTTCGCCAGGGCGACAAGTTCCGCCACGGAGTTGGCGGGAACTGACGGATGGACCGAAAGCACGGCCGCAGCGCCGCCGATCTTGGCGATCGGAATAAAAGCCTTCTCCGGGTCGTAGGGTACATCGGTCAGGAGCGGATTCGTCGCATAAGCGCTCGTGTTAAACAAGAGTGTGTAGCCATCGGGCGCCGATTTGGCCACAACTTCCGAGCCGATCGAACTTCCCCCTCCGCTGCGATTTTCGACCACAAACTGATGCCCGAAGCGCTGGGAGAGCTTCGCCGCGAGCAGCCGTCCTACAATGTCTGTGCTTCCTCCCGGCGCAAAGGGTATGACAAACCGGACAGGTTTTTTCGGGTAGTCATCAGAGGCTGCAAAGATCGATGACGATGGAAGTAAGACCGTAGCGGCAAGAAACGCCCCCATAACACGCATCGACAATGATTTCTTTTTGGGCATGATTCTTTTCATGGGTGTCTCCTCTTTCATGGTGTCGTCCTGATCGCATCCACCTCCATCCGGATGCGCGTCATGCAGGTCGTCAAACAAGACCCAAGGGCATTTCTCTGTTAACATACTGAAAGAAAAAATCAATAATTTTATGATAGGATCATCCCCCGGAACATCCTTAGCTGTTCCTCCGTGTTCCACCTGATCTCCGTTGATAGGAAATTGCTTTTACCGGCCGTGGGGATAGGAAGACGTCCTTGTTAGCCAAAAGAAACGACACTCCCTTTTGCGAGCTTGACTAGAAAAAACGATCTATCTATAGTCCGTCTATCGATGAATCGTTGAGAAGGGTGTATGGTCGTGGAGGGTTTTCAATTATAAGGAGGGTCAGATGAACAGACGGATGTCGTGTCGGATGCTGGCGTGTTGCGTCGCGTTGGGTTTCCTGCTCCTGCCGTGGAGCGCCTTGGCCGGTCAGGCCAAGAATATCATCATCCTCATCGGGGACGGAATGGGGCCCAGTCAGTTCGGTGCGGCCTGGCTGTACAGCAACAGGGTCCTGGGCAAGGAGCTCCGCATGGTGGAGCTGATGAAGGACGGCCGGACGGCGTATCTCGTCAATGACACGGCGGACGCGATCGTCACGGAATCGGCTGCCGCCACCACTCAGATCGCCTGCGGGGTGAAGGTGCCGGCGCGTGCGGCGGGGATGGGAACCGACGGGAAGACTCCCTGCACGACGATTCTTGAATTGGCCAAGGGGAGCGGCAAGGCCACGGGGCTGGTGACGACTTCCGGCATTACGGACGCGACCCCTGCCTCATTTGCAGCGCACGTGCCGCACCGGTCCGATGAGGCCTCGGTGGCTGTGCAGGAGCTCAAACTCGGAGTGGATGTCCTGATGGGCGGTCGGAAACAGTTCTTCCTGCCCGAGACGTCTGCCGGCGGCAAGCGAAAGGACGGCCGGAACCTGCTGGAGGAGGCCCGGGCGGCAGGCTACGCCGTGGTCGGTACGGCCGACGAGCTGAAGCAGGCACCCAGCGGCAAGATCCTCGGCCTGTTCAACATGGGCAATATGTCCTTCGAGATCGATCGGGCCAAGACCCAGGAGCCGAGCCTGGCCGAGATGGCTGCCAAGACCCTCCAGGTCTTGTCACAGAGTCCGAAGGGGTTTTTTGTCATGATCGAGGGCGGCCGGATCGATCATGCATCGCACCGCAACGATGCCGCGGCAGCGATCAAGGATACGGTGGCCTTTGACGAGGCGGTAGGGGTCGCCCTGGATTTTACGCGGCGGACTCCCGGCACGTTGCTGATCGTCACGGCCGACCATGAGACCGGCGGGATGGCCCTGATCGGCCACAGCAAGGACAGCAGGGAGTATGTTGGGATCGATCTGAAGACGATCCAGAGGATCCAGATCTCTTTCGATCCTCTCATCGAGAGGATCGGAAAGAACCCGGCACCCGAGAAGGTCAAGGAGGTCGTCAAGCAGCATCTGGCCATCGAGCTGACCGACGATGAGGCCAAGACCGTGGCCAATGACACCCTCCGGAAGCTGGACCCCGCGAACTACAACTATGTGACGGCCCACTCCCTGGCGCTGGTCCTGAGGCCTTATCTCAGAGTGGGCTGGGGGAGCCAGACGCACACGGCCTCGCCGCTGTTCGCCTTCGGGACAGGGCCCGGCTCGGAGCGGATCAAGGGATTTCTGCACAATACGGAGCTCTTCACCATCATGAGGGCGGCGCTGGAGTAAAGAATAACCTCTCCATATTCAAGAGGCCGATCCATGGATCGGCCTCTTGCGGCTTATAGAGAAGCGAATCGATTATCCACGGAAGGGTGTTCTTTCGTCTCTTCCCGCCACGACGAAGATCCGCTCGACCTTTCCGTTCCGGACTCCGTAGATCCTCTCCTGCAGGCGGATCGCGAGCGTCGCGTTGTTGGGGATGATCTCCAGGCGGTCTCCGAGCCGGAGCCGTTTTTCCGGAGGGATGGACTGCTCCATGTATTGGACGCACGCCGTCTCCGCGGAGACCTTCCCCGGCCAGAGGTCCTGCCGGCCCTGCACCGAGCCGAAACTCGGCTTCCCCTGCCGAAAGAAATCGGGCAGGTCCCGAAACTGGATCAGCGAATCGGCGCCGAAGGTCTTGTATCCCGCATCGATCACCACATGGGTTGGGGAAGCGGTGCTCATCACGGTGCACAGGACCGCGGCCGCGCACGCATCAGGGGCGCTCACCCGTCCGCGGACGTGCCACATGTCGCCGATGACGCAGTGACCCGGGTGGATCTCCGTGATCTCGGGAAACTGCCTCTCTTTCAGGAGGGCGCACGTGGCGCGGAAAGTCGGCGAGGCCCCGACCGACACGTGACCGCAGGGGATGCCCTCCTTCAGCAGGAGTCGAGCCGTTTGCGACGCCAGAGTCATCGTCTCTTTCGCCAGCTGCTCCATCGCCTCCGGGGTGGGCTTTCCTCCCATTTCGTGGACATAGATTCCCTGGAAGGCGATCCCGCCCAGTTGCGAAATCCGCCCTGCCAGCTGCAGGGCCGGCTCCCCGGGAGGCACGCCGAACCGGCCTCCGCCGGTGTCGACCTTCAGGAGCAGGGGGATGCGCCTGCCGAGCTCTTCTCCCGCCCGGGAGATCCCCTCCGCCTGCTCGATCATGTCTGCCGTCACGGTGATCCTGAGCCCCGGTTTGTCCAGGAGCCGCCTCAGGACGGCCAGTTTGTGCTCCCCATAGAACGGATGGGCGATGAGGATGTCGTCGATCCCCGCATCTGCCATGCAGAGGGCACGCTCGATCGCACCGACTTCGATGCCGCAGGCGCCGCCGGCGATTTGCAGCTTGGCGATCTCCGGGGATTCGTGGATCTTCGTATGGGGGCGCAGCCTCACCCCTGCCTTGCGGGCGAGCTGCGACATCCGGGCGATGTTCGCCTCCAGAACATCCATGTATATAATGACCGCCGGCGTCTCGATGGCGGAGACGGGCATCCTTTCCTCGTTCATGCGTTCCTCCTTGGGATTGGGATCAGGCCTCTCAACCTGTACCGAAAAAATGCGGCGATATCTAAAAAGCGGGAGATCTCCTGCAACGCGGGGATAGCATACGGACGGCGGCCCGGGCTGTCAATGGAATTTTGCCGAACCGCAATTGATGCTTGCCTTTTTCGCGGCGGGCACATATGATCCCTTCCGGAGCGGATCAAGGGGAGAAACGATGTCTGTTCCTGCTGAAACATGGCGTGCCGGCTGCCGGCACTGATTCTGAAATATATAAGTCAAGGAGGAGTTGCAGTGGATTTTCCGAACATGATTCGCCTGCGTCAGAGCTTCGACCGGACAAAGGTTGCGGATATTTCCGCCACGGTTCAGGCGGAATTGAAAAAAATCGGCCTGGATCAGCGGATCAAGCCGGGTCAGCGGATCGGACTCACCGGCGGGAGCCGCGGGGTCGCCAACATCGCCCTGGTTCTGAAGAGCGTTGCGGAGTATGTCAAATCCCTCGGGGCCAAGCCGTTCATCTTCCCCGCGATGGGAAGCCACGGAGGCGCCACCGCGGAGGGGCAGACCGAGATGCTGGCCCATTATCAGGTGACGGAGGCCTTCACCGGAGCGCCGATCCTCTCCTCCATGGAGACGGTGGTGATCTCCAAGACGCCGGACGGTGTGCCGGTGTATATCGACAAGATCGCCTCCGAGGCGGACGGGATCATCGTCATCAACCGGATCAAGCCCCACACCAAATTCAAGGCCCCGATCGAGAGCGGCCTCATGAAGATGATGACCATCGGCATGGGCAAACAAAGGGGGGCCGAACATTACCACAAGGCGGCGGTTCAGCAGACGTTTCCCAAGATCGTCGTCGAAGTGGGCAGGGAGGTGCTCAAAAAGGCGCCCATCCTGTGCGGCCTGGGGCTCGTGGAAAACGGATACGATCAGACCGCGGTCATCGCCGCGGTCCTTCCCGATGAACTGGAGGAGAGGGAGAAGGAACTGCTCGCACTGGCCAAAAAGATGATGCCCCGGCTTCCTTTCAATGAAATCGACCTTCTGATCATCGATGAGATGGGAAAGGACATCAGCGGTATGGGCATCGATTCCAATGTCACCGGCCGCAATCGCGACATCCTGGGCGTCTTCCCCCATCCCGTCAACGTCGGACGGCTCTTTGTCCGGGACCTGACCCCTTCCTCGGGCGGGAACGCGACGGGTCTGGGCCTTGCCGATCTCACCACCAAAAGGCTGGTGGACAAGATCGACCGTGTCTCCACCTACATGAACTGTATCACCGGCATCAGTCTCGAGAAGGCGGCGATCCCCATGTATTTTGAGACGGATCGGGAGTGCATCCGGGTCGCCCTGGGGTCGGTCGGTCTGATCCCGCCGGAGAGGAGCCGGATCGTCCGCATCAAAAACACGCTCCAACTGGACGAGGTGGAGGTCTCCGAGGTCTATCGGGAGGAGATCCCCTCACGGTCGGATCTGGAGATTCTGGGAGGCCCGTGTCCCATGTCGTTCGACGCCGGAGACAATCTTTTACCGCTCGTTGTCGACTGCGCCGACCGAAAGGGGGATATATAAGGAGATTATTGTCCGGCTGGTTCGCCGCCGTGAATACCCTGTGAAGAGCTCAAAAGGCCGGGAAGGATACGCTCCCGGCCTTTTTTTTACAATGCCGTTCAGCCCTTGCGGCCGATGCGCGGCCTGATCCATCCGATCACCAGGGGTACCAGCAGGACGAGCGCCCCGAAGAGGATGATCGTTCCTGAAATAGGACGGTTCAGGAAGACCGACAGGTCGCCCCGGCTGATCATCATCGCCTCCCGGAAACTCCTTTCCATCATCGGACCCAGGACCAGGGCCAGGATCAGGGGGGCCAGGTCATACTTCAGTTTCCGCATCAGATAGCCCAGCAGGCCGAAGCCGATCATGAGCCAGATATCGAGCATCGAGTTGTTGACCGAGTAGACCCCCACCAGGCACAGCAGCAGGACGATCGGCATGAGCAGGTACAGGGGGGTCCGAATGATGCTCGCAAAGACTCCCACCAGGGGGAGGTTGAAGATCAGGAGCATGAAATTTCCGATGTACATGCTGGCGATGACGCCCCAGAAGAGGTCGGGTTTCTCGGTCATCAGCAAAGGGCCGGGATTGATCCCGTGGATAATGAGCACCGCCATCACCACCGCCATGGCCGGTGTGAAGGGGATCCCCAGCGCCATCAGCGGGACATAGGCCGCGCCGACGGAGGCGTTGTTGGCCGCTTCGGGTCCGGCCACGCCTTCGATGGCGCCCTTGCCGAACTCGCCGCGCTTGTCGAGCTTGCTTTCCATGGAATAGGAAACCATGGTCGAGATCACCGGGGAGGGGCCGGGCACGAGGCCCACGAAAAAGCCGATAAAGGAGCCGCGGATCATGGGGCCGAGCGACCGCTTCCACTCCATGAGGGTCGGCCAGAGCTCCCGGAAACGGACCTTTTGGAGTTGCATTTTCCCGACCGGCTCTTCGGCGGTGACCAGGACTTCGGAGATGCCGAACAGTCCCATGGCCACAGGGAGAAAATCGATCCCCTGGGCCAGGAGGGGCTGCTTGAAGGTGTAGCGCATGTAGCCGGCCACGGTCTCCATGCCGACCGTTCCCAGGGCGAGCCCCAGTGCGATCATGGTCAGCGATTTGATGAGGCTTCCCCCCGTCAGACGCGACATGATGACCAGGCCGACCAGGGCGACGGCAAAATATTCCGGCGGTCCGAACCTGAGGGCCGCCTTCGCCAGCGTGGGGGCAAGGAAGCTCAGGCCGATCAGGCTGATCGTTCCTGCGACGAACGATCCGACGGCGGCGACCGCAAGGGCGGCCCCGGCGCGGCCCCGGCGGGCCATCTGGTAGCCTTCGATCACCGTGATCACGGAAGCCGCCTCCCCGGGGATGTTGAGCAGGATAGAGGTCGTCGAGCCGCCGTACATGGCCCCGAAGTAGATGCCTGCAAAGAGGATCATCCCGGCCGTCGGGTCGAAACCATAGGTCAGCGACAGGAGGAGCGCCATCGTCCCCAGGGGGCCGAGGCCCGGCAGGATACCGATGATCGTGCCGATGACCGCGCCGGAAAATCCAAAAAGGAGGTTCATCGGGGTCAGCGCCACCGAGAAGCCGTGAAGAAGTCCGCTGAACAGGTCCATGCCTTTGTTCTCCTATCCAAAAACCTCATCCAGGATCCCCAGGGGCAGGGGAACCTTGAGCCAGAGGATGAATGCGATGTAAGACAGACCCGCGATGACGGCCGTCATGGCCAGGGTGGGAAGCCAACGGCGATAACCGAAGATGCGGATGGCCACCACAAGAAAGAGGAATATAGAGATCAGAAAGCCGATAGGCTTGAGCGCCAGGGCGTAGCCGATCATGAGCACAAGCAGCTGAAAGGTTTTATGAACGCTGCGCCTGTCGTGGGTGTCTCCACTCTCGGCCGAAAGGGGGGGAGCCGTTTGGGCCTTGTCCCTTTTGCCGGCCAATGTTTCCTGCAGGACGCAGCCTACTGCCGTCACGATCAGAAACACACCGATCACTACCGGGAAGAAGCCGGGGCCCGGCTGGGCAAGGCTGCCCCGGGGCATGTACAGGGCCATGCCCTCATAGACCAGACCGACCGCAAGGATCAATCCCGCGAATGCCATGGAACCGAGCTTCACGCGAACACCTCGTATGTAAAGTTCCCGCAACTGCCTTCAGGCATCCTCACCTGTAAAACCGTTGGCGGGGTAAGGAAGGGAGCGGCATCCCGCTCGTAAATTCAAAGGCGGAGGAGGAAATTCCTTGCTCCTCCGCCTGGCAGGGGTACTATTTTTTCGCTTTTGGCGCAGCGGCGTCAGGCGATTTTCCGTACTTGTCCCAGAGGGGCCTGTAGATCGAGTCCAGCGACTTGATGTAGGCGGTGTATTCCTCCGGTCCCTGGTAATCGGACGGGAAGGCCGTCTTGATGGCGTTCGCCTTGAACTCCTCGGTGCTCATGATCTGCTTGACGGCGCCTGCAAAGGTGTCGACAACGGCCTTGGGCGTGTTCTTGGGCATGGAGAATCCCCGCGACGAGCCGCTGGCGAAGTTGTAGCCCAGCTCCTTGAAGGTGGGGATATCCGGGATGATCGGGGAACGCTTGTCGGTCATGATCGCCAGGGCCCGGAGCTTGCCCGCCCGGATCTGGGGGTAGACGATGCCCAGGTTGTTGGAGGTGGCGTCGATGTGACCGGCAAGGGCGGCCTGCCAGGAAGGGCCGTCTCCCGAAAAGGGAACGATGTTGAGTTTGATCTGCGCGGCCCCCTCGAACATGTGCATCGCGAACCAGTCATCCCCGGGCGCCGAAGAGACGCCCACGCTGAAGGTGCCCGGTTTCTCCTTGGCGGCCTTGATGACGTCGGCTACCGTTTTGTAGGGGCTTTCCGCCCGGACCACCAGAACGCCGGGGTCGGTGACCACGTTGGCGGTAAAGGCGAAGTCGGAGATCTTGTAGCTGGTCTCACGCACATAGGCGTTTATGGGAACCTGCGGCGTGCAGGAGATCACCACCGTGTAGCCGTCGGGTTTGGACATGGCCAGTTCCGTCAGGGCGATGTCGCTGCCGGATCCGGGTTTGTAAATCGGGACGAAGGTGGTCTTCAGCACCTTTTCGAGGTGCGGCCGGACCATGGAGAGCATCACGTCGCTCCCCCCGCCGGGGGCAAAGCCCATCAGCGTGCTGATCGGCTTTTGGGGATAGTCGGCCGCGGCCGAGATCCCCTGGGCAAAGACGGTCGTTACAAGGGCAACTGCCAGAAACACGATCACCGCATATCCGTTTCTTCTTCGCATAATCGTTCCTCCTCCTCGCCTATTAAAAAAAGTGACAAGCGCCTGTCGCTTGATAAAGAGCCCGCTTTTCCGTGGGGAAGGATACGAAGGCAGTCCTTGTATGTCAAGGAGATTTTATCGCGCGAATTGCCTCAAATAAAATGTTACCGAAGGAGGTAGTAAAAAGGGATCGTTGACTCATAATTCGATGTTACCGAGCATCGGCTTCCAAAAGGAGGGATAATTATGAGTCCACGGTCCA
>Ga0172371_10005463_pt1 | contig 18806 bp, 15 predicted proteins | sample Lak12m_FD_114543 | JGI IMG/M metagenome (GOLD analysis project Ga0172371, IMG submission 114543) | Freshwater microbial communities from Kabuno Bay, South-Kivu, Congo - kab_022012_12m | ecosystem: Environmental > Aquatic > Freshwater > Lake | place: Democratic Republic of the Congo: South-Kivu...
CTCCATTTCGCGGTAGCGTATCAGCCACGCGTCGCGAATGTCCACCCGCGTGAATATCTGGTCGCCGGTCGATCCGTGACCATGCAGGTGAACCACCCAGTCCTCGGCTTTCCCTGATGGCCACGCCAGCGCCCAGTCGTTGGTCCCGTCTACCGGGGAGGAGTAGTCCAGTCTGTCGACGCCGGGGAAATCCCGCGCCGCAGCAGCCTGCCATTGTGAGATCCGCGGGTTCATGGACTCAACTGCGTCGCGCGCCTCTCCTTCATGGTCCCACTAGTGAGGTGTCTCATGAACGTGTATGCATAACACCGTGCCCATTCCGTGTGCTTGGTAGAGCCGACTTCATGTCGGCTACAATTGTGGGATGGCCGGTGTAAAACCGGCCCTACCAGGAAGGATACGGAGAGGTCACGCGTAGTCATTTGAGAGACATCACACAAGATCCCTGCTTCCGCAGCGGACTACTGCCGGCTTGCCGCATGCCCTGGGCCACGCCAGCCGGTACGGGATACCCGGCAGAAGATCGAAGCAGTTGTCAGCAAGCGGGAGTTCCCCGTCGACGTCCATGCAAACGCCCCACGTGAAGACGGGCGATGTTGCCGTGAGGACATTGCGGTCCAGCTTCAGGTGAATCTTCGGCGCGGCAAACTTGAGATCCTTGAACCGGCGGATGAACAGTCGCTGCTGCGACACGACGCCGCCCTGGTCTTCAAGCAGGGCAAATGCGCCTGTGGCGTTCGCGCCCGCGGATTCCCATTCCCTGCGGGACCAGGATGCCAGTTTGACAGATTCGTTTGCCGGCAGAGATACATCAATCGCCTTGTCCACCGGGAATCCCCCGGCAAGGTGGAACAGGCCACACCGCAGGCGCCCGCGCCATGTCTTCGGAGTGTCGTTCACGCCGTAGACTTCAACGCTGCTGCCGTCTTCCACCACAAAAGCGGTAACGGGTTGGAACGCGCGGCGCACAGGATGGTAGGAGATCTTTCTTCTCCCGTAGTAGTCCACGATTGTCCACCCGTGTGTTACCGGCCAGGAATCGTTGTATGACCAGAAGATCGCCGACGCGGAGCTGAACATGCGGCGACGATAATTGGCGGCGTATTCCTGCAGTCCCTCTGCCTGCAGTATTGCGCTTGCGAACGCGTAGTCGTTCCACTTCATCTTCAACGGATCCCGCCCGGTCCAGAACCTGACCGTCTCCATCGTGCGACTCAGGTCCCCGGCCTTCGCCGGCATCCATGCGAACGGGTTGTCGTGGTGCCGCCAGGTTGCGGACAGCAGGTGCCGTTCGGATTCCGGCAGGAACTGGCGGAGGGTTGCTTCCGTTGATGCGCCGAGCATCCCGCCTTCGTTGGGGAAACGATCTTTGAGCGTTCTGTATAACCACCAGTCGGCCGCTGACTGGCCGATGGAGACGGTCCACGGGTGCTGGTCGCCGACTGTCGGGTCGTTTGGCTTCTTGTGATCGGGTGAGAACGGCGAGCTGGGCCAGTAGAAGACGGCCGGATTCTCCGCCTGCACGATGATCGGTATCTCGCGGTGGAACAGAGCGTGATGGGGGAAAGTCTGACCGAACGTTCCGTAGCCCCAGTCCCAGTCGCCCCATTCCACCTCGTTATTGCCGCACCATACGACAAGACACGGGTGATGGGCCATGTCGCGAACTGCCCAGGTGGTCTCCTGCCGGATCTCGTTAAGGAAACCCGGATCGTCACCCGGGTACTTGGAGCATGCGAACAGGAAGTCGTGCCAGATCATGATGCCGGCCTCATCACATGCATCGCAGAGATCCTGCGCCGCGAACGGTCCGCCTCCCCAGACGCGCAACGTGTTGAAACCGGCTTCCGTCGCCAGGGATACGAGTTTCCGGTAGCGCTCTCTGGTGACGGAACCGTACAGCAGGTCAGCAGGTGCCCAGTTGCCGCCCTTGCAGAAAACGGGGCGGTTGTTGATCTTGAGTATGAAGTAGCGGCCAACGTCAGGGTGGGGGGACTGGTCCACCTCAACGCGCCTGATTCCGAAACCCCTCGTCATGGACTGGTGGTCCTTGCCAGATGTCATCGTTGCTTCGACATGATAGAGAGCCTGTTCGCCCTGTCCTCTCGGCCACCACAGTCGCGGACTGTCGATGCGTGCGTTCAAGTCCTGGACACTTACGCCTTTCGGGCAGGTGACGACAGTCTTCGGGCATTGACCAGTTTCGCGGATGGCGGCGTTGAGGGTCAGTCGCGCATCTTTCCCGGTCGTGTTCTCAACGACGAAGCGGATTCGTACATCTGCCGCGGAAAGGTCTGCCGTGGGGGTAGCCACGACTGAGAGTTGTTGCAGGCGCGGGCCGGGACACCATGCCAGCTTCACGTCGCCGATGATGCCCACGTTCACAAGGCGGGCATTCCAATCCCAGCCGGACTGGTATTGCGGCTTTCGCATCCAGTGCCTTTTGACCAGCCTGCTGATCTCGGAACGGTCGAAGTCAGTGGCCGACTTCTCGGACAGGCTGTGCATGCCTGTGTTGATCACGACCACCAGCAGGTTGTCGTTGGCGCGCAGTTTGCCGGTGACGCAGAAGGATGCGGGTCTGTGGGCGTTGGCGTGGGTGCCGATACATTCGCCGTTGAGGTGAACGGTAGCCTCGTATTCCAGGCGATCGAACGTGAGCCATGCATGTCGGGACACGGCTTCCCGCGGTACGCGGAATGAATGCCTGTAGACCCAGAACTGTTCCTCGACCCAGCGGGCCTTGAGCGAATTCATCCCGATGTTCGGATCCTCGAGGATGCCGGCCTCCTGCAGAACCTGGTGGATAGGCGCGGGAACCCTTGCCTTCAGCATGGGGTGACCGGTCACCGAGGCCCCTATGAGCGGATCGGTGCTTCCAAGAGGCATACCTTCCACCCATGCAAGTTGCCATTCGCCGTTCAGGAGCATCTCTTTTGCCATGGCTGCCCTCTTTCAGAGAAACTGTACGTTCGTGCATGGTGTAGCCACGGCGCTCTGTCGCCGTGCTGTATCAGCGCCCCGGCAGAGCGGGGCGGCTACATCGCATCGTGTTTGTCGGTATCACTTCTCTGCAATTCGTCGTAGTCGTGTATCGTAAGACATCTACCATCGTACGGCCTCACCAGTTCCGCGGGGGCGGCACATCTGGCACGGAACGGCTCCGCAAGCGTCGCCCTCCAGTTTCCACGGCAATCGCCCGCCCACCGATGGAGGGCGAGGCTTGCCGAGCCGTCGCCGCCCCAGCGTTAGTGAGGGACTACCTACCATTGAACACAAGTTCACCGCCCCAGTATCCCCCTTGGCCGGTTCTTGACTTCCCTGGTGCCCAGTGTCTCGCCACAAACAACACACCGGTACCCGTACATTTCGCCATGGGGCAGGACCAGCAACAGCCGTTCCCTTACGGGGCGCAACACGCGGCAGCGGGGGCAATGGAGTTCAGCCGCGTTCAGGCTCTCGAACTGTTTACGCATGGTCTTCTCCGTTCACTGTCTGCCTGTGCGCAGGGCATCCAACTGGCGCGCATGATGTTTGGAGAGCAGCAACTGGGCGACGATGGCGCCTGCGAGCGCCCATGCCATGTCGGACTGCGTGTCCCACACATATCCCTGGGTTCCAAGGAACGCATCTGCCGCCTGGCCCATGGCCAGTGCTACTACCCACTCTACAAGTTCATAACATGCGCTGATCGCGAGGCACACGCATACAACGATGGCAAAAAGCCAGCCGCCCGGACGGAGAGGAGTCTTCCGGAGCAGTATCTCGCGCGCAACGATGGCGGGAACAAAGCCCTGCATGAAATGCCCCAGCTTGTCGTAGTTGTTGCGGGTGAGATCGAAGATATCGCGAATCCAGTCGAACAACGGGACCCGTTCGTAAGTATAGTGACCGCCCACCATAAGGACCACGGCGTGGAGCAGGATGAGCCAGTAGGTCATCCGGGTCAGCGGGAATGGCCGCCAGGTTGCCGAAAGCAGGATAAGCGCGATGGCTGCCGGAAGCACCTCGAGCACCCAGATGACAGGATCCTCCGGGTTTATCGCAGACCACGCGAATACTACAAGGAACACGGCCAGCCACACTGCAACGAGAACGTTCCTGTCGACTGTGCTCAGATGTCGATGAGATCCGGTCATTGCTATCTATCCTGATTCCTGTCGGGTCCGACCAAGTACATGCGGCATCTTACAAGAGACAGGCATCCCATTGCCAGCGTAACACCGCCAATCCATTGCTCCCAGCCGGGCCGTTCTCCCAGGAAGAATACTGCGCCGATGGCTGTGAGGAACGGCTGCAGGGACATGACTCCCTCCGTAACAATGGCTCCAAATGAACGAATCGTACGGTAGAGCAGCACATGTGAAAAGGCGATTCCCAGGAAACCGGAAAGCAGCAATAGACCCCATTGGGGCAGCCGGACGGCGGCAAGGTCCCGCCATTCTCCGAAGAGGAACATGAGGAGAACAAGAACGCATGTCGTGTAGGTGCTGATGATGCCGAAACTCAGTCGGGCGCTGTAACCGGAGACGAACCTCTTTACTGAAACCCCATACAGTCCCCAGCAGGCGGCCGTGCCCAGGAGAATCGCCATCCCCGCCGGCGATGTCACACCGTGCCGAACGCCCTGGGCGTACATACCCACCAGTCCCCCCGTGATGGCGATTGCGCCAATCCAGAACATGGGCCGACGCAGCAGGCTCCGTTCCTGGGGCAGCATCAGGAACCCGGCTATTGTCGTGAAGAAGAACGATGAACGGGTGACGAAGCCGATGAACGCGGCATCATTGAAGTAAGGGCACAGGGCCCAGCCGACCTGTCCCACCGTATTGAGAGCCGCCGGCACTATTGCCAGCTTCCATGGAAAAGAGGCGGATGAACCCGCAGCCCTTCGCGCAAAGAGAAGGTATGGCAGCCAGAAGGCAGTCGCAGTGGCATAGCGGACGGCATTCACCGTCCAGGCGTCGAGGAAGCCCGCGAAGTACTTGACGAAGAGAGGCACGCCTGCAAAGCAGAGCATGGCGCCCAGGAGCGATTGCCACTCAAGCCTGTCCGTGGTTCCCTTGTTCATCTCTGTCACGAGGTCCGGCGAAATGCCGTACTCCAATACACGGCAATCCACGGGCAGTCAATATTGGTGAGACTTCGTTTGCCGCGATCGCTGTCATACGTATCGGAAGGCAGAACTAACCACGGAGGAGGATCTCACGCAGAGGCGCGGAGCGCGCAGAGGCGGAAAACACTGAGGGTGAGGGAATATGTCCCGCCCGAAGACGGCCAGGACATATTCCCTCGCCGTTGTTCCTGGAGACGGAAGAGTCCGTTTCTTTCCCCTCCATGATGACTCCGAATATGGTTGCGATGCCATCCCAGAACTGGCTTGAGCCATGGGCGGGCGGGCGGTATGGTGCAATACATGTTCGTCACACTCACGTTGAATCCTGCCATTGACTGTACTGTCACGGTCAAGGGGCCGTTGAGGCTCAATTCAATCCAGGCCGTCACCGGGGAGGTAAGAACGCCCGGCGGCAAGGGATTCAACGTGGCAAAGATGATCGCGGCCAACGGCAAACGTGTTGTGGCAGGGGGACTAGTGGGCAGGGCGGATGCCGATTGGTTCGAATCTGAACTGGCAGACATGGACATAGTGCCCAGGTTCATGAAAGTGCCGATGCCAACTCGCACGAATGTCATGGTTACCGACGGCAATGGACGCGAGGTGAAGTTCAATAAGCCCGGATTCCCTGGGCTGAAACCGGACTGGAACTCTCTTGAAACGTACTGTCGCAGCCTTGCCCGAGGCGCTGATGTAGTTATTCTGAGCGGGTCGCTGCCCGCATCATTTCCCATCGATACCTATGCCCGGCTTGTCCGCCTGTACCGGGGAATGGGGAAGACTGTTGTCCTCGATACGAGCGGTCCTGCCCTTGTGAAGGCATTGGCTGAAGAACCTGACGTGCTGAAACCCAACAGGGAAGAGCTGGAACAGTGTGCAGGCGCGCGTATTGCAGGCACGGCCGGCCTTCTTCGCGCGTTGCGCCGGCTGGCTCGCAGGCACGAGGTAGTCGTGGTCTCCGACGGAGCGCGCGGGGCCTGTTTCGCCGCCGGCGGCAGGATACTTCTTGCGCGATCACCGGGTGTTCCCGTGGTCGACTCAACGGGGGCGGGTGATTCTCTCCTGGGGCAGTTCTGCTGTGACTACTTCATGGGACGCGCGGTAGATGCGGATGTTGCCGCTCGCGCAGTGGCAGCCGGCGCGGCCGCCGTTGAAGTTGCAGGAACGCCGCAGCTCAGGATGCGACGAGTCTGCCAGCTTGCCCGCAGTGTGAGTGTTCGTTCCGTGTCTCCATAGGGGATGGTGTGCCGTGCCGTGGGCAGGCCCGCCTATGGCGGGAACCCTCGCCAGGACAAGCGCGGCAGCGGGTAGGGCGCGGCCACCGGACGCGCCGTCTGTATTTCCTTAGCCGGAACAATTCAATTGAAGATGAAAGAAACCGCAGACAAACGCAGATTTACGCGGATGTCCAGACACAGATTCAGTCTGCAATTCGGCTCACCGGGAGGTGAACCGAATTGCAGACTGCTGTCAGTGTCCATATCGGCGTCCCTCTGCGTTCATCCCGCTTCGCCCTGCGGGCTACGCAGGACGAGTCCGCGGTTACATTTCCTTCCGAACTTCATCGTTCCTTCTTAGATGAATTCCTTCACACGTTCTGAGGCATCACGCTACTGCGTCATTTGCGGTATTTCCTTCATCCTTTTCAGTTTGCGCCACAGCGTGGCAGGGCTGATCCCGAGGATGCGTGACGCAGCGCTCCTGTTTCCGTTCACCGATTCCAGTACCCGCAGGATATGCTCCGTTTCAACGGCAGCCATCGGTATGTTCACGTCCGGGCCCGTTCCGAGTCGGGCAGTCACATGAACCACCGCGGGAGGAAGATCCTCCGGCCGGATCGTATGGTCGCGGCAGAGCACGGCAGCCCTTTCTATGACATTTTCCAGTTCACGGACGTTGCCGGGCCACCGGTATCGCACGAGGTAGTCGAGGCACGACGAATCGAGCCGGCACTTCGGGATCTTGAGCTTGGCGGATATATGTTCCACGAAGTAGCGGGTGAGGGGGAGTATGTCCTCCGGTCTTTCCCGCAGCGGTGGGATCTCAATCTCGATAACGCCCAGCCGGTAGTACAGGTCCTCGCGGAACTTGTTGTCGGCAACGTGCTGTTTCACGTTCCTGTTGGTGGCGGCGATGATCCTGATGTCGACCTTGCGCGGCTGGTTTTCGCCGATGCGCAGGATCTCTTTTTCCTGCAGCACTCGGAGGAGCTTTGTCTGAAGGGAAGGCGACACTTCCGCGATCTCATCCAGGAAGACCGTGCCGTGGTGTGCCTGTTCGAACAGGCCGGCCCGATCCTTCATGGCCCCCGTGAATGATCCTGCCTTGTGTCCGAAGAGTTCGCTTTCCAGCAGGGTTTCGGGCAGGGCAGCGCAGTTCACGACGACAAAAGGATTGGGCGCTCGAGGGGAGAGACGGTGGATGTAGCGGGCAAGCACCTCTTTTCCGACCCCGCTTTCGCCCGTGATCAATATCGATGAATCGAATGGCGCCGCGCGCGCGGCCAGGTTAAGAACCTGTGCAAAACGTTCGCTGTTCACTTCCGCTGGCAACACGGCTGTGGCGTGTTCAAGCCGTTCAAGGCGCGCGCGCTGGCGCGTGAGTTCACGTGTCTTCTGTTTCAGTTCTTCGGTCAGGAGCATCACCTTGTCCTGGATGTCGTCCGCCTCGAAGAATGAGAGGATCGGTTTGATCGCCTCGTCTCCCCATGACGCGCGATCGCGCCCTATTGCGGTGCATACCCGGTCGCCCGTGCCCCGGCATTTCTGTTCCATGAAAAAGATGTCGCTGCCCATGCAGAACGAGGCGTAGCCGCTTGCATAGCCCACCAGCATCCAGCACACCGGTTCCGCAGACGGTCCGAGGTCTATCGCGTGTTCCTCTACCTCGCCCGAATCACGCCAGACGACCTCCATGTCGAACTTGCCGGCGTCTCTGTCGATCTCGCACGACTTGACCTCAACCCTGGTCACGCCCTGCAGGGTATGCATCCGGGGGCCCGCCATCAGCCATTCCTCGAAGCTGTCCCACTGGAATATGCGTTTCATGGCCGCCGCGTCGGCCCGTCCCCAGTAGTTGCCGAAACGGGTGAACAGCCTGCGCGCATTCTCCAGCCCTGCCATGTCAACCAGGTCCTTCCTGAACTGGGCAAACGCGTGGAGGGAATGAAGGATAAGGCGGCGCCCGTGCAGGTCGATGCGCCCGTCTCCGAAATCCAGAAGCTCCGACAGTCTCAGGTCGTTGGAAATCAGGCCGTCCTACGCAATCCTGGCCGAGCCGACCGATCTTGGCATATACCGCGGACACACCGGCTGGGCGAGGTTCGACATAGTTGTCCAGGGTCCGAATCCGTTCGACGTTGACGATGCGGCCGAGGCGATCTTCCGGGAACTGGCGGCGCGTCAGTCGGACACGATGGAAGCATCCCGTGTGGAAGAACAGAGTGTTCAGCGTCCCCGCTTCGAGGCGTGGAACGGTTTCCGCCGGGGCGTAATCGGGATAAGCAGCAGGCTGCGGCAGGAAGAGGATTCCGTGTCGGCCGGGACCATGTTGAAGCGACAGGCTGCACGGGTCGCCGAATCCGTAAGCCAGGTGAGCGTGGATGTCGTCATACCGCGCACGAAGCAGCAGCTCTACACGAACCGCACAACACTCACGGAAACGCGTGTGGAGGCCTGGGAAATGGACGCATACCACCCGCTGGTGGAGCGCGCGCGCCAGGTGCTGGCTGCGGCCGGAAGGGAGCCGCGGGTGGGCAAATGGTCGCTGCCGCGGATAGGAATGGGAACGGCCGGCAGCGTGTTGAGCAGGGAGTTCCAGGTGCCGGTGATCGGGTACGGTCCGGGTGTGGAGCAGGACTGCCATGCCCCGAATGAATCAGTCCCGGTGGCAAACATTGTTGACGCCACGAATGACCTTGCGGCCATTTGCCACGGCCTGGTCGGCGTGCCGGTGTGCGGCTGGACTGCGGATGAGATATGAACATACTAGTCTTCAATTGCGGCAGTTCATCATTGAAGTACAGGCTCATCGGGATGCCGGGCGAGGAGGAGCTGGCCGGTGGCGAAGCCCAGAGGATAGGGCCGCCTACCGCGGAACCACCGCGGATAGAGTACCGCGTCGGGAAGCAGGCAGGCCGGCGCGAAACGCCGATGGCAAACCACGCCGAGGCCCTTGCCGAGGTGATGGGCCTGCTGGCAGGCAGCGGGTGTGGCATGCCGGACGCCGTGGCCCACAGGCTTGTCCACGGCGGAAACCTGGTGAAGGAAAACATACAGGTCGACGCCGCAGTGCTGGCGAAACTGGAACAGGTAAGAAGCCTGGCGCCGATACACAACCCGCCGGCCATCGATACGCTCAAGGCATGCCGGAACCAGTTTCCGGAGTTGCCGCAGGTCGTCGTTTCAGACACGGCCTTCCATTCGTCAATCCCGGCTGTTGCAGCCGCCTACGCCCTGCCGCGGTACATGCGCGAGGACATGGGCTTCCGCAAGTACGGGTTCCATGGCATCAGCCACCAGTATGTGACGGCCCAGGCGGCAGGCATGCTGGGCATTCCGCTGGAGAAACTGAGGGCGGTGAGCTGTCATCTCGGGAGCGGGGGCGCGAGCCTGTGCGCGGTTGTCAACGGCAGGTCCGTGGACAACACCATGGGCTATTCTCCGCTGCAGGGACTGGTGATGAGTACGCGCAGCGGGGATCTTGATCCAGGGATCACACTGCGGCTTCTTGCCGAACACGCAGGGAACATCGATGACCTGGAGGGGCGCCTGAACCGGAAGAGCGGGGTGCTCGGTCTTTCCGGCAAATCGGCCGATATCCGCGATGCGCTCAAGTTGACGGCCTCGGGGGACGGCGCCGACAGGGCACACATTACCACCGGCGTATACCTGTGGCGCCTGCGCAAGTACCTCGGCGCATACCTGGCAATTGCGTGCGGGGCACATGCGGTTATTTTTACCGACACCATAGGCGAGCTTGTACCCGAGGTCCGACAGGTTGTTTGCAGCGGCATGGAGGCGTTTGGTGTGAAGTTGGACCACGACCGCAATACGAAATCCGCGCTGCCATGCGATGTTGCGGCGGACGACAGCAGGGTACGCATCATGGTGATTCCCACAAACGAAGAACTGTCCATAGCGCGCAGCGCGTATGGGCTCCTGGCCGGTTCCAGTGTGCTGTCTCTCAAATGAGTGCGCACTTGTCCTGCAGGGCGGGCAGCAGCACCGCTTCTGGTGACGGCCATGATGTGGCTGTCAGAGAACGCGTTAGGGACAACGCGTTCCACCTGGGATCACAGATTTGTCGCTGGTGGAGCGGCGAGTCCCTTCGCCGCTTCCTCGACCACCTGCGATGTTGCGAGGAGTTTTGATTGATTTCGGGTATTGAACAGCGTTCGGGAGGGAGAGAGTAGTCATGCAAGTTCATGTGCTGAATCAGGCGAAACTGGGTATATGTCTGAGCGTGTTCGATGCGGGTCCTGCCGAAAGAGGCAGACTGGTCATTGTTGCCGGAGATGGGGCCGGCGCCGAAATGTCGATCCGGCCGATGCTGGAGTCGCGCGGATACAGTCAGTCTCCTGCCATGGCCGTGTTGCGGGTTCCGTATGGGGGCAGGGAATTCACCGGTCCGAGCCTGTGGACGCAGGAGACGGCAAAACGACTTGAGAAAGCTTCGGCGGGCGCCGGGTTGCCTGTGGCGCGGACAACGGCATTGGCCAGGGCTTATGAGAAATCGTGCCCGGCTTGTCCCATCCTGCTCACGTTCGAGACAGCGTTCTTTGCAGACCTGCCGGACCGGGAGGCATTGTACGGGCTCGACGCAGGGTTGATGAAGTCACTGGACATCAGGCGGTTTGGTTTTCACGGGCTGTACCACGATGCCGCCTCGCGCCATGCCGCAAGGCAGATCGCCGATGCGGGGAACGTGCCGGTACCGCGCGTAATCTCCATATGTCTCGAACAGAAACCGGAGCTTGCTGCCGTGTCTGGAAGGCGACCGGTGATGGTGACCGGTGGCGCAACGCCGATCGAGGGCCTGCCCGGGGAGACATCCTGCGGCGACCTGGATCCAAGCATACCGCTCAAGCTGGCCGGCGCGCAGAAGATGGGGCCGGAACAGCTGGACCTGGTACTCGGCCGCGAGAGCGGCCTGGCCGGCCTGGCAGGTCGAGACATCGACCTCGTTGAAGCACTGGACAGTACCGATGCTGCCGAGGCCTTTGCAGGAGACGTGTTCCGCTACAGGTTGCTGCTGGCATGCGGGGCAGGCATATCGGCAATGGGCGGGATTGACAGTATCGTGCTTTCAGGACGATATGCGAAATCAGGCGAATCGCTGGGAAGATGGCTGATCAACATGCTGATGCCGGCCATTCCGCAATGTGCCGCCATCAAGCCCCTGCTGTTCGACGAGTCGTTGGAACTGATCCTTGCGCGGCACGGATACAACGCATTGCGCAAGGCAGCTGCGTGATCGCTTGGACGCAAGGGAGATTAAACACTACGCCGGAAGTCGACTGTAGAAGGGGCGCCGCTAGAGCGTAAATACTATAGCCGTCTTCCCCTTGTAGCCGCCCCGCTCTGTCGGGGCGAAGAGCGCCGCGGCTACAATATTTCCGAAAGGGCTCTAGTCGGCGCTCCCACGCTTTGTCTAGAATCCGGGGTCGGGTTGCGCCAGCATATCGAAGTAGGCCTGCCACCAGTGGGGTCCCCAGAGGATCCACAGGATTGCCGCGAGGGCGATATAGGGGCCGTAGGGTATCCGGCTCTGCATCGCGCGGCGGCGCAACAGCACCAGCGTGACACCCACTATCGCGCCGAAGAACGACGAAACTCCCACGGTGAACAACACGGCACGCCATCCGAGAAATGCGCCGATGGCCCCGATGAGTTTCACGTCGCCGAATCCCATGGCTTCTTTCCGGAAGACGAGGCTGCCGATGAACCCGATGGTCCAGAGAAGAGCCCATCCGGTGGCCGCGCCGATCACGGAGAGTATGAGCGCATTGACGGGCGATGCCGTGTTGTGCAGGGACGGTATCAGCGGACTGAGAACCAGCCCGGCAACGATGCCGCCGATCGTGACGCGGTCGGGAATGATCAGGTGCTCAAAGTCCACGAATGTTCCAAGCACCAGTCCGCCGATAACGAGCCAGTAGGCCAATACCTGCATCAGGTCGCCTATGGGGACCAGTCCGAGGAACGGTCCGAACGGGTATTCGAATTTCAGCCATACCAGGAGAAACAGCACGGCGGTCAGCGCCTCGACAACCAGGTAGCGAGGCGTGATCGGCGCCTTGCAGAACCTGCAGCGACCGCGGAGCAGCGGGTAGCTGATGAGCGGCAGGTTGAGGTACCAGGGGATCGGTATGTTGCACGAAGGACAATGGGATCGCGGCCGGACGATGGAGAGTTCCCGGGGAATGCGGTAGATGCACACGTTGAGGAAACTCCCGATGCAGGCTCCCCAGACGAATGAGAGAGCTGCAAGGAAGGGGTACCACAGCATCGGCTCGTCCTGGGCAAACAGCGTCATGCATTCTTCCCGTACACTGATGCTTCAAGGGCTTTGCGCATGGCAGGCACAGAGGCCTGCCTACCTGTCCAGATCGTGAATGCCGCCGCTCCCTGGTGCAACAGCATGCCGAGGCCGTTGGCGGCGTTTGCGCCGGCCGAATGTGCCGCGCGCATGAACGGGGTTTCCGGGTACATGTAGACCAGGTCGAACGCAAGTTGCCCCTTGCGGAATGCGGCAGGAGTAAGCAGCGATGCGTCTTCGCGCTTCATTCCGACAGGTGTTGCCTGGATCACCAGGTCGGCGTCATGGCATGCCTTGCTCCACGAGGCCGGGTCCGATGGCACGGAACGGACACCCACCAGTGGGGTCTTATCCCGGATCTCTTTCGCGAGACGGTCGGCACGTTCCTTCTCAAGGTCCGTGACGGCCAGTTCCCTTGCACCTCCGACGGCGCATGTGATGGCGACGGCGCGCCCCGCGCCGCCGCTTCCAAGAACAAACACCTTCAGTCCCTTGATCCCGGTCCTGAACGATTCTTCAATCGCGGCCAGGAAGCCCTGTCCGTCTGTGTTGTGCCCGCGCAGGTTTCCGTCCGGCAGGTACTGGACGGTATTCACGGCGCCAAGGTTTCTTGCGGACGGGGCAAGGTCGGCCAGACCACGGAATGCCACCTCCTTGAGAGGGACCGTGAGGTTGACGCCTTTGAACCCCATTGTGCCCATTGCCGGCAGCACCTGCATCAGGCGATCGGGATGGACGTCGAAGGCGAGGTAGACGGCATCAAGCCCGAGTTCCTCGATCGACGCGTTGTGCATGATCGGCGACAGGGTATGGCCGATCGGGTGCCCAAGCACTGCGAACGGCTGGGTATGTCCGCTCAAAGCTTTCATGATCTCTTCTTCCTCGATACCGGCTTCTCCGCGTTCTCGCGAAGCGACATCAGCCGGTTCACGCAGGAAAGATAGGCCTTTGCGCTTGCCTCGACAATATCCGTACTGGCGGCCTTTGCGCTGATCACGTCGTGCCCGAACTCAACACGCATGCTCACTTCGCCCATTGCGTCCTTGCCGACGCTTATCGCCTGCAGGCTGAAATCAAGCAGCCTGCCCTGGATGCCGGTCAGGCGGTCGACCGTCTTTAGCGTCGCGTCCACAGGCCCGTCGCCGCAGGCGGCCTCCTGGCGTACTTTTCCGTCCCTGCGCAGCCTCACGGTGGCAGTCGGCACCGTACCCGTCCCGGTTGAGACGTGCAGGTAGTCCATGATGTAAACATGAGAGGCCTCTGTCATGCCTTCGCGTGCGATCATCAGCAGATCGTCGTCGTAGACGTGCTTCTTCTTGTCGGCCAGGACCTTGAACCGCTGGTAGGCGGCGTCGAGTTCCTTTGCGTTGAGCGAGATACCCAGGCGCGCCAGGTGGTGATTGAATGCGTGGTGCCCGGAATGCTTGCCGAGCACCAGTTCCGTCCCCTCAATCCCGACGTCCTCGGGCCGCACTATTTCGTAGGTGGTTCTTTTCTTCAGCATGCCGTCCTGGTGTACGCCTGCCTCGTGAGCGAACGCGTTAGCGCCGACGATCGCCTTGTTCCGCTGCACGCTGATGCCTGTCAGCCTGCTGACAAGACGGCTGACCTTGTACAGCTTCTCCGTGTGTACCCCGGTCCAGGCATGGTCAAATTGTTCGGGCCTCGTCCGGAGGGCCATGACTATCTCCTCCAGCGCGGCGTTGCCGGCCCGTTCACCCAGCCCGTTTACCGTGCACTCTATTGCGCGGACGCCGTTCTGGAGGGCTGCCAGCGAGTTGGAGACGGCCAGGCCCAGGTCGTTGTGACAATGCACGCTTATGACTGCATCGCGTATGTTCGGAACGCGTTCGAACAGGGCTGCAATCAGATTCCCGAATTCCATCGGGATCGCATAGCCGACAGTGTCGGGAATATTTATCGTTGTTGCCCCGGCATCGATGGCAGCTTCCACGATCTGGGCCAGGAAGTCGGGTTCTGTCCTGGATGCATCCTCCGGGCTGAACTCGACGTCGCGCGCGAATTTCCGGGCATAGCGGATCCCGTCCACGGCCATCCGCAGTATCTCGCTGCGGGCTTTACGCAGTTTGTACTGCCTGTGGATCGCTGATGTTGCCAGGAAGACGTGTATCCGCTGTTTCCTCGCGGGCGCAACCGCGGCCGCGCATCGTTCTATGTCGGCCTTGACACAACGGGCCAGCCCGCAGATGACCGGACCGCGCACTGTCTCTGCCACAGCCTTCACCGCCTTGAAGTCATCCGGGGACGCTATGGGAAAGCCGGCCTCGATGACATCCACCCCGAGCTCGGCCAGCTGGTGAGCCAGCTCCAGCTTTTCGCGATGATTCAGGCTGGCGCCGGGCGACTGCTCGCCGTCCCTCAGCGTGGTGTCAAAGATGACAACCCGGTTGTCTTTCGCGTTCTTTACGTCATGCGATTTCATTTCCTGCTCCCTGCTTCAATTCACTTACCGCTGCGCGCAACTGCAATCACTCCCGTTCTTGAAATATCCAGGATGCCGAAGGGTTTCAAGAGGTTGAGGAGATCCTCGATCTTGTCCTGTTCTCCGACCATCTGCAGCGTAAGTGATTTCGGCTGCACCGAGACGACGCGCGCGTCAAACAGGGTTGCCAGTTCGGCAATTTCGGCGCGCGTCGTCGACGTGGAGGTGACGTCCACGAGCACCAGCTCGCGGCTCAGGTACCGTTCCTGCGTGAGGTCGGCCACCTTGATCACGTCGATCAGTTTGTTCAGCTGCTTTGTCACCTGTTCCAGCACCCGGTCGTCGCCGGGAACCTTGATTGTCATGCGTGACACGTTTGGATCCTGGGTGGGCGCGACATTGAGGCTTTCAATGTTGAACCCGCGGCCCGAAATCAGTCCAACTATCCGGGCCAGCACGCCCGGGTGGTTTTCAACAAGCACTGTGATCACATGTTTCATGTCTGTTCTCCGGATCAGGCCGACCTAGGCCATGCTGTGAACCATTTCTGTCAGTGACGCCCCGGGCGGCACCATCGGGTACACGTTCTCCTCCTGCCGCACGATACAGTCCAACACCACCGGTCTCGGGGTCTCCAGGGCCTGCTTGAGCGCGGGCAGAACCTCGCGCTGTTCCCTGATCCGCATGCCGACGGCGCCGTGCGCGTCTGCCAGCTTGACGAAATCCGGCAGGTACACCGGCTCGTTATGCCGGATGTGTTCCATCGTCGGCCGCCTGGACTGACCGAGCTGCGAGGCCGAGTACTCTTTCTTGTAGAACATCTCCTGCCACTGGCGCACCATGCCGAGGCAGCCGTTGTTCAATATGACGACCTTCACGGGAAGATCGTGCTCCACGGCCACGACCAGTTCCTGGAAGTTCATCTGGATGCTGCCGTCGCCCGCGATGTTCACGACAGTCCGGTCGCGCAGACCGGCCTTGGCGCCGATTGCGGCAGGCAGTCCGAACCCCATGGTTCCAAGTCCGCCCGAGGACAGGAATGTCCTCGGCTGCGTGTACTTGTAGAAATGGGCCGACCACATCTGGTGCTGACCGACATCGGTAACGATGATCGCGTCGCCCTTTGTCGCCTCGTAGATCTTCTCGATAACGAACTGCGGGCGCAACGCGGCGTCCTTCCGGTCATAGTCGAACGGATTCTTCTCCTGCCACTCGTGGACCTGGTGAAGCCAGGGCTCGCGTCGCTTCTCCTCGACGAGTTCGATGAGGGCCTTGAGAACCTTCTTCACGTGGCCCACAACCGGTATGTCGGTCTTCACGCTCTTGTCTATGGCCGATGGATCAATGTCTATGTGCGCCTTGATGGCATGCGGCGCAAACTCCGACATCTTGCCGGTAACCCGGTCATCGAACCGGGCGCCGACGGCGATCAACAGGTCACACGAGCTCACTGCCTTGTTGGCGGCCACGCTGCCATGCATGCCCAGCATGCGGAGGGCCAGCGGGTCCGTCTCGGGGAACGCGCCCAGCCCCATCAGGGTGGTTGTCACGGGTATTGATCCCTTGTGGGCGAGTGCGGTGAGCTCTTTTGCCGCCCCGCCGGCGATCACGCCGCCGCCCACGTACAGCAGGGGCTTGTGGGCGTGGTTTATGGCATCCGCCAGCTTCTTGATCTGTTTCGGGTGTCCCTGGCTGACAGGGTTATACCCCCTGATTTCGACGGTTTCCGGCGGTGTGGCGTCGGTTGGCGCCTGCTGCACGTCCTTGGGTATGTCGATCAGCACGGGACCGGGCTTGCCTGTCGCGGCTATGTGGAAAGCCTCCTGTATGATGCGCGGCAGGTCGTTCACGTTCTTCACGAGGTAGTTGTGTTTCGTGGCCGCGCGCGTTATTCCGGTGGTGTCCGCCTCCTGGAACGCATCGTTGCCAATCATGGAAGAATGAACCTGCCCGCTGATGCACACCAGCGGGACGCCGTCCATGTACGCGGTAGCAAGGCCTGTCACGGTGTTCGTTGCACCCGGCCCGGATGTCACGACGCAGCAACCGACCTTGCCGGTGGCCCTTGCGTAGCCGTCGGCCATGTGGGTGGCGCCCTGTTCATGGCGCGCGAGTATGAATTCGAAAGGGGCGTGATACAGCTTGGAAAAGATATCAAGTACTGCGCCGCCCGGGAGTCCAAAGAGGGTTTTCACCCCTGCTTTTTCCAGCCCTTCAATCACGCATGATGCTCCGGTCTTCATGTTTCATTCTCCCCTGGCACGTCCTTCAAGGACTGTGCTTCCCATTTTCCCGATGACTCTTCCAGAAAAAAAATGACGCCCCGTGAACCGGTGGCGTCATCTGGTGTTGCACGTTGGGATGAGGCGTTATCGCCTGCTTCCCGCCGTGACGCGCGCCGGCCGGGCGGGGCAAAGTACAAGCCCCCGCAGTACGAGTCGTACAACGGCCACAGTCGTCACGGTGGAAAACTCAATCATCATGCCGTATACCATACCGGGTCACTGTACGGGCGTCAAGCGGGCGTTTTCGCCTGCTCATAGAAGGCGGAGTATTGACAGGATGGTGAGGGAGGGATTGACGGGAAGCATTGCAGTAGCGTCGCCGTGGGACACAATCCGGAGAACGCGCCAGGGACAGCGCGTTCCACCGGGAGTGGATAGGTCTGGCTGTTTCATGGATGGGATTCCGTCTCCGGTGGAGCGGCGAGTCTGCCTACCCTGCACCGTGCCGAGTCTGCGAGGCTCTGGTGCAGGGCCTTCGCCGCTTCCCCGGTAGTCAGGCAGTTTCCGTGCGTCACCTTCCAGGGCCAGTCCTGTGCCTCACCGCAGAGTCCGCAGACAACTGGATTCTGTTCTATGTAGGCGAACTTGTCCGCCAACTCCGATTGAGTTCGTATGCGGTGATCGAAGAAGTTGTCTTGCCAGACTATGCCGTTCATCCTTCTGTGATATCGCTTCCACCCCTGAATTGTCCCGCTCAAGCCATCTTCGGAACTGAATTGCAGAAGGGCGTGGAGATGGTCGGGCATCAGCAGGAAGAGAAGGCAGTGCCACCTCTGGATCCGAACATAGGTCCGCACAGACTCCAGAATCGCGGGCGCAAAGCTTGGCAATGTCAGCGGTTTTCGGTTCTCGCTGCTGCAACGGATCCTGATATGAAATATGGCGCCATCGGGTATCCATCCCGGGATTTTGTGGGCAAGGCGAGACGGGTAGTCCTTCATGCCGGTCAATACTAGTGGAGAGAACGCGCTAGGGACAGCGCGTTCCACCTCGGCCTGATGATTTTGTTTCCGGTGGAGCTGCAAGTCTGTCCACCTTGCAGCTGTGAGAGAACGCGTTCCTTCTCGGCCTGATGATTCTGTCCTTGGTGGAGCGGCGAGTCCCTTCGCCGCTTCTGGCAATGGCCATGATGCAGCTGTCAGAGAACGCGCTAGGGACAGCGCGTTCCACCTCGGATCACAGATTCGCCGCTTCTTCCATTGTTGATCTGCGAAGCCTGTTGGGGCTATCATTGAGACATGAGAGGTGGTTCCATACTCGTATGGTTGGTTGTACTCGGCAGCACATTACTTTCGGCCGTGGTATTGCCGGCCCATGCCATTGAGCTTGGTCCCTACGCCGTCATACTTTCGCGCAAGCCGTTCGGCGAACCGCCACCTGAGCCTGCGGTTCCGTCGGCCGAAGTCCCTCAGCCCGTAGGTCC
>Ga0172371_10005467_pt1 | contig 18794 bp, 16 predicted proteins | sample Lak12m_FD_114543 | JGI IMG/M metagenome (GOLD analysis project Ga0172371, IMG submission 114543) | Freshwater microbial communities from Kabuno Bay, South-Kivu, Congo - kab_022012_12m | ecosystem: Environmental > Aquatic > Freshwater > Lake | place: Democratic Republic of the Congo: South-Kivu...
CATCAATAGAGAGACCAGAGTGGCGCTGCTGTATCTCAGGAATTCGCGCCTGGAAATTTGTTTAAGATTGAGGAATTGGGCCATGTAGGTCAGTTGTGCACGATGACGGGAGTGCCCACCTTTGAGAAGTTATAGACCCATTCGGCTTCACTGGTGCGCATGTTAACACAGCCATGACTCATTGGTGTGCCGAAATTGTTATGCCAATATGTGCCATGTACGCCGTACCCCTGATAGAAATACATCGTATAGGGCACATCAGGCAGGAAGTACCCCGGCCCCGACATGTCAGTATAACGATATTTTATGTAGACGGCATAACTGCCGGTCACGGTCGGATGGGCAGCCACACCGGTGGAGACCAAAAAGGACGCCACGAGCGTGTCGCCGTCATAAGCGTAAAGCCTTTGTTCGCTGAGATCGACATCCAGCCAATGCCCTGACAGGTCGCTCGAATAGTTGACCGGAGCCTGGTAAGGATAAGGCGTATTCGTGGGCCACGGGGTGTCGGTTGGAGCGGGAGTCTCGGTGGGCAATGCGGTGAATGTGGCCGTGGGAGTAGGCGTGTCGGTCGGCGTGGGTGTGTTGGTAACCGTGGGGGTGGCCGTATTGGTGGGTGTAAGAGAAGGTTTGCCCAGCTTGTCGCCGGGGATCGGAGCTGCTGAACTGCGCGCCAGGGCGGTCAAGCCCGGCAAAGCCATCCACACCACCACGGCTGAACTGGCCAGGATCAGGAACAGGATCGTGATCAGCCCCCAGGTGAAGCCGCTGCTTCTTCTGGGCGGTTTTTGCACCGGACGCTCGGGGATCTCTTCCGCTTCTTCGGGTTCTTCCCGGAATTCATCAATAATACTGGGGGGAGTGCCATCGAAAACATCCTCAGGTTCTTCTTTCGGGACGATATCAATGGGTTCGGGTTCAAAATCAAATCTAAATTCGTCTTCAGGCTCGCGGTGTACTTCCTCTTCAACAGGCTCGGGTTCTTCCACCTGAACGGGTTGCGGAGGAGGTGCAGGAGGTGTGGGCGGGGCCGCCGCTTCTTTTTGGCGGGTTTCTTCCAAACGGCTCAAGGCCCATTTCATTCCTTTGCTGGCCCGGTCGTTCTTCGGGTTGATCTCCAATACTTTTTGCAGGTAAGCCACGCTGGCTTCTGGGTTTGCCACCGCGGCCAGGATCAACCAGGCTTCTTCATTTTCCGGGGCCAGATTAAGCGCTTCCACCGCCCAGCGGCGCGCTTCCATTTTGTTTTTCTGCTGGAGGGCGACCTGTGCGTTAACCAGGGCAAGTCTTAGTTGATAGGAAGTTTGATCGCTCATGGGGATGTCTGTTGGATGGGGGTAACACTCTCATTCCGGATGTAGCAAAGCAAACCATCCACGATGCCCTGGGCGATCACATCCGGTTTTTGGGTCAGGATTTGCTGGTCAAGGTTCAGGTAGCCAGTCTCGATAATAGCGGCGGGTGTCTCTGTATTGATCTCACCAAAAGCGTGGTAAGAAGTCATATCAGGGGTAGTGGTATTTTTATAAGGCAGCCCCGTGTCTTTGGCGTATCGGTCGATCAGACAGTTGGTCAGGCGGTTGGCATTTTCAGGGTAGGCGTTGTCGAGGGCGGCGGCGACTTTGAACCCGGTTGCCGCGTCATTAATATAATCGCAGGTATCCGCATGGATGGATACCAGCGCTGTGGCTTTATATTGTGAAAGTCGGGGATCTTTCTCTTGCAACAGGTCAACTTCAAAACCCTCAGCAGTCAGTTTTTGCTGGACCAGTGAGGCAATGGTCAGGTTGACCTGTTCCTCGGTTAACCCGTTATCACAGATCGCACCCGTATCATTTTTCCAGTGACCCGAAACGATCCCTATCCGGTTGGATGCCTGGCTTGGAACAGGTGTGCTGATGGGCGCAACCAGGGTAGGGTTGGCTTGCCAGGCCTGGAACAGACGATCGATCATTTGTCCCGAGAAAAGATTATCGGGTGAAAACAGGGTGAAAAGCGTTGCCAGGAGAAAGGCATAAGTTAAAACGGTTTGAATACTTGAAAACAACCCAAACTTTCCGCGGGGGACATTGTTTGTTTGTGATGATGCATCGTTTTCGCCTTCAGGTGCATTTAAAACCACTTCTTCTTCTCCTGAATTTTCCGCCTCGGAAGAAGGTAAAGCGCCATCCGGTTTACCGCTGGTTGTTGCTTGATTAAATGGATCGATAATTGTCATATTATTCAAAAATTATAGCAAGGTTTGTGCCAAAGTCCAAACAAATGAAATTTGGTAAAACTTGACTTTGTGGTGTCGAACAAGTATAAAATGATTGAATTGAAGCATCATTTAAATGGGGGGCAGTTAGAAAGTAGGAATAAACATGGAAGAATTACGGCAAGCAATGAGAAAATGGGTCACCGGAGTGTCGATTGTCACTGCCGAATTTGATGGAAGACTGCATGGTATGACGGTAGGGTCTCTAGTGTCGCTCTCCGTTGATCCGCCGCGCATCGCCGTGACGTTGGCCAATCAAACCCGCACGCATTATCTGGTCCAGTCGTCAAAGGTGTTTGGAGTAACCGTTTTGGCGTCCCATCAGCAGGAGATCGCAGACCGTTTTTCGGGTGCCATCCCGGAAGAGGAAGACCGAATGGCCGGTGTGACGGTCAAACGGTTAGTGGATCACATTCCCGTGATCGACGGCGGACTGGCAACTTTGGCCTGTCGAGTTGTGCATGAATATTCCATGCCGGAATCCACCCTTTTTGTAGCCGAAGTCCTTGAGGCTGTCACGGCAGACGACAATACTCCTCTTGTTTACGGCAACCGTAAATATCACAGATTGGAGCTGTAATGGACCAACCACTTCCTAAAAAGGATCGACTTTTTTTACTTGGTTTGGCGCGCAGGACGATCGAAGCCGCCGTCAACCGCCGTCCGCTGCCCGCCTGGGACGAACACGAGCTTTCCGCGGCCCTGACCTCTTCGGGAGCCTCCTTTGTAACCCTGACCATTGCCGGCGACCTGCGCGGCTGCATAGGATCCCTTGAAGCGCATCAGAGTCTGGTGGAAGATGTGAGGGAACACGCCGTGCAAGCCGCTTTGGAAGATTACCGCTTCCCGCCTGTGACTGCGGAGGAGGTCGATCTCCTGCATATCGAAATCTCAAGACTGACCGCTCCTGTTCCGCTGAAATACGACCAGCCGGGACACCTTAAAGATAAACTGCAGCCGGAAGTGGATGGCGTCATCCTCAGGGATGGATTCAAACGCGCCACTTTTCTCCCCCAGGTTTGGCGGCAGTTGCCGGATGCGGAAGAATTTCTGTCTCACCTCTGTTTGAAAATGGGAGCATCGGCTGACCTGTGGCGCCGTAAGGTGTTGGAAGTCTCCATCTATCACGTGGAAGAATTTGAAGAGTCAGCATAACAACCTCTCCCGGGGTAAACAAAACAGCCACCTTACAGGGTGGCTGGGAATGTGATTATTCCATAAATTAGATTCTGATCTTTTAGAATTGTTGTGAGTCTGCCACGTTGACCACGAACAGGGTGCAGCGTTTTTCGTTGTTTTTGGGTTGTGGGGGGAAGACTTTATGGATGACATCCAAAGCCTTTTGAACCTGATCGTCTTCCACACCGCAAAGCAGGGTGCTGACGCCGCTGCGCAGGAATCCGCCGGTCGAGGCAATGGTGGTGACGCGGAAATTTTCAGAGGTTAAAGCCTTGATCACGTCATCGGTGTCGTTATCTTTAATTATGGTAATGATCATTTTCATGACTATAACTCCTCAAAATATTCAACATCCAGTGTAAAAACAGTTGCGCCGCCCACCGTGATCGGAGTGGGGGAGGGCATCGGCAACGGCGCGCTTTCCAGCGGGACAGATATATATTCGATGCGTTGTCTGCAGTTTTCTTTTAACGCGGAGAGGATCCTGGGTAAGATTTTATCGTTGGCAGCGATCAAAAGTGTGGCGTTTCTGCGTCCCAAAAAAGCGCCCTGGCTGGGCAAGCGTGTGACAAAGATATCCATGGCCCGGATGGCGTCTTCGGCAAAGTCGGCGTCTTGCGCCTGGACAACTGCCATGCAGAGAATTTTGTTTTGCTTATAAGGATGTGATTCTTCTACCATACACTTCCTTTTAGATAAGTTTGATTCGATGTGGTCCCGGGTCGCTGATCTGGATGTTTTCTCCGTTGAGATTCATAATGCGGGTTTGCCTGGTTTCCAGTTCCACGTTGAACTTCTTATATTGTACATTAACCTTCGGGAAAAATTCATTAAAACCTTGCAAATGCAGCTCTTCATTTGTGAATTTCTTAATTCCCAACAGGGCAAGAAAGGTTCGTATCGGGATCAGCCGGTACATTGAGGCTGTTGAAAGGTTCGCAACGGAACGTTTTGGATCCACAACCGTTGGTTCCGACAAGTCAGGCAGGTCAACGGTCTGATCCAGGAACCAGCCGGCAAAAAATCGGCAAGCCATTTCTTGATAGCCGTAGTTCTGCAATCCTTCTATCCACATGATCTTAATAAAAAGCGGCAGCTCTTTATCCTTTGTTCTCAGATAATCGGCGGCTTGCTGGACCATGCGGCTTGCCTGTTCGTCGGTGGGTACGCCTGCCCAGAACGGGATGATGAAATCCGGCCCTCTGAACTGAGTATCCACCTGATGGACTTCAATGATGTCTCCCTTTTTCAAACCGCTGACCGTGATTTCCTTGATGGAGGTAAAAAGCTCTTCGGGAATGGCCAGGGAGTAATCACCCTGCCATTCGAATTGTCTGGATGCCAGATGGACCGTTTTTTCGTGATGATGCACAACCCCTTTGATGCGGCATTGCACCGGATGCAGTTCACCGTCACGGGGCGTGAATGTACAATAAAGCTTCAAGGGGGCAGACCATGAGCCCGTGATCTGCGCACTCCCATTTTGCTTGAAAACTCGCAGCACTTTTCCGGGTGCGCTGCTGTGATTCTGGCGCTCTCTGAACAGATAAAAACCCTTCTTCTCATCCCAACTCTGTTGGAGGAATTGGGTCAGTTTTTCGATCCTGGTATCCAGCCAGGTAAGGTCATCCTGTTTTTGAGTGATCTTGGCGATCTTTTTTATGCTCAGGCATTCTTTTCGCAGCAGAGCAGCCAGGGAGGGCCAATTTGCCGTTTCGACCAGCGCCTGCATTTCGATTTTCATCTGCTGCGGCACTTCATCGGATTCCAACAGTCCGGTTTGTTGCAGATGACGCCATTCAGGCCAGCCGTCGCCGTCTTGATCGTTCGTTCGATCAAACCAGGTGTTCAAGTATCCGACGAGAGCCGGATACAGTTGTACGAGCCACTCCGTGTCGGGCTGGTATTCGAAAACTTCCAGGACCAGTGAGGCAAGCAGCGGGGCGGCCGGCAGGGAGGTGATGTTGCCTTTCCAGCCCGTTTGAGCATAGATGGTGCCATCGATCCCCTGGTGTTCGATCAGGTTCAGCAAGAGGTCTTTTACCAGATCAGGCCTGGCCGGCAGCAGCATGCGGCTCAATTCCCAAATATCGCTAATGGTTTGGACTCCCCGTTCGCCTTCGTATTTCACGGAATTCTCTGCTGACGCATACCCCTGGTCTGGGTTGCGCTCATTAACGTAGGAAGGGTGGCTGAATTTATGAAAAGCGGGCAAAAAAAGCTGAAAAACTCGGTTTTGACTGGTCTCAACCAATTCATCAAGTCCGGGTTTGTTGCTGATAATGCTCACATACTCCTGCTTCTGCAGCATCGAGATCCTTACCTGCTCATTTTCGAGGGAATTTGCCGTATTTTTTCGCGCGCTGTAAAAAGAATCATTGGCAGAATCCAAAGCAGCCAGGGCCCACGAAAACTGTCTGCTGGCATGGGGAAGCAGGCTTACTTCGACCCCAAGACCCGGAAAAGCCGAAAAATCACTGCGCGGACCCCCTGTCAGAAAGAAAACGGGGTGCAGATGCCCTGATTGGCCTTGCAGCACCGTGTTGACGCTGATCTGCGTTGCAGTCATTGGGGAACCGGTGATGAGCGGGTTCAGTTGCGCCACCCATTCCATGCCGAATTGCAGCAGGGAGTTCGAGGAATTGGTGAGGACTACTTCTCCGACCAGGTTTTGCGAATCAGGAACCCATATCCTCTGTAAAACGTCCAAAGAGGAGAAGGGCACGTAATTAAATGTGATAAAGTTGGGTGCTGCAAAGATTATTATTGGTTTTGAAGCAAAGGTATGCGGATCAGAGTAGGATATGCCCTTGAGCAGAAAGCGTGGAAACAACCGCATCCCATAGGCGCGTAACCCGTAAGTGGTTTGCAGGGCTATGGCAGGCGGTTCACCCCTGGACGTGGTCAGTTCCCAAACCTGATCATCATCCGGGTTGATCGCGCCGCAGCGAAAATCTGCCGCAAGAATTCGGCTGATCTCGCTGAATCTTTCATTTGGTTCTGGCATGAATGCATTGTAAGAGCAATATTCGCCAGGGTCAAATGATTTATGCTAGAATTTGAAAAACATTAGAAAGCTAGGTATGGAAAAAATATCAGAACCAACCCCTGAAGATATTGAGAACAATACCCCCGAGGATCTGAATGGCGAAAGCCAGGGGAATAGAACTGTAATATTGCCTGGCGATGAAAAACTGGAAGCTTCCACTCCTTTTTACACGCTCCCTTTGGATATGACCGAAAATGGCAGTGATGACTCGAGCGAATTGCCCACTCAATTGGAACCTGCAGCGGACTCAGCGGACCCAAAAAAAGGAAAGCTAAAGGCTGCGCCCCCTCCGGGCACTGAGGATGAGCTGCCCAGGCACGTGGAAGAAATTGATCCCGGCGCGACGCAGGTAAACAACACCGCTTTTTATAATACGGTTTCGGATCAAGACACGACCCCGCCTGTAAAGCCATCGACGCAACCGCCGGCCATCGTTTTGCGCAGAATAAACCGGAAACTTCCCGCTCAACCACGCAAACGTTTGAAAATGAACGGCTGTTTCGTACGGGCCATCATCATCTTTTTGTTCAGCATTGTGGTCGGACTGGTGATAGCCGGCGCATTTTTGGTATATCAATACTTCACCATTGCTGCCACTTTACCTGACATTGAAGATATAAAAGCCAGGGCTTCTCAATTTGAAACCACGCGGTTTTACGACCGGAACGGAGCCTTGCTCTATGAAATGATCGATCCAACAGCGGGGCGCAGGACTTATATCCCCCTTGAAAAGATCTCTCCTTACGTGGTGGCGGCCACCCTGGCCATTGAGGATAAGGAATACTATAACCATCCCGGGTTTGACATATTTGCGGTCACCAGAGCCCTGATCCAGAACTACACCAGTGGGGAGGTGGTTTCTGGCGCTTCCACCATTACCCAGCAGTTGGCTCGCACCCTTTTCTTCACCGCTCAGGAGCGGACCGAGATTACCGTAAGGCGCAAGGCGCGCGAGATCATCCTGGCTTCGGAGTTAACCCGGCGATACTCCAAGGATGAGATCCTGGAACTGTATCTCAACGAATTCAATTACGGCAATCTGGCTTACGGCATTCAGGCTGCCGCGGAAACCTACTTTAACACCACGGCCGACAAACTGGATCTGCCTCAGGCTGCCTTTCTGGCAGGCCTGCCGCAGGCTCCCAGTGTTTATGATATTTTCACCAACCGCGAGGCCACCCTATTGCGTAACAAGCAGGTGTTGGTGGCCATGTACGAGCTTTCTCAGGAGAAGAATTGCATCCAGGTCAACAGTTCGAACGCCCTGGTTTGTTTGGACGCGCAGCAGGCGGCCGACGCTTATACCTATATTGAAAACTATCCGTTCAAGCAGAAAGCCAATCCGCTGGTCTATCCCCATTGGGTGAATTACATCCGCGCGCTTCTGGAATCCGAATATGACGACCAGACCATCTATAACTCAGGGTTCAGGGTCTATACGACCCTTGACCCGCAAATGCAGAAGGAAGCGGACCGCGTTGTGGCGGAGCAGGTTGCCCTGTTGGCTGACAACCACGCCACTGACGGTGCTTTGGTGGCGATCAACGTGAAGACCGGCGAGATCCTGGCCATGACAGGCTCGGCAGATTTCTATAATGACGAGATTGCCGGCCAGGTGAATATGGCGCTTGCGCCGCGCCAGCCGGGTTCCTCTTTCAAACCAATCACCTACGCCGCCGCATTCGAAAAAGGCTGGACGCCTGCCACCCTGATCTGGGACGTGCCCAGCGAGTTCCCCCCTTCGGGGAATGCCGATGACCTGCGTGAACCCTACAAACCGGTCAATTATGACGGTAGATACCACGGACCGGTGACGGTACGAACGGCACTGGCGAACTCCTACAACATCCCGGCCGTCAAAGCGCTGCAATTCGTGGGCATTTACGACAACCCGAACGTGGAGGGCGAAGATGGCGTGATCAACTTCGCCAAACGCATGGGCATAACCACTCTGACGCGGGATGATTACGGTATGTCGCTCACCCTGGGCGGCGGCGAGGTTTCCTTGCTGCAGATGACCTCGGCTTTTTCCATCTTTGCCCGCGGCGGGACGAAGATCGATCCCATCGCCATTACGCGCATCGAGGATTATCAAGGCAACGTGATCTTCGACGCCGGACAGCCCACCGGTGAACGGGTGATCAGCCCGGAACACGCCTATTTGATCAGTTCCATCCTGTCTGATACCAAGGCGCGCGTGCCGATGTTCGGTTCGGATTCCGTGCTCAACCTCGATTTCCAGGCGGCCGCCAAGACCGGCACGACCAACGATTTTAAAGATAACTGGACTCTGGGATACACGCCTGATCTGGCTGTCGGTGTCTGGGTCGGCAACGCCGATAATTCAGAAATGGTGGATACAACCGGTGTTACAGGGGCGGCCCCGATCTGGGCTGAATATTTGACCTGGGGAGAGAATTATCTGACCAATAATAATCCGTCCGAGTTTGTCAGGCCGGATGGCATTGTTGATTATGTAATTTGCTCCGTGTCAGGGGCAGAACCTTCGGACCGCTGCCCAAGTCAACGCACGGAGATATTTGCCGCCGACCAGCCGCCTTTACCAAAGGAAGACGACCTTTGGAAAATTGTCCGCCTAGATTCCTGGACGAACCTGGTCTATTCCGATGAATGCCCGGGGTATCCCGTTGACAAATATATGCTGAACGTAACGGATCCGTGGGCGGTCAAATGGCTCACGAGCAACTCCGCTGGCAAGGCCTGGGTGAGCAAATATTGGGGGTCGGACCCGGTTTTTGTTCAGACACAAGTCTGCAAGACCAGCGATTCACACCCGACTTTGATCTTTGTCGGGCTGGAGGATGGGCAGACCGTTATCGGCGACAGCGTGGACGTTTACGCAGTGATCAATGCCACGGCAAATTTCCAGGATTATACGCTTGAATTTGGTTATGGAGAGGACCCGGGAGGCTGGGCTACCCTGGTTCCGGCGGGAGGGTCTGCCTCGGAATCCACACAGAAACTGAATCACTGGGATATCAATGGTATGTCATCAGGGGTTGTGACCTTGCGCATCATCATGCATTCGACCAACGGCGGTTACGCAGAAAAACGATTGCACCTCAACCTTGAACCGCCCACGCCGACGCCTACATTGACACCAACGGTTACGACCACGCCCACCGAGACGTCCACCCCGACGGAGACCGAGACGCCAACCCCCACGGACACTCCGACACCCACACCCACGTAAATCAGGGAAAATTGGTCATTCCAAATTGGTAATTTTCTTTACCAGAATTGAAGACTGTTTAGGAGAACCTAAGATACTCGAAGCCGGTAACTTTTTATGAATTGCCGTGGAGTCCCGCTTGTCAAGTTAATGTTCTGTTGGGGATCATCTGGTTAATTTAAACGTCTGTGGATCGTATAAACCATTTTGGAATCGGTTCCTGATTCCGTAATCAAGTTTATAAAAAAGTCGGTCGATCTTTTTTGCTCCGGCAACTTGGGCAGGCATTTTGATGAGCAGTTCAGCGATCTCTCGATTTGCATTGTTGATTGCAAGGTCGATTTCCGCATCTCCAATTTGCTGATCTGACATGTTATATTGTTCGACGGCGATCGCAGAATAGACTGCCGGTCCAAGAATATGTTTGCTTTGATTGATATCCTTTAAAGGATGAGTGTACGCGCTTGCCGCGGCCAGACTGGCCGACCGCGCAGCGGCCGAAGCTGCCGCATCTTTCGTTTCAAGTGAAGCCCTGTATGCATCCAGCGCCAGTTTTCTCAGTCGATTCGTTCTTTTTCCGCTTTCTGCAAAGTTTCTGATTCCGATAATCGCATTTCGAGGACGGCTGTCATCCTTGACGATACGCTCATAGATCGACAATGCTCTTTCTGCGCAATCGGCAGCCCATCTTGCCAAACTTTGAAGTTCTTCAATTCTTATTTGAAAATATTCTTTTTCTTTTGACATGGTCTGTTAAGTAAGAGATTTTATTGATAATAATTTCCAATACCCACCCAGATTGTTGGTAAAAAAGTTTTCTGGATAACCCTACTTCGTACGCTGCCTGACGACTTCAAAAAGGATCACGGAAGCAGCCACGGCGGCGTTTAGAGACTCGAACCCGCCCGGCATGGGGATGTTCAGCAAAGTATCCACGCCTTGTTTCACCTGCTCTGTTGCGCCATCCGCTTCACCGCCGATCACCAGCGCCAGCGGTTTCCTCAGATCGGCTTCCCAAAGGGACACACCGCCGCCCGATTCTGCCAAAAAAGTGGTCAGTGCTGCGGGCTGATTCCTGCAATAAGCCCGAATGTCTTCCCAACCGGCGCCGAGGATGGGGATGTGAAAGTGCGCTCCCATGGCAGAACGCACCACTTTGGGCGACCAGGCATCCACGCTGCCGGGAGTGCTGTAGACAGCCTGAACTCCTGCGGCCACCGCGGATCGCAGGATCGTCCCCAGGTTGCCGGGATCGCGCACCTGGTCAACGACCAATAAAAAATCCACCGATTTTGGCATTTTGACGGGGGAGACAGGCATTACCATCAGCAGGGCCTGGCTTGTTTCGGTATCCGAAAGCGCTTCCAGGACGTCATTTTTCACCTGATAAACCTGATCGCAGGCAAGACCGGCCTGCCTGACCAGGTCCATCCCCCTTTCTGAACAGGCATCCGAGTAGAGCACCAGCCTGGCGGGGACCGCGGATTTGAGCGCTTCTTCGGCCAGCCGCACCCCTTCCACGACGAAAAGCGCGTTTTCCTCTCTTGCCGACCGTCTGGCAAGCAGTTCTCTGACCAGTTTGATATGCTGGTTCTTTGAGGATGAGATCAGTTCATGGTCTGTGAATTGCATAAGACTATTCTACTCGGAAAAGAAAATTGACACCGATTGTAGTTTGATAATAGAAAATAAAGGTCTGTTGTGTTTTTATAAGTGCATGGTCTTAAGGTCATTGATCCAATTCAGGATGACCCATTTTGGTTTGAAAAAACCCGCCGTAGTTATATAACGGCGGGATTTTCAGTCATTTTGTTTGGATAACTGGGTTTTACATGGCTACAACGGAACCTGCTGCCAGGAACCATATCATCAGGCTGGATACCATGATCGCGCCGAGGTAGATCTTGCCGGTACGACGATAGAACCAGACCAGCATCCAGAGCAGGACCAGGAACTCGGGGATGTAAACCTGCAGCATCAGCGGCCAGAGGGCGCTGAACTGGGGCATGCCCATGATTTCGAATCCAGGGCCTGCATTAAACAGGTACCAGGGAAGATATTGGATGCACCATACGATCAGCAGACCGGTCAGGAATGCGAAGCAGACTTTGATCCACCATAACCACTGGGTCTTGGCGGGAGTGGAAGCTTCTTTTTGATGGATCTGCCCGAACAGGAACACGCCGCCGTTGATCAGGAAGAAGGCCAGTGCCGGGATCATGTAGAGGAAGAACAATCCCACGCGTTCTGCGTTGGCGAACTGACGCATGTAAGGCCAAACAAAGCGGAATTCCTGTCCAAAGATCACCTGGAAGAAACCTTCCAGCAGGTAGAGCACCATGAAGAGGATGAAGCCCAACAGAACGGTTTTTCCGATCAGTTTCCAATCCAGCTTGTTGGATTTTTCATCAAAGGAGACACCCATATCATACAGGTTTACGTTTTCTTTCTTCTGCGCTCCACGATACCAGATCGAGAAGAGGATCAGGCAGATGACCGCATTTACCAGCAGCCAGCCAAACACTCCGTTGCCGACCTGCAGTTTTAACCAGGGGAAGATCGCTTCATATTTGTCGCTAAGGGCGCTCCACTGGGTGAAGATCGGGTAGGTGATCCCGCCGATCAGCAGGTTGATGGTCGCAAATAGCCACCAGTTGCCTTTCTTGGCTGAGTATCGATTGGGCATTGGTTGGGCAACCGGCGCAAAGAACTTGGTGGCCAAAAGAAGATTGGTCAAGGGGATGAGCATGAAGATGGCCGTAAGCAGCGTGATCAGACCGAAAATTTCCTTCCACCAGAAGATCTGATTGTTCGCATCCAATCCACCGACGCCGCCTTTTAGGGCTTCTTCCATCCAGGTTATGGCTTCAACAACCGCTTTGTGGTTGAGAGGAAGGAAGTGGTGCTCCATATTGATCAATGCAGCCCGGCGTGCAGTGCCATCCTCAAAGTTTCCGTAAGTGGTATCCCAATTTACAGGACCTTCGGTCAACCCGAATGCAGCTATGCGCGCCTCGTTGGTTGGCAGTGTATCAACGGTCAGTAAATATTCACGGAATAAGCTGAATTCATCGTATTTGGCCTGGGATAACAGTACGTTGCTTAATTCGGGGGTGCCGGCATTGCCGCATTGCATGTTGAGGGCTTTAATATCGGGGTTGATCGTTCCCAGTGCCTGGGTCATGATGGCGCCAAGTGAATGTCCCATCACACCAATATTGGCGGCGTCCACGTAAGGCAGGGATTTGACATACAGGAACATACTCTGCATACCGCCGGTTGAGGTACCACCCAATATATTGGCCAGATCAAAATTCGGCGATGAATCGCCATGTCCGACCATATCGGGAGAAATTACCACAAATCCACGGCGTGAAAGCTCAATAGCCATGGAATCGTTGGTCAACTTGTCGTTCTGATAGCCGTGGATATTGATAATTGCGGGGAGTGGGTTGGTCGCGTCTGCAGACTTGGGGCGATACAGCCTGGCAGCAACGATGTTTCCGCTTTCGTCAGAGATGGAGATATTTTTAACATCCACCTTGCCAAAATCGGTTTCGATCAATCGGGCCATACCGGCGGCGAGCGTGATTATTATCACGCAAATGATGATCCAATTGATGGATTTTTTCACTTTTTCATTCATACTTCTTCTCCTGTATTTATCGAGTTATGGTTTGATACAAGGTCATGATAAAAATGATGGTTCCACGTGAAAAGCATTGCCATACAAGTTGTTCGAATAGCGCCTCCTTTGTTCATTTGGAATAAATTGGAAAGAAGTGAGACATAAAATTATTGCATTTCGATCTGGCAAAGTAAATCAGGCATTGGCGTTTGTTAAAATGAAAAAATCCTCAAATTCACCTGGATTGAAGAATTTTTATACTCCTCTGGAGTATACGGACCACTCCAATGGAGTAAAACGGATTATTGAGGATGCTTATCGTTCAGAGATCCAGCCGTGTTCAAGGCAAATGCGGATTAATGCGGCAATCGAATCCACTTCTAATTTGCGCATCGCATCCCGCCGTTGTTTTTCAACCGTCTTTTGGCTGGTAAATAATTGAGCGGAGATTTCCCGCATTGATTTTCCTGTGACCATCAACCTGATCACTTCTTCTTCACGGGGCGATAGACGCTGGAACTTTTCATTTTCATTATTTTTAATAATATTTGCGGTTCCGCTCTGACCCCATGCTTGGGCGCATTCCACGGCTTTCGACCACATACCGTAGAGATCGTCGCGTTTGGCATTGGTCATGCGAGGTTCAAAACGCGTGTCAAGCCGCCAGTTATTTTCGACTTCTTCGACTGAATCCCAATAGCCGATGGCTAGGCCGGCCATATACGCGGCGCCCTGCGCGGAAGCCTCAACGACTATAGGACGTTCGACAGGGATGCCCAGAATGTCTGCCTGGAATTGCATTAAAAAATCACTCTTTGACCCGCCTCCATCCACTCTGATTGAATTGATCTTTTGACCATAGTTGTTTTCCAGGGAGGTAAGGGACTCGCGGGTTTGATAGGCGATCGACTCGATGGCGGCCCTGGTGATGTGGCTTTTTGTAGTTCCCAAATTCAATCCGAAAAGAGTTCCTTTCGCATTTGGACTGTCATGCGTCGCGCCCATTCCGATGAAAGTCGGCACAAAGAAGACCCCTTGAGTATCCGGAACCTGCATTGCCAGCGCGTCAGCATCGAATTCATCACGGATGATCCCAAGACCGCTCTGCAGCCAGTGGACCACTGCGCCGGAGATATCGGCATAAGCTTCCAGGCCAAAATTTGTTTTGCCGGCGATCGACCAGAGAACCGGTAAAATGGCCCCTCTCCTGGGTGGAATTAGTTTCTCGCCGGTATTCAGTGCCATAAAAGAACCGGTTCCATATGTGTTTTTCACCATTCCCGGCTTGGTGCAAGCCTGTCCGAAGACGGCCGCAGTTTGATCTCCTATACATCCTGAAATGGGGACGGATACGCCTAAAAATGCATCCGGATCGGTGTAACAGTAAACCTCACTGGAGCTTTTGATCGCCGGTAAAATGCTTGGGTTGATCCCGTATTTGGTCAGGGTATTTTCATCAAACTCCAGGGTGGAATGGTTCAAAAAGCCGGTTCCAAATGCATTGGAAGGGTCTGTAATATGGGTTTGCCCGCCGGACAGCTTCCAGATCAACCAGGTATCGATCGTCCCAAAAAGGAGTTCATTGCGGGCCAGCGCTTTCTGGAAAGTACGATCCTCCTCCATCAGCCAGATGATCTTGGAAAATGAAGCGTTTGGCAGGAGTTTGGCGCTGTAATCCTCTTTGAAGGCTGCTTGATTCTCGTTCGAAATCCGGTCGCAGATGTATTGAGTGCGTCTGTCCTGCCACAGGATGGCCCTTCCGATCGGTTCGCTGGTCTTCTTGTTCCACGCTACAGAAGTGCACCTTTGGCTTGAGATGCCGATCGCCAGGATATCCTCGGGCAGCAACCTGGAATCGCGTAAAACATCCGAAACAGCCTGGATGGTCTTGTTCCAAATTTCGTTGGCGTCCTGTTCGACCCAGCCCAAATGCGGATAGTATGTAGTGACTTCGTGAAAAGCTGAAGCGACGATCTTCCCTTCATGATTGAAGATGATCGCTTTGGTCCCGCTCGTCCCCTGGTCGATGCTAAGAATAAATCCATTCATGTTTCAATATTCCGTCCATACATGCCAGGATATTTAACTTGTTTCAACCTTAATCCAACCGCAATATAACAAAATGCTCAATGAATTAATTATATTCAAGATATAAACGTAAAGGTTGATTTTCTTTTAACAATAGAGAGACCGGGGTAAAAAACAGGATGGCTTTTGAAAGGCCATCCTGTATATTTTGCGTTGAGGATTCTATTTCGCTGCTTTGGCTTTTTCAATGACCGCGGTAAAAGCCTGCGGTTCGCGCACAGCGAGATCGGCCAGCATCTTGCGATTGAGCAAGATATTTGACTTGCGCAGAGCGTAGATCAACTGGCTGTATGACAAGCCGTTCTGGCGGGCGCCAGCGTTGATACGGGTAATCCACAGGCGGCGCAGATCGCGTTTGCGGTTCTTGCGGTCGCGGGTTGAATACCACATACTTTTCAGACGGGCTTCATTGGCGCGGCGGATCAATAAATGCCGGCTGCCAAACTGTCCCTTTGTAAATTTCAAAACCTTCTTGTGGCGCAGATGTCCGTGAGGACCACCTTTTACACGTGCCATGTTTTACTCCTTTGCGAACCCCTGGGCGCCGGTCTTTGAGACCCGTTGCGAACACCCAACAGCCGCACAAATCCGAAAACGAACTGTCTTTGGTCTCTACTTCTCCATGTTTGGATTGAGACGGTTAACGCGCTTCACGATCTTGTCACCCTTGACGGTGACCATTTCAGCGAACAATGCTTTGGTGCGTTTTGAAGTACGGCGACGCAGGTGGCTTTTGCCGCCTTTGGTGCGCACTAAAACGCCCGACCCGGTCAGACGGAACCGTTTTGAGGTGGCCTTGTGGGTCTTCAGTTTATATTTTGGTGCTTTAACCTTGCTTGTCACAGCGAACTCCTCTCAACAAAATGTGCGATTCCTAACGCAATCGCACATTATACCAGATTAAATTTACCTTTTCGGGTTTTTAAGATTCTTCTACGGCAGGTTCTTTTTCAGGTTCTGCGGCTTTTTTCTTGCTCGGTTTAGTCGGGGCCAGAACCATTCCCATGGTGCGTCCTTCGATATTGGGAGCCTGCTCGATGTTCCCCACATCAGATAATTCTTCGGCGATTTCTTTAAGGTCCTCGAGGGCGATTTCAGGATAGGTGATCTCGCGGCCTCTAAAGCGGATGGTAACCTTGACTTTATTTCCCTCGATCAACCAGCGTCTTGCATCACGTGTTTTGAATCCACGGTGATGTTCATTTGTTTTGGGGCGAAGCCTGATCTCCTTGACCTCGATCTTGGTCTGGGCTTTGCGGGCTTCCCGATCTTTTTTAGTTCGTTCGTACAAGAACTTGCCAAAATCCATTACTCTGCAGACTGGGGGTTCAGAATTGGGGGCGACCTCAACGAGGTCAAGTTCAGCATCACGGGCGATCTCTAGCGCCTTTTGGATCGGTACCACCCCAACGTTTTCGTTATCCGGTCCAATCAGGCGGACTTCAGCAACCCGGATCATTTCATTTACACGGAAATTTTGAGTACTGATGGCATTCTCCTATTTAAATAAAATTTAAGAATAGCCCGTTCGTTTAACGGGCCCACTTGATAAATAATACCACATTCGCTTATTCGTAGTCAATAAATATTTCTCTTGAATCTTGAGTAACGTCATGTGGATCCGGTGTTTTAACTATCAAACCCGGGTTTAGCGGTGGTTTTGATCCAATTTTCCCGGGATCAGGCACTGATATTCCACGATTAATACCATTTTCGTTTTTTGCTCCTTCCCAAACTTGGAGTTGTCTTAATTGTAAACAACGAATTTGTTAGAATAAAAATAATGCATAGAAGGAGAGTGTTATGGCAAACGCAGAAACGATGATCCGTGAGTTGCTGGAACAAGCCGAGGTCGAGGTAAACGGCAGCAACCCCTGGGATATCCAGGTCAATGACAAGCGATTGTATGACCGGATTCTGCAGGATGGATCGCTTGGGCTTGGAGAAGCCTACATGGACGGCTGGTGGGACGCGCATTCAGTGGACGAATTCATTGCACGGGTATTGAAAGCACGTCTGGATGAGAAGGTGGTCAACGAAACACGATATCTCTTCCAGGTGCTGCGGGCAAAGTTGTTCAACCGACAGTCAAGCGCGCGCGCCTTCAAGATCGCCGAGGCGCACTATGATCTGGGCAACGACCTCTATCGCGCCATGCTGGACAAGCGGCTCAACTATACCTGCGCCTATTGGAAAAAAGCGAAGAACCTGGATGACGCCCAGGAAGCAAAACTGGATCTGGTCTGCAGGAAAATCGGCATCCATAAAGGCATGCGTATTCTTGAACTCGGCTGCGGCTGGGGCAGTTTCGCAAAATACGCCGCCGAGAAGTACGGCGCGGAGGTGCTGGGAGTGACCGTTTCCAAGGAACAGGTTGCGCTGGGAAATGAACTTTGCAAAGGCTTACCCGTGGAACTCAGACTGCAGGATTACCGTGAGGTGAAAGGCACCTATGATGCAGTGGTTTCCATCGGAGTAATGGAACATGTAGGCTACAAGAATTATTCCACCTATATGGACGTGGTGGATCGCTGCTTGAAAACGGACGGGATCGCTTTTGTGCACACCATCGGCGGCAACCACAGTATTACCACCGGAGAACCCTTTACGGACAAGTACATTTTCCCCAATGGCATGCTGCCCTCCATTGCGCAACTGGGCAAAGCCCTGGAAGGCCGTTTTGTGATGGAAGATTGGCAGAACTTCGGGCCGTATTATGATCCCACTCTAATGGCCTGGCACGCGAACTTCGAGAAAGCCTGGCCGGAACTGAAAAAGGATTACGACGAACGCTTCCACCGCATGTGGCGTTATTACCTGCTCTCCAGCGCCGGCGGATTCCGCTCGCGCAGTACCCAGCTCTGGCAAATCGTTTTCACCCGCCAGGGGACGCTGCAGCCGGACTGCCGTTTCTCTTGAGGCCAGCATGATTGAAACGGAGGTTTTGATCGTTGGCGGAGGTCCGGCGGGTTCGGCCTGCGCCGCGCGGCTGGTGCAAAGTGGCGTGGACTGCATCGTGCTTGATAAAAGCGCCTTTCCGCGTTTTAAACCCTGCGCGGGCTGGGTGACACCCGCAGTGTTCAAGAGCCTTCAACTGAAACCGGATGACTACCCACATGGGTTGACCCATTTTTCCAGCTTTGATATTTCGATCAATGGTTTCCAATTTAAACTTCCCACGCATCAATATTCGATCCGGCGTTATGAGTTCGACGCGTGGTTGCTTGAGCAATCCGGCGCCGATTTCCGGGTCCATCCTGTAAAGGAGATTGTGCGTGAGAATGACCGCTTCGTTGTGGATGGCGAATTCTCTGCGAAGTATCTGGTTGGAGCGGGGGGGACGCATTGCCCGGTGGCGCAAAGGTTTTTTCCACCTCGTGAGCCAGGCAGGTTGATCGTC
>Ga0172371_10005468_pt1 | contig 18793 bp, 12 predicted proteins | sample Lak12m_FD_114543 | JGI IMG/M metagenome (GOLD analysis project Ga0172371, IMG submission 114543) | Freshwater microbial communities from Kabuno Bay, South-Kivu, Congo - kab_022012_12m | ecosystem: Environmental > Aquatic > Freshwater > Lake | place: Democratic Republic of the Congo: South-Kivu...
ACATTCACGGAAAGCATTGTTACGACTTTCTTTTTCTATGAAACTCTCTCGGAAGTAGTGAAAGTAGCGGACAATTTCGTAAAATCTACCATTAAAAATATCTCGGAAAGCATATCAGTTAGCGGCTCAATGCAAAAATTAAAGCAAATTTTCAGGACATTTACGGAAAACATCGTAGCTTCGGAAGCTTTTTCAAGATTAAGGACGGCTTACAAGAATTTTTCTGAAACAATAGTAATAACGGATATTTTCTCATCAGTAGCGAGGAAAATATTAAAAGCGATAGCCAAGATAAAGGGCGTTTCGGTATTCGGCAGTATTCTCTCGGAAAGACTTTTCGGAAAAATGAACAAGCCGGGAGCGTCGGGAAGAATAGGGGAAATAGAACAAAGTGGAAAAATAAGTGAAGATAATTCAATAACAGGGAAAATCAAATGAAACTCTTACAATTCAACAATCAGGCGTTGATGATGTTGGTAACGGAGAACGCGATCATAAAATCTCCAATCACATCGGGTTCAAATAAATCAATCACGCTCGACGACAATAACGGACTGGCAGATAACGACTATCTGCTTGTGGGAGAAGTCGGAAAGGCAAAATCTGAAATAGCTCAGATCAATGCTTCGGTTACTCCCGGAACTGCCGCACAGGTTGCTAGTCTTGTTTTTCCGCACAACGCCGGAACTCCTATCTACAAAATTCCTTATAATCAGGTCAAGTTCTATCACGCGGATACTATCGGAGGAACAAAAACGCTCATTGATACGCTTGCCATAGACGCTGATAGCGAATACACAGTGCTTGTTGATACTGATAATTCGACCGGGTATTTATTTTTCACGCTCTACAATTCAGAAACTACCGACGAATCTGATTATTCGGGCGGTTTTAATTATGTTTCTACTCCTTACGGATCGAGAATCAAAATTAGAGAGTTCGTTACCAGTCCGCATAACTGGAATAAACCGCTTGATGAGGATACTTTCCGCTCACTTTGCGACTTTGCCGAAAGTGAAATATTCGCCTTAAAGCGGTGGAGATTCCGGGAAAAGGTTGTTTCTTTTAACTCAGTTGCCAGCCAACAGGCATACACCAAAACAGCCGCAGGAGCGACTGACCTCGGACAACTTGTCTATGCGACATACGACGGCGACCCGGTATTCCCGGTGTCGTTGCGAGTTCACAAACGCTTGAACTGGAACAGCACGCAGGAGGGAACTCCGCGAACAGTATGCGAATTTGAAAATGAGCTACTTTTCACTCCTATTCCTAGCGAAATTGAGGAAATTGAGCTTTTTTACTACCGAAATTCGTCAGGATTCGCCAATGAAACGACTGAAAGTGAGATTAAACTTCCGCAGGCGATAGCTTTCCGCATTCTACAAGACCTATGGGCAACTTCCGACCAGCGAAAATCAAAGTATTTTGAAAGCCGATATTTGCAGACAATAGCCGCGATGAAACTCGACGACGTGAAGCAAGTGAGCAAGTTCCCGGCATTATCAGACCTAAAATATGATGATCCGGATTCAGTTTTCGACCAAATCGAACATCCTAATCGTATATCTTAATTTATGGCTTATTTGAAACGAAAACAGAAATTAGACCTCTCCGGTGGCGTTCAAACGAGAACTGTCAATCCTTTATCAATGGACAGCCAAGTTAAACACGCGCTTAACGCTGAATTTTCGTCCAAGCTGGGTGCAATTACCGGACGAATGGGTAGTTTAGTCCAAAGCACAGTAGTCGCCTCACAGCGCATTCTAACGCTTCTACAATGGATTAAAAGCGACGGAACGCTCAAATACTTCGCTTCGGCTTCTGACGGAGCAGGTGGAGGAGCGGACAAAGTCGATTTATACATCAATTCTGCCGTTTTTGCTGGAACTTGGGCGAAGTCTTTGGAAGATTTGACCAATCTTATCGACGTTTTCGGGGTAAATTTCGCCAATATGCTTATCGCTTGCAACGGAGTTGAGGCGGTCAAGGGTTATAACGGCTCATCGTGGAGCGCGATCACAAACGCTCCGGTGGCCGGAAAGTTCCCGGAAGTCTATCAGCAACGGCTATTCCTCTTATCAGAGGGTGGTTTTCTCCATTATTCAGACGTTATCAACTCGACAGGCGACGGATTTACGACGACAACGTGGCTCAATCGCGGTATCAACCCGAATGACGGACAGAAGTGCAAAATGCTCAAACGACACCGCAACAGGTTGGTTATTTTCAAAGAAGAATCAATTTATCGCTATGACGGAGCGAATGAAGCCGAAGCGGTTATCACAGTCGGAACACATAGCTCGAAGTCGGTCGTGCTTCTCAATGACCTTTTCTTCCACCACCCGACAGGCATTTACCGAATGGGCGTAGGCGAGCCAGTTATGATTTCAAGAGCGGTTCAGAAGTATTTGGACGGAATGAGTAGTTCTAACTGGTCGCAAGTTGCGGCAGGACGCGACCTTGAAAACGTATATTTTTGGATAGGCGACGTTACGATAAGCGATCCGCTCGAACACGATTACGGAAAAACTTATTCCGATGTGGTGCTGGTGTATAACGTCTATGCTCAAACGTGGACAGTATTCTCCGGCTGGAACGCGCGCAGTTGGTTCTATGACGAAACGTCCGGGCTAACCTATTTCGGAACGGCGGCAGGAAAAGTCGTTAAAATCAATACCGCCTATGCTGACGTGGACGGAGCAACGACTTTGCCGATAGCATTTGAGGTTGTGTTCACACCGGAAAACTACGGATACCCAGAAAAATACAAGGAATTTGGGAATGTTGATGTGATCGGGCAGTATAACAGCGATATTTTGGTGGCAGAGGATTACGACAGGCTAGTTTCAAAAGACGCGTTGAATCAGAAAAGAGCCGGGGGTTCTCCTACCTGCAAGGAATTGTGGGTCGGTGTCGCGGAGGAATATTCCGACAGACCTCCTCGGATTGAGGGCTTAATTCTTGATAACGTCAACCTTTTGGACGACGCGAACTGATATGAGTTATTTAGATAGCGGTTTCAACGAAAATTTAATACGAGCCGGATATTCAGGACAGGAAAACACGGGACAGATTGATAGCGTCAATTCGGGAGAGATTATCACAGCAGGGGCAATTCCAGTAGTGGAAATTACCAATGCTATGGTTACTGCAGAAATTATTGACGAGAGCCGGAATATCATCAAGGACATTATCAACTCAAAGCTGGACACGCAGGCAGGTAACATTTTGGGAGAGTTCGAGTTTGGAGCGTCGGGAGCAATTCAGATCGGAACTTATGAAAACGGAGTTTCAGGGGATATTCGGATCAGCCCGACTGGGATAGTAGCTCGGAACGCGGACGGAGATAACACGCTGGCGATTGACGGAGATACTGGCGACGCGACATTTTTGGGAACTTTGGCGGCTGGGTCGGTGGTGGCGTGCGATGTGAGCGCGAGCCAAATAACGGCAGGAACGATAGCGGCGGCGGCGAATTTGGGAAGTTCCAGCGTGATATTAGACGGAGCGAATAAGCGGATAATCGTCAATGACGGAACAAATGACAGAGTTTTAATAGGATATTTGAGTGGTAAATTTTAGATATTATGAGCAAGGACTATGGCGCGGCGGTATCGCAAAAAGGATATGATGTAAAAACTTGCGACGACCGATTCCTCGTTTATAGTTCGGCGTTCCAGAACCTTAAAATTCTAAGCACACAAGCGGTTAACACGACAGTTCCGGCAGATGTGGGAGTTGGATTTTCTGACTTTTCGGCGGCAACTACTGACATTATCACTTCGGCAGGACACGGACTGGTCAATGGAAACAAGATAACACTGCTCATAGATTCCGGGTGTGCCGGGCTGAATCAGCACGATATTTATTACGTCGTCCAAAAAACGACTGATACATTCAAACTTTCAGCCACGCTCGGAGGTTCGGCTATCGACATTACGAGCGCTGGAACTGGATATTGGCAGACAGCGCCGAATAGAATCACGATCACGCACAGCCTCGGTTATATCGCTCCGTTCTTCGTGATGTTCACCGGAAGCACGAATATGGGCAGGAATTTCAATTCCCTATTCAGTTATTTCGGGAATAGCACGTTCGGATATAATGTCAGGCAATACGCGAATAAGCTCGAAATTGACGTTAATAGCTGGGACGGCGACGCTGGCGACACATTCTATTTTACAGTTATGCAGTTTCTCGACGATTTCTCGACAGTATCGGCACGGAGCATAAATTCAGGAACGACAAGCGGAGCAAGTTCGGCAGACTACGGAATCAGGGTCAGCAAAGACGGATACGAAGTAACGACTTGCACGGACGAACAATGTGTATTTTCTAGTTCGTTTTTCAGTCAGATTGTCCATATGAAAGGCACGACGACCGGAAGTTCAATCACACACAGTTTGGGGTATGTTCCGAATTTCATTCTCTACACCAAAGATACTGATGTTGTCGGGGATTACATCTATTACGAAGATTGGTTCTGCAACGCTGACGCGACCTACATTTACCCACCGGGAGCGGCGACATACTACATAATTTTCAAAGATAAAATCAATTAAAATGGGAAATTACGGATTTAGAATTTCAAAGGACGGAAGCGATGTGAAAACCTGCGATGATAAGGATTGCGTGGTTACTTCAAAATATCCGGCATTAAAAGGGTCATTGTCGGGTTCGGGAAGTATCGCGCCAAGAATAGGAAACACGCTGATTGGCTCTGTAGATTATACGACGGACACATTCACTTGCAACGCCCACGGATTGCAAAATGGCGACAGGGTATATTTCACAACCTACGGAACGCTTCCAGCGCCGATAGTTGGAGGAGCGCCAAGCGACCCGGAGGGTCAGACGTATTTCATAGTCAACAAGGCGACCAATACATTCAAGGTTTCGCTGACAAGCGGAGGTTCGGCGGTCAATCTAACGAATAACGGATCAGGAACGATGTATGTTAATCCTTATGTGCTGGTAGAGATTACTCACGATTTGGGCTATGTTCCGATGATAAAAACATTCATCAATCCGACTGATTCAGTCGATTTGGAGAATAAATACTATCAAATGCCAGTTTTTACGGACGATATGACCGACCACCTCTACACTTATGCGTATGCCGACACCTCAAAATTATATCTGCGCTTAGAACAATGGAATACCGAAACAGCACCATACGGCGACGCGCGAAACTACAATTACAAATATTTTTTATTTTTAGATAAAGGAAAACTATGATTTTATTTTACAACAAAGAAACAGGCGACATCTTTTCCGTTATGGACGGACGAGTTCACAACGAAAGGCATTTGCAGGTCAGCGTCCGCAGTAGCAATATCCCGGACGAGTTGATCGGAAAATACATTATCGGCTGGATAGAGAGTGAAAATGGAAAAATAGAATATAATATGGATAAATTCGAGTTGCTCCAAAAGTTTGAGGACAACACCCCGGAAAATCCGCTCGATTACCGGATAGATATTGAAAATAATAATTTGATTAAGAAATAAAAATATGGCATCTTGGCGAGAAAAATTGGCGGCGGCGGCAGGTATGACCCTCAAAGACTACCTAAAAACTGACGCTTACAAACAAGCTAAAAAAGATCGCGACAGCAAAAGCAGTAGCGACAAAGGCTACAAGGACATTTTGAAAGCGATTATGAAGAACACCCCGGCACAGCAAAAAGTTCTGCCGGACTTTGAAACGACCTACACTCCGGATATGGAAGCGGAGGATTACACTCAGTCCGAAGCCTTATACAAGCCATATTTTGAACAGGAAATAGCGAATCAACTCGAAGATTTGAACGCGTGGAGCGAAGCGGAAAGTGTGAGCTATGACCGCTCTTTGAGGCGCGCGCGCTTCTCGTTGGCGGCAGGCGGTGGCGCTATCGGATCAGAACGGACACAGCAGGAGGGAGAAATTACGTCGGATCACGAAACGAATGTCAATAATCAGGTCAGGGGTGTTGAGCGTTCTGTCGGAACGGAAAGAATCAAGGGAGCAGGCTATCAGTCAGCCGGACAAACGCAGGAGGGTTCAATCGTCGGACAAATGAAGTCAGCTATCCAAGAGGGTCAGCTTTGGTATAAAAATCAGCGCGCACAGCGTTATTACGGAAATGCCAACACCTATTATTCGCAACCTAGCGCTTATAGCCTAGCTGGAAATAAAATGTAATTTGAATAAAAACTATGGCAAAATCATACAAAGATTTGTGGGCAGAAGCAGGCAATCTGCAAAAGGAGGGATCAGATGTCGCGAATTTCAAGGAGGCGGTCGCTAAACTCCCTTTTCAGTTGACCGACGAATTTAGAAAAGCGCAAGACCCGAAGTTGGACGAAGCGATCAATAAGGCGCAGTCCGATACTTTTGGGGCGGCTATAAAAGGGCTGGATATGTATCAGGGAATATCAAACCCTTTTACAAGACGCGCTTTGGCTGAAAAGTATCAGGGAGGGGTTGAGATGGGCTGGAAAAACCTCGTTGACGAGAGAACTCGTCGTCAGGGCGTTTATTCCGACTATATTACCAAGTGGACTGGACTTTTTGGCGCGGAAGCGGCAAAACGACAAGACGAATTTCAAAATAAAATGGCTATTTGGGATAGGGAAAAAGGACTGGCTGATACCGAAGAAAATAATCGTCGCTGGAATATCGAAAATGCTCGCGCATCAGCGTCAGCAGGAAACAAATCTTATACCGAGCAGGAAATTACAGCGACAATCAATCAACTTAGGAACGGAGGCACGGACTGGGAAACTATCTCCAAGTTTTTGGGAGAAAAAGGCGTTGATGTTTCGACTGGCTCTTATGCTGATGTCCAGTTAAACACCGCTTTCGGAACTGGCAACTATCCGGTGAAGCCGGGAGCATTGTCGCCGACGCAGGAACTTGCTAAAATCAAGTTAGAACAAACTAATAAAGATAATGAGATCAAACGCAAAGCCGATGAAGGCTCTGACGGATACTATTGGTCAGGCACGAAGGTCAAAAAGAAAAAGACCGGACTGTTCGGCTGGGATTGGCTTGCGGCTGATGAAACAGTTTTATAATCAGCTAACGCAAACAATCTATGGCAAACAGATTACTGGACAGCTTTTCCGGTTGGAAAGGCGGTAATGGTGGAAGCGCACCTACTGGGGCGCAACCGATTAAACCGACAAGCACACGGCTTGCTTCGGAATTTGATGATTGGAAAAAGAAACGAAAGCCGGAAATAGACAAGGTAATGGAGGCAGAAGCGGCGCGGCGCGCGCAGGAACAGCAAACACCGCCAGTTTCAAAGCCAGTAGATCAGATAGAACACGAGGAAAAAAAGAGTTTTTTGGGGCATTTAGACGCAATTTCAACGCAAACTTTTTATAAAGGACTGGAAAATATCGGGCAAGGAATTGCCGGAGTTGGTCGCAGTATCCAAGAAAATCCCGAAAAATTTGGAGATCAGCCGAATATTCTCCGAATCAAAGAGGATAATCTTCTTGGAAAAGGAGCTATGGCGGTCAAAAAATTTGTCGGTCAGGGAGTAGAGGACTTCGGCAAAGGAATGGAGGGTATGATGAAAACAGAGGGAGAGCGATTAACCGATAAAGAGGCAATTATTCCGGAACTTCAACAGCCGTTGGTAGATGAGAACGGAAAATTCAACTGGGATTTAGCCAAGAATCCTAAATATGCGGCTTCTCAACTTGTGAGCGGTATTTATTCTATGATCCCCGGTTTCGCGGCAACAGTCGCGACCGGAGGAGGCGCGCCAGCGATGATGGGGACAATGGCGCTTATGGAAAAAGGTAATGCTTATGAGGACTACACTTCCACAATCGCTAAAAATAAGGGCATAGAAGTTAAAGACCTTACGCCGGAAGATATTAGCGAAGCTGACAAGCTTTCCAGTATTTATGGAGCGTTGTCGGGTGTTTTGGAAACTTTGCCGTTGGAGGGATTTTTATCAAAAATAGGAGGGAAACGCGCCGCGCAAGGATTTTTACGGACGGCGCTCTTGGAAGTTCCAAAGGATGTGTTGATTCAGGTAACTCAGGAGGGGTCAACCGAGGGACTTCAACAATTCGCGCAAAACTTAATCGCCAAACAATCCGGCGTTGACCCGAACAGAAATGTTATGGAGGGCGTAGCGGAAAGCGCCTATGGCGGAGCAATTACTGGTGGCGTTATGGGTGTTGTTCCGGCAATTACCGCCGAGCGCGCACCACTTCCGAATCAGGACGTGGAAATGATAACGCAGGCACAGCAAGGTTCAGGAGAACAAACTCCTCCGGAAGAAGCTCCGCAGGAAGCGCCAGCCGTTTCAGAGGGAGCAATTTCACTTTTGGAATCATTAGACACTAACGATACCGCCAAAGCCGAAAAAATCAGGGAATCGTTATCGAGCGCTGATTTACAAAATGCGCTTAAAATTCTGACGACTGCCGAACAGCAAGGAAGCCCGGATCAAAAAGCGGCTATCCAGCAAGATATTCAATTCGTTCAGACCGCCATAAATGAAAGAGAATCTGCGGTCAGTGATACAGTTGGCAAAGCCGTTTTTGAGGACAAGAACGAAATTGACAATCAGTCGGAATCAATCAGGAAAGAATCAGTCAAGGCATTGGAAGATTTATCGAAAGCGGAACACGAAGTTTCTCCGAAAGCGGAAAAACTCGTTACGCAGATCAAGGAGAATAACAAGCGCATAGATACCGAACTCGGAAAAATCAAAGAGCAAAAAGTCGAGTTGCTTCGCAAGAAGAAACTGGCGACCACGCCGGAAGCCAAGCAAGACATTCAGGAAGAAATTGACTTTTTAGACGATGTTAAGGTTGCTTACAAGGAATATCAGAACAAAAGCAATATTGACGGCGCACAGCAAAAAGTCGGCGAAATATCAGCCGCCAAAATCAAGGAACTCGAAAAAGTAGGCGAGGGCTTGACAGATAATCAAAAGGAGAGTGTAATAACTAATAAGAAAAAACTTTATGAACAATTCGCTAAAAATACTGGGCGAGGAGATAACGAGGGAGGACTTCCCGGCTCTTTACCAGTGGGCGGAGAAAAACAAGCCGGGGCTGGAAAGAACGATCAAGAGAATGCAGGAAAAGGACAAAAGCCCGGTAGCGACACTTCTGGTCAATCTCGAAAGCGACTTGCAGAACGACAACTCGTAAAAGAACTTCCGGAGGAAACTCAACAGGCGGCAGAGGAGGACTGGACGGAAAATTACGCCGAAAAATACGGAGAAAATGAGAACCGCATTATGGAAATAAAGCGGTTGTTAAAGGACGCTAAAAAAACAGAAGCGCCTAAACTGGAAAAGGAATTAAACGAACTTCTCGACGAGCAAGGAAAAGCCGAGGACGCGTTCGTTGAAAAGTGGCAAAAGGAAGCACCGGAAGAAGAAAGCGCGCCGATTTTGCCCGAAGAAGAAAAAGCGACAGCCAAGCAAGCGAGTAAAACAGAAATAGAAAAGCTGGTCAATTCAAAGGACACTTTCACGGAGGAAGAAAAAGCGTTGCTCCGGCAATATGAGGGGTCAGGCGGTCAGAAAGAGGGAGAGGGTCGCGGAGTTTTGGACGAATATTACACGCCGAAAATCATTGTCGATAAGGTTTGGGAACTGGTAAAGCAGAGTATTATTGGCGATATTAAGCAGGTTATTGAGCCAAGCGCCGGAACTGGACGCTTCATTGAGAGCGCGCCGAAAAACATTAAAATTGTCGGGCTAGAAACTAACCCGATCAGCGCCAAGATAGCGCAAGCGCTCAACCCGGACGCGAAAATTATCAATCAGCCGTTTGAGGCGACTTTCATTGACGAAAAGGGGAACAAGACAAATTATGCTACCGGATATGCGGACGTGGTAATTGGAAACCCACCTTACGGAATACACCGGGGAAAATACAAAGGACTGGGAGAAGAAACGAAAATCGGTCGTTATGAAGAATACTTTTTGAAACGCGCTCTTGATCTGACGCGCGAGGGCGGTGTCGTGGCTATGGTCGTTCCGAGCGGATTCCTGCGCGGAAAATTGGACTATGCGAGAAAAACGATAGCTAAATTAGGAAGACTGGACGCGGCTTATCGGCTTCCGAATGGCGCTTTTGGAACGACTGACGTTGGAACGGATATTGTTATTATTAGAAAAGACGGCTCGAAAAATGACCTCTACACACGCGAACAGATTTTGAGCAACGATTATTATTTCACACTTCATCCGGAAAACATATTAGGAGAGGAAACCGAACGCAAGGGGCGCTTCGGTATAGAAAAATACGTCGAGGGAGATTTGCAGGAGGCTATTCAAAAACTCGTCGTTGATGAGGAAGTAGCAGAACAGCAAGCAGTAGAGGAGTTCAACGACGAGGATAAAGAACTTGTGGAAATGGAGCAACCGCTCACGCCGGAAGTTAAAAAAGAGGCTATCCGCAAGACGCGCGTCGCCAAGGTAAAAAAAACAAAGGCTTCCGTTGCTAAAAAGGACGTAGAAGTTAAGGGGGTATTGAAACGCGATTCGAAAAATCCGCATATTGTTATCGGAACAAAAAAGGCGAATATCGAGATTTACAGTCAAGGAGAAAAACTCGAACCGCAAGACCAAAGGCTTTATGACTTGCAACAGGAGGACGGCAGTATCCGGGCTATTGACATCAACGAATTTGAGAAATCAAAACTTAATTTTCATAGCGGAAAATATTATACCGACTTCAATTACTATCAGGGCGACATCTACGAAAAACTGGAACAGTTAGAACGCGACCGCGACGAATTGTCAGCCGAACAGTATGAGAGGCAAAAGAAGCATTTAGAGGCAATCAAGCCTGACGCTATGACGATAAAGCAGATAACAGTTCTGCCTATCGACAAAATGGCGAAAGAAATCAAGCTCTTAAATGGAAAATCTCTTATCGACAATTTCTCGGAGTGGCTTCAATCTTTGCCGCACGACGCGTTAGAGGGGTCAAGCCGTTGGGAAATTGCCGGATATTTGAACGGACAGCCAGTCCGGGGAGGAAACGTCGAACAAAACGCCAAAGAGAGGACGCGCCGTCGTCGAGTAGCCAATAAGCTTTTCAAGAAATTTTACAACGAGGAGCTGGAAGAAGCCGATCAAACGAGCATAGCTGATAAATTCAACCGGACTTTCAATAGCTATGCAAAACCGGACTACACCAAATATCCGCTACAAATACAGCTTTTCGACACATTCTATAAAAAGAACTTCAATATCCGTCCGATTCAAATGGAGGGAGCGGCTTTCCTTGTGAATAAGGGAACTGGGCTTTTGGCTTACGAAGTGGGTGTTGGCAAGACGCTCGCCGGAATTGCCGCGATCAGCGAAGTTATGCGGAAAGGTTGGGCTAAGAAGCCGTTGATTATCGTGCCGAAAAATCTGAAATCAAAATGGATTCGCGATTTGGCTGAAAGTATGCCGGGCGTGAAAATCAATGACCTTGCTAATTTGGGAGGAAATTTCAAATACAAGGGAAAACCGCAAGACCTTAAAATCGCAGACGGCTCTATCTCAATCATTACCGAGGACGGATTCAAACGCATAGGATTCGCCGCCGAAACCTACGACAGACTGACAAGCAATTTGGAGGATGTGCTTTACGACGCTGGCGGCAAGAAATCAAAACGAGGAAAGGAAATCGAAAAAGCCAAGACCGAGGAAGTCGTCGGAATGGCGATGAAAAAGACGGACTATCCGCTCACTTTCGAGCAGTTCGGTTTCGACCACATCACCATAGACGAGGCGCACCGCTCAAAAAACATATTCTCCAAAGCGAAAGCCAAAGGAGAGAGAGGGCAGTCGTCCAACGAATACGGAGCTATCCACGGCGCGATGAGCGAACGCGGACTAAAAACCTATCTCGCTACCCAGTATGTTTTGGGGCAGAATGGCGGTCGCAACGTGTTTCTTTTGACCGCGACACCATTCAATAATTCTCCTATCGAGATTTATTCAATGCTTTCCCTTATGGCGAAATCCCGGCTGGAACAGTTAGGAATTAAGAACATCAACGACTTTATCTCACTGTTCTGTGAAATTGAGAGCAAATACGCTATCAAGGCAAACGGAAGCGTGTCTATGACGGATCAGGTCAGGAAATTCAGTAATCTCCAACAGCTTCAAAAACTCGTTCGTGAATACATTGACTTCCGCACCGGAGGCGAAGCCGGAATACCGCGACCGGAAAAAACAAAGCTCACGCCGTATCTCAAAATGAACGAAATGCAAGCCGAATATGTCGAAAAGGCGCAAGAGCTTTTCTCGCCGAAATTCAAAGAGGAGGGCGGCACGCTTCTCGCTATTTCCGAACTCCAAAAAATAACCTTTTCTCCGTATTTGAGCCGATACAGCGAAAAACCGCTTTCATCTGCCAGCCCGAAAGAAATTGTGGAGAACAGCCCGAAGATAAAATATACAGTCGAGGCTATTAAGAAAGCGCACGAAGCAAATCCGAGCGTCGGTCAGATCATCTTCTCTGAAAAGGGAATCGAGCTTTTCCGTCCGATCCGCGACTACTTCATCAAAGAGTTGAAATATAAGCCGGAAGAAGTGGAAATTATCGACAGTTCCAGTTCCGACGCTGTAAAAGACGACATTCAAGACCGCTTCCAAAACGGAGAGGTAAAGATTTTGCTGGCTTCCGGAACAGTCAAAGAGGGTATCGACCTACAAAAAAACTCAACCGACCTCTATAATCTCTATCTCCAATGGAATCCGACCGATATGATTCAAGCCGAGGGGAGAACGTGGAGGCAGGGCAGTTTCTATGACAAAGTGAGAATCCATTATCCGCTCGTGCAGAACTCCGTTGATCCGTTTATTTTCCAAAAACTCGAAGAAAAGGCAAGCCGTATCGCCAACGTGTTCAGCTACAAGGGCGACAATCTTGACGTGTCCGACATCGACTTTGAGGGAATGAAATTTGAACTTATTACCGACCCGGTAATGCGCGTAGAAGCAAAATATCAGTATGACAAGGCAGAAGTCGAGAACAAAGTAGCTATCGCCGAAGCCGACATCGCGTTCCTTGAACGGCGCACCAAAAAAATCGACGAACTGACACAGGATATTGAGAATTATTCCAAATACAAGCAAGAAGCCAAAGACCGCGACGACGCTTCCGATGTGGCTTATTACGCTGAAAAGGTCAGCAAGCGCAAAGAGGAATTGAAAGAAGAACAAGACAAACTGGCTAAAAAAGACATCAACCTAGAAGAAGTCAAAGCGAAGATCGCGGAAAAGGAAGTCGAGCTGGGTAACATCAAAAAACAGCTTGAAGAGCTGGCGACGAAGTTCCAAGAAGAATTGGAAGTCGCCAAAGAGGAAAAATTCAAGGTTATTTCCGGAACGAACAACTTTTCGGATATGGTGTTGCATATGGCTGAAAAAGCGTTCTTTACCCACGAGGGGCAAGTGAGTGTCGGGGTTTTGCCGGAAAAAATGAAATCTATCAGCGATTCAGCTATCGACAGCAGGTTGAGCGAGGAGGAAATTATGGCAGAAGTGGCGAAGCTAAAAAAGGATATGAATCCATTTTTGGCGAAACGGCTTATTGTGAACGCGTCCAAAGACCTTATTGACGTGGTGGACGGCAGAAGCCTAGCGTCGGCTGGACTTTTCAACAAATATACCGGAACTATTAGTATCGCGCAGGATCAGGAAAGAGCGACAATGGAAGAAGCAGTCGCGCACGAACCCGGACACTTGGCGTGGATGTATCTTACCGACCAAGAGAAGTCGCAAGCGCTCGAAGAATGGAAGAAAATTTCTATCGAGGAAAAGAGAGAGCTATTCGGCAAAAACAAGCAGGGGCATTGGAGATATGACCTTTATGTCGTGGACTACAACGGCGATTATTCTTCATTGTCCGAAGAATATTTCGTTACGAAAGCCGCCAAAGAGTATATTCAAAACAAAGGAAAATACTCGGAAAACAAACTGATTGCCTATATTCAGAGGTTTATTGAACAATTTATAAACTTAATGAACCGGGTATCGGAAAAACTTTTCGGCAAAAAGGAAGTGTCGGCTATGGATATTATGCGTCAGGTATATGACAGCCGCTCGAAATTCTTTGAGGGTAGGGATTATCGCACCCCGGAAATGAGGCGCGCCGAAAGTTATATGCGAAACTTCGGGGCAAAACCGGAAATGTCGATCATCAGCGTTTCGCTTTCCGACATCAATATCGACCCGGAAGTATTTGACGCGATGCGCGATGTGGAACAGGGCGTAAAATCTTACTCCTACTTGCCGATTCTCTTAAAATCCAATCCGCAGGGTGGCTATGACATACTGGACGGACGACACAGGCTCGTGGAGGGGTTGCAGGAGGGCAAAAATGACTTCCTAGCGACTTTGGACGAAAAAACCTATCGGATGTATGCCGCCGAGGAAGAAGCCGTCAGAGAGCAAAAAACACTCGTTTCTTCCCACATACGAGCAGGCGTTCCAGTCCGCTCATACACCCGAATGAAATCTATTTTGGAAGAAAAGGAAAAACCACTCGTTAAAGAGGGGAGAATCAGCGTAATTAACCTTTACCGCAAGGTATATAGCGAGTTCTATGAGGGCAAAGCTCCGGCAATGAACTCATTGGAAGATGAAAAACTGACGCGCGGAATGACCAAGCAGGCATTTACGCTCGGAAAGCGCTTTGCTACAAAGGTAACGAAAGAAAATTACCGGGAAGTGCAAAAGGAAATCCGCAACTATATCGTCAAAAATATACCTCCGAAGAATCGAGGCGAGCTTTTGCGTGCGGTTATCAATGCTAAAAACAAAGCTGATGTTGACATTGTGATCGCCAAAGTGGATAGAATGGTAGAAATTGCCAAAGGCAGGGAAATCGCCGCCGAGAAAAAACAACTGATGAAAGAGGTATATCAAGTGTTTTTGAAACGTGGAATGATAGACCAAGCTACGAAAAATACTGACAATCCGCGCGTCAACGGCGCTATGCTCCGGCAGGTTATCCAGCACGTTTCAAAGGACGACCGCGTGAAAATGCGACAGCTTACAATGGACGAACTGAAACAGCTCCGCACGATTGCGTTGACGCTAAAACAAGACCAAAATAACCGGATTATCCTTGTTTCCGACATTAAGCGCGAGAAAATCAATGACATTTTGCCGGAATCCTTGCAGGATAAAGAGTTCGTTACTATGGGCGACGTTGAGCAAAGTATGGCGAACGTGGATATTACCGGAAACTGGCTCGGATTGCTCAATAAGAATCTGACACGCGCCAGCCGCTTAGTGATGATTAAGAACGAGATCACTAAGAAAATGTATGACAAATTCACAACGGCAGAACGGCGTTTCGTGGACGAGTTCGAGGCGTTCAATGAAAAAATGGGCAATCTCTACAAGGACGCTTCCGGAAAACTGACGAAATTTAGAAAGCCGGAAATGGACGAAAAGGTTATCGGTTATCTTGAAAATCGAGTTGCCAAAGGAGAATTAACCGAAAAAGAACTGGCGCTCGCCGACGAGATGATCCAATTCTATGCCGACAGTATCGAAGTGATGAAACCTAAACGCTTGCGGAAATACTACTTCACGCACACCAAGCAGAATTTTCTAGAAGCCGTGAAAAGCGTCGGGTTTGGGCAGGCAGTTGGAGAGTTCTTCAACGAAGCGTTTATGACTGACCTTTATAAGGATTTGCCGCCGGAAATAGCCGCCAACCTTGAATTTATAGTCGCCAACCGGGTATTCAACCCATTCGGACTACCGCGAAAAGGCGCGCGCTTCTCACAAGACCTACGCAAAGCTCTACAAACCTATGCACGCGTGTATTTTATGAAGAAAAATTTTGATCGCCTCTATCAGCAGTCCAACGCCGTAATGAACATTTTGCCGCCGAACTTGCAGTCGTTCTTCCGAAGATATTTGCAATCAGCCAAAGGACGACCGGAGGGCAAGGCGTTTAACCCGACGATCAAAAAGGTGCTAGAAAAGGCGACGACGTGGGAGTATATCAAATTGTTGGGCGGAAATATCGCGTCCGGTATCTTCAACATAGCCGTCGGAACAGTCGATAATTACGCCGCCTACGGAATCCTGACAAAAGATAGTTTGGTCAAAGGTCATTTGCGTTATGCTACTCCGCAAGGATTCAAGTTGATCCAAAAATACCGCGTGGCTAATCAAAACGTAACCTATGAAATGACCCAGCTTATGCACACCATTCCGGAACTGACGAATAAAATCTTATTCTTCCAGCTTGGGGTGGGCGAACATTATCTGCGCGGAACGGCGTTTCTATCATCACTTACTCAGGAGGAATACAAAACCGGAGTTATTACCGATAAGCGAATGAGCGAAATCCGGCACAAAATCGGAGAAGCGCAACCGCTCTACGGATCATTTGATAGTCCGGTATATGGTCGCCACGCTCTCGGAAAAACGATGTATATGTTCTTGACGTGGCTTCCGACGAGAGTTGAAAACTGGGTAAATTGGGTAGGGGGTGCGGCAAGCGCTCTCAAAAACGAGAAAGGCATTCAAGGCAAGGTAATCAACAACAAGGACTTAGGAAAGACTGTCCGGTGGGTATCGGCTTTTATCCTGATGAGCTTGATGTTCGGCGACCGCGACAGGTGGAAACAGCAAATGGAGGATTATAAAAATCTATTTTCTCTTGATTATTGGGTAAATCTGATGAATCCGGCAAACAAGCCAGTATGGAAAGATGTGATAAATCTCGGCTTAATGCTCAAATTCCTTGCCAGCCAAGAAGAATACGAAAAAGCCGGAACGGACTATGAGCGCGGAGATTATAAATGGCAAATATACTTGAAACGTCTTGTCGAACCGACAACAGTCAAACGTATCCGGCAAGGAAAAAATCCGATCACTGAGGGTTGGATGCCGTCAGAAGAAGAAAAGCCAGCCAACCGCTATCAGATGTATAACAATTATGTGAAATAATCCGAAATACGCTTTTGCAGTAATCGGCGAGGGAACGGATAACTGCGCGCGCGGAACTCTAATCCCTCGCCAAAAAATTATTTTTTCGCAGATAAAAAATATGAGAATTGGAGGCTGTGGATAAGTAGTTTTATACCGCATAAACACTAGCACTTGACACGATTTTTTTGGTGTGCTATTATGTCGGTATATGAACAAATATCGTGAAACAACTCAATACTGGAAAATTAGCACCCGATTATCGGTCAGCGTTTCACGACGCTTGTTCAGCCGGTAATCGGTTTTTAGTTTTTCACTTTGATATTAGAAAATTGCAAAATAAAAATATGGCACGAAAAAGAATGATCGACCCAGAGTTCTGGTCGGACGAAAAAATAGCAAACCTAAGTCCACACGCAAGACTATTGTTTATCGGAATGTGGAACTTCGCTGATGATACCGGGATTATAAAATCTCGTCCTGAGTATCTAAAAAGCGCTATTTTTGGGTATGATGATTTTGAAAATAAGGAAATATTGGCTTGGATAAGGGAAATTGAGAGCCAAAACTTTATTTTTAGCTATATTATAAACGGACAGCATTTTTCAATAATACTCAACTTTCTTAAACATCAGGTTATAAACAAACCTACTCCATCAAAACTTCCAAAGCCATCTATTCAAAACAGGAAATATCAAAACTCTATTTTTTTACGAGATAACTACGTGTGCCATATTTGCGGAGAATACCTAAAAGACAACACGGTTTTACAAAATACCTTAGAAAATATGCCGTCAGTAGATCATATAATCCCTCGTTCTAAGGGCGGAAATGATTTGCCGAATAATCTAAAAACAGCCTGCCTAAAATGCAATAAAAGTAGGGGTAATAAAGAACTACCTGAAAGCTACTATACTCCTACGGAAGAAGTTAATGAGTGTTCACGTCCCAAGAGAAAAGAAGATAAGATAAATGAAGATAAAGAGAAAAGAAGAGAAGATAATATTTGCGACGCAAGCGTCGCGGATAAAAAAGCCGACCGAGTTCTTTCTCCAGTAGAACAAATTATGGATATTTTTTATAAAATCAATCCAACTCTTAATTGGGGAAACAAAACAACAAGGAAAGCTTGCCAAGAGATGATTAATAAATTTGGCTTAGAGCCAACACTTAAAATGGCAGAACAAATTATTTCAATTCAGGGTCAGCCGTTTGCTCCGGTAGCAACTACTCCCTATCAAATGAAAGAGAAATTAGCTAATTTTAAGGTTTATTTTGATTCAAAGAAAAATAAGACAAAAATAATAGAAATCGTATGAATTACAAAATAGTATTTAATATCCCAAATGAGCAATTTCCGACTGAGGTTACTATTTCAGAAGAACAAATGACCGCGATTGAGCCAGCGTTACAAGAAAAACGGATCATAAAAATAAAGGGAAGTTATTTTAATACCGCTTATTTCGCAAAAGCCGTTCCGGATTCGGACGCGAATAGGCTGGAAAGGTCGAATTTACTTCAAATAGCTGATAAATCAGAGGATAAGCGCATAGAAGAAAATAAAAAAAAGCTCAATGAAATGCGCCAAGAGTTAAAAGATAAACATATAATAAAACAATGATTAAATTTTTCAAAGTTTATCAATGGCAGGACTTCCCGGACATACCAGTAAAGCAAATTGATCTCCTAAAAATCTGCACAGTTTCTTGTAAGTGCGGTTGCGGAGAAATAAGCCTGTATCTCGTTGTTTTAGGGGTCGGAATCGTAATAACTAAGTATGTAAATATTAAAAAATAATGCTATGAAAAAAGCAAAAACGCTCACGCAGGAGCAAAAACTGCGAGCAGAGTTAAAGGGGAAAGATGAGAT
>Ga0172371_10005469_pt1 | contig 18791 bp, 14 predicted proteins | sample Lak12m_FD_114543 | JGI IMG/M metagenome (GOLD analysis project Ga0172371, IMG submission 114543) | Freshwater microbial communities from Kabuno Bay, South-Kivu, Congo - kab_022012_12m | ecosystem: Environmental > Aquatic > Freshwater > Lake | place: Democratic Republic of the Congo: South-Kivu...
ATTGGGACAAAATGATGTAAAAAGATGTTCGCAAGCGTTATCGATTTTTATAGTATCATCTTGTGCAGTAGAATAATTGTATTTATGATTTGGTTTTGTCCAAGAAGCTTGCGGATGTCTAATTAAATAACCTGCAATCACACAGGAAAATAATAGAATAATCAAGGATAATAAGATTATTAGAATTACACCAAGACTAGGTTTTTTCTTTTTCGTTTTCGATAGGCTTTTTACCTTTGTTTTCTTTCCTAAGGTTTTCTTATTATCACTAGATAATATTTCCTCTGAACTCAGGATTTGTTCGGCTTGACTTTGAAATCGTGATTGTTTTCTAATATCATCTTTCTCTGGTTTTCCGTCTTGCTCATCTTGTAATCTTTCTAATCTTTGCTTGGCGGCAGAATGGTTGGGATTAATATGTAAAACCTTACTCAAACAATCAATGCGTTGATTTGGTTCAAAGACTGCCAAACTTAATAAGTACCATCCCTGTTCTGAATTTGGATTTCGTCTAATAAAGTCCATCAGAATAGGACGAGCAAGATCTGCTTGTCCAGATTGAATATACTTTTTTGCTTTTTCAATATCGGTGTTTTGTAGTAATTCCATTGGATCTTTCTAACCTTTTTTAAAAATGACTTTGTCATCAGGAAATATCTATCATTATAATCAATCAAACATAAAATGCCTCTCCTTTTCTCAGTTTGTGAATTAAAACGAGAAAATGTATTCACCTTATTAATAATCACGTAATAATAATCTTAATAAAAATTAGAATATATTTTTATGATCTATTTGGTATAATAAATCTATAAATTTTGTTGGAGATACTCGGTAAGGCAATTAATTAACCACAGAGAAAATCGAAAGGAAAATATGATGACTACAGAAGATGAAAAGAAAGGTATTTTTGATAAGGCGCTCGACGCAATTTCTTCACGTGATGAAAAAGAAGCCCTAGAAGAAGCGCAAAAGCAATTGGATGCATTGCAGAAACAACTCGAAGCCGCAAAACAAGAAGCCGAAAAGGCGAAAGCAAAGGCAGTGAATGCATCTGACCAAATGAAAACTGAAGCCGAAAAAGCTATTGCTGATGCGGAAAAGCGCGCCAAAGAAGCGGAAATGAAAGCAAAAGCTTTGATGGATCAAATCGCACAAAAGAAGAGAATAGCAGAACAGAAAAAGGATTTTGAGCGCCGTATGCAAGCTAAGGAAGCGGCTGGACCCAAGATCATTGAAACACATGTACTTACTGCTGAAGAAACTCTCAGCCATTTATCACTAAAATATTATGGTCACGCTACAAAACCATATTGGATGGTGATCTATGAAGCGAACAAAGATTTAATTGGCGACAATCCAAATCGGGTTCGACCCGGGCTAGAAATCAAGATCCCTGAACTTCCGGATGAGTTGAAGGATAAATAAGGAAATAACCGGAAGAAAATCAACAAATCTTGTTTTAGTCTCTCTAATTAGAGCAGTAACACAAAGCATCGCTGAAAATCAAGCTATACTTAACCATGCTGATAAATATAACCACAATCATGGCGACAATATGGTGGAGATTTTTCGAGTGATTACTGAAGCAATGGAAACAAAACAAAGCATTGATCCAGCAGGCCAATTAGAGTATGCCAGCCAATTGCTACGTAAGAAATCACAATAATTTTATTTTTACAAACTAAGCAAGACCCGGCAAATTTCTAACCGGGTCTTGCTATTATGTATAAAATAAATTTCTTAATAAATCTTATAATTGAATTACTCGACTGTAACAGATTTTGCTAGATTCCTTGGTTGATCAACATCCAAACCTCTAAGGGCAGCTATATGATAGGCTAAAAGCTGTAAGGGGATAACCGTAGTGACGGGGCTCAATAACCAGGGTGTCTCAGGTACCCATAATACATGATCAGCAATTCCTTCAATGAGTTGATCACCGTCTGTAGCGAGTGCGATAACGACACCTCCGCGTGCTTTCGCTTGCTCAATTTGACTGAACATTTTTTCATACCAGGGGTCTTTCGGAGCGATGACGATCACAGGCATCTCTTCATCAATTAAAGCTATCGGTCCGTGTTTCATCTCACCTGCCGGGTATCCTTCGGCATGAATATAAGATATCTCTTTCAGTTTTAAAGCGCCTTCGTATGCAGTGGGCATATTAATACCGCGCCCCAGATAGAGACAATGATTGACATTAATCAAAGATCGGGCAACAGCTTCGACATCGTTCTCTCGATCGAGGCATCGCCCGGCTAAATCAGGGATCAAGCGTAAATCTGAAATATAACGTTGACGGGTTTCTCTATCAATCGTACCGCGCAGGTCACCTAATAAAATCGCCAGCATATATAAATCAACAAGCGGGGCTGTATACGCTTTGGTAGAAGCCACCCCAATTTCAGGACCACTTTGCATAACAATATAACCATCAGCAATCCGCATTGCCTGTGATCCGATCACATTCACGATTGACCACAATGTAGCGCCTTTACTACGCGCTTCTTCCATTGCGGCGAGTGTATCAGCGGTTTCTCCAGATTGACTGATTGCAAGGACGATGCTATCTTGGTCAATAATTGGATCACGGTATCGAAATTCAGAAGCAATATCTACTTCAACCGGAATACGAGCGATATGTTCAATTAAGACTTTACCAACCAGTCCAGCATTATAAGCCGTTCCGCAAGCTGTAATAAATATCTTTTTGATTCGCTTCGCTTTGTCTTTAGTAAGATTCAATTCCGGGAGATAGACGCCATGTCCATTGTCAAAATCGACTCGTCCGCCAATGGTGTCAGTAAGAGAACGGACTTGTTCATGAATTTCCTTCTCCATAAAATGGCGATATTCCCCTTTTTCAGCAGAGATCGGATCCCAAGCTACGCGTTGTATTTCATGATAGACTCGTTCCCCATCTAATTTCTTAATCACAAGGTCTTGATCACCGATAATCGCCATCTGTCGGGATTCTAAGAATACAACATTGCGAGTATGCTCTAATATGGCAGGTAAATCCGAGGCAACAAACATCTCATCTTCGCCAACTCCGATGACCACACCACCTGCGTTGCCAATACGAGCAGCTACTATTCGATCTGGTTCATTTGATGAAAAGGTGACAATCCCATGCGCCCCCTTGAGATGAGATAATGCTTTACGAGTGGCTTCATCGATCCCAATATCTTCTGATAAATAACGCTCAATCAAATGCACAATTACTTCTGTATCAGTCTCGGATTTGAATGAGACGCCTTCAGCAATCAGATCAGCCCGTAATTCAAGGAAGTTTTCAACGATTCCATTGTGAACAACAACGACATTTCCAGTCATCCCCAAATGAGGATGGGCATTCCTAGCGCTCGGTACTCCATGAGTAGCCCAACGCGTATGTCCAATTCCTAAATTTCCATGGACGGGCGATTCTTGGATAAGACTCTCAAGTTTAGATAGTTTGCCAGAATCACGCCGCACTTCAATACGATCATTTTGTAAAACCGCTAGACCCGCCGAGTCATACCCTCGATATTCAAGACGTTTGAGACCGTTCAAGATAATCGGGGTCGCATCGCGCGGTCCAACATAGCCAACAATTCCACACATAAGGATCCCTCCAAAATGAATAGATAGTAGTTGAATATCTTATTAACAACTACCTTGATATGTATGCCACCCTGTATGTTTTGGCTGCCTGGTTACCTAGACAATATTGTCATACAGTTAGATTATGGAGGGAAAGATGTCGGGGGGTGACTCACCCGGAGGGCTTCCGCTGATCATTCGATTTTCCCGGTTTCTCATAAAAACATGGCACCGGTTAACCCATAAATAAAAATGGGAACCCTCATCCTCGTCAACCGCTCAATGATCGATTTCTTTCCAAACAAATTGAATGAAAGAAATATATTGAATGGTCCATGCGCTGTCTTTCCCTAAAACTAGATTACAGTAGAGCCTCCTTTCTTGAGGGCTAATTATACACTAGACTTAAGATTGTAAGTGTATCTATTTTTAGAGAAAGTTAATTCTGTTAATCAATGAATAGTATAATTCAGTGAATGGAGGTAGACATTGTGAAAGAACAACAACCAAATTCCAAACATTGTTTTGTGTGTGGCGTCGATAATCCTCTTGGATTAAAAATCACTTTTTATAAAACTGGTCCAGGTGAAGTAATTGCCGAAACGATTATTTCTGAAAATTATCAGGGATATCCCGGGGTTGTTCATGGTGGAATTGTCGCAGCAATCCTCGATGAAGTAGCTGGTCGCGCGCTAATGGGAGAAGATCCCCCCAGGTTTATGTATACTGCACATCTAGATGTACAATATCGCGACAAAGTGCCCACGGGAAAACCAATTCAAATCGTTGGTAAGGCATTAAAATTCAAGGATCGAACTGCACAAGCATTAAGTAATATTTTCGACCAAAATGGTAAACTCCTTGCAGAAGCTAAAGCCTTAATGGTAGACATTCCTAAAGAACTTATTAGAGTTGAAGATCTCGCGTCTGAGGGATGGAAGGTTTACACTTCCCAAAGTTCAGAATGATCATTAATTTATCTCTACCTCAAAGGCAAGAGAGATTTTTTATCATTACTTATAACAATAATATTGATATTGTTGAAAAAAAGGTTCTATAGATCTCCATATTTATATAACAAATAAATACCTATCCCAGAATATGGAGAGAATTATTTATTAGAGGTCAGAAGAATGAGTGAATACGGATTTAATCTTATCGACAAACAAGAAATATCTGAATACAAAACAATCGCGAAACATTACACGCATATTAAGACAGGAGCTAAATTACTTTCTCTCGAAAATAATGACGAGAATAAAGTATTCGGCATTTCCTTCAGAACACCCCCAAACGATTCAACCGGTGTAGCACATATCATGGAACATTGCGTTCTATGCGGTTCACAAAAATATCCGGTAAAAGAACCTTTTGTTGAGTTAATGAAGGGTTCATTGAATACTTTCTTAAACGCATTTACATTCCCAGATAAAACATGCTATCCATTAGCTAGTCAAAACTTAAGGGATTTTTACAACTTGATTGACGTTTATGTCGATGCCGTATTCCATCCACTAATTTCCAAATATATCTTCATGCAAGAAGGTTGGCATTACGAAATTAAGAGCACAGAAGATCCACTTACCTATAAAGGCGTCGTATATAACGAAATGAAAGGCGCCTATTCTGACCCTGACAGCGCATTATATCGATCTTCATTAAGATCACTATTTCCAGATAATCCATATGGCGTTGATTCGGGAGGTGATCCTAGTGTGATTCCGGAATTAACCTATGCACAGTTCATCGAATTCCATCGCAATTATTATCACCCATCCAATGCCTATATATTCTTTTACGGGGATGATGATCCTAATGAACGCCTAAGGATAATGGATAATTATCTAAAAGAATTTTCCAACAAGGATATCCAATCATCCATCCAATTACAACCTCGTTTTACGAATACAAGAGAAGTAATAACGAGCTTCGATCCAGGTGAAGAGAATGAAAACAGAAAAGCGATGTTCGTAATCAATTGGTTGCTAACCGATGATACAGACGAGGAGACTCAATTAGCTTTATCGATCCTTGCCCATATCCTAGTTGGAACATCTGCCTCGCCTTTAAGAAAAGCATTGATCGACTCCTCCTATGGTGAAGACTTGGCAGGAGTGGGATTAGATACTGAAATCCGACAATCCTATTTCTCAACAGGACTAAAAGGTTTAGAAGTTAATGAAACCGGTGAACCAATCCATGCAAAAGAAGTCGAAGAGTTAATATTCAGTACACTAAGAAAATTAGCCAATGAAGGAATTGACCCAAACACGATAGCGGCTTCCCTAAATACGATCGAATTCCAGCTGCGTGAAAACAATACTGGATCATACCCACGAGGGCTTTTATTGATGTTGAGGTCGTTAACCACCTGGCTTTATGATCGAGATCCAATCACTCCTCTAGCTTTTGACCGTCCTTTGGAAACCATTAAGCGAAAAATCGCTAACGGAGAAGCTTTCTTTGAAAATCTCCTTCGTGATTTATTTTTAAATAATGCTCATCAAACTAAAGTCATCATGAAACCCAAGAAGGGAGTACTCAAGGAATTTGAGAACAAGGAAAAAGAGCGACTTACATCAATCCAGAAAACTTTGCAGCATGATGAATTACTGGAAGCCATAAAAGATAATCAAAAATTAAAAGAAATCCAAGATACTCCCGATTCTGAGGAAGCATTAGCGACAATCCCTACTTTAAAACTCGAAGATCTGGAAAAAGAAAATAAGACTATCCCAATTAAAGTTGCTGATAATGGTATATGCCCAGTGATTTATCATGATCTATTCACCAATGAGATTGTTTACCTAGATATTGGGTTTGATATGCACGTTCTTGAAAAAGATAACCTACCTTATATTTCTTTATTCGGTCACGCACTTACAGAAATGGGAACAAAGAAACAAGATTTTGTAAAATTATCCCAACGAATCGGTCAATCGACGGGTGGTATATATGCAACAAATTTGATTTCATCGATACTCAACCAAAAAAAGAGTGCTGCTTGGCTTTTTGTGCGTGGAAAAGCAACAATTGATCATGCTGCTGAAATGCTGATTATCTTGGAAGAATTATTATTGGATGTAAACTTAAATAATAAAGAGCGTTTTCTGCAACTTGCGCTTGAAGAAAAAGCATCCCTTGAAGCAAATCTCGTTCCTGCTGGTCATCAAGTAATCAACACACGCTTAAACGCACAATTTAGTGAAGCAGGCTTGGTCGACGAACTAACCGGTGGAATCAGCTACCTATTCTTTCTAAGAAAGTTAATCCAGGAGATCCAAAATAACTGGCAGCAAGTATTAGAAAACCTGGAAACTATTCGACGCACTCTCATCAATAATAATGGGATGATCGTGAATATTACCGTAGATCAGAAAAACTGGCAGCAATTTTCACCGATATTAGAATCCTTTCTCAATGTAATCCCATCCGAAGCAATGCCAATACAAAAATGGCAACTGAATGATTATCCAACCTATCAGGGGCTCACAATACCTACACAAGTCAATTTCGTGGGCAAGGGGTTTTCATTATCGAAGCAAGGTCATAAATTAGGCGGAGCGATCAATGTCATTTCGAACTATTTACGCTCTACATGGTTATGGGAGAAGGTGAGGGTTCAAGGGGGGGCATATGGTGGTTTTTGTTTATTTGATCGCTACTCAAATGTGTTCAGCTTCCTATCTTACCGAGACCCTAATCTCTTATCAACTTTAGAAAATTATGATCTCACTGTGAATTACTTGCAGAAATTAAAGTTAAACCATGAAGAACTCACCAAGAGCATCATTGGCGCAATTGGAAAAATAGATACATATCTATTGCCAGATGCGAAAGGATATCGATCCTTGATACGATATCTTGTTGGGGATAGCGACCAAATTCGACAGCAATTGCGAGATCAAATTCTAGATACCAACGTAGATGACTTCCAAATATTCGGTGATGTCTTAAGTCAGTCTATTCAAAATGGATCAGTTGTCATCATGGGTGCAGAAGAAAATATTAATGATGTAAACTTGATAAATGATTTGAAATTTCAAATTTATAAGATTTTCTAAACCTTTGATCCAGGAAATTATCTAAGGAATTCAATATAGGTATTTATTCAAAGATCAAAAAAATACAATAATCAATCTTATTGAAAAAATAAATAAATCAATAAGTTATTCGTAATGATGATAAGGCATAAAAGGATCTGAGGTTTCAAAGAGAGGAACAGATTCATGAACCAATTATATATTGTCGGACATTTAAATCCAGACACGGACTCTATTGCATCCGCGGTTGGATATGCATGGTTATTGCAAGAAAAAGATGGCGAAAATGCCATCGCGGCACGAGCTGGCGCGATTAACCCACAGACAAATTGGGTATTAAAACAACTAGGTTTAGAACCACCCCTATTGCTGACGGATGCATCGCCTCGTTTTAACATCGTTGCCCGCAGATATGACACAGCAACTCCCGATAGTCCATTAAGAGACGCTTGGGCAATTTTAAATCGAACAGGGGGTGTTGCTCCCATTGTTGATCCCAATAATAGCATCCCAATTGGATTGATCACTGGAGTGAGTTTGTTCAATTTTCTTGCACAGCAATTAGGCGTTCATCCACGCCGTCAAGAAATGCGTATTTCTGACATATTAGATCTACCCTGTAACGAAGCATGCGATCGAAATGTGCCCCAATTCAAAGGAAGTATTCGGATACGAGACGTAATTAATCGCGTCTTAAGAGAAGAGCATAATGATTTCCTAATTCTTGATGAACTAGGAATTTACTCAGGTGTTGCTCGGCAAAGAGATGTATTGAATCCACCTAGACTACGAATCGTATTGGTCGATCACAATGAACCTGGACAATCAATAGGAGCGATCGAAGAAGCAGAACTAGTCGAAATTATCGATCATCATCGCTTAGGAAATTTATCCACTAATACTCCTATCCGTTTTTTCGTCGATATAGTCGGAAGTACGAGCACTTTGATCACTGAACGTATCGAGGAGGCTGGATTAAGCGCTCCTTCTGAATTCGCAGGATTATTGTTAGCTGGTATTTTATCAGATACCTTGAGATTCAGCTCTCCAACCACAACAGATAGAGACCATCGGGCTGCAGAGCGATTAGCGCGTTGGGCATTTTTTCCAGGAAGTGTCCTAGCAGGGGAAACGATCGAGTCCTATGGAGAAAAAGTATTACGCTCCGGAGCAGGTTTATCCACTAGAGATCCAATGGAAATTGTAAATTCGGATTTAAAAATATATGACGCAGGCGGGTTTGATTTTGCCATCGCTCAAGCAGAGGTTACTGATTTATTACAATTGGATGAGCATTTAAAAGAATTGGAATTTGCATTGAATGAAATGCGTGAAAAGAAAAGGTTAGATTTTGCTATGTTGATGGTCACGGATGTTGTAGACAATGCCAGTCGATTAGTTTTCGTTAATGCTCCACCCATTCTTGATGATTTACCTTATCCACGACAAATTGATGGTACCCGTCTTGCAGCCGGTGTTGTTTCTAGAAAAAAACAACTTTTACCCGTCGTATTAGGTTTACTTGAGGTATAAGAATGATGAATTTTTTAGATCTCTTAGACAAGAAAATTCATCTGCTATTCAGACAATCTATGAGAATTAAACACCATTGTTAGAATATAATATACTTGATCCATCGTATGAAGATAATTTTTAAATACAGCCGGAATTGTCAACATCTGAGATGGTATACAAAACAATTCTATTATCATAAAAAGAGAGAAGAAGACGAAGAGTGATAATCATATCACATAGTCTATTTAAAAATTTTAAACAAGCAAACGAAAGGACATGGTAACGAACTATGTGGCAAAAATATTATAACGTTACAAGTGTCGAAGAAGCAAAAATGCTACTCGCTGAATATGGACAACAAGCTCGCATCGTTGTTGGAGCCACCGACTTGATGTTAGAAATTGAAAAAGGGGTTCGCAAAGATATCTTTGCTTTGATTGATATTTCACGCATTGCAGGTTTAGATAAAATTATGATGGATGAAGATGAGATCATTCATCTTGGACCAACCGTTACTCACAATCAATGTGCTTCTTCAAAAATTATCCAAGAGAGAGCTTTCCCACTCGCATATGCATCATGGCTAGTTGGCGCACCACAAATTCGTAATAGAGGCAGCGTAGCAGGGAATCTAATTACAGCTTCGCCTGCCAACGACACAATTTCTCCTTTAATGGCTTTAGATGCAAAAGTGAAACTTGTATCTTCAAAAGGAGAAAGGATCGTTCCATTAAATGAATTTTACTCGGGGGTACGGAAAACGGTTATGCAACCAAATGAAATTCTCGTTGACATATATTTCCCCGCAATGAAAGCAAATCAACGTGGATCATTCCAGAAATTAGGTCTCCGAAAAGCACAAGCGATTTCCCTAGTAAACGCGACCGTAATCCTGACGTTTAAAAATGATAAAATAGTAGACATAAACCAGTGTGTCATAGAGAAAGCAACCATTACATTAGGTTCTGTTGCACCAACAATTATTCATGCTATAGAGGCTGAAAAATATCTCATCGGTAAGCGACTCGATCAAGAAGTAATCGAGAATGTCGCGAAATTCGCGAGGCAAGCAGCTACTCCGATCGATGACGTAAGGAGTTCAGCGGATTATCGCAGTGAAATGGTAAGAGTATCCGTTTTGCGGGGATTGAAATCTATATCTGAAAGACAAGAAAGAGATTCCTTACCCATTGAACCCGTCATGCTTTGGGGAAAAAACAATCAGAAAAACCATCAAGGTTTAGAAGAAAACATTCAACATGAGAATGGCTCAATAATAAGAACGAAAATAAATGGCAGACTCTATGAATTCAACAGTGGACATAACAAGAGTCTGTTGCGTCTATTACGGGAAGAGGCGGGGTTGACTGGAACCAAAGAGGGTTGTGCTGAAGGAGAATGTGGGGCATGTACGATCTTTTTAGATGGGCAAGCTGTGATGAGCTGTCTAGTTCCGGCGCCACGCGCTCATAATGCAGAAATCGTAACGATCGAAGGGATTGCATCAGAAGGTGAGTTAAGCCCTCTACAACAAACATTTATCGACGATGGGGCTGTCCAATGTGGCTATTGTACGCCTGGTTTCATTATGTCTGCAACAAAGTTATTAGAGGAAAAACCTAATCCCACACGAGATGAAATCAAACAAGCGATTACTGGTAACCTCTGTCGATGTACTGGCTATTACAAGATCATTGAAGCGATTGAACATGCAAGTAAAATTCAGGAAAATGGATGACGAGAATTGATAAACATAAATTCAAACGCAAATTAAGCGATCGCCCCTGGCAAATACATCCAATTTGGCGGGGAATTGGATGTATCCTGTTTCTGCTTTTTCCAGTTATTGCATATTCTGCATCGCACATTCTCATTCAAATGAATGAGAAGAATAATTGGGTTAACATACCTTTCGATTTATCCAAAACGATCAGAATACCCATCCCAAGCTATGATCTCGCTGTTCCCTACTTATATGCTAAGATAGTCTTAACCATCGTAATCCTTCTATTTGCATCCGGACTATTAATGATCATATACTCTCTCCTTTATCAAATTTTCGGCCCAAGTCGTTACGGACCATTAGATGCCAAACCAATTCGAAAGAGACCTAAGCGTAAATAATATTACGATAATCGTCTAAATAAAAATTCAAAGCACCTTAAGGAAGAGAAAAGAAGCGAAAGATGGAAAGAACTATCCCTAGCACCGCATCAGAAGAAATTGAGTTATATCAGAGAACTTATTATTCTTTGCTTCGTTCTTCATCAGAAATCAGTATACGGAGCTTAGAAGAAGCACATGGGGGCATGAATTCCTTGCTACATTCAGATGCAAGGGAATCAAAACCTGATATGTCAGCTTTTATTTATGCTTTGTTACGCCTACCTAGCGTTATGCCAGAAGTTGCTCTAGTAATTATGGGGCAAAGCTCCAAAGTATTTTCCTCAGGCGGTTATTTTAATGTCACAAATTGGGAAGAAGTTTATGCAATTGCAAGACGAAGAAGGTCTTTCTATAATGGCGAGGGAAAATTAGCTTGTTTTATCGCCAGCCGCTCAGATATTGATGATATGATTCCTCTATTGACAGCATATCAAATTGAGTGGAATAAGTTGCATTATCGATTACAGCGATTATCAGATACAATCCTTTTAGAAGAAATCTGTGAATCAATGAGTAGCTATTCCAGACTGGCAAGCATATTAGAAATCCCTACTGATGATTTAGATCGCTTATATGCAATTTGGGACAAAGAATTTGGATGCAACCTTCAGCGTATCGCCCAAAAACCTTGTGACCTAAAAGTACACTTATTAAGTGGATCTTTGAGCGAATATCGACGTGCTAGACATTACTGGTGGGAAAGTATTGAACGAGCAATACCGGAAATTCGGGAAAGACCAATTTACTTCATTTCTAGTAATGTTCACAGCATGGTCAATGTCTTATCCGGATATGCGCTAAAATTGGAAAATGAATTAGATGAGTTTCTAAGACGATCTGAACATATGGGACTACTGAATGAATGGGAGGATATCCAATCCGGGAAAGCGCCTTCTAGTCGAGAAAACTTTCTGTACTATATATTAAAAAAATATCAACAATTTGATGAAAGAGATATTTTTGAAGATCATCAAATTTCCCATGAGGAATCTTTGGGAATCCACCGTATCTCTAGTAAACAATCATTTGATGTAGCAGCTCAAATCATTGAGTTATCAAAAATAAATCCCGAATTGCTTGACCCAAGGCTTGACGTTGGAAGTGATTTTAACCCAATGTCACGAAGCGATGCTCTTATCATCAATATTGATTATCCTCTTGGATTAGCAGCCTATGACACACTAAGCGAAATTTCATCCCATGTCGGGATGGTATTAGGTGTCTATGTAATGGGAAAAGCAGCCACTCTCAATGCTGTGATTGGTGATGTCATGATCTGTAATGTCGTCCATGATGAACACTCCCAAAACACTTATCTATTCCCAAACAGTTTTTCCGCAGCAGATATTGCGCCTCACCTGATTTACGGTACAGTGTTGGACAACCAAAAAGCTGTCACCGTACAAGGAACTTTCTTACAGACCAGACGTTATATGGATATTTTCTATCGAGAAGGATATACAGATATCGAAATGGAAGCGGGACCTTATTTATCTGCTGTTTACGAGATGTCACGTCCCAACCGACATCCAGTCAATCAGATCATCAACCTATACGGTATTCCTTTTGATCTTGGTATCATTCATTATGCATCTGACACCCCGCTCGATAAAGGAAGAAATTTAGGAGCGGGGAGTCTCTCATATATGGGAATGGATTCTACTTATGCCGTCACCATTGCTGTACTACGACGGATCTTTGAATTAGAATTAAAAAGATTGTCAAGCAATTGATTGGTTAATTGATAGTAGCTTTATCTGTGATCGACAACGCTTGATCGATCAATTCAAAACCTTCCTCTAACTGCTCCTCTGAAATGATAAGCGGAGGGATAATCAAAACTGTATTCCAATGGATATACACATATAAGCCATGGTCGAGAAGATATTTACGCAATTCTTTCATCTCTTGACTTGTTTCACCAAAAGGCGACATAGGTTCCTTTGTCTCCCGATTTCGAACCAATTCAAGGATACCAAATAACCCTATCGATCTCACATCGCCGACAGAAGAATGTTTCAATTTTGCTTCATCAAGCAAATGAGAAAGTTTCTCACCCATTTCCTTTGAACGCTGAATAAGATTTTCTTCTTCTAACACCTGAATATTTGCATTGGCAGCAGCTAAGCTAATAGGATGTGAGTTATAAGTTAATCCACCCTGGAATGGACGTTCATCAAAAAAGGCAGCGATCTCAGAACGCATCGCAACTGCGCCAAGCGGTGCATAACCAGAGGTTAGACCTTTTGCCATTGTCATAATGTCTGGAACAACCCCCCAATGATTAACAGCAAACCATTCCCCTGTTCTCCCAAACCCACTCATAACCTCATCAGCAATCATTAATATATCGTAACAATCACAAATTTCCCTCACTCCTTGCAGATAACCATTCGGAGGAACAATAATGCCATTTGTTCCAGTTACGGTCTCAACCATAATAGCAGCAATTGTATTCGGGCGCTCATATTGAATGATCTCTTCGAGATGAGCTATATAGTCATCGGAAAAATGTTCATCCGTGATATTCGGTTGATGGCGATGAAAGGTTGATCGATATCGGTAGGGATCAAGAAAATGGACGACTCCCGACATGATATTGGGTTCCCAGGCAACTCGACGCGGATCGCCTGTTGCAGCAATCGCTCCTGCCGTAGCTCCATGATAAGAACGGTAGCGAGATAATATTTTATGCTTTCCGGTAAATGCACGCGCTAATTTGATCGCGTTTTCGTTAGCATCAGCGCCACCTAAGGTAAATAAAAAGCGAGATAAATTGCCAGGAGTAATTTTTGAGAGGCGTTTTCCCAGTTCTGCACGGATTTCAGTCGCCATCGGAGGGCCTGCAAAAGGCAACCTCTGTGCTTGTTTCACAATCGCGTCAATCACTTTCTGGTTTCCATGTCCGATATTGACGCACATTACCATCGAGTTAAAATCCAAATAACGTTTCCCATCTGTATCCCAAAAATAGACCCCCTCCGCACGTTGAATCGAGATCGGATTCATTTGTGCTTGAGCTGACCAAGTCCAAAAAGTATATTCTTTGCAGTCTAACGTAATCTGGTTTTCTTTGTTTGCAGACATATAACCTCACAAGCATCAATTTTGTAAAAGTAGCGAATGGTCCTATTCTGTTGAAATATTCATCTTTTCAAGATATAATTCGATCACATGGATTATTAGCAATTAATTATCATTATGTGTAGATTCTATCTATATTCCAAGAGACTCATGCGTAAGAATTTTACCTCTATTTACTTATAAATTAAATATGAGTTCTCCAGAAAAGAATCCTCTCTCCAGAAATTTACACATGATATGGGAAAACCATCTTTATGGGAAAAGAAATAATATTAATCGTGGAAGACAATGAAGTCCTCCGAGAAGGACTTCATATGCTTATAGAAGCTGAAGGATTTCAGGTAATTTCTGCACAACATGGGTTGGATGCACTAAACAAGATGAGGAAAACCTACCCGGATCTAATCCTCTCGGATATCTCTATGCCTGAGATGGATGGCTTCGAATTTTACGAAGCTATACGAAAAGAACCGGAATGGGTAACAATACCTTTTGTCTTCTTGACCGCTAAAGGAGATAGAGGGGATGTTTTTGCAAGTAAAAAATTGGGGGTAGAAGATTATCTAGTAAAACCTGTAGGGCGTGATGAATTGATCACCACAATTCGATCACGGTTGGATCGCAACCAACAATTAATGCTCGCTCAATTACATCAATCCTACGAGGCTAGTTTGATCCTCTTAGCAAACGCGATCGAATTAAGGGATAAATATACACGCGGGCATGTCGAACGGGTAACACATTATGCAATGGTCATTGCTGATAAAATGGGTGTCTCTGATACTCAAAAAGGATATTTACGTTTTGGGGCAATCCTTCATGATATTGGGAAAATATATATCAGCGAAAACATCCTTTATAAGGCTGGACCACTCGATGAAAACGAATGGGCAGAGATGAAACGACATGCTTCCATAGGCGCAGAGTTGCTGCAAAGCATCTCATATTTATACAATTCAATCCCAGTTATCAGGCATCATCATGAGCGATGGGATGGGAAAGGATATCCAGACGGCTTAATAGGTCATGAAATACCATTAGGCGCTAGAATTGTAGCCGTGGCAGATTCCTTTGATGCGATGACCACTGCAAGGGTATATCACCAGGCAATTCATCGAGAGGTGGCATTGCAGGAGATATTAGCTGGCAGAGGCACACAATATGACCCCGAAGTAGTAGACGCATTCCGAGCCTCATGGAATAAAATTGAACCGATCGACCATTAGACCAATGTTAACAAAATGGAATTTGTTCAAAGAAGATATCTATTAACCACATCAATCTGGATAGCCTTGCGGATTTGTTGATTGCCAACGCCACATATCAACACAAATTTCTTTAATACCACGCGAGCATTCCCAATTTAATTCAGTGTTAGCTTTGCTAGCATCCGCATAAGATACAGCGACATCCCCAGGTCTGCGTTCAACAAATTCATAAGGGATTTCTTTTTGACTAGCCGCCTCAAAAGCTTTTAAAACTTCCAATACGCTATAACCCCGATTCGTTCCTAGATTATAAATGACTACCCCTGGATCTTCCTGCAATTTGTCAAGCGCTTTAAGATGCCCATGAGCAAGGTCAACAACATGGATATAATCTCGAATACCAGTACCATCAGATGTAGGGTAATCATTCCCAAAGATTTTCAACTTGGGTAATCTACCAACCGCGACTTGAGCTATATAAGGTAATAAATTATTCGGGGTCCCCTGCGGATCCTCTCCAATAAGTCCACTTGAGTGTGCCCCGACAGGATTGAAATATCGAAGTAGAGCAATATTCCAATCAGGGTCAGCTTGATATAAATCCTGCAGGATCAACTCAATCATCCATTTAGTGCGTCCATATGGATTTGTAGGTTGGCATGGAAAACCCTCTTGTAATGGCACAATTGGTTGATCGCCATAAACTGTCGCTGAGGAACTAAATACTAGATTCTTTATACCATACTTTGACATGGTTTCGCACAAAACAATCGTTCCAGTAATATTATTTTGGTAATATTTCAGTGGAAAGCTGACTGACTCTCCTACCGCTTTTAATCCTGCGAAATGGATCACCGCCTCGAATCTTTTTGATTCAAATACACTTTCTAAAGATACTCGATCCAATAGATCTACCTCAAAAAAAGGAAGCGTTTTTCCAGCAAGTTCTTGAACCCTCTTTAAAGATTCTTTTTTACTGTTTGATAGATTATCAACAACAGTGACATCAAAACCTGCATTCAAGAGTTCTAAGCATGTATGACTGCCGATATAACCGGCGCCGCCAGTAACGAGTATATTCAAATTAAATCCTTTCAACTTGCTTAGCGTATAGGAACGTCATTTAATTAAAGCTTATAACCTATTGTACGCAAGAAATCTTTTCTCCATTGAATATCTTCCTCACCCTCAACACCTTGTGGCGATTGCCCATCAATCACACCTAATATTCCTCTTCCCGAGGAAGATTCCGCAAGGATAACTTCAGTGGGATTGGCAGTCGCACAAAAGATATGACAAACTTCAGGTACAATTTTTATCACATTGAGGAGATTGATCGGGAAAAATCCTTCCCCAAGAAACAGAATAAAAGAATGTCCTGCGGCAATATTGAGTGCGTTTTTGACTGCCAGATCTACAAGATCAGGTTCAGTTCCGGTTTTTCGCACTAAGCATTTTCCAGAGGCTTCACAAAAAGCCAGTCCAAATTTGATACCAGGTATAGTATTTACCAAGGCTTCGTGAATATCTTCAACGGTTTTAATAAAGTGAGATTGTCCCAGAATAAAGTTCATATCTTGTGGCTTTTCAATTATGACACTTTTTAATTCCATGATTTGCTCCATTAATGCTTCTTGATACTATTTTCCTATTGATAGAAAAAATTATATCAGGTTGTCTTTGATATTCACTAATGAATAATTTAAAAAAAAGGCGCTTCTAGAAGAATCCATAGAAGCGCCCACAATTTTCAGACTTGTTCTTATTGTAGATAATTCATTGGATTTACTTTGGCGCCATTGATGGACAATTCGAAGTGAAGGTGTGGTCCACTTGAATTTCCAGTTGTGCCAAGAGCGCCAATATAACCACCCTGATAAACGCTTTGCCCGCAAGTTACAGCTATTGCGCTGAGATGAGCATAGGCGCTTTGCCAACCAGTTCCATGGTCAAGGACAATTAAATAACCATACCCATAATCGCTCCAACCGGAGTAAACAACCACACCAGCATCGACTGCATAAATTGGATTCCCTTCCGCGCCACCAATATCAATAGCAGGATGGACGCTAGAGAAATGGTATCCTGAAATGAAGCGCTCTGTTGTCGGCCATAGAAAAGTTCCTACGCCAACCGCACCACCCGTAATCGTACCACAATGCCCCTCCCCATAATAAGCTGCGGAGGCTGGATTCTCCCGCGAGATAGTAGGAGGTCCCCAGTCCTTTATTGCGCGCTTCCCATCTGGGATGATAACCCATGTCCCAGGATCAATGGAAACGCCATCATCATCAATTTGAGTCAGATCAAAAAAATTACCCGTGAAGTTAATGATATCGTTGGGATCTGCTTGAAATTCAGAAGCTACACTACTTAATCTATCATTCTCTTTCCACTGATAATAAATCCCATTTACCGGTAAAATATTAAGCGCCTGATCAGGTTTAAGTAAATGCGGGTTATCCTCCAATACATCAAAATTACCCCATAGGATCGTTTCCGGTTTCAAACTGTATATATCTGCAATACTGAATAGAGTATCACCAGCTTCTACCGTATAAGTAATTACATCAACACGTGGTCTAGAAGGGAAAATTGTATCCAGATTAGTTTGTCGAAAAATGCCGCCAAAAGACGATGAAATAGGGGTCGCTAAAGGATCTAAGTCAACCGCTAATGGATTATTATCTAATTGAGATTCAGGTTCATTCTCTGAGAATTCAGTATTTGTAGAATTTGTTTGATTTGTGGAAAATGCATTTGCGTTTTGAGAACTAAAGAATCTCTGCCAAACTAAAAGCCCCAATAATACTAAAATTCCAATCATGAGCATATTGAGACCGATCTGTTGAAACATAGCGCCAGGATTAGATTTTTGTTCTTTCTCTTTTAATTCAGGAGATTTATTTTCCATAAAATTACCTCAATAACAACTATACCTCAAACTATTGTTTTTTGTAAAATGAAAGTTTTTCTTATCTTTTAATGAGATTCTATTTGACCCAAGATGATAATCTCTAGCTATTATACTTCTAATAGCTGGATTAGATTACATAATAAAAATGATGGGTGCATTTCATTTTTTCGGGAACGAAAATTGCAACAATAGACTACAAGAAGAAAGCGAGGTAGTCTATGAACACAAATGAAGAGAAAAAGAAAAAAGAATTTATGGAAGAAATAGGGA
>Ga0172371_10005470_pt1 | contig 18787 bp, 20 predicted proteins | sample Lak12m_FD_114543 | JGI IMG/M metagenome (GOLD analysis project Ga0172371, IMG submission 114543) | Freshwater microbial communities from Kabuno Bay, South-Kivu, Congo - kab_022012_12m | ecosystem: Environmental > Aquatic > Freshwater > Lake | place: Democratic Republic of the Congo: South-Kivu...
AATAACAAAAAAAGATTGTTATATCAATCACAATGACCGTTGCTGTCTATAAATCTTGCTATATGCTGGAAACTCCGTTTCGAAAAGAATGTAGTATCTCAATCTACTTGATAAAGAATGATTAATAGAGATATAATATCTCTATATTAAGTGAAAATGATTTGAGTGCGGACAATCAGCAGGAAAGCAATATGCAGTCAATTTCTGATGACTATTTAACTGGATTTGTTGAAGGTGAAGGGTGTTTTTATGTAGGTTTTTCAAAAAGAAAAGACTTGCCACTAAGATGGCAAATAATAACAGAGTTTCATTTGAGTCAAAATCCAGGAGGAAAAAAAGTATTGGAAACTTTTATAAAGAGATTAGGATGTGGCTATATTAAATTAAATCATCCTGGAAGTAAAAGAGACAAAACTTTTGTTTTAATAATTAAAAACAGAAAAGATTTAAGTCAGAAATTGATACCTTTTTTTGAAAAAAATCACTTACAAACAAGCAAGTTTGAAGACTATTTGATTTTTAAAAAAACTTTAGAGTTGATAGAAAGAAAAGAACATTTAACAAAAGATGGATTTAGGAAGATTGTTAATCTAGTTTTTTCTTCTAAAAGAATTACTCACAAGAAATATTCAAAAGAACAAATATTGTGTTCCTCAGAGACTATATGCAAGAGTCGCCTTAGGTGACAAGATATAGTCCGAACTGCATAGCGATATGCAGAGTCTAATAGAAATATTTAGACCCTCTATTAATTTAGAGAGTAACATAATTGTCGGTCTCTATCCGCAGTCAGCGTTGGATTCTTGAGGGAATTTGACCCCAGTACGAGAGGACCGGGTTGAGCCAGTCCCTAGTGTGTCTGTTGTCGCATCAGCGGCAGGGCAGAGTAGCTACACTGGTTCGGGATAACCGCTGAAAGCATCTAAGCGGGAAGCCTATCCTAAGATGAGGAATCCCATTAAGATCCCTGGGAGACTACCAGGTGATAGGTAGACGGTGGAAGCAAGGTAACTTGTTAAGCCTATCTACACTAATTGATCGATTGAAAATAAACCATGTAGTTTTGGCTATAAAGATCAATATTCTCTTCACTTTTGAGCGAGTTTAAGTTAAAATAGGTTTTCCGGTCTTTGGAGCGATGTCGTACCACTCTTTTCCATACCGAACAAGATAGTGAAAGGCATCAGCGGGAATGATAGTACCGACGCAAGTCGGCATGAAAGTACCTCAAGGCCGGATTTTTTTATGGCTGTTTGGCTAAAGATTCCCAAGGGTAAACGATCCAGGTTTGACTCCTAACTTTGTTAACATAAATATTAGGTTTGACAGAAGTTCTGGATTTGTAATGTAAACATAAAGTGGTGATTGATTTAGGTTTTTTTGTTTTTATTAGTTTGACAGTGGCTTTAAGGGTTTTTCCGGAGTCGGCGACGTCATCTACTATAAGAATGTGTTTTCGGTGGAGGGGAAAGGGGTTAAGGGGTGCTACTATTTGGATAGTTTTAGTTTGATAGTTGGCTTTTCCTTCAGCGACGATTTCTTTTATTTGAAGAGTAATAACCGGTGGGTGGTTGAGGTATTTGTTGGCTATTATAGCGGCAATTGGGAGCCCTCCTTTGGTAATGGCGACAACCACATCTACAGGTTTTTTAATTTTTTTCGAAGCTTTTAAACAATCAATTTCAATTTGCTCCCACGAGATAAATAGCTTGTCGCTCATGGATTATTTTAGCATATATGTTATAATCCAAACATTCTAACTGAAAGGAGAGTTATGAGTTTATGTCAAAGAAGGCTGGGGTAAAAGCCAAAAAAACCGTAAAAGCAGCGGTAGAGAAGAGTAATAAGAAGATAGTAAGAAAGTCGACAAAAGCTCCTCAAACAATGGAGGAACTTTTAAAGAAAACAGGTTATAAGTTAAAGGGTTTGCAAAAGGGGCAAAGAGTTAATGGGGTAGTGACAGATATTAGCAAAAGAATGCTTTTGATTGATATTGGGGCAAAGACAGAAGGGGTGGTAATTGATAAAGAATTGGAAGCGGCCGAAGAGATGATTAGTGATCTTAAAGTAGGGGATGAGATAGAGGCGATAGTGGGGATGCCGGAAAATGACAGGGGACAAATTCTTTTAAGTTTAAAACAAACAGTAATGGATAAACGTTGGGAGTTGTTTGATGAATTGTTAAAAACTCAAAAAGTGGTTAAGGTGAGGGGCTTGGAAGTTAACAAAGGTGGTATCATTGTTCGTTCAAAAGGAGTGCGGGGTTTTGTGCCTTCAAGCCAATTCGGCAGAGAGTATTTGGGAAAATTAGAAGAGCTGGAGAATCAATCTTTTGACGTCAAAGTAATAGAGGTAGATCGAGAAAAAAATCGATTAATTTTTTCGGAGAAAGCGGTAAGTGAACAAGCGGCCATTAAACAACAATCAGAAGCTTTAAAAAAGGTTAAAGAAAATGACGAGTTAGAAGGAGTAGTGTCAGGCATTATGCCGTTTGGAGTATTTGTGAGGGTTAATGTACCATCCAAGGATAAAAAAGAGAAAGATCTTTATCTTGAGGGTTTGGTGCATATTAGCGAGATTTCATGGGAAAAAGTAGACAATCCCGGAGCTTATTTTAAGACGGGTGACAAGATAAAGGTGAAAGTAATCGGGGTAGATGAGAAGAGTGCTAGGCTAAATTTGTCGGTTAAGCAACTGACTGATGATCCGTGGAAGAAAATGGCGGAGAAGTATCCTGAAGGTAGTAAAGTCAAGGGAGAAATTACCAGACTAGCTTCATTTGGAGCTTTTGTCAATTTGGCTCCGGGAGTGGACGGCTTGATTCATATCAGCAAGATTCCTTCGGAAAGCGAGTTTAAAGTGGGTCAAAAAATTGAATGTTTTGTAGAACAAGTAGAACCAGACAATCGTCGCATGAGTTTGTCTTTAGCGATGACTAAAAAGCCGGTAATGTATAAGTAGTGATATACTGTAAAAAAAGTCCCGATCAATAGATCGAGGATCCACGATCCCGACATTACGCCGAGATCGGGAGAGGAAAAATATGAGTAAAAAGAAAATGATTGTCTATGATGACACCCTGCTTATTGATTTTGAGTTAGTCTTTAAAGCTATAAGAGAAGAAAAGGGCGATTGGCAAAAAGTAGAGAAAGAGTTAAAGGAGTATTTGGCGTCAGTTGGGGGAGAGGATTGATTTTTACAAAATATTACCTGTCTGTATATGAGAGGAAATAAAATGCAAGACAGAGCGACTTATAATCGAGAACCTGCGCCTAAGCGAGATTTGTTAAAGGAATGTTTAATGCCTGCTATGGGAACGGTTGGTTGCATTGATGATAGGGATTTTATGGATTTTGTAATAGATATAGAGGGTTTGGATGAAGTGTTGGTTAATTATCAGGAAAAAGGGCCTCAATTGTTGGGGGCCTCTTTAGCCCCCTTACCATTATTAGTAGAAATTGCTATAGAGACGGGCGAGGAAATAGATAGAAATTTCTTGATTGATGTCGTGTTTGCGGCTCATAAGGCTCGAGATATGAAAGTAACAGTGCATATGGATGATCATCATGGAGAATTAAAACCTGAAGAAATATTAGCAATGATCAAAAAGGTGATGAGCGGAAATAGGAAAGTTAAGATTCCCGGCTGTGGATTTGCTGGTTTGTTAGCTAGCAAAGACAATCCTCTTGGGTTGTCGCCACAGGCAGCTGAGTTTTTTCAAGAAAATGATGATTTAGTAGAAGAGTATGTTAGAAGGGGAGTGAGATTAATTGTATTGAAAGGAAATCATGCCGATAAAGGGCAAGGTAATGCTTTTGCTGTAAGAAATGATAGGCCGAGGCAAACGCTGGATACAAGAAAAGCTATTGAACAAGGGGCGCAAGCTTACAATCATGATGATTGGTTTTTAGACGAGTTGATGCAAAGATGTGCAGAGGTTTTAGACGGAGCAGGAAAAGGCGCTTGGGCACAGAGGTTAAGAGAGAGATATCAAGAGTTGAATAATGAATGGTTGAATATAACAACCAATATATTGGCAGGAATGGATGCAGTAGCTATTTAGTAAAATAGCTCGTGTTATACTAACTTTAATGAGCAAATCAGCTTCTAAGTTTGTGTGTTCCAATTGTGGTTTTGAAAGCCCTAAGTGGGCGGGAAAATGTGAAGGTTGCGGTGAATGGAATACTTTAGTGGAGACGGTAATGGAACAGAAAAAATCCAGTTTTGGCGGTAAAGCCAGTGGAGTAAGACCAATAAGATTATCAGAGGTAAAATCAAGAAAAATAGACAGAGATAAAACCAATATTGGTGAGTTGGATCGAGTTTTGGGGGGAGGTTTGGTACCCGGTAGTGTAGTCTTTTTAGCCGGAGAGCCGGGGATAGGCAAATCAACCTTACTAACACAGTTGGCTTTAAAGTGGCAGGGAGTGCTTTATGTCTGCGGTGAGGAAAGTCCAGAGCAAATTAAGATCAGAATAGAGAGATTGGGAATGAAAAATACTAGTTTAGCTTTTTTAACCAATACCGATGTAGATGTGGTAGTGGAAAGCATTAATGGATTAGCTAAAAAACCGAAGCTGGTGATTATTGATTCGATTCAAACAATGTATACCAATGATTTAACGGGAATGGCGGGTAGTGTAGGGCAGGTTAGAGAGAGTGCACACAGATTGCTCAATATGGCTAAAAAGCTTCATATACCAGTTATTTTAGTTGGCCATGTTAATAAGGCCGGAGCCATTGCCGGACCGAAAGTATTAGAGCATCTAGTGGATACGGTTATTTATTTGGAGGGTGATAAAAAGCATACTTTTAGGATTATACGGTCCTACAAAAATCGGTTCGGTTCAGTGGATGAGGTGGGGGTATTTATAATGACGGACAAGGGATTACAGGAAGTCAAGAATCCTTCTGACGTGTTTTTAGAGGAAAGAGAGAAAAATACTCCAGGAAGTTGTGTGGTGGCCACTATGGAAGGAACAAGGCCGGTATTGGTGGAGATTCAAGCCTTGGTGGTGCCGTCTCAGTTAGCGGTGCCGCGAAGAGTGGGTACGGGGGTAGATCAAAAGAGATTGCAGCTGTTAGTGGCTGTGTTAACCAAGAAATGCCGGATGAGTTTAGGGCAAATGGATGTCTATGTGAATGTGGCAGGGGGGTTAAAGCTGATTGAGCCGGCAGTGGATTTAGGGATTTGTATGGCGATTGCTTCCAGTTTTAAAAACAAGGCATTAATCAGCAGCACGGCTATATTTGGAGAAGTAGGGCTTTTGGGTGAAGTTAGAAGGGTGGGTTTTTGGGAAAAACGCGTTAGAGGAGCAGAGAAGCTGGGTTACTCAAGTATTTTAGGTCCGAATCAGGTGAGAACGGTGATGGAAGCGGTCAGAAGGTTAAAATAGGTCTAAATTGACAGAGATTTATCTTATAGTATAATTTGGACACTATGGGAACCAGTTTAACGGAAACTAATGGATTGTGCAAAGATTTTTTGACGAGTCGTCCAGGACTAGGGGTGTGGAGGAATGATGATAGTTTTACTGTGACTTATCAGTGGACAGAAGGGCCAGTGAGGGTAGCTGATGTGGTGTTGAGTATGAGGATATTAGAGAGTGCCACGATGGCTGACAAGCAAGCGATACTGGAGTATTCGGAAATGAAGCCTGGCTCTAGCCAAAAAGGACTAGAAATGATAGCCATAGCTAGGTTTGATGGTGAAGGGAAACTGACTTTATCTTTTAAGAATCAGGAGAGATCAGAGGAGATAATGAGTAAGATTGGGGAAGTAGTAGAGTTAGTCAGACAGGGGTATGGGTGTTTAGTTGATTTTGGTAAGTTAGATGACAATGGGAGGCAAGAGTTGTTGGAGGAGTTAAATGACCCTACCCGAGTAATGATAGATAACAGGGTGTCTTCTAATCTTAAACCCCCTCCTTATGTCCAAGAACCAAGATCTTACCCTTATTTAAATAGAGAGACTATGTTTACTGATGTGTTGGAGGCAATGATGGCGGCGGAGACGGTAGTAGTGGAATAGGGCTAGATTTAGAGTTATCCACATTGATTTATTAGTAGGGGATAAGGTTATTTTTTATTGAGGTGAATGATTAGTAGTTTATTTTATAGGTTATGGTTATTTTTCAGTGTTTTTTATTATAGGATTGACAAGAGGGGAAAAAATGATAAAATTTAAGGGCAAAATAAAAGAGCATCACTATCGCAGTGGGGTACTCGAATAGTAATGCCCTTTAAGTAGGTCGACTTGGACAGATAAGTCTACCTATTAGCAATAATTAACATTGAAAAATTTCTTTGTCAAGTTCTAGCCTGCGGAATTTGTCTCCTCAGGTGGGGAGTGATAAGTTGGGCAGGCCTATCACTTCCCTCTTGAGGAAATAAAACCTCACCTGGGCTAGCCCCAGGTTTTTTATTAATCAAGTCAGAGATTGCCTCTGATGGAGTTAATAAAAATTTATTTCGTCGGATTTGCCCTTGAGGCGGAGAAGACGAGCTCTTTAACATAGGCATATAGGGAAATAGCGCGTTAGATGAGTAATGAGGGTGGTTTAGAAGCTACTTTTAGGGTAGTTTGCAATCCACTCTCATTTCATGCAAATGCGCAATGTATGAACCCGCTTAGGAGACGGGACAACCTGTTATGACTTTAAAAGTCATAAAATCCAACAGGGAGATGTGGAAATTGTTGAATTGTTGACGTTTTTGCTTAGGAGAAAAAGATGAAGAATAAGTCTAAGTATGTAAGAGGGGGATATGTAACGTTAAGCTTGGTAACAGCGACTCAGCTGTTATGGATTCCGATAAAATTCATACAGTATTTTGTCATCACTGTGTTTGCTATTAACATTGTGGCGGGATTTATAGCCAAGCTTTGGGAGGGAAACCCGAAACTACAAGAGTTTGCGGGATACAGCAAATGTGCTTATCATTTACTGAATCTCGCTGCGATACTCTTGCTGTTTTGGCCAATCCCTTATGTTGCCTCACCTGCAGCTGCAATATTTGTGTTGTTGGTTGATGTGGCGTTGGCTGTGGGATTTTTTGCTTCGAAAAAGGAAGGTTAAACATGACACTCGAAAGGTTTTTAAAGATTGCTGCAATTCCCGTAGTAGCGTTGCTTCTGATTTGTGTTTGTTGTATCTGTAGCGGTTTGTGGGTCAATGTTGTTTGGTCTCGACCGACGACATCTGTACTCGTTGCCGCCAACGACCGGCCAGCATCAGTGGGGGAAGGAAACATAGCCAGCTTTCCTCTGGCTGGTCAGGGTTACTTTAGTAACAGGAATCCTGCGGGCAACACAGATCCTGCAAAGGATCCATATTACGCATTCTGGGATGATAATGGGTGGCTCCATCAGGAGTACTTACCCGCAAAGGAAGATAGGGTTTGGCATGCTGTCGCCTTTACGATTCCAGAGGGGCGTTATGAATTCAACGGATCTGAGTGTTTTCTGTATCTTGACCAGGAGCGCAATGGTCAAGGGTCGCAGAACCCAGATGTAGCCCATCTTGGTAATAGCAAACCCTTTGTGGTTAACACAAAGGACGGTGGAGAAGCTTGGGCTTTAGTAGAATGTGGAGGGGGTGAATCAACCGGCTTTTCCATAGACTGGATCCATTGATTAGTATTAAGGAGGAAAATTTCCCTTGAACCTATGAAATTGGTGTGTAGATGAGACTACTCATTAAATTTCTCTTAACAGAGACTTTTTTTGAATAATCATTTTTTCATCCTACGCACCATTTTCCTGTAGTAAATAATTTTAGAATTATTATTAGAGGAGAATGAAAAGAAAAGAGCAACCATTAGTGTCAGTGATTATGCCGGTTTATAATGCGGCAGATTTTTTAGAGGAGTCAATTAATAGTATTGTTAATCAGACATATAAGAACTGGGAGTTGATTATTGTTAACGATGCATCAACTGATGGGTCTTTGAGTATTATTAAAGATTTTTTGAAAAAGTATCCACAAAAGATTAAAGTTAAGAACTTAAGAAGAAATTTGAACAGGGGTGGCGATCCAGCGGCGAATGAAGGATTTAGCCTGGCCAAAGGAGAATTAGTTGCCAGAATGGATGCAGATGATGTGGCTTTACCTGGTAGGTTGGAGAATCAGGTGAAATATATGTTAATCCATAAAGAAGTGTTCATGTTGGGTGGGCAGGCGAAGGTGATTGATAAAAGAGGTAGGGTGATGGGTCAAAAGAGAGTGCCACTGGGTAACGGTAGGATTTATGAAGATTTTTTTATGTTTAACCCAGTTATTCATCCAACAGTGATGTTGAGAAAAAATGAGGTTAAGGGGCAAAAACTTTACCGGATTGAGTATTCGGCTAACAATGATTTGCTGACTTTTTTTGAGTTTTTAAAAGCAAAAAAGATTGCCAATTTAGATAAAGAATTAATTTGTTATAGAGTACATGAAAAGAATGATTCATATACGAATATTAAGGAAAAGTTTTTTAATACTTTAAAGATTAGATTAAAGGCTGTTAGAGAGTTTGGCTATCGGCCCAGTTTAAAGGCCTGGACAGTGACGGTTTGTCAGCTAATAGTGATTGGCTTAATGCCGGCAAAAGTGGCTTTGAAACTATATTTGATTGCTAAAGGAATTTCTTCTCCGGTAAAAGAGCTAAAGAAGTTTTTGCCAAAATGGATATGGGGAGATAGACTAGCTGTTAAGGTATGAAAAGCTGGTGGAAAAAGTATTGGCCAATAGGAGTGATGCTATTGGTGGAGATTGGTTTGTGGTTAACTAATTATCGACAGGGAGCTTTTTTGATAGGTTGGGACAATCTGTTTCCGGAATTTAACTTTGGTTTAGCGATAAAAAGAGACTTAAGTGCGATATGGCAAGAATATAGGGGATTGGGGTTGTTGGATGGAATGTCGCATACTGCTAATTTACCGCAGGATGTAATTAGGTGGTTGTTGGCTGTTTTTTTACCGACCAATTTAGTGAGGTGGGTATATATTTTAGGTTTGCATTTTTTGGGTGGGTGGGGAATGTATTGGCTGATTAAGAATTTAGCCTTGAAGAGAAAACAAGAAAACAGTCAATGGTTAGCTTTCGTGGGAGCCTTGTTTTATCAATACAACCTAGGGATTGTGCAGACATTTTTTTTGCCCTTTGAAGTTTTTATAGTACATTATGCCTTTTTGCCTTGGTTAGTTTATGCTTTGTGGAAGTACTTGGACGGGGGAAAGAGAAAACATTTATTACAGTTTTTGATGTTTTCTATTTTGAGTATTTCTCAGGCTCATGTGCCAACCTTGTTTATTGTGTACGCGGGAGTGTGTTTTTTAATTTGGATAACGAAGATTTTTAGGGCTACCAGTAAACACTTGATAAGGAAGAGAGGTTGGTGGCTTTTGGCAATTGCCTTTTTAGTCAATGCTTTTTGGGGATTGCCGTTTGCTTATGCAACGGTGAAAAACTCAGCAGTTATTAGTAGGGCAAAGGTTAATCAGATGTCGACAGAGGATATTTTTTATCGCAACGCTAAGTATGGAGACTTTGAAGACGTGGCTTTATTAAAAGGGTTTTCTTTAGACTTTCAACACTTGGATTACAAAAGCGGAGAAACTCATTTGATGATGTGGCCATGGTTAGAACATTTTGATAGGGTGGAGATAAATATATTGGCTTGGGCCTGGTTTGGTTTAGTGATTTTGGGATGTTGGGTGGTGATTAAGAGAGAAAAAAGATTGATGCCGGTGGTGGTTTTGTTTATAGCGCTTTTTATGTTAATGGGAACGGATGTTTGGGGACTTAAACTAGTGACTCAGGCTTTACAGAAATTGCCGTTGTTTAAACAGGTATTTAGATTTACTTTTACCAAATTTTCTACCGCTTATATATTGATTTATGTGTTGTTGTTGTGCTTGGGTTTGAGTCAATTAATTGAATGGTTAAAGGGGAATAAGTTTATAAAAGTGGGAATAGTAACGGCGACGGTGACATGTTTAATGATTTATGCTTGGCCTAGTTTTCAAGGACACTTTTTTTATGAGAATTTAGCAGTTGAGATACCTGATGAGTACTTTAAATTGTTTAGTTATTTGCAAGCTCAAGATAATAATGAGCGACTAGTAGTATTACCTGAGCCTTGGTATTGGGCTTGGACGCAGACAAATTGGGGGACAATTAACTCTGGTTTTATCTGGTATGGTATACCACAATCTTTGGTGGATGTGGCTTTCACTCCTTGGAGTGATAAGAATGAGAATCTGTATTGGCAGTTGGAGCAAGCCGTATATTCTGAGGACGCTAGTTTGTTAAAAGGCGTACTGAACAAATACGATGTGGCCTGGATTTTGTTGGATGGTCATGTTGATTTGAGTCCGGCTTCAAGAATGTTTGATGAGGCATATGAGGATTTGTTAATTAGTGTGCCAAATATTAATTTGGTTTGGTCTGATAATGAACTGAAGCTTTACAAGATAAACAGAGATATAACTTTGGATCAATTTGTGACCATAAAAGTTGATTTGCCTACAGCGGCGCCTGAATATGAATATGATAATTGGGATCAAGCATATGTTGATTGGGGGGATTATGTCAGTGTTGATAATGGCGAGGTTTTTTATCCATTTAGATCCTTGTTTGCCAACAAGACATCGGCAGACCAAGAGTATGAGGTGAGTGAAAATGAACAACAAGTTGGGTTTCAGAGAACAGATTTACCTAAAGGAGAAGTGTGGCGGTCAGAGTTAGATGGTGAGTTGTGGAATGGAGTATTAACAGAGCGAGTAGACAATAATTTAAAGGTGATTTTGGATAAAAACGAGGTGTCGGAATATAACAGTAAGGGTGACATTGATGTTTTTCAGAACAATGTCAATGTTTGTGAGCAAAGAGAAGGCGGGCAAATAGAGCAGCAACAAATGTTTGGAGGGGTGAGATTAATTTCAAAAGGTTCGGATAATTGTGTAAAAATAGAGTTTCCGGAGATGAGCCATCAGTTTGGTCATTTGATTAGGATAGAGAGTAAGAGCGTGAGTCAAAATAGAGGGCTAAGGGTAAATATGTTTAATGAAACTTTAAAGAAATCTGATTTGGATGTTTATTTGCCAATAGGGAGTGAAAAAACAGTGAGCTATTTGTTGGTGCCTCCGAGACAAAAATATGGTTTAGGATATACGTTGTATATTAATAATTTATCTGAGGGAAATGAAGAGGTGGTAAATGAGTTATATGATGTTCAAATATATAGAGTTCCTTACCGTTTTTTAAAACAAATCAAGCTGGTTAAAGGTGAAGTAAAAACTGGTAGTGATTGGTTAGGAGAGTTTGAGGTAAAACATCCCAATCCGAGCTATTATGTAGTTAGTTTAAATGGTAAGGGCCGAGGGACATTGATATTATCGCAAGCTTTTGATGAGGGTTGGGTGGCTTATAAAGGTAAATTGTTTGGGAAAAAGATTAAAGATCATTTACTGGTAAATAACTGGGCCAATGGTTGGCAGATTGAAGGGGATGAAGAAAAGATTGTGTTGTGGTATTGGCCACAGGCTTTAGAGTATGTGGGTTTTTTAGGCCTAGTTACAGCGATTTGGCTCGTTTTAAAAGATAAATACCCAAAGCACCACAGCCAAGAGCAAGCAGAGCAATCAATTGGTTAAATTTAGGTCCGGTGGCCGGCAGGTATGTGGTGGTAGTGGTAGTGGTATAGTTGTATCTTTTTAAGCAGACCTGGCTAGTGTCGGAATCGTGTTCGTCATCGGCCCAAGCTTCAGCTCGGTTAACCACGCAGGTAATACTTTGGCTGGGCAAATCGTCTTCATCAACGACTTTAACTTTGATTTCGCGTTCATCGGTTTCGCCGACTGACAGGTCGTTAATGTGGTAATCCAGGTCGCCGGAGGTCAGATGAAGATAAGAGGGAAGGTAGTCTTTTACATGGACGGAATCCAGGGTTTTATCGCCAACGTTTTTGACTTTTATTCTGAAAGTAATTTCCTGATCGCCTTTAAAGTAGTGGGTATTAACGCTTAAGTTATCGACAAAAGAACTACTGTCAGGGTTGTAAACCTGTTTATTAAGCTGAATTTCGCCGGTTTTATAACAAACTTCACCGCCGCCATACTGGCTTTCACAGCGAACAGCGGCTCGAGCGATAGGCGCTAAGCTTAAGCTAAAGATCGTGAGGGTTAAGAGTGTAAATAAAGTACGTTTCATACTGGTTAAAATAAAACCTGCTAAATTAGAGCAGGCTCCTATAGTATATCAAGAAAAGCCTAGAAGTCGACCGGCTGGGCGATAACGATTAAGCGCTTTAAAGTGGTGCCTGGCGGCCAGCAGGTTTGCAAGATCAGGCGATTGTCAGTGGAATAAAGAAAGCTGGTGTCGTCAGCAGCAATAATTTGTTTGTCAACTATCCTGTAGTGGTAGATTTGATTATGATAAGAAAGGTCAATTTGGTCAGCGGTATTAAGGTCGTTTAAAGAATAAAACAGAGCGTTGTAAGCTTCAATGTTCCAAGGGTAATCAGTGGAGTGGCCGAAGATATAAACCGTGCCGGCTTCGTCAGGGAAAGCAGACCCTAAAGCATGGGCTACGCCGGTTTTTAAAGCTGATTGCCAGGTGTCAGAATTAAAAGGATCAATGGACTCTTTTACTTTAACATTAAGGTTTAATTTAGGGATAATGAGCTGGAAGTTGTTAAGCATTTCCCAGCTTAAGGTTTTTTGGGATAAAGTTTTAAAGTAATTAGGGGATGAGGGTTGAGGCAACGATTGAGAACGCAGTTTAGCTATTTGGGGCAAGCTAATTAAAAAGATCAAGCTTAAAAGACTTAAACCAATTAAAGTTTTGCCGATAGTGTTTAAACGCAGTTTTTTAAGAGTAGTAGCGGCTTGGTAAATAATGGTGACTGCCATACCCTATAGTATACCAGATGCTTGACAGGCGGTTAAGCTTTAGTTATATTAAGACCAGATTTTCGCCAGTAGCGAAAAAGCCTCGGATTATTATTTTCTCCTCTAATTTTAAGAAAGGAATTCTATGACAGCGAAAAAAAGCGTTACAGTAAAGCCGTCAGTGGCTGATTTAGTGGGAAATAGTGTTAGTGATAGTGTGGTAGCGGAAAGATCGGTAGTTAGAAACATGATGGTTCAGCGACCACCGATGACTAACAGGCCGGCCTTAAGGAAGGTGGTTAGAAGAGTGGTTAGAAGACGGGTGGAAAATTTCAACGGCGTGGTAGATAACCGGCGTATTCCGGATGCGGACTGGCCGACAGAAGAAAAACAAGGGATGTTGGAACTACAGAGTGAAGGGCATGGTTTACTGCGGGCGGCCTTTGTACCGACAAATGATGATGTATATATTTCCGGTTCGCAAATCAGAAGGTTTAAGTTAAGACCGGGGGATATTGTTACCGGTCCGGCCAGAAAACCCAAGGAAAATGAGCGTTATTGGGGTCTTTTAAAAGTGGAAAAAGTTAACGGCGAGACGTTTGATGATAATAGTACCCGGCCGCACTTTGATCATTTGACCCCGATTTTCCCTAATGAAAGACTACAGTTGGAAACCGACAGCAAGAAATTGTCAACCAGGGTGATTGATCTGATTGCTCCGATCGGTAAAGGACAGAGGGGTTTAATTGTGTCGCCGCCTAAAGCCGGTAAAACTAACTTTTTAAAGGATATTGCAGCCGGCATAACCGAGAACAACCCAAAAGTACATTTAATGGCGGTGTTGGTCGGTGAGCGGCCCGAAGAGGTAACGGATATCAGAAGAAATGTTAAAGGAGAGGTGGCGGCTTCCAATTTTGATGAGCCGGCGGAAAAACAAACCAAAACAGCAGAGCTGGCATTGGAGCGGGCCAAAAGAATGGTAGAGCAGGGCGAGGACGTGGTGATTTTATTGGATTCAATTACTCGGTTAGCCAGAGCCTACAATTTGGCAGTACCGACCTCAGGAAGGACTTTGTCTGGAGGCTTTGATCCGGTGGCTTTGTATCCGCCAAAAAGGTTTTTTGGAGCAGCCCGGAATCTGGAGCCATTTAAGGTTAATGGTAAAGAGGTAAAAGGAAGCTTAACGATTATCGGTACGGCTTTGATTGATACCGGTTCGAGGATGGATGAGTTAATTTATGAAGAGTTTAAAGGTACCGGCAACATGGAGATTCATTTGTCTAGAAAATTAGCCGAACGGCGAGTATTTCCGGCCATCGACATTTTGCGTTCCGGCACCCGTCAGGAACAATTGTTGTTTAGTCAAGAGGACTATGACAAAGTGGTGACCATGAGGCGGATGGTAGATGTTTTAGATGATCATGAAGCTACAGAAGTAATGTTGGATCGGCTAAGAAAAACCAAGTCTAACAAGGAGTTTTTGAGTAAACTTGGCAAGTAGTTGATTGGTATTTTGGTCAGGATTTGATATGATGGCTATTAATGAGGCTGTATAAGTGGCTGAGGCATCATGCTTGGCAATTAGTATTATTAGCGGTGTTGTCAGTGGGCGTGGTTTGGGCCGGTTTGTATTTATCAATGAGAAGCTACAAACTAAGTCAAAGTGGTGAAGAGGTGATGATTGCCAAAGTAAAGGCCAGTGATTTTACCAACGACCCGGTAGAGATGACTGAGTCGGGTAAGGTAAGGGTTTATTACTGGATGCCGGGTGGAGTGACTGACAGAAATGTAAAAGTTAAAGTGGGCAGCAAGTCGGATGAGAAAGTAATGGAAATGGAAACTTATTGGGATACGGATTTTGAAGTAGAGTCGGGAGATGAAGTCAGTTTGCAGTTTTTTGAAGGAAAAGATTATAAAACTGAGGCTTCTGGCTGGGTGAAACCTAACGATGATGATACCTGCGGTTTGGGTAAGTACAGAAGGCAGTCGATTACTAAGCTTGAAGATATTTTAGAGGAGCACGGGGAAAAAGTAGAGCAAATCATGTGTTGGACGGATAATGAATTGCCAAAGGGTTTGACTTTGGATTTTAATGATTTTGTGGCAGCAGTGACTTATACAGGGGGAGATGATGACGATGGTGGCGACGATGACGATGGTGGCGAAGAAGCTCAAAAAGGTTCAGTGGTAATTCGAAAGTTTCGTGATGATAACCAAAATGGCATGTTGGATGAAGATGAAGGAGCTACCGGTCAGGAGTTTGAGTTTAAGGTAAGAATTAATTCTGAGCCGGAGTTTATTTATACCACTGATTCGCAAACCGGTATCGGGGAAGAACTGGAAGTGGATGTGGGTTCCAAAGTAGAGGTGGAAGAGGTAGAGGAGCCGGGTTGGATAAGAACCAGTGATCAGATTCAGTCAAGAAAAATCCTGGATGAAACCACTTATGTAGTGAATTTTGGCAATTATCGGCCGGGAGAAAGTTTCGGGCCCCAACAGCCGGATACCGGGGCGCCAACAGGGTTAACAGCAGGAGCGTTGCTGTTGTTGGGTTTATCGATTTTATTGAAAGTAAAGTATTTATGAAGCAAATGAAACAGAAGTTAGGCTTAACAAAAAATCGGCTGATTGGCTGGTTGGCCAGTTTGGGTATATTAGTAAGTTTTGCTCTTTTAGCCTGGATTTATGGTCCCAGCGTGATGGTAGAGGCCAGCTATCAGGCAGCCAAAGATAAACAAAATGAGCAGCAAAGCGGCCAACCAACAAGGGGTTTTGGCAGTTTAATGACTAGTATGGCAGGGTTTAATCAGTTATTGGACGATAAAATGATTGAGGAGGCAGTGACGGTAGCGCAACTGGAACCGGCCAGCAAGCAATTTGGGTTAGTGATTCCTAAGATTTTTTTAAATGTTTCAGTGATAGAAAACGTGAATCCGGACAACAAAGAGGTTTATCAAAGTATTTTAAAAGAGGGGGGGTCGGTAGCTCATGCTAAGGGTACGGCCTTACCAGGTGAGCCAGGCGCGGTGTATATTTTTGGACACTCGACAGATGCTAGCTTTAATGTGTCGCGCTACAATGCGGTGTTTTATTTACTAAGGCGTTTAGAGCCGGGTGATGAGATTTCAGTGTGGTATTTTTTCAAGGAATATAAATATGTGGTAACCGAGAAGAAAACAGTGGATGCTGATGATATTAGTGATTTAGTGAATGTAGAAAACGAACAGAAGCTGATTTTGCAGACATGTTGGCCGCCGGGAACCGACTGGAAAAGATTGTTGATTATTGCTAAGCCATTGGCTGTTTGATAGGATTGGGTGCTTATGGAGACAGTGGGTTTATTTAAACGGTTGCGGTCTAATCCTTTTTTAGTGTGGTGGTGGGACTTATCGGCTTTTGTAAAGTTTTTAGGCGGCTATTTACAGGAGAGGACAGTAGGGCTTTTGCAGGGGTTTGAAGCCGGAAAGGGAGTGGTGGTGGAAGGGTTGACAGCTAAAAGAGGCAGGTACACCAGGCCATTTTTACATACAGGAATGACTGGTTTGTTTATTGTAGGGTTACTTTTAACACCGGTAATTACCAGGGCGGTAGGTGATGAGGAGAGCTCTGTGGAGGGAGGTAGAGGAGGTAATTTGTTGGGGATGAACGGGCAGATAATGGAAACAACTACCAGTATATCGGTTAAGCCTCGAGACGGGGTGGTAACGTATATTGTTCAGGCTGGAGATACAGTCAGCTCGATTGCTAAAAAATTTGATGTTTCCATTGATACCATCAGGTGGCAGAATGATTTAAAAAGTATTGATGCCATTAAACCTAATCAAACGATTGAGATTCCGCCGGTAACCGGAATTGTGCATAAAGTCAAAAGAGGGGAAACGATTTATTCGATAGCTAAAAAGTATGATGTTAATGCCCAAAGTATTGTTAACTGGCCGTTTAATACCTATAGTAATGATGAAACGTTTGAGTTGGCCGTAGGTCAGATTTTAGTGGTACCTGATGGAGTGAAGCCAGCAGAACAACTGTGGGATCCGAAGCGCTACATTGCTCAAACCACACCGGATGCGGGTTCAGTGTCAGCTACCGGTCAGTTTGTGTGGCCGACTTCGGGAGGAATTTCCCAGCGGTTTGTGTGGTATCACCAGGCAATAGATATTGCCAACAAAGCGGCTCCGGCAGTGTTAGCCGCTGACAGCGGGAGAGTGGTAGTAGCCGGATGGCCAGATGGCTTTGGTTACGGTAATCGGGTGATGATTGATCACGGTAATGGCTTTGTGACTTTGTATGCTCATTTGTCCAGTATCAGCGTGTCAGTAGGGCAGACAGTTAACAGGGGAGATGTAATTGGCCGGATGGGTACGACCGGCAGGTCAACCGGAATTCACTTGCACTTTGAAGTCAGAAAAGGCGGGGTAAACGTGGATCCGTTGCAGTATTTGCGGTAGGGTTTATTGACAGTTATCAACAGTGGTAGTTTCCAGGTATTCTATTTTTTTCTGGCTGAGAGCGGTTTTAATGAGATGGTAGGGTTGAGTGATGGCGGTAGTAGTGCCACATTTGCGGCCCGGAGAAGTAGTTAGAATGCTTACTTGGATAATTTGATCATTGGCTTTAAGTTGAGTAATCTCAATAGAGTGTCCGCCATTGGGAAACTGGCCGGCAAAGGCAGCAATGACCATTTCTTTACTGAAGTCCACGTGTGGCAGTTGAGGCATGGGACTTTGAAAGCTGTTGATGGTTTGCCAAAGGGTTTGCCAATCTTGTTGGTTAGTAATTTGCAGGTTGGTTTTTTGATCTTGACCGGAGAAATATTGTTTATCTAATGATTCAAAAGGGATTGATTTAAGGTTTGACGCAGGTGGGCTAGAAGCTAAGGGTGAGGGGGATGGTGTTTTAGCTGATGGGTTGGGAGTTTGTCGGCGTATAGAGGAGGTAGTTTTAGAGTTTGTTTGTTGATAAAGTTTGATGTCTAAAAAAATAAAAACAGCGGCGGCAATGGCCAGGGTAATTAGAATTAAAAGTAAAGTCTTTTTGCTCATCAGGGTAGATGGCCACAACCATTCATATAAATAAAATTTCCGTTTAAGTATTCAGATTCATCATTGATTATCATCATGACGCAATTGGCAATGTCCTCTGGAGTAGAAACACGCTTCATAGGATTATTTTTGGCAAATTTTTTCCACATGGTATCGTTGTCTCCATCCATAGTATCACACATTGGAGTGCGGGTTGTGCCTGGTGAAACTCCATTTACCCTAATGCCGTATTGACCGAGATCTTTAGCCATTGCTTTGGTAAAGGCTACTATGCCAGCTGTACCAATGCAGTAGGCTGGAAAATTAGGGTCGGGATTGTCACCAAGAGAGGAGGTAATGTAAATAATATTAGCGTTTTTTGACTTTTGACTTTTTAACAATGGTAAAAAGTATTTGGTGCACAGAAACACACCGTTAATTTTGGTTTCTGTAACGATTTTCCATTCCTCAAAGCTAACATCTTCAACCTTCTTGGGTATTTCAATACCAGCGTTGTTTACTAAAATATTGAGGTGTCCGTAATTTTGTTTAACTTGTTTGGCGGCAAATTTTACGCTGGCTTCAGAGCGGACATCAAGTTTGAGTAAATGACCTTTGCCTCCGTCTTTTTTTATTAACTTTAAAGTATCTTCCCCACCTTTTTGTCAGTCCGGTAAGTTACATAAACAACATATTGTTCTTTGGCAAGCCTTAAAGCAATGGTTTTGCCAATTCCTTTTGATGATCCGGTTATTAGCGCAATTTTATTCATATTTAGTTTTGTAATATTTTACTACATATTTGATTGGAGGGGGGTTGATGGACTCGCTGCAGTATTTGCGGTAGAGGATAGTGAGGTAGATTTTATTTTCTTTTAAAATCTTTTTTGTAT
>Ga0172371_10005473_pt1 | contig 18786 bp, 21 predicted proteins | sample Lak12m_FD_114543 | JGI IMG/M metagenome (GOLD analysis project Ga0172371, IMG submission 114543) | Freshwater microbial communities from Kabuno Bay, South-Kivu, Congo - kab_022012_12m | ecosystem: Environmental > Aquatic > Freshwater > Lake | place: Democratic Republic of the Congo: South-Kivu...
CGTAGCCAATCGTTACGGAATGTGGCACAACATGCCACGTCACACTACTACGTGCCACTGACGTCAAAAAACCGAAACGTTTCGCGACAGGCTCCTAGGCGCTGGTGTGGAGGGAGCACTCAATCAGGCCAAAGGCTATCTGGAAAGCCTCGGCATCCAGCGAGACATTGTTGTCACGGACGGCATCCGATACCGCATGTACTCTTGCCAGAACGAGTTTGCCCCTATCGCATACGCGAATCTGGTCCGGCTCAAGAAATCCGCAACTGATTTGTTCTCACGATTGAAAAGGGCATGAAGAGGAGTGAATACCTATGGAACCATGGTACAAGGTCGCTACGCCCCGAAAGGAAGTGAGGCAAGGCCGCTCTTTCAACCCGGATGAATTTGCCATCCATTTGGAGCAAGTCATTGCAAAGACAGCGCCAGAGGACTACCGGGAACCCGTGCAGTTCTTTGGCCGAACATGCTTCACCCGTGCCCTTCGTGAACATGCGGGGATGGTACTCAGGCGGCTTTCGGGAGAAACCGCGAATACCGCACCAGTAATGACTCTCGTCACCCAATTTGGCGGCGGGAAGACCCACGCTCTGACAGCTCTTTACCACTTGGTAACAAGCGGGACAAAAGCGTCTGAGAATGCCGGAGTGGCCAATCTGCTCCAAGAGGCGGGTATCGCGACGATACCCGAGGCCAGGGTTGCCGCGTTCGTTGGCAACTCATGGGATCCGCAGGAGGGGCGCGAAACGCCCTGGATTGATATCGCTCGGCAACTGGCTGGAGACAAAGGAGTACATGAGCTGGGTCCGGCATCCAAGACCACGCCGCCTGGAACTGAAGCGCTTGGCCGCGTGTTCAAGGCTGCGAATGGCCCTGTGCTCATTCTTTGTGACGAAGTCCTGAACTTCCTGAACCGTCACCGCTCAATGGCAGAACAGTTTCACGCCTTCATGCAGAATCTAGTTGTTGCCACGACAGGGGTTCCCCGGGTCGCAGCAGTGATTAGCTTGCCGAGAAGCCAAGTTGAGATGACGGAATGGGATTCGGAGTGGCAAGAGAAAATCACTAAGGTCGTTCGACGCGTGGCCAAGGATCTGATAGCCAACGATGAAACGGAGATCAGCGAGGTTGTCCGTCGCAGACTCTTCGAGGACATCGGTAGCGATCGGGTTCGCAAGAACGTGTCAAAGATATATGCGGACTGGTGCTTTGAGAGGCGGGCCCAGCTTCCGGCCGAATGGACAGCGGTAGACAGCGCGAGCACAGAGGTTAAGGCCAAGGAATTCATCCGTAGTCGTTTTGAGGTTTGTTATCCGTTCCATCCAGCGACATTGTCAGTATTCCAGCGCAAATGGCAAACCCTAGAGCAGTATCAACAGACACGCGGTACTCTAGCTATGCTCGCACAGTGGATTGCTTGGGCCTATCGCACAGGATTTACTGACGCACGCACAGAACCTCTTATCACCCTCGGTTCTGCCCCTCTTAGTGTACCTGACTTCAGAAGCGTAGTCCTGGGACAACTTGGGGAGTCTCGTCTGGTTGCGGCTATTGATACAGACATCGCCGGTGCACAGGCTCTTGCGCATGCACTTGACTCGGACAGCAAAGGCCCTTTGAAACACATCCACCAGAGGGTTGGAACGGCGATCCTGTTTGAGTCATCAGGAGGCCAGCGAGACAAGGTGGCGCACCTACCCGAACTCCGTTTTGCCCTAGGAGAGCCGGACGTGGACACCACATCCGTCGATAATGCGGCTTTTGCTCTGGAAAACAAGTCGTACTATATCCGTCGTGTAGGCGCAGACGGCTTCAAGATCCACCACCTGCCCACTATTAAGAAGGTGATGAATGACCGGCGACGCTCACTTGACGCTGATACTGAGATAAAACCCGCGATGAGGACTCTGGTCCAAAAGGAGTTCGAGAAAGGGGCAAGTATCCCGATGGTCCCCTTTCCTGCTGACGGGACTTCCGTCCAGGATACCCCCAGGCTGACGCTGGTGATCTACGAGCCTGAAACAGAATGGACTGGAAGCGGCTCTCTCCGCGAACAAATCGCTGAATGGATGAAGCAACGTGGCAAATCACCACGGCTTTATCCTGGGTCGCTTGTCTGGTGCTGCAAGAAACCTGGTCGCGACTTTCGAGATAGGGTTGAGGTATGGCTTGCATGGAAGCGCGTTGCCAAAGAGGTAGCTGACGGGACGCTCGGCGGTGAGTTCGAGAAGACAGACCGGCTTGACATCCAATCAAAGGTTGCCGACGCGGAGCAGGCGGCCAAAGACGAGGTGTGGGGCGGTTATCGTTTCGTGGTCGTTGCGGACAATCATGAGCCAGATGGTCTAAAGACTATCGACCTTGGCGCCGGTCATTCCAGCAGCGGTGAAACATTGTGCGGGCGGGTGATCACGGCTCTGAAATCTCAGGCTCTACTGAATGAAACAGTGGGAGCGGGATACATTGAACGCAACTGGCCTCCAGCACTCAAGGAATCTGGAGCATGGCCACTGACCAGCTTGCGCCAGAGCTTCCTCAATGGAGCTTTGACGAGACTGCTCGACCCCGACTCCACCTTGCGGGCCAAAGTCGTGGAGTTCATCTTCAAGGGTGATTTTGGCCTTGCATCCGGGCAGAAATCCGACGGGTCCTACCAACGGATCTGGTTCAACGAAATGATCGGTCCGGAAGAGGTCGGATTCGAGTCTGGTGTGTTTCTCTTGCTCAAAGCCAAGGCCAAAGCGCTGAAGGCCAGTCCTTCTGCAGGACCTGGACCCGAGCCTCCGGGCCCGGAATCAAAACCAGAAGAACCCATAGGGCCTGGCCCCGAAGGTGGTCCCGAAGTCGGACCCGAGCCTCCTCCAGAAGCACAGAGTCGCACCTTCCGAATATCAGGGGAAGTGCCCCCGGAGATATGGAACCGTCTGGGAACAAAGGTCATCCCCAAGCTGCGCAGCGGGTCAGACCTGAAGATCGGTATCACCTTCTCTGTAACCGTTGACGGCAATCAGGCACAGAGTTTTGAGACCGACCTCAAACGGATACTGGAGGATCTTGGGGTGTCAGGATCAGTGGATATTGCGTGACATCATTGTTGGATGTCTCGAATACGTAGGCTCTTGAACTCAAAGAAGGAGAATGCACCCACGACTTTGAGCAGAGACAAAGCTGATCCCATAAGAAGGAGTCACCATGTCGCCCAAGGGAAAAGTCGCCAAGAAAAGGTCTCCAAAGAAAGAATCGAAGAAGCTGAAGCCCCCACCAGTGCAAAAAACTCCAGAAGTGGCTGAGGCTGGCGATTCTACCGAGAAGAAGATCCCAATACGGCGCCTGACATCCGAAGAAGTGAAGCACGCCCTGGCTGAAACGCAGGTAGCTCCTGACGGTGTCCCCTCTCGAGACGACCAGATCGCTGACTCACCCCTTCCAATGAAATCCCCCCAGACGGTTGATTCTCACAATGACGATTTTATCACCCAAGCTGTGAAATTCCTCAATGAGAAGGCGAACGAAACACTCTATGTAGGTGCCCTGGAGATCGGCACCTATGTCTTGAAGAACTTCTTCAACGATGACATAACCCTAGCTACTTCCAGGAACCCCAAGAAGCCCACTAGCTACCAGGAACTCTGCAACCACCCAGGTCTATTCGTGAAACCGGAGGCTCTGGGCGTGATGGTCAGAGTCGCGGCCCAGGAACAGTTTTTTGCTATCAACAAGATGAAAACCGACAGCCTGAGCTATTCTCACAAAGCGGAACTGGTGAAGCTCCCCAACGATAAAGCCAAGATAAGTCTCGTCAAGGCCTGCTTGAAGAAATCACTATCCGTCAGACAATTGAGCGAACAAGTGAGCAAGGCTCGCGAAAAGCATTACTCAGAAAGGGGATTACTCGGGACCTATCTGGTGGAGAAGATATTTTCACCAGGAGAGCTGTTCGAAGACCCTCGCAGACAAGCGCTGTTTCATGATGAGGACAAGAGAAAGGAATATCTAAAGGGTCTCAAAAGCAAAACACGGAGAACCCTGTCAGAGAAGGTCGGTGAGGCCGTAGAGAAGGCAAAAGGGTGGGTGAACTTGTATGAAGAAATGCTAAAGGATTTGGAGGAAATAGAACTGGAGAAGAAATCCAGGAAGCCATGAGGGGATCGACTCCGAGGACGTACCAGATGTCAGTTTGCCTCGACATTATAAGCAGTTGTGAGTATCTTACCTCATCTCCACGGATCTGCCTTCTGCGTCCGCACTCGGCCTTCTGCAAAGGAACAGCGAATGAGGTCCTTAATACGTTTCTCAAGCGCAATTCATTTCTTGGCCGGGGCGACGGGCCGCGGAGGATAGGATTTCTGTGCGAGGGCCCTCAACGGCCTTGATCCAACGGAGGACTTGACCGGTGGTGGTGTCATATCTCCTGCGATACATTCATCATGGCAAGATTCCCAATAGTGTTTTTCTCGGCGTCAAATTGGCGTGTACGTCTGACGCTTCAAATTGACTCGTAAGGCTATGAATTCCGTTACACGTCAAATTGGCGTGTAGGAATCACAGTTCATCGCCTTTTCTTCGGCTCAAATTGGCGTGTGTTTATTAAATTTCCATCAGGCCGTCAGCGGGGAACGGAGAAAAGACGGACCCTACCACGATTACTAACTTCACCTTCTTCATCCTTAATTCCACGGAAACCGGACTGAGGATAGATATTTCTTCCAGGAGCCGGTTGTTCAACTGGATGGTAACCACCGTCAGGAAACGACCTCCATCGCTCGCTATAACGATATCTACCAGCATGATGTACGGTTCCCGCTTCTAAAACGTCGAAAAACCCCAACTCCCAAGCCCTTATACGAGCCCGCGTGGCCGTGGAGCGGGAGAGTCCCCTTGTTACAAGTTCATTTATTGTGAGAGAAAACTCGCCGTTGTTCCGTAAGATCGGCAAACCTGTTTTCACGCCTTTCCGGTCACGCCGACCGGCTTTCTCGTACTGAAGCTTGTTCATGATAGCCAATACCACGATGGTAGCTGACCCTCCTAAGGCGGCAAATGCTTTGCTGTTGAACAACGCTCTGGGTAAAATCCTGAACTCGCCCCGCTTGCCTTCAACATCTCGGTCAAGCTCTTCCCGCCACGCCTCCACCGACCTCACGTCTCTGAAACTCATGGTGTCCGTCCTTTGTTTATTAATTTCCGCCCTATTTGGGAAAAGGCGTGGTGACATGAGGAAGGACGGATAACCTCAACGGGCCGCGAACCCGGCCACCACGCTGGACTCAAGAGAGAGAGAGTCCGTGAGCAAGCAAAACTCGCTCAAGGGAAAGACAGGCCGGAAAGACGGTAATCGGGCCGGAAAAGTCCATGAGGGAAGTCGTTGATGTGGGGCCCTTTTCGGGGCGTGAAAAAGCTGTCTTTCTTCAGAGAGAAACAGATCACAGCTTGTGTCCAAGGACAGATCTGATCAGGAAGGAGGATGAAATGAGACCCACACTATCGCAGTTGATCAGACAAGCGGAACTACTGAAGCTGAAAGAGTTACTGGAGGGTTATCGCGCATTTGCTGATTGGCACGATGCTTGCGTAGATTACCTTGAAGGTCTCACACTAGAATTTCGGGAGCGGGTACAGACGCCTCTCGACGTGGGAAAGGGCATTGCTTGGTTCAAAACTACTTTCCGAGAACCTGAACAAGAGCGAGAGGAAACAGAGTAGGTTCGCACCATAACGGGGCCGACTGCCTTGGTGGTTGATGTGGGAACGAAGTATTGAGGAAGGGCGACCGGTATCCGAAGCGTTTCGAGCAGAGAAATGGAAAGCTACAGGAGAAAATAACATGAGAAGAGGCGGATATTCTGGAGACAAAAGGTTCGAGTTGAAGTTCAGGGCTGATCCGGTACTGTACCAAACGCTCAAGACAATATCGGAAAAACATGGGGAGGCCCTGGCCTTGGTGATCCGAGAGCTGGTTACTGAGGCGTTGGGACAGAAGCGTGACAAGCCAAAGGTAATATCCTGAGTGCAGGGCTGTTTTTCTTTACAGGAAATGAAAGGGTAAGGCCTGCTCAAACGCGACGGACCATTCGCACAAAGAGATAGAGAGTATCAGAAAGAGGTAGCTCCAAGGTCATGAAAGACCCCTTCTTATCCCATGGTCGTCATTGATCCCCGCGTTTGCGACACACAGGCCGCACTACGGTCCCGTTTCGCGTTGAGAACGTGGAGCAACGGAATTGTCGGCCGATTCTTTGTAGACCCGGCCCGCTCTTAGAGAAATAATAATAAAGCCGCACTTCGGCTTTTGGAGCGTTTCTCCAGGATGGCAGGTTTGAGGGCTTCGGCAGAAGACTGCAACTGGTTGCCGAGCGGACGAATCACGAGGACATACAACATGAGCGCCGTGAGAATTTTCAATCTCCAAGAGAAGGATACCCGTGCACAACGCTTTCTCGACGATATAGGGCCGGTGGGGGAACGGTCCCCCTACGAGAACGTGATGGAATCAGTGGATTTGTCGGGGATAAAATCGAAGTTGAACCAGGCTTCTCAAAAAGCAAGAAGAACAACGGCCACGGTGGAGCATATTATTGTGCTTGCGGAGGTCATTATGACGGAGCTGGAACAGGTCCAGAGAGAAATACAAGATTTGAAGAGGTCTCGACGCTGGCCGTAGCCAGACTGGAAACGGTCGCGATCTATTCCATGGTCGGCGACAGTATCTTCAGGGAGTAGCAGATCATGAACCCCACGAAAGTCATTCCGTTTCAAGATGTCGGAAGCAACCGTGTACGCAGACTCATACCTCAGCAGCCCAAAAGAGGGCTCGGTAGAAGTGGCCGGCGTCCGCTTCCCATACAATGTTCCAGTTTGGTCGATCTGAAATCCCGTTTTCAGCAGCTACCGGAGCAGTTGAAGGAGAGGCCGGCGAGCGTCGCCCACGTTGTTGCCGCGGTCCAAGTCCTTCTGGAAAAGTTGGACATCATCTTGTCTGAGATCGACAAGGCGCCGGAGGACAGCGTTGTCACGGCAGAGGGTTGTCACGGAGACGAGGCGGCAGGGCTGCATGCGGACGACGTGTGATCTGGGAGGTTAGAGCGTCGCCTACGTTATCGATGCACCGGGGATAAACGGCAGGGCGCAAAATTATAGTAGGCGCTTCTCCCACCATTACGGTGACCGTACAAAACAGGTGTCCACTGTTTACGAATAACGCCGTCACCCCGTCTGAGCAAAAGGAACGCTCAGAGAGTCCCTCCGTCGGACACGATTTTCCAAACCGGAAGATGCCGATACCCAGCGATGTTACGTACGCCGGGACGCGGGACCCTCTGGGTATAAGCCTGAACATCCGTCACTCATCACGACCGTGGGACCCGCTCCAGAACTGCACAAAATGGTCGGTCGAGCCACAGGCGATTTCCGGGTCCCCATCTGGGGCCCCCATCGCACCCTTGCTGACCCCGAAATCGCGGCTCTACGGGCCTCTGACGAAGCTGGTTTCTAAAAGATAGGCCGAGAAAATAGCCTTTTCCCGCCGGTAACCGGGTGGGACGCCCTGAGAGGAAACTTCTACTCTTGCGAGCATTCCCCGGAGGGATATCACCGGTCTCCATCTTGGTTATCCCCTTGCATGCTCACCCACCGGTGCTGTAACCGTTGTACGCCATACGGCGGCATGATACACGAATCATTTCTCCCGCGGATGAGGCCGAACCATATACGGACGCCCCACCACGGGCGTATATATATGCATACGGGCGGAGAATAGCGACCCACGCATTCGTGTGCTCGCGACCCCCTGGCGCAACAAGAACACGGGGCCATATTTCTACGCTTTTCCCGTGGTCCCGCCGCCCGGCGCGACGCCCCCTGCCTTCACCGCGATGCTACCGCGCGTCCACCCGCGACGTGGACCGGAACGCGGACTAATACCCATTCACCGCCTTTAATTTGCAGGTCGTCAGATTCCATCATAATCCCCCCGTTGATCTTTTGAAAAAAGGCTGCAACTAGGCTGTGATTACCTCATATCCCTTCAGGATAGTCACCACAGGGGTTTGACCTGGACGCCGCTCCACTGAGAGAAGCCCTTCTGCTTCCAAATTTGTGAGGCCCCGAGCATATACCTCTTTTGAAATACTGAACAGATCGAGAATTTTCGTCTGCATCTTGACCACAGGTGACCGCCGTAAGGTCGAAAGGTGCCACAAGGCAATTGCGACGTGCATGGTTCGGCCCGGTAAACGGGCTGCACGGCCGAGCCAGTCCAATGGGATGGGCCCGCGGAGGAAAGGACTCTTGGATGCTCTAGAGTTCACAGGGACAGGATTCAGTTGTAATCGTCTGATATCCACACCATCTCCTAGCTAAATAGGTATTCCTTGAGGGGCCAGTGGGTTTCAGGTTCCCCGGGACCCAGCGGGCTCTCACAGATCGCCCTTCTCAATTTCGTGGACAATGGACCAAATCAAGTCCCACATCGGTCTGCCTCTGTCCTCCATGAAACGTTCCGGATATCTCACAACCATGGCTTCCGTACGGAGCGGGAAATCTGGGAGGACGATCTCAGAAGCTCGGCGCATGGCTGTCTGCATCTTCCAGATGGCTTCATCCTCCTGGCGGAGATCGAATTCGATCATCAGGGCATCGTGCAACGGTGCGATGATTTGCACACCCGCATCCAGCCCAAGTATTATCGCCAGCCGGAGCATCTCGGCCCCACAGGACTGAATCAAAAAGTTGCGGGAAGATTTCTCATTCATGTCCCTGTAATGTCTTACCCAACCAAAGACTGACCAGAGTCGACCGTGGAGGGAAGCGTACCGCACAGCCGCGTCGCTCCAGGTCCAGAATTTCTTATAACGCCGCTTGTGATCGCTCAGTAAAGTTTCCGCTTCTACCTTGGATTTCCCGATTTTCTCGGAAAAGGTCTTCGCACCCAGACCGTACTGCGTGGCGATGATCAACTCTTTGTAAAGACCCCTCTCGTGCGGATGGCTCTCTTTTGTTGCGCCTTTCGGCACCACCCCCGCGTGTTCAGCAAGGGTGATGTACGGATCTCCGGAAGAATAGACCTGCTGCATTAACTGATCTCCTGAAAGTGCGCTCCCAATGCCGAATTCCTGTTGTTCCCAATCAACGTAGGCAATTCCTCGTCCAGGTGTAGGTTTGATCAAGCCCCTGAGCCAAGCGGCAGATCCGAGGACAAATTCTCGGGCGCGTGGTTGATTTCTGCTCGTCCGGGCTGCAAAAGGGCGAACGGAAAAGCGGTTTCGCCCGTCCGACCCTATAGGTAGTTCCTTGAGACGCATTTGGCCCAAGGTTTTGCGTAGTTCCATCAGAGGGGAGAGTTTAGGATAGAGTTCAGCCATCCGCTCGAACGTTTCGCTCTGCAAATCCAATCTGCCCGATGAAGTCCGCGGCCATGGTATGCTGTTCCTGACCAGGTACCATTCGAAGATCATGTGCCGAAAATGTCGATCCCGATAAGGCCGGTAATAATCCAAATTGATCTGATGGATCAATTCATCCTCCGCACGGTCCCAATGCGTCACCAGCCGCTCGTAGCTTGGAAAGTCTATGGGAATCCCGCTGGCTTCCACCCGGGCACAGTAGCCCATGAATTTTCCGCGAAGGAGTGCCCGCGGTAGATCGATCTTCGGTGCCATCGCAGGCAGCAACCGATACAAGGCGTCAACATCCGATTCGCAGTAGGCCAATATCCCCCGCTTCTGCTCTTCGTCCCAAGGCCCCCCGCCCATTATGAGTTCCCGCATGCGTTCTTTCTCTTGGACACTTATGGACGGCAAACCGAAATACGCGAGAGCCCCCAGAAGACCGTCTCCCGCAAAGGGCCACAGGTCGTTGGTCAAGCATCGGAATTCAGTATAGAGATCGAGAGTATTCTCAGGGAGAGGCCAATTGAGGGCAAGGAAGCATGAAGCCTCGGCAGTGAAGGTGTACGCCACAAAAAGAGAATCCCTGCCCACCGAAAATGGGGGCAGGGATTGTTGGAGCTGATCTTGCCAGAGGCGGATTTTCTGTCCCGTGCGAATTTCCCAGGCTACTAAGCATACGACATTGGGGTTTTCACCGGGCAGAGCGTTGAACTCAAAGTCGATCAACCAGATCGACGAAAAAGGCCAACTGTCCACGCGAGCTTATCAGTCCTTGCCCGCAAGTCTGAGCAACACGGGGTGAGACTCACTGTCAATCACTTTGTCCACGAATGCGAGCTTCAGCAGTTGGTCCATGGACGTGACGTCTTTAGGCCACGTTGGGTCGCCGATGCCTTCAGCGATTTCAATATCATAATCGCCCAGTTTCCGGTTAGAGACCAAACGGACCCATTTGGTCCGGGCCAGCTCAGCCGCAAACTTGGCGGTCTGATTCCACCTGTCCAGGCGGCCGTCGATACCAGGAAGCCGAATTGGCCACAGGAACAGCTGGCCGCGGCGCGTTATGGCCGGAATCAACATTTTGGCCGAAGCTTCCCTGAAGTAGCGGGGGAACAATGCTGGTGCCACCACCCAATGCTCGAAATCAACTTCGAGCATAGCACAGACGAAAAGCCAGACCGGGTGAGTTCTGATGAACTCGAGGCGACTGGGACGCGTAATCTCCACGCCCACCGTCTGGCTCGAGACCGTGACCAAGCTGGCATAGTCCTGAGACAGTGCCAAGCTGGCCACGTCCACGTCGGCCGCTTTTAGCTCGGGAGCTTTCCCGAGGCTAAGTGCACCGACCGCCGGTGAGGAATCAACATTGTGATTCTCACCTTGATTAGATAGAATATCATTCATAGTGTACCTCACTATTCAGCTGGGGGGTGACCCGGTGCACACTCTTGCAGGGGCGCACCGGACCACCCGGTTGATACCAATAACCTCTGCCGACAGGTCTCTTCCCTCCTTTCTGCCCATGGGAAACGGACGGGCCGTTCTTCAGTTACTCTCGATGAGTTCGTTATCTCTGAGCGTAAGGGAATCTTATGGCAAAGTCCAGAAAAAAGCATGTTAAGTAGCTGTTATCACTAACTATAAATGTCGGCCAGTGTCCTGTGGTGTCTAGCAGCGTCTGGGCCGATTGCTAACAGTCTGATTATATGTGAGAAAAATACTTCCTAGACCCCGTTCATAAATATCTTTCGTAATAACTCGTTTGTTTTCGAGCAGTTCTTCCGGGACAGTCAGGCCACCTATTACGTTTTTTAGACCGCGTTGACGGCGCGGATGGCGCGGATGAACGAGTCGCGCGTTCCTCCAGCGACGGACAAAAAGATCGCGCATGAAGCCCCGTGAACGAGGCCCCGTCCATGAAATCAGACATAAAATCAGGCTGATATGGTGTGGTGGTTTTTGGAGTTCGTCATTGCAGGTCCGGGTTATACAGCCCCCCCCTCTTGGGTCGAGTCCTCCTGTCAGCGCTCCCACCGTTGGGGAATATCGGTGGGTAAGACTCCGCCGCGTTCCCTTTTCCGCAGCATGTACCGCATTTCGGACCTACGGAGGAATGGGTGAGAATCTGCGAAAACTCGACTTGGGACCGGCCCTTGAAAGGAGAACAATGCCCTGGTATCCTCACTCCATAACCAGACCCGTACGACTTCAACGATCTGGAGTCATCAATGGTACCCCGTTCCTGTGCCGAGGCGTGGAGCGAGCGGATGGTCTCTCGAAGATCCAAGACCAGGAGATGCACCCACCGTCTGGAGTCTATCTTGCCGGGCAATACGCAGCACTGTGTCGAATCATTCAGGCATGGTCTTGGAAATCCATTACATTCATGGACCGGACCATGATGTTTCAAGATCAGCTCTAACACGCTTGACTCATTCAGCCGGGCAGACTATGGCAATTCGTGGGCCACGGCGGTCATGGTTCCACAGTGCCCCGATAAGCGCCCGTACAATTGCCGACCAGACCTCGATATCGCAGGGGAATTCTCATGGCCACAGCGGAACAAATCAAATCCCTGATTCGCTCGCACTTCAGTGATGATACCGAACGATTCAACACTCTAGCGCTTCAAGTCGCTGCCTACGAAGCCCAGCAGGGCCATGGTGCCGTCGCCCATGATATCCGTCAGATTGTCGACAAGGCCCGAAGGGAGAAGGGATCAAAAATACTCAAGTTTCCCCGGGATCTCCGTACCCTGGTCTTGTCGGAAGAATCACCTGTCCCGATGGCGGCGTTGGTGCTGCCCAAGAAGCTCCAGGACAGGATCAAGCGGATCATTCACGAATATCGTCAACGAGACAAGCTCAAGACTCATGGTCTTTCGCATCGTAGAAAGGTCCTGCTTATCGGGCCCCCAGGTACTGGGAAAACCATGTCGGCCAAAGTGCTGGCCCACGAAGCAAGATTGCCGCTGTACACGATCCAGGTGGACAAACTGGTAACCAAGTTCATGGGTGAAACCAGTGCTAAGCTTCGGCAGATTTTCGAGCTGATTCAGGAGGAAACCGGAGTCTATCTGTTTGACGAATTCGACGCGATCGGAGGAGAACGCACCCTCGAAAACGACGTGGGGGAAATGCGTCGGGTCTTAAATACCTTCCTACAGTTCATCGATCAGGATGTATCTGACAGTCTAATCGTAGCTGCCACGAACAGCCCAAAACTGCTTGACCGAGCTCTTTATCGCCGGTTTGACGACGTCCTCTATTACGATCAGCCGGGTGCGAACGATAGGAGATCCCTCATACAGAATATCCTGGGACCTTTCATGACTCCACGATTTGACTGGAAAGCGGTTGTGGCCGAAAGCGAAGGACTCAGTCATGCAGAGATCGACAGCGCCTGCCGGGATTCCATCAAGCAAACCCTCCTCAAGGACCAGAAGACCATAAAGGCCAGCTTACTGAGGCAGATGTTAGCGGAACGACGGGAAGCTCATCAGGGGGACAGAGGATAAAGAGTAATGCCTGGGGAGCGCTATCGACATATCTTTCTGGAAAGGCCGTCCAGAACCTTGGGGTTCACAAACCCGAGGCAAGGGGGCACCACACCCAGAATCCCTCGGCGTGATCGCTACCAACACGGCGATTATTTACGGAGACGACTCGATCAGGCCTGGGCGGAGGTCGAGGAACGGCGCCAGGCAGTCGCCCATATTGAGCGCCACGGCGCATACATTGATTTTGTCGGGGAACCGGGTTTCCACCTTATGCTGAAGAGCCTGGAGGCGCGACGGTCAGGCATTAGACTTCTGAATGTTCGAAGAGAAGGTCCGGAAGAAAACGCGCAAACCTTCGCTACGGTCTACGTGCCAAACGACAAAAGGGGATATTTTCTGCGGAAGATTGAAGATTATTCCGCGAAGGAAACAACCGCCGGTCGTCCCGCAAACCAAAAACTGATTGATGGGATCTCGGACATCCGTTGCGCTGTCCTTGAATCTTTCTGGCAAGATGATACAGCCCTCCTTCCCGGCGACACCGTCTCGCGGATCGAAGTCTGGTTGAGCTCCGATCAGGACGACGTGATTGCCAGATTTGAAGAGTTGCTGCTGCAACTCCAGGTTGGAAAAATCCAAGGAGATGTCAGATTCCCAGAGCGAACGGTTCTGATGATCTCTGCGAATCGCAATGACCTGGAACGCTTGATTACATGCTCGGACGACATTGCTGAGTTCAGGGCCGGGAAAGAAATCGCCTCCTTTTTTATTCAACTACAGAACCGCGAGCAACTTGAGTGGGTGCGGGAGCTTCTGAACCATGTTGAGGTAGATGGGGACACAGATGTCGCAATATGCCTTCTGGATTCCGGAGTAAATAACGGCCATCTGCTCATTCAGCCCGTGCTTTCCACTGCGGACCTTCATGCTGTTGATGATTCCTGGGGGACTAATGATCAACGCGGCCACGGCACGTTGATGGCAGGCGTGGCAGCATTCGGCGATCTTGTAGGTCCGCTACAAACGGATACTCTGATTCGGATCACTCATCGACTCGAATCCGTGAAAATACTTCCACCGCCACCTGAGCAAAATCCCCGGATGTTGTGGGGGTACGTTGTCGCACAAGGGATGTACCGGGCTGAGATCCAAGAACCAAACCGCAAACGAATAGGTTGTCTGGCAGTGACTTCGACTGATTTCCGAGACCGAGGGAGGCCTTCATCCTGGTCTGGGGCATTGGACGACTTGACCTCGGGATATGCAGATGACCACAAACGGCTCATCATAGTCAGCGCAGGGAATGTAGGGACCCCAGACAGTTGGCGCAGATATCCCGATGACAACCTCACCCACGAAGTGCATGATCCCGGACAGGCCTGGAATGTTCTCACAGTAGGCGCCTACACCGAAAAAGTGACGATCAATGATCCAACCTTTGCAGGCTATACACCGATAGCCCCGCCAGGCGGACTGTCCCCTTACAGCACCACATCGAGTACATGGTCCCCGCGAAGATGGCCAATCAAGCCTGAAGTGCTGTGCGAGGGGGGTAACGTGGCCAGAGGCCCTGGTGACTCAATCGATGAAATCGACGACCTGGCACTGCTTTCCACATCTCACACTCCGGTTGTCTCTCAGTTTGTACCTTTTAGTGCCACGAGTGCTGCCGCGGCCGAGGCTGCTCGGATCGCGGCCCGAATTCAGTCGTTCTATCCCGAGGCATGGCCGGAGACAGTTCGGGCACTGCTTGTCCACTGTGCACAATGGACGGATACGATGAAGAATGGCTTTTTGCGAGACGAAAATAAATCGTCTTATGCAAGGCTTCTCCGCATATGCGGATATGGAGTACCGAATCTTGAACGTGCGCTATACTGTGTAACAAATTCCCTCACCTTGATCTCTCAGGCCGAGCTTCAGCCCTACGATCGACATGGCGACCGTTACGTGACGCGGGACATGCACTTGTATAACCTACCTTGGCCACGGGAAGCTTTACTGGATCTGGGTGAAATTCAAGTGACAATGCGCGTCACGCTTTCGTATTTTGTTGAACCCGGTCCGGGAGAAATAGGCTGGCAGGACCGATATCGCTACCCGTCTCACATGCTTCGATTCGAGGCAAACGGACCAGGGGAATCAGAGGATGAATTCGTCCAAAGAGTGAATCGACAGGCTCGGGATAACGACGAACGTCCAGGAACGGAAGGACCCGGCAGCAAGTGGGTCATTGGCACCGCTCGAGACGTCGGATCTATTCATTCAGACATCTGGCAGGGATCTGCCGCGGACTTGTCCTCATCAAGCCTGATCGCAGTTTACCCGGCAGTCGGCTGGTGGAGAGAACGGCATCATCTTGGACGTTGGAACAAACGTTGCCGGTACTCTTTGATCGTGTCTATTCATACGCCGGTGGAAGACGTTGACATCTATACACCAGTGGCCATCCAATGCGGTATTGCCGTACCGGTAGAGATCACGTTGACCTGAGTACGAGGCAGGAGGAAAATGGTCGGGAGCGGACGTGGATATTGACGTATTTCGGAACAAGTTGACACTGCAACCAAAGGACCCCGTTCGAACCCCGTTTTCCAGAGCCGGATGACCGGCCATGACGGGCGGGGTCCGCAAGCGTCAGGAACCACAGGTAACCAATTGATTTGTTTATCCAAAAAAGGCCTTTCACGCCGGCGACAGGGGTTCGAATCCCCTTGGGGACGCCAAAATAAGACACTGATATTACAGGGAAGTTGGGAAAAGCCGACTTCCCTGTTTTCGTTTAGGGTTGAATATAGGGCCCGTGTAGGGCCTAATGGGTTGCCGACGTGTGCGCTTACGCGTCGTTGTAGTGGAGAAGTTGGGATGACAAGCAAGAACGAACCAAGGCCAAACGAGATGCTTTCAGTAGTCAAACAAGTTGGCTCACAGCTTAAGAAAATGATCTTTCCGTCGACGTCATCGGGAAGCAACTTCCCATATATTGTGATTGTTGTAGCATTTTTTGTCCTTTACCTTTCCTTTAGCCGCAGTGTGAGTCAGGCCCTTAAACATCAACTTCTCATGAAGTCTGTTACCGATCATCTTGTATTCTATTTCATGGCAATAACTTGCTATGTTGTAATGGTAATCTATGGTCGTTATGATCGTCAGACTGGGATGACATTGTTCTGTGCCTTCTTCTGGGCTCTAACTATGCTTCTCGGTAACTTGTATATTACAAGTAGCATGGATCCCCAGTTAAGCAAAACTGTACTCATTACATACACTTTTACTTTATTTCTAACGGCTATCGTTAATCGACAGCCTATCACATGGTCAGCCTGCATGGTCAGCGCTGGTGCAACCTACTTGATCGTGCAAAATCTCAAACTCAAGACAATCGAATGCTCATACTCGGACATTCCTTTCGTTATGTTGCTGATGGGTTTCTCGGCTCCCTTGATTGTGTCTTTTCTCTTAGGATTTGACAAGGCTATGGAGCAGGTAGAAAGAGTAAGAGCCGAGGAAGGAGGTAATCCTCCTAACCCCAAAACATAATCAAATTGGTAGAGTTCTGGGTTCACCATAGCTAATTCTTTAGGCGGTAGGTCACCAGGAGTTGGAGAGCGGATTATGGGCCAAGTTGCACGGGCGGTTCTCCTGGGCCATCCACATCACACCAATCGAGAAGGGAATCGCAAGCAGCAGACCCTCTTCTGTTTGACACCCGTTAATGCATTGGCCACGTTGAGGAAACCCTTGCCTGGGATCTCTCACTTTTTCACCCGTATATCCGTCTCTCCCACGTCGAATTTCATCATGTCTATTGCGGCCAAGAGATCCTCATCCGAAATCGTAAGATAGAGGGCCTGCAAGCTCTTCTTTTTGTCTCCGTGACCCAAAATCGCATCGGCAATATATGGGTAAACCTTGCTGCGCACGGCATTCGTGAACCAACAGTGCCGGAGATCATGAACCGTTGGTTTGGGATCGAATCCCACAGCCTTTACTGCGATTCTCCAGCATCGTGTAAGCGAATCCTCATGGGGGATGCTGCCGTCCGGGTTCAGGAAAACTCGGTCATTGGTGGACGACCGGGCCTTTCCCACATCATTAAGGATTTGCACCAGCGTGCGATGAATGGGGACGCGCTTGGCGCGCCTTTCCTTGGTATCGCCATAATCCAAAGTAATGATCCGTGTCGTGGGGACATCGGGGTCAGGTCTTGCATCTTGCCCTTTATCAGGCGGGATCATTCACCGGCAATCAGAAAGGTCAAAAAGCAAGACCTGACCCCAGGACACCACTTGATACATGGTTCATTGACAGCAGAGGTGTAGGACAACTCTGGAAAGGATTCCCCACCTTCAAGACCAGGTTGGCCGACTTCACGAAACAGAGACAAATCCCGAGAACTACCGTTGGTCACCAGGTGCATTTCTGGTTGAACCGGGAAGGGAGAACTTGGGAGCTCGGGCGACCGACGGGTATTCTGGAAGTCTCACACGCGACTCTTGACGGGGAAGATCGGCACGGGCACAATGTGCCTTAGGTGATCGGTCAAGGAGTTGATGCTCGCGGGTATGCACATGTTGTCAGACGGAGAAAGAGCCGGCCTCAGCAGAGCCGGATGGTGAGGAGCCCGGTTGCAAGGTCCCGATCTTACCAGAGAATTTATTGCTCAGGCTCGCATAATTGCGAAAGGACGCGGAATACGCGACCTGGAGCGACTCCTTCGCAATTACGGCGGGAATCCTTCTATGTGGACCAAGAAGAGCAGCCCGCCGGTTGAGCATGATGGAATTCTCTATGAGTATCATTGGTATGAACACCACGGAATCGGACGGTTCGAGATCAAGAGAGTGAGGGTGACGGACTCATGATTGTGAAACTGAAAGACAGAGCGTCGGACTACCCAGACCTTTCGCCGGGTCAGCCATATTTCGTGATCGGAATCGAAGCCGACCATTTCCGGTTACTGAATGACCGCGGTAGGCCCTATCTTTATCCTCCGGACTTGTTCGAGATCGTCGATTCTCGGGAACCCAGCATTTGGCTCACCGATTACGGCGAGGACGGTGAACGCTATTCATACCCTCCGGCGCTGCACGAGCCCGGTTTTTTTGAGGACTACTTTGATGGGACCACCGAAGCCCTGTCGATGTTCTGGCATGTCATAAACAAGGGTTTGTCCGATGCGGCCTGAGGAGGTTGTCACCGATGTCATAATCCTCCAGCCCCTCGCCGAAGAGCCGGGCCGGTTTCCGCGAGTTTCGGGCACACCATACTTGATTCCTGACCCAAACCAAGGCCGGTATCAGAGCCGGCTCCCGGTCAGACAAGTTCGAATCATAGCTGCGGGAGGCCCTCACCGCGTGACCTGACGAGTCGATCGCGCAGGAGATCAGGGGATACCTGATTCAATTCAGTGATTGCGACTCTTCTCCCCTCATATGCTGTCGTCGGTCCTTATTCTTCACGCGTATCCCCGGTTCCCCTCTATCGACCTTCATCATCATCAATGGCCCTGATCAGATCGTCGTCGCTGAGGGTCAGGTGGAGGCTCTACAGGGACTTCTTCTTGTTTCCTTGTCTCAGCCCCCATAGGGCTCGATGATCAACGGGAACCGCACCAATGATTGGCTCCTGTCAAGAAGCTCTCGAAAGAACCTCGGCTGCCCACTGGTTCAGACTCATTCCGTGAGCTTCGGCCATCATTGCCGCACGGGCATGAACATCAGGCGGCACTCGCAGCATCAGCTTGCCTGAATATGGCTTTTGCGGCGCTCGTCCGGACTTTTCGCACGTCGCCAGATAGTCGTTTACAGCCTCTTCAAAGGCAGCACGCAATTCTTTGACGGATTCCGCGTGAAAACCGATGATATCTTTGATTCCCGCAATGTGGCCGATAAAGCAACC
>Ga0172371_10005476_pt1 | contig 18781 bp, 19 predicted proteins | sample Lak12m_FD_114543 | JGI IMG/M metagenome (GOLD analysis project Ga0172371, IMG submission 114543) | Freshwater microbial communities from Kabuno Bay, South-Kivu, Congo - kab_022012_12m | ecosystem: Environmental > Aquatic > Freshwater > Lake | place: Democratic Republic of the Congo: South-Kivu...
TTCAGTCGGAATGTTTTTTGGCTACGCACCAGCAAAAAAAGCAGCAGCTTTAGATCCAATTGATGCTTTGAGATATGAATAAGAATTAGTTAACAAAGAATCATAGGAATTCAAATGGTTTTAAGAGAAAAGGAATAATCAATTATTATATTTTTATAGGTTCGAATATTATTTATTGCTCGGAGCCAAAAAGATTGACTTATAATATACGCGGAATATATTTTTGTATAACTTAAAGATGGCGTCCAGTATTGAGCAAATAAGCTTTGATAAGTATACTTTTAGTATTGTTATAACATCAAACGTTACTTCACCCTCTATATATTAGAGGATCTTGTCTATGAATTACATACAGTTTTGAATGTAGTGTGTTATAAAACCTCAACGTATTTATGGTATAACTAGACAATCCATGCATACAGGGCATCAACAACGCAAAACACTATACATTTTCCACACAGAGTTTTTGTACGTACGAGGTGGAGAAAAATACATATATGAAATAGCCAAGAGATTATCTAAGAAGTACTCTATTATTTTATGTGTTGAATCTATTAATGAATATTGGACAAATCTGTTTGAAGTCCTTCAGGTAACCATATACCATCTATGGAAACCAAAACACCTCTATTGGCTATTATTACCATGTTCTTATGTTATTAATTTCGTGCGCCTTAAAAAATTTATTCGTGACACTGACACAGTGTTTGCAACAGTGTTTCCTTTAAGTTTCTTAGCAACCCTTTTGACGACACAATCAATTGTATTTTGTTTTGAGCCATTAAGTATTTTTTATGATACGTTACGGATTAAAACGAGTTCGTTAAAAGAAAGATTCTTCCTCATAATGAATAAATTTCTTTATGTGTCAGTTGATGCATTAGCTGTAAGAAGAGCGCGTATATTAGCAACATTAAATAAACCGGTTGCACAAGCAATTATGAAGAGGTATCACAGAAAACCTGATGTGTTTATACCAAATGGAGTTGATACAACTAAATTTTCCCCATCCGCGCTACCGCTCATCAAAAAAGCAACGCATACATATGTGCTTGGACACAGTACAGACTTTACTGTATTAAAAGGAACAGAACTGCTTCTTCGTGCGCTCCCATTGGTGTTGAAACAACATGCAAACGTTCTTCTTCTTATTTCAGAAAGTATTCCTAACAAGAAAGTGTTACGTACGTATCAAAAACTTGTTGAATCACTACACATCCAACAAAATGTCCGTTTTGTCGGTAGTGTTCCTGAGGAACGGTTACCACAGTTTTATACATCCTGTGACTGTTTTTGTTTTGTTGGATCAACGAAGTGTGTTGGTAGTTATTCCGCGTGTCTTTCTGCTATTGAGGCTGAAGCATGTGGAGTTCCGGTAATAAGAACGAAAGGAAACGACGACGAAATCATTGCTGGAAAAACTGGGTTTTATTTTTCTTCTGAAACACCTTCTGCACTTGCACGTGGCATTTGTACATATCTTGCGCTGCCGACAAGCAAAAAAACGCTTTTTAAAAGGAACGCGAGAGAACACGTGTTAAAGAATTTTTCTTGGGATGTTTCCGTACGCCAATTTATGTCTATAGTATAATCACTTCTTTTTATCCCTTTTTTGTACTGTTCTATTTTTAGAATAGAAAACAACGAAAGTTTGTTATAATTACTTCATGGCTCACCACATTGAATGGATAATATTAGTCACTGACCATTTTAAGGCGTCGTACACTTTTTACAAAGATACGCTTGGTTTTACCGTTGTGCGAGAAACTCAAAAGGAAGAATTTTGCCAGTTTTCTTTAGAACATGGCTTTCTTGCCATATATGGAAGAACGGCAATGGAAAAGTTAGTAGGAAAAGAGCATATAAAAACAGCAGGAGGTGCAATCTATACATTTGCTGAATCAGAAGACATTGATAGACAATACGAAGACTTAAAAAGAAAAGGAGTCGTATTTCTTACACAACCCACTACACAGCCATGGGGCCAAAGGACAGCATACTTTGCTGACCCAGATGGTCATATTTGGGAAATCCAACAGTGGATAAAAAAAGGATAGGTAGTCCTGTGCTTCTCTCTCATAAGAAGCTAACAGTTTATTTTTAGTGTGGTAAAATCAACCTACATAAGAGAGACATTTGTCTTATGTGAGTATGAAACACAATTTCCTTTTTCTTCTTAGTGTGGTTTTCTGCATGGCGTTTGTATCGCCCCACCCAGTGAGTGCCTATATTGATCCTGGGACCGGGAGTTATCTGTACCAATTAACACTTGCTGGTTTTTTTAGTGTACTTTTTTTCTTGGGTACAATAATAAAGAAAATAATTCATACGATAAGAAAAAACAAAAAGTCTGACCAACACGTGCAGCATGAAACGTAATCATCCATCATCATTTAAAGATCCAAGTGGATACATATTTACCCATAAGTCGCGACTCTATCGGGAAATTGATCCATCCTGTATGAACCAATATAACCATTTGATGACATCTGGTTTGTATCACCGTTTGTTGAAAGAATCATTGCTCATACCACATCGAGAAAATCACACATTAAAACCCGAAAAACCAGGAGGCAAAATAATAGAGCCGACGCGCATTCCATATATTTCATATCCGTATGAATGGAGTTTTAGTCAGCTTAAGGACGCGGCCTTAGCGACACTAAAAATTCAAACGATTGCACTTGAATATGGAATGTCTCTTCGTGATGCAAGCGGATTTAATATTCAGTTTTATCAAGGAATACCAGTGCTCATAGACACACTTTCGTTAGGAGAGTATGAGAAGGGGAAACCCTGGGTTGCATATAGACAGTTCTGTGAGCATTTTCTTGCTCCACTTACTATCACGGCGTATACAAATATTCATCTTTCGTTTTTACTGGCAAAATTTGGGGACGGAATTCCACTTGATGTCGCACGACAACTCATTCCATGGTATAGAAAGATACAGCCTGGTATTTTTTTCCACATTGTCCTCCATGGGCAAAACCAACAATCTTCCTTACAGTCCATTCCTTCATCGCAACAGTTTTCCTTGCCGGCTTTAAAAGGGTTAGTTGCAAGTCTTGAGGCAACTGTCCAGTCCATTTTATGGCATCCTGATACGACTCAATGGTCGTCATATTCCACACAAAAAACACATACAAGTTATGTTCCTTCTGCACTACGTGATAAGGAAAGAATTGTTGAAACCTACCTAAAAAAAATTCATCCATCAGTAGTGTTAGACATTGGCGCAAACAGTGGCGTCTATAGCAAGTTAGCTGCAAATCTTGGAAGTTCAGTTCTTTCCATAGACACAGACCCTTCTGTTGTTGAGTATCAATATACCAATATGTCAAAAGAGGAGAGAAAACAGATACTTCCGTTATGTGTTGATATTGTCAATCCAACACCTGGTGTTGGTTGGAAAAACGAAGAACGCTTGCCATTTCTTGGACGCATAACACCAGACTGTATTATGGCGCTGGCAGTGCTTCATCATCTCGTTATAAAACAAGGGGTTCCACTTAAAAATCTTGCTCAATTTTTTGCTCTTAGCACCCAATGGCTTATTATTGAGTTTGTTCCAAAAACAGATCCACACGTTCAATCATTATTACGTGTTCGTCAGGATATTTTTTCTGACTATACACCCTCTCAGTTTGAAGCAGTGTTTCGTACATATTTTACTGTCGTGTCGTCACAGAAAATACAACATTCACAGCGGACGTTGTATTTATTTAAGCGAAAGCATACATGAAACATAAAAATTGGTTCCTTACACTCATACCACCCGTTCTTTTAGCCCTTTCATTTCCTTTGACACTCTTGGGGAAAAATCTTGGACAAATACCAACGCGTCACCTTGTTGTTCCTTTACTTATTTGTATTGGAGTGGCGGGGTGTATTGTAGGTATAACAAAGCTACTACTTCGTGATAATAGGAAAAGCATGGTTACATCGTGTGTTGTTGTGGTGGTTGTTTTTACGTATACAGATATGTTTTCACTTCTTAGTCAATCTTTTCTTGTGCAAATGATACCAAAAGTAACGCCCCCATTTGAGCTAGTTATTCTTGATGTGTTGTTGATAGGTGTAGTACTTGGATGTGTTAAAAAAATAAAGCGTATTGGGTACTCAATTCGTCTTTTTTGTTTTGTCTTTTCTTTATCAGCCTTTGTATTGTCGCTTGTTCCACTTTGTGTGTACGCAACAACCCATTATATTTCTCTGTCACAACGTCATGTCGTATCTTTAAATGTTCCAACAACTCTCAATGTACAAAAACCTGACATTTATTATATTGTTCCAGACTCTCATACGTCAGGGTCTGTTATGAAAGAAGCGTTTGGATATGATATGGCAGAATTTGCATATAGTCTCAAACAAAAAGGGTTTCAATTTTTTGATAACAGTACTTCAAATTATCCGAAAACCTTATTGTCACTTTCCTCGTCGTTAAATATGGAATATCTTGACTACGGATATCCGCCGAAGTCTTCAATAGATGAGACATTGCTCTATCCATTTATTGAAGACAATGCAGTATTACGTTTTGTTAAACGCCTTGGATATGCCTATTATCAACTTGGTTCGTGGTGGGATGGAACGAAGGTAAATACTCTAGCTGACAAAAACATTCTTGCTGACAATAAATATCTTGTATCAATGACGGGGTTTAGTTATGCATTGATGTCTACAACAATACTTCAGCCATTTATAACAGCGTATCCTCAGGTTTTTCTCGGTGAGACCACGCAAGACAAATTAGAACGTTTAAATTTTCAATTTGCCTCGGTTGAAGAAGTTGCTCGTCTTCCTGGACCAAAGTTTGTGTTTTTCCATATTATTGCGCCACATCCACCGTATGTATTTGATGCTACGTGTAGGGAGATTGAAACAACAGACTTTAGTGTTTCCGTTTCAAAAGAGCGGTATACAGAACAAGCAGAGTGTATAGATAACAAGTTACTAATAATGATAGATACAATTCAAAAAACATCCTCAAATTCTGCAGTTATTATTCTTCAATCTGACGAAGGCGTTGACTTTTATGACGGCAAAGATCAGTGGGATAAAGTGCCAAAGGAAGAATTGCAGCGAAAGTTTCTAATACTAACGGCGTTGTATACACCAGGGGTAGATGTGTCGTATCTTCCGTCAACTATTACTCCAGTAAATATTTTTCGAGTCATTTTCAATTCGTATTTTCATACAACACTACCGTTACTTCCTGACAAAAATTATATTTGGAACAACTCACATATATATGATTTTATTGATGTAACAAATACAGTTAAATCAAGTACTTTCTTGGAAGGGCGTTAGGAGTTTTTTGAATGTTTTTGTGAGGAAGTATGTTTGTGGGCAAAATATGGTTTTTCAAAAAAATGAAACACAAGTGTTGCAATACCTGCGGTAATGAAGAAAGAAGATGTTAAAAATAATACTATTTTTAACACACTGCTATAATCAATAAACTGTACTACCCACAACCCTATTGGGATGCCTATAACAACATGGACAAGATAGAAAGAATAACTCATTGAACCAAGAATTCGTAATGGGAGAAAAGCGCATATTTTTTTTAAAATATTTGATGATTGAGTGATGACAGAAGCTACAATAACAACAAGTGTACAATCAAGAACGATGTAATAGAGCATTTTCCACGATCGATAATAGCTTGGTTGCCAAATATTTTTCCAATAGGCAAGTATACCAAGGGAAACAATAATTAAAATTGGAATATATTTCTCAACCTTTTTCCACAGATGTTGTTCTTCAAGATAAAATTTAGATAACGCGACGCCAAAGAAAAAGACGCAAAAACGAGCAAGATAAAATAAGGAAAATCCGTTTTGTTCGTAGTCTTGTGGAAGGACAAATCTTCCTATCCACGGAAGCATAGTAATTCCCAAAAGAAGAAACCACGTTGTGGGACGTTTCCATGTTTTAGTTATCGTTACAAACAAAGAAAGTATGATATAGAACAGAAATTCATAGGTAATGGTCCACGTTACCAAATTTATTTTTGGGACATGCGGAAAAAATTCTTGAAGAAATAATGCATTTACCCCAATTACAAGTGGGCTGTAGGGAAGAGAAATCGCAAGGAGAGTAACAATGTGAGCTGGAAGCAGTCTTTGTAATCTGTTTTTGATAAACCCCAACACTGTGTATGTATGTTTTGACAATATGAAATAAATGAGAAATCCGCTGAGTATAAAGAATAAATCAACACCAATACATGATCCGTCAGTTCCAATAAACGGCATACGGGTAAGAAGAAAAGAAAACAATTTTTCTCCTTTTAGGTAGTAAGGGTTATGATGAATGCCCCAGAATGGTTCGATATATTGCGCTGCATGGTATAGAAAGACAAGAATTACAGCATATCCTTTTAGACCATCAATTGCATCAAATCTTCCTTTTCTGTCTAATAAAAAGAAATGAGTAAGACGTTTTTTAACTGTATTCATGTAGTAAGCTGTATGCGTTATTTTACGCTTCACTGTTTGAAGCGTACATAAATTGAACATTTTTTGCAATGTGAGCGAAGAAAAGTTGCTTTCCGACAAGAGAGAGTGAGTGTGGTATACTCTTGCCGTATGGAACGGTTTAAAATGATTGCTTCTGGATATGCTCTTTTTATAAAAAAGAACAAGATTCTTTTGTCACAAAGGAAAAATACCGGATACATGGATGGGTGGTTTAGTCTTCCAGCTGGTCATATTGAAAACAACGAATCGTTAACAAAAGGAACAATAAGAGAAATTCACGAAGAAACCGGTATCGTACTATCAGACAAAGATATTACACTTGTCCATGTGATGCATCGAAAAAGCGACGATATTAGAATGGATTTCTTTTTTCTTGTGAACAGATGGAAAGGGATACCAAAAAATACTGAAGAAGCAAAGTGTAGTGCTATGGAATGGTTTCCTCTTACTGCGTTACCTCCAAATACAATTCCGTATATTAAAAAAGCTATATCTCAATATCAGTCTTCGTCATTCTTTTCTGAGTTTGGGTGGTAAGAATTATTGATATTTGTTTTTAAACTCATCAAACCAATCAATTGGCGCCTGGGCATCTTCATCACCGTTGTAATTAACAAGAATTTCTTCTCCTTTTTGAATATGTGTGGTTGCACGGTAGATCATTGTCTTTTGAGAAATATTTGGTTCCCATGTCGCATTGGGAGTATATGAGTGATTGTATATGGACCCATATCCCAAAACCATGACTCCACACCGCGTACTTGTCCATGGATAGATATAGTAGGCAAGTATTGTGTTTTCCAAAAAAGTACGTTCTTTTGCTTGAATGTATACAGTGGGGCACGTTTCAATAATCTCCCCTGAGAGAAAATCTTTATTCGCAAAAACCCCTAAACCTTTTGTCTTGGTGCGTTTTACGATAACTGATGGACTAGTAACGTCACTTGAGGGACTACAGCCATTGGACATAAGTACATCCTGTTGCTTGTTTTTTTTCTCTATCCCATCCCGCCGTTGAACACTTCTTCATCTTTTTGCCGTTTGCTGTTGTATAGAGTACTAATTTTGCACCACAATCTGGACATTCTTCATCAAGGCTTTCTGTTGTTCCATTGATCCATTCAATATATGGACATCCAGTCGCCTGTTTCTTGGTTGCATCCCATCCGCCACTTGAACACTTCTTCATCTTTTTACCAAATCGTGTCATGGTTAAAACAAGTGGCGCTCCACATGTCGGACATTTTTCGTCAAGTGTTTGTGGTTCAAAGGGAAGCCACAAGACATAATCGCATCCATCAATTTTTTTGGTGTCAGCGTTCCACATGCCTGCGCTACAGCGCTTCAGTTTTTTCCCAGAGGCCGTCACGACTACCTCGCCGAGTTTGCTGCCACATTTTGGACAAATTTCTTCTGTTTCAGGTGGTGTTGGTTGTGTATTCATATTGTCATACTATAACACGGATATTTTAAAAAATGTATAAAGAAAAAAATATTCGAAGGTTTTCCTCTGTCATTATTTCATCGACACGTCTGCCATGCATGTGGTAGGATGGATTTTGTGTCTTCTTTATAATAAAGAAGAATGGCGTACTATGATAACTGAACTCATTTTTGATGTCGAAACAAAAAAATTGTTTAGCGATATAACAACAGATGATCCAGGCGACCTCGGCGTATCAATTGTGTCTGTATATAGAAGAAGACTAGACGAGGGGGGAAATGAGATAGAAGGGGAAATGCGAAGTTTTTGGGAACAAGATTTTTCATCTATGTGGCCTTGGTTTATAGAAGCAGATAGAATTGTTGGATTTAATTCACTTCATTTTGATGTTCCAGCACTTACACCATATGCACCTGTCCCATTCGCATCATTAAAACACTTTGACATGATGGAAATTGTGAGACAAAAGACAGGGAAACGGATAGGGTTAAGTGCACTTGCTAAAGAAACCATAGGAGATGATAAGACGGATGTTGGAACAAACGCCGTTATCTATTGGGCAAAAGGGGATCCTGACAGTCTTTACAAGCTCAAAACCTATTGTGAAGCTGACGTTGCGTTAACACGAGACCTGTATGATTTTGGACGAAAAAACAAGACAATAAAATATAGAGACAAATGGAATAACATCACGGTAGTTGAAGTTGATTTTTCCTATCCCATCAAGAAGACTGATCCTCAAATCGGCTTGTTTTAAGCATCAATACATTTTTGTATTTTTGCCAGTTGAGCAATGGTCGCATCATACCCTTTTTGTATAATGTCTTTCCCGTCAAAGAGCTGGAGTATGTTAAGAGATGAAACAGTTTTGACGTCTGGAAGAATGGTGACGTCTGCCGACTTACAGAGTTGTTGTGAGAGATTGTAGCGGAAAAAATTTGCTGTTGCGATACCTGCGTCTTTGAAATTTGGTTTCTTTGTTTTTCCAGGGAAAGAGGGGTATGAATCAAGGTTAACCGCGATAACAACATCAGCGCCGAGGGTACGTGTAATATCAACCGGTACTGGACACGAACACCCACCATCAACCATATAGGTATTTTGGATGTTTACTGGTTCAAAAACGACGGGAATTGCAAAGCTTGCATGAATTGCTGTTGCTAAATTGCCCGTTGTTAAATATACAGGATTTCCTGTTGCAATATCCGTTGCAACTGCAGCAAATGGCTTTGGCAGGGATTCAATTAATATGTGATGTAAAAACGTTTGAATAAACTCAGTAACATTTTTTCCTTGGATAATGCCAGAGGGTAATCCAAAATCAGAAAAAAGCCATAAAAGATCCTTTTTTGTCAGCGTTGTTGCAATGTTTTTAACTTCCTCAATGGAACCAATAGACGTATATAATCCTCCAATAAGAGCTCCAGCGCTGCTCCCTGTGACAACATCAATAGGAATATCATGTTCGATGAGTGCTTGAATAACACCAATGTGAGCAAATCCTCGTGGGCCCCCGCTTCCAAGTGCAAGCCCGACTGTTTTTCTTTTTGTCATACGTTTTAGTATAGCAAAAACGAAGTGAAGTATTTTACAAAATAAAGAAATAGAACAAGACTGCAATAAGAATTCGGTATAGTGCAAATGGCAAAAATGAGTGCTGTTTTACAAAGTGTAAAAACACTTTGACTGCGAAAAGCGCTGTTACAAAAGAGGCAATAAGTCCAACACCAAGTAGCATACTTGTGGTTTGTGTTAAGACAATCGGGGTTTTTAAAAGATCATATCCTGTTGCTGCTATCATGGTAGGTATTGCAAGAAGAAAAGAGAATTCAACAGCAGCGCTTCTTGAGAGTCCTACAATTAGTCCAGAAAATATCGACGCAGCGGATCGAGAAACGCCTGGTATCATTGAAAGCGTTTGTCCAAGTCCAATAAAGAACGCCTGTTTTAGCGAGATATGTTCAAGAGGAATAGGTGTTCTTTTTCTTTTTTGTACCAACTTCTCAATGAGATAAAATGCAATGCCTCCGAGAGCGAGGGAATAAACAACAATACTTTCATTTCCTAATAGGTAGTGTTTGACGATTTTGTAGACAATAAAGCCAATTGTTGCTGTGGGAAGAAAAGCAATCAGAAGAGGTTTCCATAATGCTCGTTGAGACAATAGCGTACGGACATAAAGCAATGCAACTGCCCCAATAGCACCGAGTTGAATGATGATTTCAAAAGAAGTTAAAAAATCTGTTTGTGGGATAGAGAGTGCTGTGTCAGCTAAAATCATATGACCTGTTGAAGACACAGGCAAAAACTCAGTGATCCCCTCAATTACTCCAAGAATCAGCGCGTGAAGGAGTGTCATATAAAAAAGGATTATTCAGTAATCTCAATAACACCATTTGGGCATGCCTTCGCTGCCTCGCGTGCACGTTCTTTATCTTCTTCCGTGTAGGTTTCAGGTTGTTTTTTTATTGTAACAACGCCAGTGTCAATGGAAAACAATTCAGGTGCGATGGAAGCACACATTCCGCAGGATAAGCATTTATCTTGGTGTAGTGTTATGTTCATATTCCTCCTTACATGTTGATACGATACCTTTTTGTATTGGTTTGCCCGCTAGTAAGATATGTTGTCACAATGAGTGTTGCATTCTTGATATTGTAATGAGGCGTGCATACTCCATGACTACAGGTGCCAAAATATAAATCCCGTGAATCTGAAACGAGTCCTGCTGTTTGAACAGTTCCCATTGCTCCTTGTGAGATACCGTTTGCTGTATAGCTTAATGCATAGGTTATGCGTTTAACGGAACCGAGATTTTGAAATGTCACAATCACGCTGTTTGTGGATCGAGAAAGTTTTGCTGTTGAATAACTCACACCACTAGCAGCATTGGTATATTTTCGAACACGAAGTTTTGCAGCAGACACAGGAGTGGTTGCTACGACAAGAAAAAATAAACCTATACACAGAGTAAGAATGTATTTCATATGTGAGCATATTATATACCCCAAGTATGAAATTTGGTAGAATGTGGGTATATGAAAAAGCCAATAGTTGTGGTGAGTATTGTTCTCGTTCTTCTTATTGGAAGCGCCGCCTTTATATTTCGTTCCAAATGGCTGCCATCAAAAAATCCATCCTCTGTTGCTCCAACAGTCACAGAAGCAAAAAAAGAATTAGCAATGTGGGAGGACCCAGCTGGGTTTTCATTTCAATACCCCAAAGAACTCCAGGTAAACAAACATGATGAAGATGTAGAAAATTATGCGCACATTGAATTTACGAGTCCCACGCATCCAGGAACTATTATCGTATGGGCAAAGGATACAACATATCAAACGGTTGCTTTGTGGATAAAGAATGACAAAACCATTGCTGGTGGTACATCTGTTGATACAACACTTGGGAAGAAAGAGGCAAAAAAAATTATTTTGTTAGGTCCACCCAAGAAACTCATTATTGGAGCAATTGATGAGGAAATACTGTTTACTATTGAAGCAGAACCGACAGATTCGGCATTTTGGGAAGATGTGTATCAAGGAATGATTCAAACATTTACTTTTACTCCGCTTGAGGAAACAACAAGTGAATCAAGCGAACCAGCAGGAGGAGACGCAGGATCATATGGGTATGATGAAGAAGAAACGTTAGAATAAGTAAAATATTATTTGTATTAGAAAGAAAGGAACAATACGTATGGCAACCACTTTGTTTATCGGTAATCTTCCATTTACTGTCGATGAGAATACATTGAAACAAACATTCTCTTCATCTGGCACAGTTGTATCTGTAAAGATAGTGACTGATAAATACTCAGGTAAATCACGTGGGTTTGGTTTTGTGGAAATGAATTCTGAAGAAGAGGCAAAAAAAGCAATAGAACAATTTAATGGAACAACGGTTGAGGGAAGACCGTTGGTAGTGAATATTGCTCATGCGCCAAAACCACTTTCTTAAAAAAGAGAGCGTTAGGGGTTAGGGGATGGGGAAACAGATGGCGTTGGAATAGGTTGACATCTTCCACCAATTGGTTCTGTTCCTTTCATAAAATACTCAGGTCTTCCAAAATAACAGGGTAGTGAGAGAATTGTTGCACTTCGTGTTGAAACCTCATCTGATTTATTTTGTAATATCTCCACCATAATGTCATGCCAGATAGGTGCTGCTCCTGTCACACCTGAGGATAAATATGGATTCATTGGCGAGTTATCATTATTTCCGACCCACACAGTAGTAACGTAGGAAGGTGTATATCCAATGGTCCAGTTGTCTCGTTTGTCATTGCTTGTCCCTGTTTTGACTGAAACTGTTTTTTCTGGAATAACGAGTTCGGAATTTGGTCCAAACGCGTTCGTTCGAGCTACATTGTCACTTAAGATATTGCTGATAATCCATGCAACATCTTCTTTTACCGCACGTGTTCCATCATCTGTTCTTTTTCTCTCATACACCTTTCCGGTGTAATCAGTTACTTCAAGAATTGGAGTAAGTTCTTGTCGTACTCCTTTGTTAGCGAGTGTTCCAAATACTTTTGCCATATCAAGCATGGTTACCTCGCCGCCCCCAAGGGTAATGGATAATCCAAATCGTGATGCGTCATTCCAAGAAGTAATTCCCATGAGTTTTCCTTTATTAACAATGTTTGCAACACCAAGACGTGCTGCAAGTTTAACTGCTGGAATGTTGTAGGAATTGGCAAGCGCATAGCGAAGTGGTGTTGCTCCATGGAACTTCCCATCATAATTGACAGGCGTGTACGCTGGATTATTTGGAATGGTATATGACACTGGGGAATCATCAAGTATGGAAGCAGCAGTAAATCCGTTTTCCAAGGCAAGAGCATATGTTACTACTTTAATAGATGACCCTGGTTGTCGAAGTGCTGTGGTAACATTGACGTTTCCATCATGGTCGCTGTCAAAGTAATCTTTACTTCCGACCATTGCAAGAATTTCTCCATTTTTTGGGTTCGTGACCAGTGCGGCACCGTTGCCGACATTCAAACTTATGAGTTCTTCAACATTAGTTTTAACAATATTTTGTACTTTTTCTTGAAGCGTGACATCAAGTGAAGTAACAACACGAAGTCCTCCTTGTTCAACTCTTCGTGCACCATACCGCTTTTCCAATATGTCTTTGATGTACATAACAAAGTGTGGAGCACGAATGGAGATGTTTGGAGTGGCAAAACGAATTTTTTCAGCAAGCGCGTCGGTTGCTTCTTCTTTCGTGATATATCCGTCCTCAACCATTCGTCGTAACACCTCAGCTTGTCTGTCAAATGCTTTTTCTGGAGAATTGCCAAAAGGAGAGTAGTCTGTTGGTGCTGCTGGAAGTCCGGCAAGGAGAGCTGTTTCCCCAAGTGTTAGTGCGGACAAATCTTTATTAAAATATGTTTTGCTTGCTGATTCAATTCCCCATGATGTACCTCCATACGGCACTTGATTAAGGTACATTTCTAATATTTCATCCTTTGTATACATGCGTTCAGCCCAGAACGCGAGGATAAGCTCTTTTATTTTTCGAACAATGGTTACTTCTGGTGAAAGAAGAGCAGACTTAACAAGTTGTTGTGTAATAGTGGATCCACCCTGCATACGGTGGTTAAGTGCAATTTCAGTAGCAGCGCGAGTGATGCCTTTAACAGAAAATCCATTGTGTGTATAAAAATCTCTATCTTCAATAGCAATCGTTGCTTGTTTTACATGTTTGGGAATTTGAGAAAGGGGAAGAGGTGTTCTGTTTTGATCTGCATAAATTTCATACAACAACGCGCCATTTCTATCTAATATTTGTGTAGATACTGCAAGGTCTCGTCTTGAAAGCATGGAAGGGTTAGGAAGATTACCAACCCAATCGTTGATGATATAGGGAATAAAAAGACAACAAACGGTGGCAATAATGCCAAATACAAATGATTTTACATGGAACGTTTTTTTATTCGTTTCCTGTTGTGTTTGAATAATTTTTTCCTTGTAGGTATGTTTCATTTCATATATCCAGTTCCAAAGAGAATAAAATGTTTGAGCAAGAAAAATCTTTTTTGGAGCCTTCAGACGTGCCATATGAGATAAATGTCTATCTGATTTATATCATAGAGAAGAAAAAAAACAAGAAGGAAAAAGACTTATTTAATAAACGTTGGTTTATTCTCAGCGTGTTGGCAGTCAAGACAATACACAGAAATTGGATCTTTGACAATTTGCTTTTCTGTCACTTCCGTATTTTCTGTTACTCCAGGGGGAGCAATGTCGCCACTTGATTTATCAATGACAACTGCCTGTTTCAGCGATTCTTTTTCTGTTGGAACTGTTCCTTTAATAAAGTATTCAAATCGTGTAGTACACCCTTTGTCTCCTCCATCTGGGTTTGGTGGAAGCAGTCCAGAGGTAGTGCAAATTTGTGCACCTACAACTGTTTCAGGTTGTTTTGGCCAGATGTCGGGTTTGTCTTCTAGTGCCTTTTTCATGAGTTTGTTCCATATTGGTGCGGCTCCGGTGACACCGGAAACCAGATATCGGTTCATTGGCGAATTGTCATTGTTTCCAACCCACGTGGCAACAAGAACACTTGGTGTGTATCCAATAGTCCAATTATCACGAAGGTCATCAGTTGTTCCTGTTTTTACAGATACCGCATGTCCAGGAATAACGAGGAAAGAACTAGGGCCAAACGCGTCCTGCCTGGCGTTGTTATCAAGAAGAATATGAGAAATAATAAATGCAGTTTCGTTGGAAAGCACCCGCTCTCCAGTAAGCAGCATTTGTGAAGGAATCTCTTTATCAAGATTTGGATCTTGATATTCATCAAGCGTTTTTCCTTCTCTGTCGACAACTTTTCGTATAGCAACTAATTCTTTGTGAATACCAGCGTTTGCAAACACACCAAACGCCTCTGCCATATCCACCATTCGTACTTCACCACCCCCAAGGGTCAGTGAGAGTCCGTAGTTATCAGGGTTTTGAATGGTGTCTAGTCCAAATGCGCTTGCTGATGCCACCATATCCGTAAGTGTATTAATGTAGAGCATTTTGACAGCAGGAATATTAAATGAATTACCTAGTGCAAAGCGAAGTTGGACTGGTCCATGAAACTTGCCGTCATAGTTTTTTGGACAGTAGGACGGTTGACCGACGACGCCAAAGCAAGTGGGAACATCCAAAAATGTCGTTGCTGCAGTAACTAATTTTCTGTCAATGCCAATAGCATAATTAATCGGTTTAATGGAAGAACCTGGTTGTCGAAGTGCTGTTGTGACATTAAATCCTCCGGACGGCGTTGCAAAATAATCAACACTTCCCACCATTGCCAATATTTCTCCTGTTGCAGGATTGGTGATGAGAGCAGCACCGTTAGTAACGTTTGTTTGTTCCAATTTTGCTACTTCTGCTGCAACGGTGGCTTCAGCATATTCTTGTAAATCTGCATCAAGCGTTGTGTAGACTTTGAGTCCTCCTCGTTCAACTGTGTGTTCTCCAAATTGATTAACAAGCTGTTCTTTTACGTACATAACAAAATGGGGAGCTTTGATATTAGTGGGTTTTGTAAAGGTTAGCGGCGTTTCAGCAGCTTCTTTTGCTTGTGCTTCCGTAATATACCCATCCTCCGTCATCCGTCGAAGGACTTCTTTTTGTCTTGCTACTGCAAGTTCTGGATTATTTCCAAAAGGTGAATAGAGTGTGGGAGCTTGTGGGAGTCCTGCAAGGAGTGCCGCCTCAGCAAGATTGAGGTCTTTGACTGATTTGCTGAAATATTTTTCAGCAGCTGTTCCAATACCCCATGCGGTTCCTCCATAGGGTACTTGGTTAAGGTACATTTCTAAGATTTTGTCTTTGGAGTAAATGATTTCAACCCAATAGGCAAGAATCATTTCTTTCAGTTTTCTTGTGATGGTTCGCTGTGGCGTGAGAAGGGCAGATTTAACAAGTTGTTGGGTAATAGTAGAACCACCTTGGAGTTGTTTTCCCATGATGGTTGCAGAGAACGCACGAAGAATGCCTCCAATAGGATTGACGCCTCCATGGTGATAAAACTCTTTGTCCTCAATGGAAATGGTTGCTTGTTGGACGTATTTTGGAATTTCAACAAGTGGAACAAGAGAGCGATTTTCGTCAGTAAAAATATCAAACAACAAGACCCCTTTTCTATCATAGATTTTTGTAGCCAGCGGAATGTCATACACACCAAGTTTGGTAGGCGACGGCAGATCTTTTAAGAGAGTCAGATACACAACAAGAAGAAGGAAAAAAGGAATAAACCAAAATCCATATTTTCTATGCTTCCAGAGTTTGGAAGCAACAGTGCGAATTTTTTCTTTTACCACAGTATTCATGTATTCCTATTATAATAGAAGAGACCAAAGAAAGTGTATGGAAAAAATGCAATCAATCACAAGTGTTCGTATTCTTCCACCACAAACAGAGCACGCAACACATTGTGTTGGTGAGTTTCAATCAGAATTTTTTTGCCTTCTGCATGGTGCATCCATAAACTATGGATACGTTGCTGCTCGTGTTGCAGCTGATATTGCAGTGTGGGGGTATAAAGAAATACGGAAGCGGCAATGTTATTGGATAGACAAAAAACAGCTACTCACAAGAATTATTCGTACAGTAAATATTGCGTTGTGGCAAAAACATAAAGAAAAACCATATCAACAAGGACTGTTTGTTGATGGCATCTGTTGTATTGTCGGACAAAAAACTACATGGATTGGTTGTTTTGGCGACGCAAGTGTCATAGAACTGCGAAAAAATGGTGAGCAGCGATTAATGGGTGTTGTTGCAGAAGGTGAGTATAACGCACACAAAAAACTAGGCCAGGAAAGATACGCTGTACCAATGGCGTCTGCAACATTTCCGTGTGACAAGGGGGATACATATATTTTTGCTGCTGGTTCAACAGCGGGAATGTCAAAAGATGCGTTATGTCAATTTCAACATGCCTCTGACAGGAAGCCGAGTATCAAGACAACAACTGGGAGTATCCTTGTTATACAAGCAAGGTAAGAAACAACACATTGAAAAGCGCTTTCTAAAAAGCATATAGTAGAAAGAGAGATATGAAACACATGCCCACACTTCAATCTATTGACGTCATTCCTCCAAAATCACGTGTGATTCTTAGAATGGATATGGATGTTCCTGTTACAAATGGGAATGTTACCGATACTAATCGGTTAAAAAAATCTATTCCTACTATACAACAACTTCTTAGTAAAGAATGCAAAATATTGCTTTTAGGTCACATTGGAAGGCCAAAAGGAAAAGACAATACGCTTTCCCTGCGATCTGTGTACGAAGCGTTATTACCACTCATTCGTCAATCAGCCCCACAAGCAATCACCGATATCTTTCTTGAAGATATTAAAAATGAACAAGCAATCCAGCAGGCTCTCATTGACCATACGCTCGTCTGTTTTGAAAATGTGAGGTTTTGGGAAGGGGAAGAAAATAATGATCCTCAGTTTTTGTTAGAGGTAATAAAAAACGCCACTTGGTATGTAAATGATGCACTCGCAGTTTCTCATAGACGTCATCGTTCATTAATGCTTCATCACGAGTTACCAACTGCATACGGTATTTCATTTATTCATGAAGTAGAACAACTCATGTCTCTTATTGATTCACCAACACACCCAGTGACGATTATCTTAGGCGGTGCAAAAAAAGATAAGGTGACATATATCCCAGAGCTTGAAGCGATTGCCGACCATATTCTCATTGGTGGGAAGCTGCCCCATCTTTTGCCTGTTGATATGCATATTACAAGCACGTTGTGTATTGCAAAACTAAAAGATGACGGGTTTGATTTAAGCGAACAAGATATTGCTGCATTCACAGGAATTATTAAACAGTCAAAAACCATTATATGGGCTGGCGCAATGGGATTGTTTGAAAACCCTCTGTATCAAAAGGGGACAGAAGCTATTGCACGTGCTGTAGTTGCAAGTGGCGCTTACATTGTCCTTGCAGGAGGGGATACAGAAGCATCAGTGTCACATCTTAAAGAAGAAGAAAAAATAAACCTTGTTGCCTCAGGTGGTGGAATGATGCTTGAACTGTTAACAAAAAAAACATTACCTGCATGGGAATAAGATTTTTGGTAAAACAGGTGAAAAAAATAGACAAGGGAGTATACAATAAAAGTATGGAGAAAAAAGTGCGTATCGGTATTAATGGATTTGGAAGAATAGGAACAGTTGTGTTGCGTGCTATTTTGAAAGAAAAATATCCTGTTGAGGTTGTTGCAATTAATACCCGTGGAACAATGTCCGCTGATGCCATTGCCTTGCAGTTTAAATATGATTCTGTGTATGGACGATTACCAATGCGTATTGCCTCAGCAAACCCTGAAAAAGCTGGAGAAATTGGGAAACTTGAGGTTGGGAACATATCTATACCACTTCTTGGTGTTGATGATCCAACACGAATTCCATGGGGTGAGTATGGTGTTGATGTTGTGCTTGAATGTACAGGAAAGTTTACTGATAACAAAGCGTCAGGACACACTCGGGGAGGGGCAAAAAAAGTAGTTATTTCAGCGCCTGCAAAAGATCCACATATACCAACATATATTTTAGGTGTCAATGAAGATGCATATCATGGGGAAACACTAGTTTCGAATGGTTCATGCACAACAAATTGTGTTGCGCCAATTGTGAAACTCATTGATGAAAAAATTGGATTTCAAGAAGGCGTATTGACGACTATTCATGCATATACCACAAATCAAAACATCGTTGATGGGACAGGGAAAGATCCACGACGAGCACGCGCTGGAGCTTCCAACATTGTTCCGACAGCAACAGGAGCAGCTGAGGCAGTTGTGGCTGCATATCCACCAGCAA
>Ga0172371_10005477_pt1 | contig 18778 bp, 20 predicted proteins | sample Lak12m_FD_114543 | JGI IMG/M metagenome (GOLD analysis project Ga0172371, IMG submission 114543) | Freshwater microbial communities from Kabuno Bay, South-Kivu, Congo - kab_022012_12m | ecosystem: Environmental > Aquatic > Freshwater > Lake | place: Democratic Republic of the Congo: South-Kivu...
GATACCTCACCGCGCTTGACGTCCAGTTTCAGGGTAACGTTCTGTTCCGGGAACTGCGCGATGTTGTAAACGCTGTTGGTGGTGATGAAGGCAGCGTCATCGATGCCCAGCCCGGTGGGCTCCATGAGTCCGGTGACAGTGAATATGCGGCCGTAAAACCGCTCCTGATCGCCCACGTGACTCTCGGACTTGCCCAGGAAGATATGCGCATTGGAGCCGAGGATGACTTCGTCATCATGCAGGGTCTCGCTGAGGCTCTGCTTGAGCCAGGGGCGGATGGTGAAATCTGTCGCCGGATCGATGCCTACAACCTGCAGGCTGCCGGTGCATCAGCCGCTGGAAAGCGTCGCGAAATATATCTGGGGGGAAACCTTCTCCACGCCCTCGACCTGGGCGACCAGAGGTTGCGTCGATCCATCCATGACAAACTGCGTGGGTTCGCCCGCCAGCAGCGTGCCCGCCAGCTTCTGCGTATAGCCTGGCGGCACGACCATCAGGTCGGCGCCCAGCCGCTCGGTGCCCTGAGCCAGGCTCGTGTTCACACCCTGGCCGATGATCGTCGTCGGAAACAGGATGATGGCGACGATGGCGATCGCGGAGACCGTCAAAATACTGCGGAATAATTTGCGCCGGAGATTCTGGCGCGATATATAGAAAAGGCCCAGTTTCTGATCCATGGCTATAGTCTTCCCTTTACCGAAGCGATAAAAACCGCGTTATTCCTCAACAATGACAGTCCCTGTGGCGCCAGGAATCACCATGTCGTGATACGGAAACTCGCCGATGGTATCGAAGGTGAACGTGAAGCTCTGCCCCTTTTCCAACATCGGTGACATGAATTGGGCGGTCATCACGGGAGGAGCGCCGCTCATCACCTGACGGCTGCGGCGGTCTTCGTTGGTCCAGGTGACCGACTGGCCTTTTTTGATCGTGACTGTTTCCGGTGCGAACTTGAAATCTTGCAGTGTCACCTTACCGCCGCTGCTGCCGCACGCAGACAACGCCATCGCCAAGATGGCAAGTAAAAACAACGTGAGGCCGCAAACTATCAGAAAAGCAGGTGAAAGCCGTGAGGTCAATAAACGTTGCCACGGTCCCGCGGACTTTGCCGCAGGAAAAAGGCCGCTTTCCCGGTAGCGGGGGCCATGATATTGGATGTGGCTTTGCCGGGAGAAGGTCTGCCCTCTGGGGGAGGGCCTGGTGAAAGATGACTTTGCCATTTTTTGGGTTTTTTGCCTTTCTAAGTTTTGCGGCCGCCGCTGTTAAGCGGCGGCCGCACAAGCTACTGCCTGCTATACGCAGACTTATTTTGCGTTGGCTCTACGATTCCTGCAGCACCAGTCCGCAGATCAGCGGCGCCTGGATGCCAGGAATTGTGCCGGTAATGGTCTCCTTTTCCATGTCCATGACGAAAACGCTGCTCTGGTTCTGATCCGGAGCATGGCGTACGGCGATGTAGCCGGTCTTGCCGTCGGCGCTGATCACCATGGCATGCGGCTCACCGGTGCCCATAGCGATGGACGTGAGAATCTTGTCCGACGCTACATCGATCTTGACCATTGTGCCGTCGATGCCATCGGCCACATACAACGTCTTGCCATCCGGTGAGAGCACAGACTGATGCGACAGCGGCTTACCCTCAGGAGATGGCTTGGTGACGTTATCGATCTTGGAGATCAGCTTGCCGCCCGGCCACTCGATCTTGGCTACGTAACCAGGTTCCTGGGAATTGTTAGGATTGAACATGTTAACCAGGTAGGCAGACTTGCCGTCCGGACTCCATGAGATACCGCAGATGCTGGTAGTGCCGGCTTCATTGGGCATCGGCTCACTGATAGTGCCGGCGGCAGCGTCATACGGATAGACCTTGCCATCGCCCATGCTGGCCAGGTAGACCTTGCCATCGGGGCCCTTGTACATGCCGCAGATAGCGAGCTTGGCCCCAGCCGGCGCCATGGCTGACTTTGTGACCTTCTTGGTCGCCATATCCACGGTCAGGACGGTGCCGTCCTGAGCATTGCCCATCAGCATAGTAGTGGGCTCGCTGCTGGTGACACGGCCGGCGGTGCCAGTAGCCGTCGACAGATCCGGCGGGAAGATGATGCCGTGCGGCGCCTTGGACTCAGCCAGGTTCACTTGCTCGACTGTCCTGGATTCCAGATCGACTATCGCCATGCCCATGTTGCCGATACCAGCTTCGAGCTCGCCCGATCCGGTGACCGCGACATAGAGCTTCCCTTTGGTCTTAGCGGCCGTCGTCTTCGCGGTCGTGGTAGTGGAATCCCCTCCGCCGCAACCAGCAACAGCCAGTAGCAACGCCAGGATTATCCCGATAGCAATCGCCGCCGGCCAGATGCTGGCCGATTTAAAGAATCTTCTCATGCCGCATACCTCCTGAGTAAAAAATTAAAAAAACCTTCAAATCATCCGTTGCTCTGCCTGCACAATTTCGCCGTAAGAAAATGCTTTCCTGCTGGTGTGGTCTCCACTCAGCTTTCGTAGCGCTCCATTTCTTCCTCACAACAGACCAGCGTGCCGCCACCAGCGGTGATCACCACGACCTCGTTGCCGCAGACATTGCACCGGTACTTCTCTCCCTCCATCTGAACAGCCATAGCCATTCCCCCTTCAATATTGATTTGCACTGTTTTTATTCACTGAATGCACAGAAACCAAACTCTCATCAAGAGGCTAACTCCACCTGGATCTAGCTTAACCACACAGGATTCCATGAAGAATCTTCACGTCATAATCGACATGCCTGGAGATAAAATATTGTCCATCTCCCGGTTGCTGCATACCCGGACGCGGATCGCCGTCTCCTGACTGGGCCAGCGCATAGCTGCCAGCGCCGGCAACGACGATGGCAATAGCAGCGATGATGCCCCAAATTGCATATCTTTTGCCAGGTTATTTACTGCGAATTGCGGGAGATAAAGCGAGGAAAGACCGTCTCTGGCTGGAACTGGTATCGTGAGCAATTTCAACGCGCCCAGGAGGATGTCATGAGTTTGACAAGAATCGCAGTTGCTTTGTCCTTGTGCCTGATGATGACCATGCTGCTTTCGGGCTGCGCCCAATGGAATCAGGCCATCGACACCCCAGGAAATGACGGCGTCGCGGGATTCTGGCCTGGACTGTGGCAGGGCGTCATTCTGCCAGTTTCCTTCATCATCTCTTTATTCAAGGATGACGTCGGCATCTATGAGATCCACAACAACGGCAACTGGTACAACTTCGGTTTCGTACTCGGCACCTCGTGGATCTTCGGCAGCGTGCTGGCTTCCAAGAAAAAGCGCTGAGCAGTTTATTCGGTAGTGACTCCGTCGAACTCCGCCTCATTAGCCTCAGCATCGGCCTTGGTCGCGCGGACGATACCGTCTTTATGATGAGCCGGCGAATAGATCGTATACAGCTTTAAGTCTTCGCTGCTGGAGGCGTTGATGACATTGTGCTCGGCGCCGGCTGGCACAACGACGGCATCTCCATCACCAACCGCGTATTCATTGCCGTCGATGATGACCTGCCCAGTTCCTTTTTCAAAACGGAAAAACTGATCGTTCTCCTCGTGTACTTCCATGCCGATCTCTTCATCCGGCCTCAGGCTCATCAGCACCAGCTGACTATGCGGTCCGGAATACAGCACCTGGCGAAAATTGGCATTTGCCAGGGTGAGCGACTCGATATTGTTCTTGAACCCCTTCATTGTTCTCCTTTCAGAGCAGGATTGACAGGCGCGAAACATTTGGAAAACGAGACTATCAGCGGATTACCCAAAAAAGGTAATCGTCATGCATCCACTGTGTGACGCGTCAGGCGGCTTTAGGAAACAGCCCGCTTGAATACGCCTGTGGCCCACCATAAAACAGCCGCTGTGAGCGGCAACATCACCAGAAAGGCCTCCCCTACCTGCGCTTCATTTATCTGTCCTGTTACCAATAGCCGGTTGGCCTCTACCACATAATACATGGGATTGAAGTGCGCGACTACCCGCATCCAGGATGGCGCCAGGGTCAGCGGCAGCAGCACTCCGGAAAGCAGCAGGATCGGCAGGTTGATACCGTTCATGACCGCTGCCAGGCTGCTGATCTCTCTGGTGATCAGCGCCAGAGCGATAGAGAAGGCAGCAAAGACGATCAACAGGAGCGCCAGCAGCACCCACGACACGAGCATGCCCGCGAGGTGTAGATGAAAACCAAAGGGAATGGCGACCACGGTGATGAGTGCGGTAAAGATGAAGAACCAGGTCAGGCTCGAAAGAATCTGACCCATCAGCAAGGCAAACCGGCTGGCGGGAGTCACCTGCATCCGTTCCGTGAAGCCGGACTGGATCTCGAAAATGACACCGAACCCGGCGCCCGTGCCGCTGCCGAAAGCCATCAGGGCGATGATCCCGGGAAGGAAAAGATCAAGGACATCAGTGGAAGGAAAACCGGGCCCTCCGGCCAGGTTTTTGAGCAGCGGCGTGAACAGCGCCAGATAAAGCAGCGGTGTGGAGACTCCGACTGCGATCCAGACGGGAATGCGCAGCGCATGCACAAATCCGCGCTTGTAAAGGAGGCCGATGTCTCTGAACAGTTTCATGCGCCCTGGCCGCTTCCGTTCGGTCCGGCGTCGCGCAGAGAGCGGCCGGTGTGGCGCAGGAAGACATCGTCAAGAGTAGGTTCTGAAAGCGTGATGTTCTTGAGGGCGCAGCCTTCGTTGTCCATGAGCCTGAGCAGTTGTGGCAGGGCTGCGACGCCGTCATCCACATAGAGCCGCAGATGATCGCCTTCCTCAGTAATGTCGCGCACAAAAGGTTGCTGCTGAAACAGGGGGATGGCTTTGGCGTTGGTGGCGCCGTCATCCTTGAAACTCACGATCACGCTGTCAGCAGCGATCTGCTGCTTGAGCTCGCGCGAGGTGCCCTCAGCCACGATCAGTCCGTGGTCCATAATGGCGAGCCGGTGGGAGAGCGCGTCGGCTTCTTCCAGATAATGCGTGGTTAAAAAAATGGTCGTGCCGGAGCCGCTCAACCGGCGGATCAGCTCCCAGAGGTTGGCGCGATTCTGGGGGTCGAGGCCGGTGGTCGGCTCATCCAGAAACAGGACGTCCGGCTTGTGCATGATGCCGAGGGCGATATCGAGGCGCCGCCGCTGGCCGCCGGAGAAAGTCATCACCCGCCGTTCGGCGAATTCCACCAGGTCGAGATCGGCGATCAACTCATCGGCGCGGGCGCTGGCATCCCGGGCGCTCATGCCATATAGCCGGCCTTGCAATAGCAGGTCTTCCCGGCCTGTGGACAGGCGGTCTCCCCCACCGGCCTGGCTGACATAGCCGACTCGGCAGCGCACCTCATAAGGTTGCTTCTGAACATCGAAGCCGGCGACCGTAGCTTCACCGGTGTCGATCGGCAGCAGGGTAGAAAGCATTCTCAGCGTAGTGGTCTTGCCGGCGCCGTTAGGCCCGAGAAATCCGAAGACCTCCCCCTTGCCGATGCGCATGTCCACGCCTCGGACCGCCTCGACTGCGCCCTTCTTGGACTTGAAACTCTTGCGCAGGTCTGTGGTTTTAACGACGTCTTCCATCAATGAGTCCTTTTGCGAGATGTGCTTCCTGGGGATAATACTATGAATCAAGCACTAGCGGCGTTTTCAGGCAGAGATTTCGCCAAATTCGGGCCGCCATGAAGCGACCTGGTTCCGGCCTTGATGTTTTGCATGGTACAGAGCCGTGTCAGCCCGGGTGATCAGGGCCTTGGCATCGGCGGTAGATTCATCGAAGGCCGCCACCCCGGCGCTGACGGTAATCTTGGTCGTCCGGCCGTCATCCGTGCACTTAAAATCGATAGCGGAGATCTTGCCCGTGATCCTTTGAGCCACCTCGCGGGCTCTCTCGCTGCCGGTATCAGGCATGATCACCAGCAGCTCTTCTCCACCATAGCGCGCCACCAGATCGACGTCCCTGACCTCATGGCGCAGCAGAGCCGCCACCTGCCGCAGCAACTCATCCCCGGCCGTGTGTCCATAGGTATCGTTGTAGATCTTGAAATGGTCCAGGTCCATCATGATCAGTGAGAACGGCTGATGGAACCTTCTGGCCATGGCGAATCTTTTATCGAGATCGATCTGCATCAGATTGCGGTTGGCGAGGCCCGTCAGCGGATCATGCAGCGCCAGGCTGCGCGTCTTCTGGTATAGCATGGCGTTCTTAATCACCAGCGCCAGCTCGCTGCTGATAGCGCTCAGCATGTCCAGTACCCTTTTCTCCATCGTGACGCCGGGCGCGGTGTAGAGATAAAGCACGCCCCTTACCTGGTCACCTGTTTTCAGCGGGATGACCACGTGGCCGTGATGTGGCATTCCTGGATAGGAGATCGTATGCCGTGTGTCCTCATGACTGTCCAGCGAAATCACGATCTCCCCGTCGCGTGCGGCAATGCCGCACAAGCAGTCGCCCAATTTCAGGTCGCGGTGGAGATCCTGGAAGAATTCATCGTGGCCTTTAAACGCGGCTAATCGCAAATGGTCATCTTCAACCAGAAATATGCCACCTTTGTTCTGCAGATTGAAAAGTTTCATGTTACACATCGTGTCGAGGGCGTGGGCGAGCAGGTTGTCCAGATTGATTTCCGTGATTTCCGTGCTTAGTTCTGATGAGATTTTATAGAGCGCCGCGAGGTCAGAGTTCCGTTGGACGATCTCTCCTTCCGCATATTTTCGCTTCAGCTCGCTCTGCCTGAAACGGCGAGACCCCATTATCAGGCCTACCATGCCAGTCAGCCAGATAAGCCCATGGCCGACGTCCAGCCTGAGCATCTGGTTGCTCGCTGCTGCGTTATAGGACTCCATGGGGACCGATGTCGAAATGCCGCCCCGGATGTCACCCACCTGATAACCCTGCGTGGCATGACAGCGCAAACAGGACTCTTCCGTCACTAAAGGGTTCATGCCGCGAAAGTATTCGACACCGTCGATAGTCTGGACGGCGCTGACGCTGGTCGCACCCGCCTCGAACAGCTTCAGTGCCTCGGCTTCCCAGGCGTCAGGAGCATTCTCGGGACGTATAGGCTTCAGGCTCGTGATGTGCCCCTGAACTCCATTGTCAGCAGCAGCTATTTCGAAGACCTGGCGGGTCATGTAGGACGGATTGACCAGGGTCAGCTGGCGGCCGGAAGGGGTAACCAGTTCGCGGTCAGGTAAATTGCTCAGGTACGGGTTCGGCGGTGTCAGCTCCGTCGCGGGAACATACACGCCGCCGTTTTGCGCGTTCCACCGCCGGTAGAGGACATCCTTTTCAAAGGATGCATTGGCCTGGCTATGGGCAGCCTCACGGGCGCCGTGTTTCGTCTCGACCAGGTTCCAGGCCAGCGAAGCCGAAACCAGCACAGTCCATAACACAGCCAGAAAAATCACATATTTAGTGACGTTTAAGTGTTTCATGGGAAGATAAGGCTTTAGTTCCCCATAAGAAGGAAAAATTATTCCGCGGGAGGATGCATGGAGCAGCAGGCTGAGGTTGAATTCGCAATGGAGGACAAACCTAAGCAGGACATCGCCATCCTGGAACAGGTGGAGAAGATCTACCGGATGGGCGAGATCGAGATCCCGGCTTTGAAGCAGTTCGACCTCAGAATCGCGCGGGGCGAGTTCCTGGCGGTTGTGGGGCCCAGCGGGTCCGGAAAGACTACTCTGCTGAACCTGCTCGGCGGCATCGATACGCCCTCCAGCGGCCGCATAATCATCGACGGTGAGGACATCGCAAAATACAACCAGGGCCAGCTCACTTATCTCAGACGGGAGAAGATCGGTTTTGTCTTTCAGTTTTTCAATCTGATCCCATCGCTGACGGCTAAAGAGAATGTGGAGTTCGCGGTCGAGCTGGCTTCCCGCGATAAGGTGCCTCCTTCCCGCGACGCCGAGACTCTGCTCGATATCGTCGGGCTCAAGGACCGGATGAGCCATTTTCCGTCGCAGCTGTCGGGCGGCGAGCAGCAACGGGTGGCTGTGGCCAGGGCCTTGGCAAAAGATCCCGCGCTGATTCTGGGGGATGAACCGACCGGCAATCTCGATTTCCGGATGGGGAAGCTCGTGCTCAAGGCCTTGAAGGACCTCAACGAATCCGAAGGCAAGACCTGCGTCATCGTCACGCATAACACGCCACTGGCCCAAGTCGCTGACCGCATCCTGCACATTCACGACGGCGGAATTGCGCGCGAAGAGGTTGTCGAGCATCCTGTGCCGCCGGATGAGATCGTCTGGTGAAAAAGCTTCTGCTGAAAAACTGGCGGGACATGAAGGAACGCAAGGCGCAGTTCGGCGCCCTCGTCCTGTTGGTGGCGTTGGGCATCACCTCTTATGTGGCATTCGTATCTTCGTACAGCAATCTGACCGTTTCCGCTGACGAAGCTAACCGGCAACTACACCTGGCTGACTTCTCCGTAAGGGTGATCGGGGCTCCCAGGTCGGCCGCGGACGAGATCGCCCGGGTTCCTGGGGTAGCGGCTGTCGAAGGCCGGTTGATCGTGGATACCGGTCTGGAGGTGAGCGCGGACCAGCAGGCGACTGCGCGTATCATCGGCGTGCCTGATGGGCGCCACCCGGCGGTCAACGACCTGCTGGTCGAGGAAGGCGATTATCCGGTTATTTCGCTGGCCTTGTCAGGCGATGCGGCTGCGCCTGGCCTGCCCGAGGCGGTGGTCAATACGAAATTCGCTGAGGATACGGGGCTGGCTACCGGCGATATGATCACAGTTCTGCCAAAGGGTGAACATATTGACGTCAAAGTTTCGGGGATCGGCATCAGCGCTGACTATATCTATCCCATCCGCGCCAAGGGCGATATTCCTGTGACCGGTCAGTTTGCGGTTGTTTACATGGTGCAGGAGGATGTCGAACGGCTGATCGGCAACCCGGGCGTTTACACAGAGTTTTCGGTGCTGGTGGCCGATGGGGCCGACCAGGAAAACGTGATTGGCGGAGTTAACAATATTCTTGAACCGTATCAAGTTGAGGAAACTCTGCGGCAACCGGACCAGCCCAGCAATTTTGCTCTGCGCGAGGAGATCTCCCAGAATCGCAGCCTGGCTTATTCGATGCCGCTGCTGATTCTGGTGATCGCGGTATTGACGCTCTCCATCGCGCTCTCGCGTCTGGTTCAGTCGCAGCGCGGCCAGATCGGCCTGGCCAAGGCGCTTGGTTACGGGAACCTGAAGATCCTGTTCCATTACCTGGTCTTTGCGCTGGCGATCGCGCTGGGGGGGTCCGTGCTGGGCTTTGTCCTCGGTCAGCTGTTCGCGCGGTTTATCACCCAGCTGTATATCGATCTGTTGAACCTGCCATTTCTGGAAAGCCATGTCTACGGTTCGGTGATCTTTTGGTCGGTGCTGATGAGCACCGGCGCCTGCGTGGCGGCCGGATTGCTGCCGGCCTGGCGGTCCGCCCGGATGCTGCCGGCCAACGCCATGAGGGTGGACCCTAACCTGATCGTGTCGGGTGGCCGGATTCCCTGGGTGGAACGGGTCCTGTCACCGGCGCTGCCGTCCTCGTTTTCCTTCCGGATACCCCTCAGGAACATCTTCAGAGCCCGCAACCGCAGTATCTACACGATCATCGGCATCGTCTTCGCGCTGGTGCTGACTATCTCCACCTGGGCGCTGTTCGACTCTTTTGATTCCCTGATTGAGCGCAAGTTCAACTACGAGGAGAACTGGGATGTGGCGGCGAGTTTTTCCCAGCCGATCGGGCTAGCTGAAGGCCAGGACGTCCAGAGCTGGGCGGGCGTTACCAAGTTGCAGGCCGCGGGCCAGATAATGGGCAAGCTCGAGTTCAATGGAAGGACGCATGAAGGCGCGCTCACGGCGATGGACCCGGCGGCCGATTTCCACCGTTTCGATATTGTCAGCGGTGTATCTGCTGCCGACGCCCTGAACCAGGACGGGCTGATATTGCCGCAAACGATCGCGGATAAACTGGGCGTGAAAGTCGGCGACGTCATTCAGGTCAGAACCCCCTACAGCACGGAGGGCCTGCCGGTAAAAGTGCGGTCCATCGCCGATGAAGCGTGGGGCGCCGCCATGTTTACCAGCGCCCGTGAGGGATCGGCGCTGCTGGGTTCGCCGGTGACGATTCCGAAGGCGAATGCCTTGTACCTCAATGTCGAACCTGAGAACCGCAGTCAGGTAAAGCGGCAGCTCTTTGAGCTTCCCGGCGCCGAGTCGGTTTTTGTGAAGGAAGATGTGAAAGTCAGCATCCTGGATCAGCTCGACTTCATCTATCTGTTCGGCGGCGTACTGCTGGCCTTTGGTTTTTCCATGGCCTTCGTGGTGATCTACAACACTTTCACGGCTAACATCACCGAAAGAACGCGGGAGATCGCAACGATGCGCACGATCGGCGAGGACGGCCGGCACCTGGCGCTGATGGTGACCATGGAGAACATGCTGCTGGCGGTGGTGGGGATACCGCTGGGCGTTGTGCTGGGTCTTTACGCGGCTAATTCGCTATATGCTTCGCTCTCGACCGAGGTCTATACGTTCAAAGCGGTTCTGTTTCCGCAGACTTATGTGTGGATCATTCTTAGCATTCTGGGAGTGCTGCTGGTTTCGGAGGTGCCACCGATTTTGCGGATATTCAGGCTGGATCTGGCGGAGGCTACCAAGGTTATTGAGTGAACGCTCTTGAAGCGCTTTCAGTCTTTAAAGTACACCCTAGCCATTCCTTACGAACTGCTGGTCCTATACTGGAGGATTATCTTGACAATGGAGTCCGCTGTCCTGATAGAGTTGTTTGATTAAATGATGAAAATTAGGCACCCGAGAATCACATTAAAGCGCACACTAGTCATTTGCGCACTGATCGTCTTCCTTTTGGCGGGAACCTTAGGGTTCTGCAATTTATTTGTCATCCTGAGAGCCAAGCCTTATATCGTAAGCGAGCTGGACGATCTGACCACCGCCCATGTCGCGATCGTCTTGGGGGCTCAGGTTAAGGAGGATGGAACGCTCTCGGACGCGCTTGCCGACCGCGTCGAGGCTGGGATTGCCCTCTACCAGGCCGGCAAAGTCGAGAAGCTATTGATGTCGGGGGATCATGGCCAGACCTCATATGATGAGGTTAATAAAATGCGCATGTATGCCATTGATAGAGGAGTCCCTCCAGAAGATATCTTCATGGACCACGCAGGCTTCAGCACCTACGACACCATGTACAGGGCTCGTGACGTCTTCATGGTCAAAAGCGCCATCGTTGTCACGCAGGGATACCACCTGCCGCGGGCTGTCTATACCGCAAGAACGCTAGGTTTGGAGGCGATTGGATTCCCGGCTGATAATCATGTATTGCCAAGCGATAATTACCGGCGCGAGATACTCGCCCGAGCCAAATCGCTTCTCCAGCTATATGTCACCCGGCCAGATCCCCGCTTTTTGGGGGACCCTATTCCTATAACTGGCGATGGCAGAGCGACTAACGATTGATGAAGCGGCTTGGCTACCTGCCAAAACGCCCACCTGCGATTTGTCATAGAATCATCCCCGATCTGATCTATAACAGAACGGGAGGAGCAATGACCGAGGACATACACGGCGGCAGGCAGCCGGTGATCGAGTGCAAGTATGGGGAGAACGGCTACCAGACGCCAGCGGCGCTCTACAGCGACGGCACCGGCGATGAGCTGGCGCTGGACCGGTTCCAGGTGGTCCAGGGGACGGCGCCCAGTTACAACAACCTCTGCGATCTGGACCGCCTGTTGATGACGTCCACCCACATCGCCGCCGGATTCGACTTAAACCAAGGAAGCGTGCCGTTGCTGGCGGTCGCCTGCAAGCATGGCAATCCCTGCGGCGCAGCCGTGGGTGACGAGCAGCCGGCGGTGGTGCAAAAGGCGCTGGAGGGAGACCTGCGGGCGGTCTTCGGCGGCCTCATCATGCTCAACTTCGAGGTCGGCGAGGAGATCGCTGAGGTGCTGATGACGCACCGCATGGAAGAGGGGACGAGGCGCCTGTTGGACGGTATCATCGCGCCCGGCTTCACACCTGAGGCCATGAGCAGGCTCAAGCGCAAAGGCGACAAGTGCCGCCTGATGATCAATCCCACCCTGACGGGCATCAACCGCGATTCCCTGGATACGACCCGGCGGGTGCGTTTCGTGCGCGGCGGCTTCCTGGAGCAGCCCAACTATACCTTCGTGCCAGACCTAGCCGGTAGAATAGAGCGCATCGGAGAGGCTACCCCGGCGCAGGTGAGCGACATGCTCCTGGGCTGGGCTATTGGCTCTACCTCCAACAGCAACACGGTGACGCTGACCAGGGGCGGCATGCTGATCGGCAACGGCGTCGGGCAGCAGGACCGGGTGGGAGGTTGCAAGCTAGCGGTGATGCGGGCCACCGACGCCGGCCACAGCACCCGGGAGGCGGTGGCCTACAGTGACAGCTTCTTCCCGTTCGTGGACGGCCCGGAGGAGTTGGCCCGGGCGGGCGTGAGGGCAATCCTGGCCACCAGCGGTTCGGTGCGCGACCAGGAAGTTAAAGAGTTCTGCCAGAAGGAGGGCATCGCGTTGCTGATGTATCCGGATGCCGAAGGGCGCGGGTTCTTCGGACACTGACACCAAACTTCCATGCTGAGAACGTCTGGCGGGATTAGACCACTAATTAATGATTTCACCTTTGACATCGGCCAACTTTTCGCGCCATTTTTGGAGTTCCTCAGGTGTTAGTCTCACCCAATCTGTTTCTTCGCCAACGATTTTTAATGGTGCTTGGGAGCGATATGAGCGTGTCAGATTGCCCGGAAATTTTTTGTCTGTAACATTCGGGTCATTTTCAAATTCCCCTGTCGGTTCAACGACATATACACGTTCACGACTATCACCCTTTGCTAATTCAGCAGCTAGTCCCGCCCCATTAACAAGGGCTGTGAAATATATGTGCTTCATTTTGAGTTCAGGTTTGTAATTAGAACTTCTCCCTGCCGTCAGCAGATCGCCGAGCTGCATATCTGCTTTCGTCCCATGATAAAAGGGACCTTTATCCGAAGGATTATCCTTAAATGAAGCTGCTAATTCATAATTCTTTTTTGCCTGATCAGGCGCGTTCAATTCCTCATAGCATTTATCGATGTTTGAATACATAGAAGGGAAAGCGCTCTTAACGGTATCGTTATTTATTTTCATGGCAAATTGCAAAGCTGTTTCGAGCCATTTTAGTTTGTCGGTAACATTTCCTTGATGCCGGGCCACATAGTGAGCTGAAATAAATTTTTCAAAATCGCTTGTCGCTTCGTTCCAGGCTTGAAGAAACAGTTTACTTGCATCTTCAGGTTTGCCTTTTTCTTCCATGGCCATGCCTTGAAGACAGAGTTTTACCACATTGTTGTTGTGACTGAATTCCATGCGATTTCTCCGAATTCGTGCAGCCTCTCGTCAAAAATGCTAGGCATTTTCTGAGGCGTGACTTTTGGTGGATGCGGCACTCCAAACAGTTGGCGCATAACCTGCGCGCCACCAGTTGGCTTCCTAGAGTATACGACAAGACTAGCCAGGTTGATGTGCCGGAAGTTTGGATTAATGGGGACGGAGATATATATAGCTAGTCTAATTTTAGAAGAAAGGCAGTGAATATCATGGCCAAATATGTAGACGGATTTGTATTGGTAGTACCAAGTGATAAAACCGAGGAATACAAGAAAATGGCAGAAGAAGGTCGTGATATATGGATGAAGCTTGGTGCCTTAGAATACTTTGAATGTCGTGGAGACGATCTAGTTCCACAGGACATGGGCGGTGAAAAAGCACGTGCCTTTCCCGAAATGGCCGGAGCAAAGAGTGGTGAAACAGTATGGTTTTCTTTTATCGTTTATAAATCTAAAGAACACCGGGATGAGGTCAATGCGAAGGTGATGGAAGAAATGAGCAAACAAATGGAAGGAAAGGAAGACATGTCGATGCCATTTGACATGAAGCGAATGGCGTATGGTGGCTTCCAGGTGGAAGTAGAAGGCTAAGGAAGAAGAAAATGCCTTTACCAAGGCATTTTTGAGAGGCGACTTGATGGTGGAGGCGGTCGTTCGTAATTTGAACTTCTCTATTTTAGATCAGATTTCGGGATCTGTGAAGAAGATTTCTGCAGGCTAGTCCACTTATTCCGGTCGAAACAGCAATGGATGATAGATTTCGAAAAGAGATTCAACTGGATAGTGGTAATCAGGACCCGCAATAAGCATTCGGTTAACATTCTTAACAATCTCCGGAAAATCCCACCTGTGAAGGCTCTCTCCCTGTAATTTATATTTGTACATGAAAGCCTGTTCTTTCATCGAGCCAAGAACGCTTCTGCTCCTGGTCTTTGAAAATGCAATTTCCTCGTATTCTTGAAGAATTTTATCGATTTGGTTTTCCGTAAAACCTTCGTCTCCCAGCGTGCATGAAAACCAGTTGCGAAACATGCGGTCGAGGTCCCGGATATGTTTCCTGAGGACATCGGGGACCAGAAAGTTAAACAGGGTTTTGTCATTTACGAAATGGACGCACTTTCGTCCATTGATGAATATAAGATTTGCGGTCCAGGGACCGAGGCCCGCGTCAGCGGGCTCGACCGTCACCAGGTCTTTAGCAGTCAGCCCCATCTCCACTTGAAGTTTCTTTGTACATCCAATAATTTGCATATTCCAAATTAGCCTAAATATTTACAGTAATTGACGTTCAATATCTGCAGTAGTTCGTGCACAGATTGAATGTTTCATAGCGGTATATGTTCAAATATTAATAGCGGTTTTTGGCAAATCAAGACGCTAAGCCAGACCATACTTTCTGCAATCACGGTTTAACCCTCTGATTGTCTCCTCCAAATGAGGCAACTCTTTGACCTGATGCTTCAGGCGGCTATTCCACATCCTCACGTATTTGTCTTTCTTGCTGTTCAGACTCTCTTTTAGTCTGCTCGGATCGATGCCCTTGAACTGTGCCTTTTCACGGAAGGCTTCTGACATCTTGTGAAAATCAATGTCACTTACGCGAAAAAGATAATTAACGTCGTAAATATCTCTCGGTTCGGTTCTGCCGATGATGGCGCAGAGCTTTTCGACAAGGATTTCTTCCAAGGCGTAGGTGGGGAATTTGCGAGCAATCGCGTCGCTGTATGGTGAATGTATCTCTTTTGATTCAATAGGGAAGATCAGCTTCTCTGAAAGGGTGAAATCTAACTTGATGCTTCTCGAATCCAGTCTTGCCAGAAGTGGACCAACAAAATTGACGTAAGCTGTTAAGCTATCTGGTCGTTCTTCAATCTTCTTTTCCGGCACCGCATATTGAAATCCCTGGTCCTTCGCTAGCATTTCCAAGGTTCGACTTAACAGGTGCAATAAGTCTTCATTTACAACCTCTCTCGTGAGAGTGAAATCAATATCTTCAGAATATCGATAATCCGGGAAGTAGATTTTCTTGAGCGCCGTTCCGCCTTTGAAAGCAAGATAATCTGCAAGCTCTGAATCCGCCAAGGCCAAAAGGATCCAAGTAATGACGTAGTCTTTCTCAATGACCTTGTCACTCATACCCTCACGGAAGGCTACTTTTGAAATCTCTGCTTGTGGAATCATCTACGTTTTCGTTATTTCTATTAATTCTTCTGGCTCGATATTGGCTCTTACCTTCCATGAACTTTTGTATTTGCCGGAAACCGGAAGTGATGGATCGAGCATCGCATAGCTGCTCGTCAGCTCCTTCTTCAACTGCGAGAGCGTATCTTCGCCCCCAAGAGAGTATGTCTCAAGAAGGAAGCCGAGTCTTTTGATGACGCTCTTTTTGTTATATCTCTTCGCATAGTCAACAATTTTTACATAATCAATCTCGTTTCGCTTTATCCAGATGCCTTTTGCCACCTCGCTAATGCTGCCGCAAAGATCAGGCCGGTCAAGGCAGTCGATGATGGTTCTTTCCAGATCACTAACTTTGACTTGCTGGGTGCCAGTGGCCCAGACATCCTCAATGCCCCACAAATCTTGCGGTTTGGTAAAAATGAATTGGAAAGTGGCTCCCAGGATTTTCTTGGGGATCCTTCTAATGGGTGTACTGACGTAAACAGTGAGCGCCGGTTGCGTGAGCATCTCGTGAATATCCAGGGCACTGTAATGAGAAAGATAATATGGCTTTGGTTCGATGAGGTTCTTTGCTATGACAAACCAGTTCTCAGTATGTTCTCCGGCTTCGCCAGCCTCCAAAGGAACGATTAGGTATTTGCCCTGAACTAGCCTGATCAGCCATTTCTTTTTGACCAGGCCGCTGACCAGCGAGTGAACCGCAGGCATGGGACTGCCAGTCACCACCTGGGCTTCTTTGATAGTGAAGATCAGCTTATTCTGGGATGCCAAAGAAGCAAGGAGTCTTGCCTCGACTTCCCCCAGCGCTTTTGAGTATTCGTTCATATAATCATCTTTTGTGTACATGTTCTGCCTTTACAAGACAGATTGTATACATAGATCATAATTCCTGCAAGGGTTTTTTCTGTGGAAAAGGGCCTGCAAATAGGGGTAAAGTTCGAGTCCAGCCGGGGTTCATGATTCTCGAAATGAAAAAATGCCTTAACCAAGGCATTTCTGAGGCGTGATTTCTGGTGGGCCCAGCTGGACTCGAACCAGCGACCGGCCGATTATGAGTCGGCTGCTCTAACCAACTGAGCTATGGGCCCGGATTCGCCAAGTATAACAAAGCGCAAGGCGGTTCTCGCCTCAGATTTGGGAATCTTTGATATACTTCCCCAAGTGGAACTCAAAGGACTAATTCTCAGCGGCGGGACCGGTTCCCGCCTCAGGCCCATCACTCATACCAGCGCCAAGCAGCTGGTGCCCGTGGCCAATAAACCTGTGCTGTTTTACGGCATCGAGGCCCTGAAAAACGCGGGCATCACCGACATCGGCATCATCGTGGGCGACACGGCGGCGGAGATCGAAGAAGCGGTCGGCGACGGATCCCGGTGGGATGTGAAGGTCACCTATATACCGCAGGAAGCCCCGCTGGGCCTGGCTCACGCGGTGCTCACCGCTGAGGATTTCCTCGGCGATTCCCCCTTTGTCATGTACCTGGGCGACAATCTGCTTAGGGACGGCATCGAGAACCTGGTCGAGACCTTCCAGAAGAACCAGCCCGATGCTCTGATCCTGCTGCAGGAAGTCCCTAATCCCGAAGCCTACGGTGTTGCGGAATGCAACGACGGCACGGTAACCCGTTTGGTGGAGAAGCCTGCGGAGCCCAAGAGCAACCTGGCGCTGGTCGGCATCTACATGTTTACCCCGGCGATCCTCGAGTGTGCCAAGGCGATCGAACCATCGTCGCGCGGCGAACTGGAGATCACCGATGCCATCCAGTGCCTGATCAATCAGGGCAAACGGGTGGAACCGCATATCGTCCAGGGCTGGTGGAAAGACACTGGCAAGCTGGAGGACATGCTGGAGGCCAACCGGCTGATCCTGGATGCCCTCGATACTGATATCAGGGGCACGGTGGAGAACTCGGAGATCCATGGCCGGGTCGTCATCGAAGACGGCGCCAAGGTCACGAACTGCACCATCCGCGGTCCGGTCATCATCGGTGAGCGCACCGTGGTGCACGATTGCTACATCGGGCCGTATACTTCCATCTACTACGACTGTGAAGTGCGCAACTCCGAGATCGAGCATTCCATCATTTTGGAACAGAGTCAGGTGCTCGACCTGGGTGGCCGTATGGAGGGCAGCCTGATTGGCAAGAATGTGAAGATCGCCCGCCTCGACCACAAGCCGGCGGCTTACCGGTTCATGGTCGGGGATAATTCATGGATCGGGATAGTCTAGCCGGCGGAACCGGGAGGAAAGATGATCGAAGGCGTCAAGACCAAGAAACTGAGAGTGATACCGGACGAGCGCGGCCAACTGACCGAGATGCTGCGCTCTGACGACGAGATTTTCATCAAGTTCGGCCAGTGCTATGTCACTACTACCTATCCTGGTGTCGTAAAAGCCTGGCATTATCACAAGATCCAGACAGACAACTTCATCGCGGTGAAAGGGATGTTCAAGGTCGCACTGTATGATTCCCGCGAAGAATCGCCGACCAAGGGCGAGGTCAATGAGTTTTTTCTGGGAGACCATAACCCGATGCTCCTGCAGATACCGCCCGGGATCTACCATGGCTGGAAGTGCATCGGCGAGGAAGAGGGATTCGTGGTCAATGTCTCCACCGAGTGCTACAACTACTCCGAGCCGGATGAGTTCCGCCTGCCCTTCGACACCGATGAGATCCCGTACGATTGGGATATCAAGATGGGCTAACCCCGTGGCGCGGCTTTATCCTGACGGGGAAACTACGGTGGGGAGACTTTCATGAGGATTCTGGTAATCGGCGCAGCGGGCCAGCTGGGCTATGACATCAATCGTGTCTTTTCCCCCGACCATGAGGTGGTCGGTGCTGACATCGAAGGCAGCGGCGCCGCCATCGAGGTCGATATCACCGAACCGACCTCGGTAGATGCCGTGGTTGTCGAGGCGCGGCCCGACCTGGTGATCAATTCTGCTGCCTTTACCAACGTGGACGGCTGCGAGGCGCAGACGGAAGCCTGCTGGGCGGTCAATGCGGAAGGCGCCGGCAACGTCGCGCGGGCCTGTGTGGCAGCCGGCGACGCGGTCAACGGCAATCACACACCGCTGATCCATATCAGTACGGACTATGTTTTTGACGGCACTCACCGGGAGCCTTACCGGGAGGACGAACCCACCTCCCCCCTGGGCCAGTACGGCCGCAGTAAATTCAATGGCGAGCAGCAGGTGCGCGAAGA
>Ga0172371_10005480_pt1 | contig 18777 bp, 10 predicted proteins | sample Lak12m_FD_114543 | JGI IMG/M metagenome (GOLD analysis project Ga0172371, IMG submission 114543) | Freshwater microbial communities from Kabuno Bay, South-Kivu, Congo - kab_022012_12m | ecosystem: Environmental > Aquatic > Freshwater > Lake | place: Democratic Republic of the Congo: South-Kivu...
GGTGCAAACCATCGGCACGGGCACCGACCTTGGACGCATCCCCCTGGATATGTTCTACCAGAACAGCCTGTTCGAAACGATTTATTATCCAACGGAGATCGGCGCTTTTGGCACCATTAACGCTCTGGCGTTTTTCAATAATTTCTCCACCAACCTGCCCGGCAAACCCACCAAGATCTGGCTGGGAACCACTCAGCAATCGGATTTGACCGCCGGTTGGGTTTCCGCCACACAGATGACCCAGGTGTTCAATGGCACCGTGGACTATCCCAGCGGACAGCATACGATCGTGATCAACCTGCAAACCCCCTTCACCTATGCCGGCGGAAACCTGGTGATGATGGTGAATCGTCCGATGGACACTACCTATTTCTCGTCGCTGGACAGATTCTATTACACCAATGTCGCCGAAGCCCGCAGCAGGAATATCTTTGCTGACTGGACGGAATATCTGCCCGACAATCCGCCTCCTGAAGCCTCTACTTTGAATATGTATCCCAATGTGTCGCTCTATATGACGCCTCTGGGTCCCGATCCCATTTTCAGCATTACCCCTACCAGCCGCAATTTTGGCACGGTACTGCTGAATAACACGGTGAATCAAACCTTTACCATCATGAATGCCGGAGGTTCGCCACTAACGGTGAACACTCTCAGCATTTCGGGCAGTCCCTATTTCAGTCTGCAGAATCAGCCCACTCTGCCGGCAACCCTGAATACCGGACAAACCATCACCTTTGTGGCTCGCTACAATCCCACCGCTGTGGGAACCCATACTGCCACCGTCACTATTAACGACAATCTGCGGGTAGCTCTGAACAGCCTGGAAACCCGCAGCCGGACAGCTCACACCGTGGATCTGAGCGGAACCTGTGTTGATCCCACCATCATGAGTCTGCCTTATCTGCAGAATTTCGACGGCGTTACCGCTCCTGCGCTGCCGGTGCAATGGAGCACCATAGTGCAGGGATCTTCCGCCGCCACCATTGTATCCACCACCAGCAGCCCGTTCAGCGCCCCGAACTGCGTGTGCTTGAATAACAATTCCGATGCCAATTCCACTCTGATCCTGGTTGCCCCGCCCTATGCCAATACCATCGCCACCAATACCACCCGGGTGAATTTCAAAGCGAAAGCCGGAGCTGCCTATCAATTGATCGTGGGTGTGATGACCGATCCGCAGAATCCCCTTAGCTTTACGGAAGTCCAAACCCTCACCCTCAGCACCACCTGGACGGAATATGTGGTTACCTTCGGAGCCTATGCCGGAACGGGCAGGGTGATCGCTTTCAAGCATGGACAAACCGCCACCTACCAACCGATCTATGTGGACGACGTGATGCTGGAAGTGATCCCCCAGAACGATCTGGCAGCCACTTCGCTGACCGGAAACTACACTCCCAGTGTAGGGACGGCTACAAACTACATAGTGAATATCTTCAACTGGGGTTCCAATGTCCAGAATAACTATCAGGTAAAACTGTATCAAACCGGCGATGTAGAGCTTGCCACCAGTGCCGGCGTGGCGGTAAATCCAGGTCAGACCGTCCAGGTGATCCTTTCCTGGACGCCTACCGCCGAGGGAATGTTTACCATTTATGCCAAAGTGGTTCTTGCCGGCGACCAGAACAACCTGAATAACCAGAGTCCCAACTTTATGATTTACGTTCAGCCGGCTGGAGTGATGTTTATCACGGTGGGCGACGGCTCGTCCACCGGGCGGATTCCCATGGACATGTATTACATGAATTCGATGTTCGAATGCCTCTATTATCCATCCGAGCTCAGCAATACGATTGGTACGGTTTTTGGCATCGGGTTTTTCAATAACTTTTCGGAAAGCCTGCTCAGCATGCCCACCAATGTGTGGATCGGAACCACCACTCAGGCTGATCTGACCGCCGGCTGGATTCCCTCCACGCAGTTAACTCAGGTGTTCAGCGGCACAGTGGACTATCCCAGCGGGCAAAACGAGATCCACATCTCTTTCCCCACTCCCTATCTGTATCTGAACAGCCAGAATCTGGTGGTGCTGGTGGAACGTCCGATGGACACGCAGTATTACAGCAGCTCGGACGTGTTTTTAACCCAAAGCCTTGCCCAGTCCCGTGCCAGAAACGTATATTCCGACGGCACCGACTATGATCCCGCCAATCCTCCCACCACCGGCAACGCTTCCACCGCCTTTCCCAAAACCCGTTTCTACATCATCCCCGGTGGGGTGGGACATCTGAACGGCACTATCCTGGGTGCGAATAATCAACCGCTTGCCGGAGTGGCAATATCTTCCACGACAGGGGGTTACGCAGCCACCACCGACGCTCAGGGACATTACAGCATCATCAATATCATCGCTGGAGATTACACCTTCAATTTCACCCATCATGGCTACATCACGCACACGGTGCAGATCAACATTCCCGAAGACGAAACCATCACGCATAACTTCACGATGCAGCAGATGCCGATGGTAACGGTGAGCGGAACCATTGTCGGCAGCGACACAGGAACCGGCTTGAACGGAGCTGGCATCTATCTGGTGGGCTATGATAACTACACCAGCAGCACCAATGCCCAGGGCGTTTTCAGCATCACCGGCGTTTTTGCGAACAACAGCTACGAATATACCATCATCTGTCCCGGCTATCAAAATCATGCGGGAACCATCGCTGTTACCGGGGTCAACTACGCTTTCGGTACCATCACCCTTAATGAGGTAGCCTATGCGCCACGCCTGGTGCTGGGTGAGATCGTGCAGAACAACACCCAGGTCAGCCTGAACTGGCAACCGCCCGACCCCACGGCATTGGACGTGGTGGAAAGCTTCGAGGGCGCTTCCTTCCCGCCCGAATCCTGGGGACAGGTGGTGAATAACACTGGCGCTCCGACCAGCGGAGTATATCCCACCTGGTGCCGCTTTGGCAATATCACCATCAACGGACAAACCGTAAGCCCCACCGATGGAGTGATGCAGGCTGGCTTGTGGTGGAGCTATAACCATCAGGACGAATGGCTGATCACACCAAGTTTCAACTGTCCGCCCTCCGCTTATCTGACCTTCGGTTCCTACGTTTTCCTGGGCTCGAATAATGGCGATCACTATTATGTGAAGATCTCCACAGACAACGGCAATACTTGGACTGTTCTCTGGGATGCCTCAGCGCAAACCGGTGGTTGGAACTACTATGCCTCGCCGATCACCCTTGATCTCAGCATGTATGAAGGCTTGCAGCTGAAGCTTGCCTGGCAGGCAGACGATCCGCCTACCGACGATGGCATGTGGTATGTGTGGTTCATTGACGATATCTACATAGGCAACGCCGTGGCGTCAGTCCGTTTTGCACCCGGTCAGCTTACCCGGATCAGCGGACTATCCAATGCAGCACATTTCAGTCAGCTTCGCAGTCCCCTTACCGCCACTTTGCCCGCCAGCAAGGCACCGGAGATCCCGGTGCCGCTGTGTAGCCAGAGCTTCGGTCTGAATGCCACTCCGGACATTGGCAGAGTCCATTCCCGCGCTCTGGTGGGCTACAAGGTATGGAGGCTGACTGCCGGACAGGAAAGCGATCCTGGCAACTGGACTTTGCTTACTCCCCAAACCATTACCGCCACCAGTTTTACCGATGTGGGCTGGACTGGTTTGGCTAACGGTAGTTACCGCTGGGCGGTGAAGGCGGTTTATACTTCCGAGGTTATCTCGGTACCGTCTTTGTCCAATACCCTGGTCAAGCAGCTGGTAACCGGCTATATTTCCGGCGTGGTGCGCAATGCCACGAACAATTCACCCATCCAGGGCGCTACGATCAATTCCGGAACCTACAGCGCCACCACGAACAGCGTGGGAGCCTACAGCATCCTGATCCCGATCGGGGTTTACAGCGTTACCGCCCATGCCACGAACTTTGTTTCCCAAACGGTGAACGACGTTTCGGTCAACGCCAATCAGTCCACCACGGTTAATTTCCAGCTTACTCCCGGTTCGGCGGGGGACGATCCGCTGCAGCCGGTGCTGGCAACTGTTTTGAACGGCAATTTCCCCAATCCCTTCAATCCGGAAACCACGCTCAGCTTTGACCTGAAGGATCCAGGCAGAGTGGTGCTGGACATCTATAACCTCAAGGGTCAGCTGGTGCGCCGTCTGCTGAATGCCGAGTTGCCGACCGGGCGTCACCGGATCATCTGGGACGGCACCGACGATTCAGGTCAGAAAGCCGGAAGCGGCGTATATTATTACCGGATGAGCTGTCCCGGCTATCAGCAAACCAAAAAAATGCTGCTAATGGAGTAAACCACCCCGAACGCAGCCTGCAATACGCCCTGGTAACCATTCCGGGGCTTTTCTTTTGCTGCCAGCCCGGGAGAAAGGTGGCTCTGCCCAGCCAGGCATTTACCCATGCTGTTCTTACCCTATATTTATAGGATGGGTAAAGCATGGGTAAAGGATGGGATCGACTGGGTCGGGCAGCGAAGCAGCCTAAAAGACTATTGAATAATAAGTAACGCTGGCTTCAGCCGGTCGTTTCACCGGATTAATCCGGTTTTTTTTGTTATATTATCGATCGTTAGATAACTCTCTGGCTGACTATCTTATAGCCTCATAAAAATAACCGACTAAAGTCAGTGAAACGACCGGCTGAAGCCAGCGCTACCAGCATGTACAGCGGTCATTTTCCACAATCCGCTTGACAAAAATGCCGCTCTATGAGATATTTATCCGCAATGACAAACACATCCATGGAGAGAACATGAAAAGAGCATATCTTATCTTTACACTTGCGTTTATCCTGCTTTTCCTGGCAGCTTGCGCTTCCAATGGCAGTAAAAAACCTGCCAAGCTGGTAACTAAATATGACATTTCCCTGATCAAAGTGATGAAAAACAGCGATACCACCGCCCGCTACAAAGCTCCCGTTGCCGATACCACCCTGGTTAACAAGCTGCGTTTCCGCTGGGAGGACGAAAATATGCGCACCATCTGGAGCGCTTCGGAAAACGGCTTTGAACTGACCCTCTATAATTCGTCCACCAAACCCCTGAGCATCAATTGGGATAAAACCGTGTATCTCGATTTTGACAATATCGGGCACAAGATCGTGCTTTCTTCCACCAAGGACACCGAAAAGGACAAGCCTTTGGGAACCGCCACCGTTGCCCCGCAGGGAAATCTGGTAGAAACCATCTTTTCGGCGGACAATATCAGCCTGTCCAGCCTGCTGGGACTTTACGTCCGCACTCCGCTGCTGCCCACCGATTTTGCTTCCGCAGCCCGCTATATCGGCAAGGAAATGCGCCTGGCGATCCCGGTGGACGTGGACGGCAACACCATCAATTACGACCTTACCTTCAAGATTACCAAGGTTTATCAGGTGCAGCAGAAAAGCAGCTCGCTGTTCGGACTGTAATTCCCAGACTATTTAGCTATCTCTTTGCCCCGGATGCACTTATCCTGCTCCGGGGTTTTTTGTTTCCCCTTTCATCTGCTCATAGATCTCTGCCTTTTGGATATCCCGCCTTTTTTCGATTGACAAAAAACCCTCAGTTTACTCTTTAATATCAGATTACACTTTAAAGGACTTTGATATGGCAAGGCTTTTTGCCAAAGACTATCACGACCGCTCCACCAGCTGGCTGTTCAATCATGCGGTTATCCCTTTGGAAAACGGTGATTTGTGGTTCTGGAAAACCCTCGATGAAGCCGGTCACTATGCGTTGCGTTTCTTCCCGGTGCCCGACAAGCAGGAATATTTCAATGCCTCGCTGGACGTGGTTTTCGATCCCGAAAGTGAAACCATCGTGTCGCACACCTGTTCGCAATGCCACGATGACGACAGCTGCCGCCATTTTTTCTCTGTTTTACGTTATGGCTATCTCTTTCTCAGCACCGACATCTTTGCCCGGGAAGTGGTGGAAACCTGCGACGGCGACGCACTGTGCGCCCAGGAAGCCTGGTTGGGTCTTGCCGCCAATGCCCGCATAGCCATTGAAGGCATCTACAATCCCGAAGCCGATAAGATCCGGTTTTACCACACTGAGTTGGGTGCCATCGATCCGGTGCTGCTGGTTAAAATCAGTGAAAACGACCTCCCGGAAGGCATTTCAGAACGGGAAACGGATTTCTATGCCAAAAACCTTGGCGCATTCTGGGATAAGGAAGTGGAGCTTTTCCGCTATCTTGTCCACCATCGCGCCGCTTATTCCGCCAAAGGCAAGTTCTGGTCGCTTTACAAAAGGGACTTTGCCCCGGCTCTGGCTTTGATGCGGGATTGCCGTTTCCGGTTCATAGTGAAGGAAAGCGAAGAGGAATTGAGCTTCAGTCCCACTCCCTATCAACTTGCGCTGCGCATCGAGCCAGCCGGTAAAAAGAACTTCAGTCTGCGGGCGATGATCGTGGACGAACTTTCCGTCTGGTTTGCCGGTCAGCCCACCTGGCTGTTTTTCCGTAATCGCGTCCACCGGGTGAATCTACCTTTCCGCAAAGAGGTGATCGACGCCGTGTTCAGCTCCGGCAAGCTTCTAACCGCCCGTGACCTGGTGTATTACAGAAGCATCGTGCACCGTGAACTGCACGCTTTGGACATCTATCTCGATTTCGATGATAGCATCAGTCTGCCGGAAATAGTGGACGAACCTGCCCAGAAACGCCTGCATCTGAAAAAACTGGGCGATCAGGTTTTGGTGGGTGGCAGCCTGGTGTTTTCTTCGGAACGGGAAATTCCGCTGTCGGTGGTGCGTTTTCGCAAACCCTTGGTGCGCTGCGCTTTCAGCAGTCCAGCCGGCGAAGGGGAAGCCTGGTTCCATCTGGCGCCGGAGCTCTTTGAGCAAACCAACGCCCTGCTTGCCCGCCTGCCCCAGCCGCAGATGAACCGTCTGGAGGAATTCGCCGAACTGGTCTTTGCCGGCGAGGACAAGCTGAAACAACTGCGGGAAGCCATCTTTGAGCTTTCCGACCAGGATTGGGACATTATGATCGAGCCGGAGCTGCAGCAGGAATTCATCGCCAAAGTACCCCTGCAGGTGGAGTTCATCGCCCGCCGCGAAGAGGATATCGACTGGTTCAGTTATGAGGTTCGCTATCACTATCGCGACCTTAGCTTCAGCCATGAGGAGCTGCGCCGCTTTTTCAGGAGCAAAGAGGATTTTTTGCACACCGAGGATGGCAGGATCATCTTTATCAGCAATCCCCAGATCTTTCACGAAGTGGATGCCCTGATCAGCCAGAGCGAACTGAAAGCAGACCGCGTTTACCGCGCCAGAATGCTGAATCTACCCTATTATCTGCGACTGAGAGAGGAAAATCCCGCATTCAGGATGCGGGGTGATGACTGGCTGGAAGGCTTGTTTGGAGCGCTGCTCTCCCGGCGTTTGGGCAGCATCGAGGCTTTGCCGCTATACCTGCAAACCGTGTTGCGCGGCTATCAGAAAGCCGGTGTAGCCTGGATCAAGATGCTGGCGCATTACCATCTCAATGGCATTCTGGCGGATGAAATGGGCTTGGGAAAAACCATTCAAGCTCTCTCCGCCATTCTGTCCACTGGCGAGGGACGCGTTTCCATGGTGATCTGTCCCAAAACCCTGCTCTACAACTGGGCAGCGGAGATCGAGAAATTTCACACCAACATCCCTTTTGCCATCGTGGAGGGTGATAAAAACACCCGCACCGAGATTCTGGCAAATCCCAATGTGCGGCTGTTCATCATGAGCTATTCCATGGTTTTAGGCGATATTGCCCTGCTCAGGAACATAGAGTTTGAGTGGCTGGTCTTGGATGAGGCACAGAATATCAAAAACGTATCCGCCCAGCGCACCTCAGCCATCAAAAAGCTGCGTTCGGTGCATCGTTTGGCGCTTTCCGGCACTCCCGTGGAGAATAATCTCACCGAGCTGTGGTCGATCTTCGATTTTCTCAATCCAGGCTATCTGGGAACGCTTAACCGCTTTAAACAGAACTATTTGGTCAGCGAGGGACAAGGCGAGGCAAGGCTGTCCCTGAAGCGCATGGCAGCGCCTTTTTTGCTGCGCCGCATCAAGAAAGAGGTGCTGCTGGAGCTTCCTGACAAGCAGGAACAGGTTTCCTGGTGCAAGCTGAACACCCTGCAGGAAAAGCTGTATCTGCAGATTCTGGACATGGTGCAGAAAAAGCTGCTCCCCACAGGCAGCGAAATGCCCAGCTATGTGCATATATTAGCAGCGCTTACCAAACTTCGCCAACTTTGCAACCATCCTCATCTGGCAAATACAGATATACTGCCGGAACTGGAGGCATCCTCCAAACTGGAACAACTGGTGGAGTTAGTTAGCGAAGCCACGAATGCCGGACACAAGGTGTTGGTATTCAGTCAGTTCGTGCAAATGCTGTCCATTATGCGCCGGATTTTTGACCAGCTTGAACTGCCCTATTCCTACCTCGACGGACACACCAAAGACCGCGTTACACCGGTGCAGCGGTTTGAGAACGATCCGCGTATCAAGCTGTTCCTGATCAGCCTGAAAGCGGGGGGAACGGGACTAAATCTCACTGCGGCAGATACGGTTATCCTTTATGATCCCTGGTGGAATCCGATGGTGGAAACCCAGGCGATCGACCGCACCCATCGCATCGGGCAAACCCGCAAGGTGCAGGTGTTTCGCCTGATCGCCAAAGGCACGGTGGAAGAGAAGATCCTGGCTCTGCAGGACGCCAAGAAAGACCTTTTTGACACGGTGATAGAGGGTGGACAGAACGTGCTGCGTTCCATGAGCAGCGAGGACATCAAAAACCTGTTCAGTTATTAGCCTGAGGGTCGGAAGGTCGAGGGGTCGAGAAGTCGAAGGGTCGATCTTTATAAGTTATGGAAAAGACCCGGCTGCAACACCGGGTCTTTCATATTCGCTTTTCATAGGCTTTCACTTACGAAGTTCTCACTTGCGCAGCTCACACCTGCGTAGCTCTCACGTAACTTACTTTGCCAGAATCATCTTCCTGGTGGAGATGTATTTACCGCTGCTCATGCGACACAAATAGACTCCGCTGGAAACAAGCCTGCCATCCATATCTCTGCCGTCCCAGGCTAACTGATAGAATCCGGGCGAATCATGATTAACGTTGAAACTGCGGATCAACTGACCTTTCAGGTTCAATACTTCGATCTTCACCTTTCCCGCTTCCTTCAGGGAATATCTCAGATTGGTATTGGGATTGAAGGGATTGGGGAAAGCACTCATAAGCTTGGTGCTAAGCTGAATTTCAGGTTGTTCCGGCTCATCGGCAAGATTGCCGATCACTACGTTAATAGGTCCGAAGTATTGAGAACTTCCATTCAGAGAAACGCTTTCCAGCCAATAATAGTATTGCATATTGTTGTAAGCTTCAAAATCCGAATAGACGTAGCTTACCTGTGTGCCGTTGGCAGTGCCATGGTCGATGATCTGGGTATTGAGCCTCAAAGCTGAGCCCAGTTCTGCACTTTCGCCCCGATAGAGGTTATAACCGGCATGGTTGGTTTCCGATTCCGCTACCCATTTCAGCGTTACATAGAGGTCGGAAGAGACGGTGGCGGTAAAGCTGCTCAGCTCCACAGGCAGAGTCTGATTGTCATTGATCAATACGGTGGCAGTGCCTTTGGCATCGAAATCTACATATTCGAATGCCCAGCTGGAAGTAGTGGTAGAAATGGGATTGGATCCCTGAAGCAGCTGGGTTCCCAATATAATCCAGCAGAACCAATCCGAGCCCCAGCCAGCCGGTTTGAATATCTTTATATTCCGCGTTCCAGTTGCCGTGATCGTATATATCTGTGCCGGGAATCCGGAATCTGCACCCAGCAAATCAGAAGGCACCGAACCGCCGGGGGTTACGGTTACTCCGTCGGGAAGCGGGGTCAGATCGTCATCATCGATCAAGATATCTTCGGAAGTATCCATTGCCGTAAAGTGTCCTTCATCCGCACCGATATCAGGTCTGTGGGCATTACGAGTCTGATTGTCATAATCCGTATCAAACCCTGCCAGGACAAGGGCATTTCCCTCCACATTGGTGGGAACTCCAGGCTGGATATGCAGATCTACTTCACCACCCGTGCTTACAAAGGGAACGTCTTCCCAGTAAGAATGCTGTTCACGATTTATTAACAGTGTTTTATACCTGTCAAGGTCATTAATAATACTGCCGTTCAGTTCGAGCATTTTATCTGCAAAGTAGATGTTACAATCGGAATTGGGACCGATGCAGGTAGAAAGATTAACGTTGGAGCTTAGAGCGGTAGAATATCCATTGGTACCGGGGATGCATTTATTAACAACGATATTATTACGGAGGTCATCGGCAGTACCTCCCCCAAAACAAATACCTGCTGCCGAAAAATACGCAGTTGCGCCATGATGGTTGAGATAAATGGTATTGTAATGGAATTCGGTGGCTGTCCCTCCGGCAATCTGGATACCTCTGATAACCGGGATTGATACAGTAAGATAGCCAGGTGCCTGCAATCCGTAGATCATATTGTTATAGATATTTGATGAGGTGTCATTGGCAATATACATTCCATACACTACCTGGTCAGAGCCGGTACTGGTAAAGTTGTAAATAGTATTTCGATAGTTGTTTATCGTTCCACCTGTTTGAAACATGCCACATAGCGATGTGCCGGTAGTAAAATTATATATCTGGTTGTCATGCACCTCGGATATCCCACCACATCTGATGCCATAGATGTCTCCTCCGGCAGTTATATCATGAATGGAGTTGTTATAAACCTGCACATTGGAGGTCTGCAGTGAGATACAAAAGTTTGGTCCGCTGCCACATGTAATGTTCGAGATTGTGTTGTTTGCGCACAACTGATCCCGCACGGCAGCGGCATTGGTGTTTATGCCATAGAAAATAGATGTCCCTGACAACACGACATTGGAGAAATTGTTATTGGTGATCGTTTCCATACCGCCGGTAGAGGTTCCATAGTTGTAATAGCCGTAGAAGGATCCGGAACTTCCGGTGCGGGTTATGTTGCCGCATATCTGGTTGTTGCTGGCAGTTTTGTCAGGGGTGCCATTACTGGAATATATCAGGTAAACATTTCCCGTAAAAGCCATTGTCCCTGCCGCAAAGCTATTGTCTGTATAGCTTTCACTTGTGCATGCACTCCCATTGTAGATGTAGTTCACCACCGCATTAGTTGCGGAAACAGCCATAGTAATGGTATTATGATTTGCGTTCAGGACACCGCCAGTCCCGCCGCTGAAATAAATCCCATAGAGAGTGTTAGTGTGGGGAGTTCCTCCCCCTCCGGCATTATCGATTGTATTGTAGGAGGCGGTGGGATTGGTGCAGTAGTTAAAGTAAATACCATAGGTCATGGTAGATCTTCCACCTCCAAAGTTGTGGATCAGGTTCGGGGCTCCGGCTTCACCAATGGTGATATCGGTATCAGGATATCCGGTAGTAGATGAACCACGGCAAAAAATGCCTGCATGAACATTTTGCACAGTTACGCCACTAATCGTGATGAATTGGTTTCTTCCGCTATCTGCAGTAACCGTTACGCCAAGTCCCCCGTTTGGAAGAGTAGTGCCATTACCGATATAAATGCCTGTTACGCACGCGCTGCTGCCTTTATTCATGGTAACGGTGCAGTTCTGGATGGTATCGTGCTGGCAGCCATCCGTTCCATTTGGTTTAAAGGTCAGGTAGCCATATTCTATCGTGGATTCGTTCGCCGCCACGTCTATGCCATCCCAGGTTACGTAGTCAGAGCCTTCCATGCGGATAACTGAATCGCCCGATCCTCCTATGGTAGTGGTGGAAATGGTGCCGGTGTCAGTTCTGGTAACCAGGGGATTAGCTCCTTCGCCATACTTTTGGATAGTAAGGGAAAATTCGGCGGAACCGGTAGCCGTGAACAGGATCGGTGCAGTTACTGACTCCGTATGGCTGGCACTTACGTTGATCACATAGTTGTCGTTAATCGTTTGGTTGTTTAGCCAGCTTACCGCTGCAGCCAGGGTCGGATAATCAGCGGGCACAAAAACACTGACTGTAGCGCAAAGTGATCAGAAAACTCCCAGTATCAAAACCAGGATCACAGACAGCAGAACTTTGTTTTTCATGGCTTTCTCCTTGAGGTCTTTTATCGGTAAAAATATCTGTTCACTGCAGGTGGTGTTTTAAATGTCTGCACATTTTCCATAACCTGCTGGACTTTATAAAATAGTTTTTTCGCACTTACGTGATAATAAATAACCAACTGGAATTTAAGTCTACTCACATGTCGCTGTTTATCGTGCTTAACCGCATGATGTTATATAGGATAGCACATTAATATTGTTATGTTAGAAATAAAACAGTATAAATGTCAAGCAATATTTCGGCTAATATCCTCCAGATTGATATTTCCGGTAAATATGTTATGGTTACGCAGATAAACAAAAATTGTAAAACTTGGCTGTGAGATTGGTTACGGAACAGAAACGATCTTCATTCAGTCTTGCTATGAAAAAAAGGCTATTGAATAATTAGTAACGCTGGCTTCAGAGCTTGTGCGAAAACACGATCTATGCGTTTATCTGGAGTTCATGGTGCGCCAAATCGCTATGCTTTACAACCAGCAAAGACGCACCCTGGACTTCAGGTAAACTTATCCAATGTATGGACTTGTGTATGCTGCTTGAAGTCCAAACCGCCCTAAAGATCGGCAATAAACTCACTCATTCAGGGGGCGATTTGAACTCCAAACAGCAGTTTTCGCACAAGCTCTGAAGCCAGCGTTACTAATCATTCAATGGTCTTTGTTGTATATAGACCACCTTATTCAGCGTTGATATGTATCATAGGGTATCATTTAAATATCAATATTATCAATACATTAACCATTTTCCTCTTTTCCTCCTTGCTTGCCATCCTTAATCAAGCTATAATCTACCCTTAATCAAGTCTTAATAGTTAACGCTTGATTAAGGGTGGATTAAATTGTGATAGACGCTTTGAAGGAAGGGCGAAAAATGGGAAAAAACTGGTCTTTCCTGAGTATATCTGTAATAAGTGGAAATGTGAAACCCGGTTCGGAGCTCGCAACGCATGAGCAGTAATAGTTACCAACCTGATTACTGGCGCCTGATACCTCATCTGTCCCCTGTCCTTTCACACTGTCCACTTTCCTGTTGCCTGATACCAAAAACCTTACTGACGACCCTTCGTTACCCTGACCGATTATATCTTCACACTGTCCACTGTCCTGTTGCTTGATTCCAAAACCCTTTCAAGGGTTTCTCACTTTAGGCGGTGGCTTCAGCCACCGTGCAAGATGCCACCCCACATCACGTTAACTCCCTTCAGGGAGTTTTTCACCCTTTCCGGTAGCTTCAGCTGCCGGCGTATCCGCTGGTTAAAACCAACGGAAATGGTGAATAATACAACAGCAAAAAACTTTAATCACAACACCTTAACACGGTGGCTAAAGCCACCGCCTAAAGTGAAAAATCCTCTCCAGAGGATTTATAGACGGTATTGACAACCAAGGGGAAAGTCAGTTGCACATAATCTGGCAAGCCAATCGTTCAATGGTCAATGTGATATGAACTCCAGACAACTCACAAATCGCATTTTGCACAAGCTCTAAAGCCAACTTGTCCAGCATGGTAGTGGTTTGATTGATTTGAATAATGCTCAGGTGATCAGTTCAGCTCTTATTGAGCAGTTCCTTAAATCCTGCAGTGTTTATGAAGTAATTCTCTTTATTGTCTTTAAGGTAAGTTCTTATGCTTTTCAGCTGTTCCAGGGGTTTGGGGAGTTTATTCCCGCGAAAAGATGATTCAGCAAGCTTATATCTGATCAGAATGTTGAAGTAATAGCCATCCAAATAGGATACAAAATGCACATGTGGTTTAGAAGGTTTCTTGCTTACGAATTCAATTAATTCATCAATCTGTTTATCCTGACCCCCGCCGCCTTCTTTTACGTGTTTGTGCTCTATGATGTAGATGTCTTGTTTGATGTTTACCACAAAATCAGGTGCCTTGTTCTTTCTCCCGGATAGAAATTCGTAATCTACTCCCATATAGTTCAGATAGGCACCAAAGAAAACGTCATTTTCGAAGAAATAACCCTATAGGCTGCATCATCAAGTGATAGTTCTGGACTCTGTAATAATGAAGGGGTTCATGGCACTGAAATGTGGATCGGCAAGCAGTTCCTGCCTGGTCAAGCAAAGATCGAAGAGTTTAAGATTATCCAATACAGTCGATACGGGCTTTTTGCTCATGGTCTATCCTTCTGTAATAATCGTGGCTGACAACATTATTTATTGCCATTTCCAGGATCGCCCGGGCACTTTTATAATCCAATCTACGCCGTCTGATCCCGTTCTTCTGGTTTCCTTTAAATGGAGACAAAATAAGATCATTGGTATCTTTTCGGTATTTAGCCAATATGCAATTTGCCTCAAGAATTATCTCATCAAGATAAGGAGTATAATGCTTGTCCACAGCAATAAGCGAGATCAAACGAGAACTTGGTTTGATATAGGACAGGTTATAATCCAGTTCCTCCTTGCGCATAAAACAAATGGGATTATTTGGATTGGGTGAATCAACCCCCCGTAATGCAATTTGCCCATCAAGCTGGTTGAATTTCAGGTAGATATTATGCCGCGGCTCCAGTCTGTGTCTCTCCAGATCGCCCATTCTGCAAACATACTGCTCGTTTTTAAACACCTTAATGTCGTCGAAGTCTTTTATTCTGTTATCAAAACATACCACACAAACGGGATTTTCTGTGTCATGAAAGGGATTCTCTTCCAAAACAGTAATCTGGTTAAGGCGATTCATATAGCTAAGCCCACTATTGATAAAGGTTTCTGGTATAATTGCCACGACAAATTCGGAAATCAAGAGGCAATTATAAATGGCTAATTGATATACATCGACAAATCCACTGGCCGTGTAATAATTCTCTACTTCCTGATGTATTTGTCGGCGTTTTGCGCTATATTTAGCCAGATAAGGAGGATTCGTTATGATGATGGCATTTTCAAGGTGTGGTATTGCTTGCAGGCTGTCGTTGATTTTCCAATTCAGCTTAGGATCGATATCCATGCCGATCATACTCGCAATCTGTCCAATCCCGCACACTGCCTGAAGTAAATCACCATTACCGGCAAAGGGATCATAAGCTGTTGTGCAACCGCTTTGCTGGATAAAATCCTCTACTTGTGGTTTCAGCCATAAGTCTTTTGTAGTGAAGTACTGTCCAAGCACCTTTTTTGCACTCATTTATTTATCTCCTTAAAATGATATCTTTTATATGGGTTCAGGTTTGTCAACTGAAATTTTCTGTTTCAGTCTGAATTTTTCTGTTGACAGTTTGGGGTATATGGTTAGCAATGTCATTTAGTGAAAAAATATAGACTTAACAGGAGAGTCAGATGCTTACCATTGACTGGAAAGAACGGTTGAATCTGGATACAGCGGATTACATAGAGAAAAAGCTCCCCAAAGGCGATTATGACTTTGAGATCATCTTCAATGCCTATCCTGAAAGGGTCAATGGCAAGATTCCGGCAGAAGTGATCTATCATGTGGCGGGAAATATCGTTCAGCTCCTGGGCAGAAAGCATGAGGAATATCTGCCATTCTACCGTGCCTTGTGGCATAAAAAGGGCGATTACGGCAAGCAGGCGTTCAATCAGATCATGACCAAGCTGCTGCATAAAAAGCCGGCGGTTTACCTGCCGCTGTTTGAGGAAGCCCTTGCCAAAGCCAGCAGTGCGGAAATAAATTCCCTGCTGGATCGGGTGCTGCTGCCGCTCTTGCGAAAAAGCCCCGAAAAATATCTGGAAAAAGCCTATCAATATAGCAACAGCCCTCATCCCGAGCTGCGCAAGAATGGCTTGCACCTGCTGGTGAAGCTCAGCAAAAAACGTGAAGACCTGATCCCCGAAATACTGCATCATCTTTCACAGCAATGGCTTTACCCGCTGGGTGAATATCAGTCGCATCACGTGCTGATGCTGAAAGCCGTGGCGAAACAAAGTCCCGAGCAATACCTGAAAATCTGGGCAGAATTTGGCATCAGCCGCGATCCGCAGATCGTGGAACTGCTTTGCGCCACGGTTACCGAATATATTCCCGAGCTGGAAGCACCCATCGAACTGTGGACGAAAAGCGGCAATGCCCGGCTGAAAAAAGCTGCCACCGCCGCTCACAAGATCCTGCTGAAGAAAAAAGGAGTCTGAGGACTTGGACTTAAGCCTGTTCATCACCAAAAGCGGCATGGAAAAGCTGCAGAAACGCATCAACGAACTTTTAACCGAACGCCCCGAAGTGATCAAACTGGTCGCCATAGCCCGCGAACACGGCGATCTGAGCGAAAATGCCGAATACAAGGCTGCCCGGGAACGTCAGCGGGCAATAGATTCCGAACTCGACCATCTGCGCCGCCGCGCCCCGCAACTGAAGGTGGTGGACGCCTCCCAAATTCCCGATCACGCCAAGCAGGGAGTGTATTTTGGCTGCTATTGCATCGCCGAGGACACCAGCAACCAGGAACGCATCACCTACCAGGTGGTGGGGGTGGAGGAGCTGAATTTCTGCAATGAAGCAGGGATTCAAGCCGTGTCCATTGTATCTCCGATCGGCAGAGCGCTTTATCAGAAAAAGCCCGGCGAGATCGCCGTGGTGGAAGCCCCGCGGGGTAAAAGACACCTGGAAATTATTGAGATAAAATAACATAGATGGAGTATCCATGAAAAAATCCGATGCCAAGAAAGCCGCTCTGACCTACGAGCGCAAAAACTTCTGGAAGGAAGCTACGGCTGAAGAGCGTAAAGCTGCCTTCGCCTATGCTGAACCTTATAAAGCCTTTCTGAATCAGGCAAAAACCGAACGCGAAACCATTGCCTACACCGAAAACCTGCTGAAAAAGCACAAATTCACCCCCCTGGGTAAAAAAGGCAGCAAACAAGTTTACAGCATCTTCCGTGGCAAAACCATCGCCATGGCGATCATCGGCAGTGAACCGGTCGCCAATGGTGTGAACATGGTTGCCGCACACATCGACGCTCCCAGGGTCGATTTGAAACAAAATCCCCTCTACGAGGACAGCAACAGCGCCACCGCCTGCATGAAAACCCACTACTATGGCGGGATCAAGAAATATCAATGGGTGTCCACACCGCTGGCTTTGCACGGAATAGTGATCAAAGCCGATGGCAGCAAACTGGAGATCAGCATTGGGGATAAAAAGGACGAACCGGTGTTCATCATTCCCGATCTCTTGCCGCATCTTGCCCGTAAGGAACAATATACCAAGAATCTGGTGGACGCCATCGATGCCAGCAAGATGAATCTGATCTTTTCCGCCCTGCCCGAAGCCGACGAGGACGAGAAAGAAGCCCTGAAAGCCTACGCTTTGAAGCTTTTACACGCCAAATACGGCATCACGGAAGCGGACTTTCTGACCGCTGAACTGCAGTTGGTTCCCGCTTTTGAAGCCAGGGATGCAGGTTTGGACGGCAGTATGGTGGTGGGCTATGGACAGGATGACCGCATTTGCGCCTACACTGCGCTCACTGCACTGCTGGAAAACCAGAAAGCCAAGTCCAAACGCACCATGGTGGTCTATTTCTCTGACAAGGAAGAAGTTGGTAGCCAGGGCAATACCGGCGCACATAGCATTTTTATCCGTGATTTTATCGGAGACCTGCTGGAACACAATGGGGAAGACCACAGCAGCGCCACCCTGCGCAAAGCCCTGATCAACAGCCAGGTGCTTTCCGCAGACGTTACCGCCGCCATCGATCCGAACTATCCGGGCGTACACGAAAAGCAGAATGCGGTGATCTTCAGTCATGGCATCGGCGTGTCAAAATTTACCGGCAGCGGCGGAAAATATGGCTGCAACGATGCCAATGCCGAATTCATCGCCAAAGTTCTGCGTATTTTCAACGATGCCAAAGTGTTCTGGCAATCCGGCGAACTTGGCAAAGTGGATGAGGGCGGCGGCGGAACCATCGCCTACATTCTGGCAAATCTGGGTGCGGAAGTATTGGACTGCGGAGTAGCCCTGATGGGCATGCATTCGCTTTACGAGCTTTGCTCCAAAGCCGACCTGTATTCCTCGCATCTGGCTTACAAGGCTTTTCTGCAAGCCAAATAAATGTTCAAACACCTGCTTTCGGTTTGGCTTTTCGGCTGCCTTGCCTTTGCCCTGAGCGCTGTGCAGACCACGCATGACGCCGAGCAGATCGCCAGGGCGATCGCGCCGGAAATCCAAACCGGACTGCCGGTTTTTCTCGATCTGCAATGCGGGGACTGGACTACCGCCCTCAGTCAACAGCTTACGGCACAACTGCTTGCCAGGGGAGCCGACCTGCGCATCGACCTGAGCAGCCTGGCTACGGAAGTTGCCCTGCCCGATAGTGCGGCAAGTGGCATCAGGCTGAGCGATTACGGGCTGGACAGCGCGCTGTTGGTGCAGGTGAGCCTGAATCTGAAGTGGCAGGAGGTGGTGCAGCGCAATTTCTTTTCCTACCGCAGCGAACGGCATCCCATCTACAGTTTTGAAACCCGTCAGATCCAGCTCCCGGAACAGAAGATCCTGAAGATCTCCAGCTATGATTTCGATCCACCCAAAGCCGCCGAAAAGGATCGTCCCCAGCTTAGAATGCGCTGGTTTGAGCCTTTGGTGGCGGCGGCGGCGATCGGATCGATGATCTTTCTCCTCTGGAATTTTGATTAAAGGAACCCAAATGCTAAAGAAAATTCTCTTTCTGCTGGCAATAATTGTCTCGCTTTACGCCTGCAGCGCTA
>Ga0172371_10005481_pt1 | contig 18775 bp, 8 predicted proteins | sample Lak12m_FD_114543 | JGI IMG/M metagenome (GOLD analysis project Ga0172371, IMG submission 114543) | Freshwater microbial communities from Kabuno Bay, South-Kivu, Congo - kab_022012_12m | ecosystem: Environmental > Aquatic > Freshwater > Lake | place: Democratic Republic of the Congo: South-Kivu...
AGCGCTCTCTGCATAGCTCCCCTAGGCGCCGGCAGGTCGGCGCTCAGCAGCAAGGCCGCTCCCTGCGGCCTTGCCCTCTGCGGGGCCCGGACTGGACGGCGGCGGACCCGACTGACCCATTACACCCCGAGGCCCACTGCCATAGACATCTGCGCCCGCCGGCATTAGGATAGGCAGCACCCATGGCTGAAGCGAACGTGAACGGCAGCAAGGACGACACGGCAGGAGTTCACCCCGAGGGGGGGACGGGTGCCGACGCGCCCCGCGCGGGCGTCTGGGCGGGCTGGCGTGACCTCCGGCGGTACCGCCTGCTGCGGGCCTTCCAGCACCGGAACTACCGGCTGTTCTTCAGTGGGCAGTTCATCTCCGTATGCGGCACCTGGATGCAGACGGTGGCCCAGTCGTGGTTGGTTTACCGGCTGACGGGTTCCGCCCTGTTGCTTGGCCTGGTCGGCTTCTGCTCGCAGTTCCCGGTCCTCATGCTGTCCCCGGTAACGGGAGCCGTCGCCGACCGGTATGACCGGCGCCGCCTGATCGTCGCCACCCAGATCGCCTCCATGCTTCTGGCCCTCGTCCTTGCCGTCCTTACTCTCAGCGGGCGCATACGGGTCTGGCACCTGCCGGTGCTGGCGTCATTGCTGGGGGTAGTCAATGCCTTGGACGTGCCGGCGCGCCAGGCCTTCGTGGTCGAGATGGTGGGCAAGGAGGACCTGCTCAACGCCATCGCGCTGAACTCCTCGATGTTCAACAGCGCGCGCATCCTGGGCCCCAGCATCGGTGGCGTGCTGGTGGCGACGATCGGTGAGGGCTGGTGCTTCCTCGCCAACTCCATGAGCTACATCGCGGTGATCGTGGGGCTTCTGCTCATGCGTCTGGAGGCCCGACCTTGCCCGCCGACTTCCGAGCCGCTGTCGGTGCGCGTCGCGGCCGGCTTCCACTACGTCTGGCAGGCGCGACCGATCCGCATGCTGATGCTGCTGTTGGGGCTGGTCAGCCTGCTGGGGATGCCATACGCCGTGCTGATGCCCATCTTTGCGGCCACCATCCTGCACGGGGCGCCGAGGGCCCTGGGGGTGCTCATGGGTGCGGCAGGCATCGGGGCGTTGAGTGGTGCCCTTACCTTGGCCTCGCGCCGCGGGGTCTGTGGCCTGGAGCGCTGGATTGCCTTCTCGACCGCGGGCTTCGGTGCGAGCCTGATCCTGTTTGCGTCGTCCCGGACATTCTGGCTCTCCGCGGCTCTGCTCGTACCGGTGGGTTTCGGCATGATCGGGCAGGTGGCCTCGTCCAATACCCTGATCCAGATGGTTGTGCCGGACGCCCTGCGGGGCCGCGTGATGTCGGTCTACTCCATGATGCTGATCGGGATGGCGCCCTTCGGCTCGCTGCTCGCCGGGCTTACGGCCCAGCACCTTGGGGCGCCGTGGACCGTAGCCTTGTGCGGCTGTGTCTGTCTGGTTGCGGCGGCCGGCTTCGGGACTCGTCTGGCGGTATTCCAGCGGGAGTCGCAGGCGATGCTGGTCGTCGCGGCCGCCGGGGCTCCGGCGCCAGGCAGACCGGCCTGGGAGACGACGGCGGGAGACGCACGATGAGAGACCTGCTGGCGGCGATGCTGAGGGGAGCGCTCCGCACGTCCGGCTGGCGTGACTCCGCCATGGGTGCCCCTGCCGTCCCCGTGCCCTCGTCGCCCTCGTGACGGCCACCGCCAGATGACCCGGGGCGCGGCCGTGGAGAGCAGTCTCAGACCATGCCGCCCGCCGACAGTCCGGGGCACTCGGTCGTCAGGACGTGAACCTTCCGAGGAATCCCCCCAGCGCACGGGCCAGGACGCTGCGGGACTTGCGCTGGCTGAGGACCTCGAGTTCCTTGAGCTCGTCCAGGATCGCGTCCAGTTCCCCCTTCTCGAGCCAGATGCCGTAGCAGTCCGTGTTTTCGCAGCGGTCGACCATGACATCGCGGGCAAACGTGTAGCGATAGCGGTGCAGGCGTTTCCCGCAGCGCGGGCAGACCATGTAACCGGCCACTTCGTCCTTGGTGACCTCGGGGTTGCCGTAGCGTTCTTCCACCTCCGCTTCGGGCTTGTGCTTGTGGAGTCCCTTCAGCCGCTCGATCTCGCCGTTGTCACACCAGATGCCGTCGCAGGTGTGACACTTGTCGAGGGCGACGCCCTCGACCTCGACGCGTTTGAGCAGGGTTCCGTCCTGTGGGCATTTCATCGCTGGTCTCCATCCCATCCACCGCCAGTCCGGTACGGTCCTACATCCGCCGGCTGCAGGCGACACTACCCGATGCTGCGGGTGAAGCGGCTCAACGAGTACCATCTGCCGACCGGGGCCGCCTCACCGTCGTGCACGACGACATCGTAGCTGTAATCTCCCGCGCCGAGGGCGGAGTTGTCAAGCGGCATCTCGAGATCGGCCAGGCCGCTCCTGCCCTTGGCGTCCAGGCGGACACACCCGCAGTGGATCCACGACTCCTCCTCCGAGGGGAACTCATCGAAGCCCGGGCGACCCAGGCAGGAGACCCAGAGGTCGTCCAGGCTGGGGCGTTGACAGAGCAGGCGGAGGGATAGCTGTGCCGGCTGGCCGAAATCCACCCGGCCGTTCAGGATCTGCACGGGAGCCTGGGCAGGAAGCTGGCCTCCCGGGAACGGCAGCACCTTGGCGTTGCCCAGTGGGGTGACTGCAACTCCCAGAGGGATGGCTGTCGCATGGGTCGCTGTCTCTGCGTAGTAATACCGGGTCCCGTTGTAGACGTAGTGGGATCCGCTGAAGGGACCGGCCAGACCGACGGCCATATGCGACGGCATGCTCAGCAGCGCGAAGTCGTAGCCGAAGTGGGCCAGCAGGCAGGAGAAGAGCAGGCTGGAGTCCTCGCAGTCGCCGCCGCCATTCAGCAGGCACTCCGAGGGGAACCGGGGCCAGTCGCCGTCGGCCGACGGGTCCTTCACGTAGGGCAGGGCCTGCACAAAGGCCAGGAGGAATTGCGCCAACTCAGGGGTCCCGGGAGCTACGCCCTTGCTGAGGGTGGCCAGGTGCTCCGCCAGGTCGTGCACGGCATCGAGGTAGGGATCGTTGAGCAGGTACGGGAAGTGGGCGGTACTGATCCGTGTCCGGGGCGCGTTGAGGGCGTCGAGGAAGCGACGGCGGCTCTCCCGGACCTGGAAGCCCCAGGAGCAGGAGAAGGCATCCCGGCCAAAGCGCCAGGTTACCGGTGCGCCCAGTGCTGCGTCCAGGACCCGGGGAGCGTCCGCGTCCCAGGTGGACCAGCGGGCGGCCAGCGGCTGGGCCTTGTCCTTGTCCGGCACCCATGGCCAGCGCTCGCTGGGCACCAGCCAGGGGTGCGGCGTGGTTGCGGGCTGTCGGCCGATCGGGGTCGCGTCCGGGCGCCGGGCGAGCTGGAGCCCGCCGGCACGCAGGCCACCCGCGACAACAGCGAACACGGGGTCCCCTGGCAGGGGGCTTTTGGGGGCAGGGCCAGGGCTGCGGACCTTGGCCCAGAGGGTCAGGACCACGGTCTGGCCGTTCGGGGTCACGGTGCCGGGGATGCCCTGCAGGCATGCCGCGAGGGCTTCCCAGTAGCGGTCGCCGGTCATGCGCACGCCCGGGCCGAGGCCGATGCCGTTGCCGTGTGACTGGGCGTCGAGTCCTGAGCCACGGCAGGGAAGTCCCATGAGCTGGCGGCGCGCCTCAGATGCAAGATGGTGGATGTCGACGAGCAGTCGCCATTCCAGTCGTCCGCCAGCGACATCAGCCGCGCCGAAGCCATCCTGGCCGGCCTCTGCGGCAGGGCGGAGCAGTGCCAGACACTCGGCCCACGGAGTCTCTTGGGCGGCAGGGTCCCACTCCGGGGAAGGCAGGTCAACGGCCGGTTCCGTATCGAAGGACTCGGGGTCGCGGGTACCGGCCGGGACATCCGGGAGGAACTGGGTGCCGCCCGCCTGGGCTCTGGCCCGGCGCGCCAGGATCCCCGAGACCCAGCCCAGGGCCCGAGCGATCTCCCCATCGCCGATGGTCCGCCCGAAGTCCAGGCGCGTCAGTCGCCTGACGGTGGCGGCCCTCGACTCCGGCTTGGCCCGCAGCTCCGCCAGGACCCAGTGAGCTGACTCGAAGAGCAGCCCGCGACCGGCGTCCTCCCGGAGGACTTGCCGCAGGGCGTTCAGGACGGTGAACCCGGTGTTTGCGGGCTCGACGATCCACACGATGGCCCCGCCGAGCTCCTCGGCCTGGCCCGTTGCCGCGAAGGCCACGCACCGCGCGTAGTAGCCCACGCCCGGGATGTGCAGATCGAGAGCGTAGTTCAGCGCGGCCGTGAGGGCGGGCAGGAAGGCAGCGTCCTTGGCCGTATCCCAGGTACGAGCGACCAGGCGAGCCGCCTGTTGGCTGGCCGTATCACGACCCGGCGCGATCACAACGAAAGAGAGGCTAGCGGGATAGGAGAACGACACATCGTCGATGGGCTGTTCGCGTCCGTAGTCGTCGAAGTGTCCCAGCATCTGGCAGCAGACGGTAGAGGTCCCCGGAGCCCCCGCGGAGTAGCACGCCAGACCGAAGTGGCGTCCTCCCCACAGGCGCCTGGCGTGACCGTCGCTTGGAAACTGCCAGCTCAGGGCAAGGCGAGGCCAGCGCAGGTCTTCACCGTTACCGCGGAAGGGGATGGCGGCCAGGCAGAAACGACCCGGTTCGGCGTAGACAGACTCAGCCGCATAGACAAGGCTTCCACGCGGGTGGCGGAGCTCTGCCAGCCTGGCAAGGTCCTCCAGCCCCAGGTCCTGTCCGGTGCTGTCCACCCAGCGTCCCAGCGACTGACCTGAGTCCGCGTGGCTGGCGGCCGAGCTGAGGGCGAGAAGGTGCCGGTCGTCGATGGAGGCACAGAGCCGGGCCCCGGGAACCCAGAGGTACTCCAGCGAGACGGGTTGTGCCGTGGCACCGGCATCGAGAGGGACCAGGTACGGCCAGGCCTGAAGCGCAAGGGGCTCGGTCCTGGGGTCCAGAGAATCGAGGTACAGGGGACGTCCTTGAAGCGTGTCGGCGCTGACCGTGGCGGTCTCGACGTCCAACCCAAGCTGCTGCCACAGGGGCAGGGGGATAGGCTGCCCCGCCGGCAGGAGCCGCCAGACACTCGCGACATGGGCTGCCACCAGTGGGAAGGCACTGCGGTCCACGACGAAAGCCACCCGCTCCGCCGGGACGGCCGCGTGCGCCTCCCCGCACGGGTGAACGGCGAAGACCACGGTTCCCTCGCGGTTGCCCCTGAGGTGGAGCGCCAGGCACATGTCTTCGCCCACCGCCGCCTGGAAGAAGGCCGCCTCGGGGGTATCGTCGTGGCCGAGCGGGTCGTCCAGACTGGCGATCACCGTCAGTTTCCCCAGCGTGTCCACCGGCTTGACCCGGTTGAGAATGCTGCGGACCTGTTCCTGCCGCTGAGTGTCGTCAATGCCCTTGCGGTAGAGCAGGGCATCGATGTGATTCTCCAGACAGCGGCACACCAGGGCTTCCACCGTCTCCGCCACCTTCTCTGCTTCCAGGCGCACCAGCCAGGCAGGCAGGCTTGGCCGCGGCAGCAGGGATACCCAGTTGGCTCCGTCGCGGGCGCCTCCGGAGGCCGCGAACAGACCTCTGAGGAACTGGTCCCGGGTGATGGCCGCCACCGGCGGGCAACTGACTAGGAACTGCGTCAGGCCATAGCCCGACTCGAGCAGCAGACGGTGCTTTGCGAGGAACAGGGGAAGGTGCGCCCGTTCCACTTCCGGGAAGTCCGGGAAGTCGTCGATCGTGACCACTTCGAGAAGGGCCAGGAAGCGGGCCAGCAGGGGACCTGGCACCGACGGGTTGCCATACAGGAGCGCCTCTGCATCGGCAAGGGTCGCAACCACGATGTACGGCAGTGCAGGACGGTCGCCGTCGGCGGGCCCGGTATCCTGGCCCGGGACGCCACCGCGCCCGGGGCTCCCCGCCAGGGGGAGCCAGGAGGCCAGGTTGCCCTGGCTGAGGGGGGCCACCCCGACACTGCGGTCCAGGCCGCCCCGGGCGAGCAGGGCCTGCAGGCGCGCGACGGCACAGGCGCGGCGATGCACATCGGGCTCCAGCACCAGAACCCCCTGACCCCGGACCAGCGCTGCGTAGGCGGCGCAGGCGGCCACCGTCGTGCTGCGGCCACTGCCCGCTTCGCCCTCCAGCAGCAGGTCCGCAGCCGACAGATCGCGTTGGCTTCCGGACCCCAGGGCGGCGGCGCAGGCTTCGTCATAGTTGGTGCGGAACCGCACGAGGGCGGCCAACTGGCGTTCCGTGGGTATGGAGCCCCCAAAGAGAAGATCAAGGTCCGGTGTGCATTCGGTGATGTGGGGCGAGGCACGCGCGGCAGACAGGGGCTGCGGCCATTTGCCCGGAACGGTCCGGCACCCATCGGGCAGCGTGGCGAGGAGTTCCGCGACCCAGAGCGGGTACTCGGGTCCCTCGTCCTCCTTGCCGTCGAGGCCCTCCTCGGCCGGGCTCGGCTGGGCAGGCGGGGTCGCGGTGGAGGCCCAGAACCACCAGAGAGCCCACGCCAGGAAGGCACAGAACCCGCTGATGACCGGGCCGATGAAGAGCACCTCGATCCGGCTGTAGAAGGGGATGATGCGCTTGAGGGTCCCGTGGAGTACCGTGGCCTGGAAGACCTGGGCCAGGTCATGCGCCAGGGTCAGGCAGAGCAACGCGGTGAGGACTACCGCCAGCACCAGGAGCGGCAGCTTCCGGCGGACCCTCTTCCCGATCTGTTCCAGGCGCCACAGGCCGAGGATCAGCACCAGGAAGGGCATGACGGCCCCGAAGTGGGCCAGGAAACGAACCTCGAAGGGCAGGCTCGTGAGCCCTGCCAGGACCAGTGGACCCAGCATGGCGAACGCGAGGGCGGGGATGAGGAACCAGGCCTCCCGGCTGGACACGGCGTCCCCGAGGCCCACGTCAAGGGACGGCGGCAGGTCCGCCTTGGCCACTCCGAGCCGGTGCATCACGCCGAGGGTGAGGATGGCCCCGCAGAGCAGGGCCGCCAGGCACATCCCCCCGAGGAAGAGCCAGCCCGAGACCGCGACGAGACCGGCCCCGCCGCCGACCCGGAAGGCCAGGTACAGAACACTGCCGACGAACAGGGGCAGAAGCACGGCCGCCACCAGCACCAGCCGGCGGAGTCGCCATGCCTGCCAGTGCGGGTGCGACGACAGCCAGTCCAAGCCGATGCTCTCCAGCTCGCCCGGAGTCGGCGGGAGCTCAGTCTCAGGCGTGGTGGTCTGTGGATCTTCAGCCATGCGAACTGCCGTCAGCCATGACGCGCACGATCCCATCGTCGTCAGCGGAGAGGCCGCCCACGGTGATCTCTTCGTAGTAGTATGCGACAGCCCGGAAGGACATCCCCTCCGGCAGCTCAACCGCCATGACCCCGTCGGGCGGCGCTCCCTCCGCGCGCCCGACCCCTTTTGGCCCCAGGAGCACGCGGGCCGTCTTGTGCAACGCCAACGGCGGCAGTTGGCAACTGAAGTAGCCCATCTCGGCCCGTTGGTCGGTGACGCTCTGCAGGATGCTCTGCAGCACCTCCCGCGGGCACTCGGTCAGGCACATGCCGGTCCGCGCGCTGAGCTCATCGCGGAACCGGCGCAGCAGCGGCAGCACGACGCACAGCGGCAGATGCCCTCGGCACCGGCTGTCGTACTTGGCCGCCACGGCCCGCCAACCTGCCTGGAAGCGCTGGACCTCTCTGGCCGTCAGAGCCGGCGCGGAGGTTGCGGCCGACGGCAGGGAATGTGGCGGTTGGAGGATGTGGTCGAGGGGGCTGTCATGGCCCTCCGCGAGCGGCAAGCGTTCGCCCTCGACATCCCGGGCGAGGTCTCGGGGCTGGAGTTCCCTATGCAGGGCTGTCACGAGGCGGGTCCGCAGCGCCTGCGCTCGGGCCACGAGGAGCCGGCACTGGCGGCGGACCGGGGCGCTTGTGGCGGTGGATGCCAGGCGCTGCAGGGCGCTCTGGCGGGTAGCCAGGCCCTGGCAGGCATCGCCCACGGCCTTCAGGAGCAACTCCTGGCTGCGGTTCCCCCGCTTGTCCTCCGCCAACGTTGTCAGAATGCCCGCCAGCAGGCAGCCCAGGGCTCCCGCGGCGGCGACTACCCACGGGGCGGCGTAGCCCCCGAACCCGATGCCTTCAGGCAGGACGCCGACCCCAGTCCAGAACTGGACCACACCCTTGGTCAGCATGCCGCCGGCATAGCCACTCAGGAGCACCACCGGCAACATCACCAGCCAGACATACTGGCGCCACTCCACATGAGACTTGCGGGCTCTGTCGTAGGCCTTTGCCAGGCGCCGCAGGCGAGGCCATGTGGCAGCCCGCTCCCTCTCGGTCCTGCAGAGGGTGGCCCAGTCATGTCGGAACGCCTCATCCAGGGCTTCCGGCTGGTCAGGACCCGCCCCGCCGGCGAAATCGGGTGGTGGGATGGGCTGGTTGACCAGGCGGTGGTCGTCGGCCACCCGCCGCCAGTACTGAGCCATCTCCAGGTAGAGCCTCCTCGGCTGGCACCCGTCTTCGGCCGTGGGCAGGCGTGCTGCCGCCAGGGCCGATGCAAAGGTGTGGGCCGAACCCTCCAGGGCACTCGCCACCGTTCCAGCCCACGTCGCGCCAGGACCGGCCGCGTCGTCCGCCACCGTGTCCGTTGCCTGGGGGAGGCCGGACAGAGGGCTGACGGATGCGGCCGGGCCCGGTTGAGGGGGAGCGGCGGCGCACGGGAGTGGACCGCCCAGCCGGGTCACGGCCGTCACCAGGCGGCCGGCATCCAGGCCAAGCCACGCTTCGCGGCCGGGCCCGTCAGTGAGTGGCGGCAGCGGCCGAGTGGGTCCCGACGGAAGGGTTACGGGAACGGGCAGGCCTGCCAGCGGCGGGGCCGTCCCCGGCGACTCCCTGGCGTCCTGATACTCCTGGATCACCAGGTCCCTGCGGCGGGACTGATCCAGTTGGTAAGTGGCCTGATCGTATTGGAACGCCAGGGCCCGCCAGACTTTCAGCACGGTGCCGCCCTGCTTACCGAGGTCCTCATCGCTGAGATCGCGGTACATGCAGGCCAGCAGCAGCCGACCGACATAGGCCGCCCAGTAGCGCCTGGTGAAACGGGGGTCGCCCACGTGGGTGGGAGCTTCCCCCAGTTCCACCATGCTCATCATCAGGTAGGCCTGGTTGATCACCGCCCGGTCCGCCGGCTGGCCGAGAAGCTCCCGAAGGGCCGGGAGATGCCGATCCGTCAGGAGCTCGGCCGACACCAGCGCGAGGATGTGGCAGTAGCGGGAATGGTGCTTGCCGAGGTGGCGTCGGATGAGGCCGTCGACGTGCTCGTACCAACCGGGCAGAGAGTAGAGTGGGGTTGCGTCCTGGAGCGTGATCTGCTGCTCATACCCCAGGCCCTGGATCTGTTCCTCCGTGTTGCGGAGGACCGAGAGGTGCAGGATGCGGCAGCCCCGCAGCCGCCCCAGAAGCCCAATCAGACGCTCCAGGGGACGGAGGTCACTCGGCGTGGCGACCTGGGTCCCCTGCCGGCCCACGGCATCCTGGTCCGGGTAGAACGGGGTCGGGTCGAAGCGGAATACCCGCGCGGTGTCCCGCTGCAATAGCCATCCTTCCCGGTCAGCCGCCGCCGCATCCACAAAGAGGGTATCGGGCAGCCCGCAACGCGCTCGGAGCTGAGCGTAGCTCCAATCGTCGGCGAAAAGCACTGTGGGGACTGCTGCCATGGTCACTGCGGTTATGCCCACCTGTATCGCGGGGCCACCGCCAGCCCCGCCCTGCCTGCCGCCAACACGGAATCACCCGGAGACCCCCCGCAAGCACCTCAGGCGCTCTGGCGGCGCCATCTCTGCTGCATCCTGGAGGACGGAGTCAGCGCCCGTACGACGGCTCAACCGGGAGCCTTGCTCGCATCGCGATGCTTGTAGGCCCTGGCCACGAGCTGATCCAAGACCTCGTGGTCGATCTCGTCGGCTTCCTGCCTCTGGCCACTCAGGTCGTTGATCAGGGCCTGCCAGAAGTTCTTGTAGGCCTTTGACTTGGGCGTTCCGAAGTCGAGGCTTGGGGCGACCTCGGTCCAGAACAGGGCCATCTCCTTGAGGATGGCCTCCACCGGGGTCAGGACGTTGTCCTCCTTGATCTCCTGGGCATGCAGCACATCGAAAACCCGTGCCACCCGCACGGCGAGTTCGGCCCCGGGAGACCAGCTATTGCCCTGGTACTCCTTGACCTCCCCGTCCGACACCTCGTACGGCCTCCTGGCGTAACGGAAGCGCTGGTTCTGGCCCCTGACCAGGAGCGGCAGTTTCCATCCGGCCTTCTCGAGTTGAGCCGCGACCTCGCCCTTGGGCTGGGTCAGGGCATAGAGCATGGCGTCGAGGGTCTGGTCGGCGCGCACGGGTCCCGTGTCGGCGAGCGGCTCCCTGTACCATGGGCGCCAGCGATTCCTCAGCTTGGTCTCCCGGACATAGATCGGGTCGACGAACCCGAGCCCCTTGTTGATCCAGGACCCGGAGGTGCTGTCCTCGAAGAGCGACCGTCCCGTGGGGCTCTCGGCACGGTCCAGCCATTCGCGGAGCTCGGCGTCTCCGCGCCAGTAGTCCAGGGACTGGATGTCCTTCAGATCGCTGACTCCGTAGGATGTGTAGGCCAAGATCACGAATGGGTTATCGCGCCGGGTGCTGCCAGGCACGATGGCGATGCCCGCTCCATCACCCTCCAGTCCTGCCATCTTGGTGATCTGGCTGGTGATGGCGGTTCCAGCGCGCGTCCAATCTGCAGAGGAGATGGGGAGGAAGAGGTAGACGCGAGGATCGTCGCCCAGGCCCCGCTCCTGTGCCAGCTCCCAGTAGGGGCGGCAGTTGGCCAGGAGCGACCCGGCCATGCAGGCGACGAAGGCCGTCACATCGGTCGGGATGCGATAGCGTCCATCCTGCTCCACAGGCCGGATCCCAAAGAAGGCCGCGAACTGGTTCAGCAGCTCGTCAACGCGGTTCTGGTCGCCACGCAGCTTGGCGATGCGCTTCATCCAGAGGTTGCCCAGGTTCTCTACGACCCGCGTCACGCTGAAGTTCTCGATGAGGAACTCCTGCCGCACCGAAGCAGAGGTGCGGACCTCGTGCTCGAGGCCTGCCTCCATCCGGTCAGCGGTCCCATCGTCGTCCGAAACCCGCTCAGGCTGGGTGACATAGGCATGACACGTCTCGTAGAGCGTCTGCCCGACCTCGCGGCTAGTCTCCGGCAGCGGCACGTACTCCGGCCACAGCAGACGACGGTAGAATAGCTTCCGGTCGCCTCTGGTGGGGACACGCTCCTCCGGCGCTTCCGGGTCAAGGAAGAGCGCCTTGCGGGGCTCTGTGCTCTGCCACTCTCCCGCCCCCAGGCAGTGGAGGTCGTATTCAAACCGCCGGCCGACCTTCCGCAGCGCGGCCTCCAGGGCGGCTGCGTTGGCCCGCAGCAACTCCAAGGCTCTGATGGCATCCAGGAAGTACTGGGAGATGGCACCATGGACCAACCCATAGTTGCAGTAGGGCAGCGCGTCCCGGACCGCGTTGCGGATGTCGACGCGTTCGGCCGTCGTGAAAACGCCGAAGAGGAAGGCTTTGCTGAGGTCCCGGTCGGAGTGGCGCTTGACGACCGCCAGAGGATCGTCGCGGTGGTGGGCCGCCATGAGGGTACCGGGGCCCTCGCCGGCCTCGGGCAGGGCCTGCAGGCCGGTCCGCCAGGCTTCGATGACCGCATCCAGCACGGAGATCGCCTGGGTGACCGACAGCGGCCTGCCGCCGTTCCTCTCCGTGAGGATGCGGCGGACGTCCTCGCTCATCTCCGGGGGAGCGTCGGCACGGTCGAGGTGGTCTCGCATCAGGGCGGACTGAACCAGGCTGCGGATGGCCTCGATGGGGTCTGTGCCGCTGGCGGTCAGGACCCGCACCACCGCCTCCTGGGCCCTCTCCGGGTCGGGTTTGAGGAGCGCACTGACCTTCGTCTGGACGGCCTTCGGGCTGTCCTGGGCGAAGAGGGGGTCGGCACCCCCCTTCCTGAGCTCATCGCTGGTCGGCTCGCGGATACCAGGCTCCAGGATCTCGGCCAGTTCCTGGAAGATGCGCGGCAACAGGGACCCATCCTTGCGCCGATCGAAGAGGCTGCGTTCCGGCTCACCGTTGTGGACGTTGGTGTTGGTTCGCGCCAGCAGGGCGCGCCTCAGGTCCTGCACCAGCTCCTGGCTAGCGGGCCGCAACAGGTCATTGACCGTCGTCAGCCGTGATTCGTGCTCGTAGTACTCCCGCAGTGTTTCGACGGGCACCTCGAACACGGCTGTACCCAGTCCGTTGAAGGGGAAATTCTCATTGACGTCCTGGTTGCCGATGACCCATTTGGCGATGCGCGCGTAGAGGCCGGCCCCGGCCATCTCGAACGCCTGGTTGCACCCCCCGAGGACCGCCGACCGGCTACGGTCGAAGACCAGCAGTGAGCTGTTCACGGGCGCCGTTCGGTTGGGGTTGTGGACCGTGTCGGTACCCACCCCGACCAGATCGCTCATGGGGTCGAACACGCGCCCGGTGAGGTTCGGCAGCGAATACACGTAGGGCTCCTCCGCTCCCGCCGGCCGGAGGTTGCGGATCCAGCAGGAGAGCTCGGACATGCCCGTGAGCGAGTTCACCCGCATGGTCACTCGCGTCTTGGCCGTCTGCTCCTTGATGAACGCCTGAGCGTCGAAGATGAAGGCCGCCGGGTTACAGATGACGCCGCGCTTGGCCAGCAGCTCTCTGAGCGTGAAGGTCAGCGGCATCCAGGAACCTCTGCCCGTGCCCCCGACGAAGCTGGTTGCCGTGTAGAGACCGGCTCGGCGGAGGGGCTCCGGATAGCCCGCCCGTTCGGACACGATCTCGCTGATGAACTCGTCGAGTCCCTGACGGATACGGTCCAGACGGGCCCATGTCAGGAAGTAGGAGACAAAGGGGCACTGACCTGCCCCCTTGACGATGTCCGGCACCAGGCGCGCGTCGAACACGCCTCTGGCCTTGAACGGCGCGTCGGCAGGCGCCACCCACCAGTGCTGCATCAACCGCTTCTTGCTCAGCAGTTCCTGATCCGTGAGGGCGGCATCCGGTCGGAACAACTGCGGCATGAACTGCCCCACCAAGGGCGGGAGCTGGGCGTAGCTGGTGTCCGAGAGCTCGATGCGATGGACGAGCGGGCACAGTGCGCGCCTTCCCCCCAGATGCACCAGGACCTGGCGCTCGAAGTCCCGCAGTTCGTCCAGGGCGGTGTCCGCGATCACGTAGAACACCAGCTTGCGCAAGTGGGGGCGCAGCTCCCGGTCGTTGGCGAGGAGTTCGTTGCAGCGTAGGAGCGTCTTCATGCCGGAGCCGCCGACGCCGAGGACGATGAAGCAGTCGTCTCTGTCGAATCCCTGGTCGTTTCCTGCCATGGCCCACCCCTTTCCTAGGATGCAGCGCGAACCGGTCTACTCTCCGCTCCCCACGTCGATCAGCGGGTCAGGTCATGAACCGCTGCCACAACCAGAAGGTGCCGACCACGGAGCCGCCCACGATGACGATGGGAAGGAGGACCAGCATCCACTCGTCCAAACCGAAACCGCGGTTCATAGCCAACAGCAACCGCCGCCGTACCTGTCCCTGGGTCGTCCCGCCCTGGCCGGCGCCCTGCTGGGCCGCCTTGGCCAGTGCGCCCCTCATCCTGCTGAGCACAGAGCCCTTTGCGCCCTGCGTCGTGCCAGGAGTGCCGGCACTGGCCTTGCCCCCGGCTCCCTCGGGCTGGACCCGGTCCTTGAGGTAGTAGTGACGATACGTGCGCAGGTTGCCGCCTTCCGCAGTCTCCTCGAACACCAAGCCCGGCGGACTGGAGTCGATGCCGCCCAAAGTGACCACGATGTCTCCCTGCAGAGTGGTGGCCTTAAAGAGCTCTCCGACCGACCACCGGGCCTCCTTCGTGCGGCGCGACCAGACCTCGCGCACCAGCACCACGGGGTCCCGCACCTCTGCCTGGCCGGCACGCTCCGCGTAGTGGACCTCCCAGAAGCGCGGCTGGTTCCAGCCGAAGTACCTGACGACACCGATGAGCGACACCACCGCAGCCACGAGGAGTGCCAGGGCCCCCAGGGCGAAGGGCACCGGGGCCCAGCGCCGCACCTGGAGCAGGACCTCGGCGGTCCGGCGGTCGGTGTTGCCGGCGGTGTCCGGATAGCCCTCGACCCGCAGGCGGAAGGTATGGGTCCCGCGCTCAGGGACCTCCGCCTGCGGCTTGTCGAGCACCTGCCCGGCGGGGTCTGCGCCGGGCAGGACGTGCTCCCAGGTGGTCTTGGTGATGTCACTGGCGTCGCTGGCCTGGTTGCGGAGGCCGACCAACTCCCCCTGGTGGACAGAGGTCACGGCCTTCTCGTTCCGCATGACCACGGGCCTGGCCTCGAGGCCGTGCGTGACCACCGGGACCTCGATGGCGAGGGTCTGCCCCGGTACACCGCCAGAGACCGGTGTGGCTGTGATCCGGTGTGTGCCATGGGTGTCCATCGGCGGGCTAATGCCAGGGCCCCCCTCCGGCCACCGAGCGCCGTCCACCGTCCAGGCCACCTGGTCCACCGGGCAGCCGACGACCTCGAACCCGACACGGGTGTGGACCCAGTAGGGAGGCGCTGAGGAAGCGTTGAGGCGGGCCACGCAGGGCTCCAGGACCACCTCGACCTCGACGGCATCGGTCAGCTCACCCAGGCAAGTCCTTCCCTTCACCGACACCCGGTGGACACCGACCTGCCCCAGGGAGACGAGGGCGGGGCCTTCGTCACGCGGGGTCACCGGCACGCCCTTGGCGTCCGCGAAGGCCCACACCAGGTCCTCCACCGTGCCGCGAAGGGTTGGGGTAACCCTGAACGGCTGCCCCGCACTAACACGCTGTCCGGCCACAGGTTCCAGGATCCTGAGTTCGGGGGGGGCGACGTGCAGGACGAGACTGGCCGACAAGCCCTGGCCACTGTGGCGTGCGCGAGCGGTAGCCGTCACCGTCACGTCTCCCGTCTGCCGGAAGATGTGCTCCACACTGCCACCGTCCAGCGCGGCCTCCTTACCGACCGCCCACTTCACGTCCTGGAAGGCTTCCGGCGACGCCAGCTCGAAGATCACCGGCGTGCAGGCGTTCACCGTGCTGTTGCTGGGCGGTTTGCGGATCAGAAGGCCGATACCCCTGACGACGCTGAACGAAACGCTCGCCATGACCGGTTCGCCGTCCACGGTCTGCGCCTGCACCGTGGCCGTGCCGCGGTACTCGTCGCCGTACTCGCACTGGGGTGCCTCCTCCCGCCGCTCCACCCGTCCCCCTGGCGAAGGCAGGGCCCAGGCGATGGTCTCCCTCTTCAGCCCCGCAAGGCTCTGGGGCTCGATGGCGAAGGGGACGCTCACCGTGCCCGTGGGCGGCAGCATGAACTGCTGGTGTTGCTGTGGCGAGGCGATGCGCAGTTCCCGCGGCGCCCTGACGCGGAAGGCCACTTGGGCTTCATAGCTCTGTCCGTCCTGGACGGACGTGCCCCGTACCACCGCGGTCTTGTCTCCCTCCTGGCCCGGCGCGAACTCGTGAAGGTAGGATCTCGCCCCCAGGCAGACCGGGTACTTGAGCCTGTCGATGGTCCAGGCCAAGTCCCGGAACTCGTCCGCGTTCGCTACCTCGAAGGGGACCCCCCGACCCGAGTAGACGACGGCGCCAGGGGTCGGACGGATCACTCGGATGGCCGGCGCTGGGACGACATCGACCGTCAGCGGGCCCAGTTCCTTGGGGGGTAGGTTCGCACCCCTGCGGCTGCTGAACATCCGGACCCGTAGCTCTTGCCTGCCAGGCTGCGCGAAGGTGCACTTCAGCCGCGCCCGGTCCGCGCACAGCCAGCTCCTGTCTGGTTCCGTGCCGCCGACCGTCCACCGTGACTGGGCTACATCCACATCGCCGACGGGCACGAACTCAATATCCACGGGCCGACCCGCAACCACGGGCTTCGCGTACGATTTGAAGTAGCCACCCCAGTCGACCACCTTGGCGATCAGCTTCGCCTGGGCGACCTGCGCCTGGCCACTCGCACCCAGGCGCGCGCTCGTGCCCGTCACGGTAATGGCATACTCGCCCTCACGCCCGAACAGGATCGTCTGCTTCGGTTCCCCCGGGGCCCAGCGGATCGGTTCTGCACACTCCCAGGTCAGTGCCCCCTTGAGGGGACCGTTCACGACCCTGATCTTCACGCCGCGCGCCTCATGGACCAGTAGCGGGATACTGGCCTCACTGCCGCCCTCGATCCCGTCCCACTCCAGGCGCAACGGCGTGGCCTTGGCCACGGCGACCGGCACCTTCAGCACCGGGTCTTGCAGCCGGTAGCGTCTCTGCGCCGGGTCCTCCGGGTCCCTCGCCGTGATCACCAGTTCGCCGCTGAGCCCATCGCACGCGGGTGTTCCGGTGAACGTGAGCTTGGCCGCCAGTCCTCTCCCGATCCCGAGAGGAGAGGGAGCGGTCAGTCTGATCCCGGGGGGAAGCCCGGTGGCATCGATGTCGGCCGCGTAGCCGGGGACCTCGAGCGCTGGGTACAGTGCAAGCGTCTCCTCCTGCGATGGCTCTTCGGAGAAGCTCTGCAGCGTGATGCTCGTGGGCGTGCAGGACCACCTGACGAGTTTCCGGATGTCCCCTTCGACGATCTGGAGGCAGTCCCTGTACTGGTCGAGTACGCGGCGCAGGCCGCGGTCGAAAGCGTTTCCGAAGGCGAGGTACTCCAGCGACACCAGGGGCTCCGAGTAGCGCACCGCCGGGGCCTTGCCCTCGCCGGTGCCGCCGCGCAGCGCACACAGTTCCCCGAGCAACGCCCGGATCGTGTCCAGTCGCTCCCTCTGCTTCCGGGCCGCCTCTGCCGGCGCCGCGCCGTCAGGATCGTTGTCCTCACCGTCGGTGTACAGGTGGATGAAGACGGGACCATGGGGCGCCCCCGTGACCCGATCTCTGACCTCCGGCAGCGTCCGGCAGAGCACTTCATAGAGGCGGGTACCTGGTTCGCCACGCATCATGGAGCCGAAGCGTGACTCCATCTCGGCGACGAGGGCAGTGCCATCGCCTGGATTCCGGAGCATCGCCACTGGGCAGCGCCCGATGCTGGCTCCGAAGGTCACCAACTCGATCTCGCATCCCGTGGCACCGCCAAGGAAGCCGCCCAGGGCATTGCGCAGGCGCACCCGGCGACGGGCGTCCTCGGAGATCCCTGTCAGACTGCCGTCGTCATCGGCTTCCATGGAGGCCGAGTCATCGAGCAGGAACAGGTGGAAGGGGACCGGGGCCGATGCCGGGCTCGTGCCCTGGCCGCGGACAGGGCTGCAGCAGACCAACTCCGCCAGCGCCAGCAGGCTTGCGGCCAACCGTGGCAGCCACCCCCAGGCCAGTCGTCCGCCTCTAGGCATGGACTACTCCTGCGCCGAGGCCGCAACTCGGAGCTGTAGCCGTCCCGGCCTCCCAGCCGAGGACAGGGCACAGCGGCATCCGGACTCTCTCGTGGTCGTCAGTGCTCCGTAACCATACCCACACGTGCCTGCGCGTGCAAACGGCTCTCCGTACCGGCGAAGGCGCGCACCCCTTGCCGCCGCAGCGGCCCATGCCAGGAGCGCTCCAGTAGCGCGAGCAGTTGGCGCCGACACTGCTGCCGGCGGGGTCGGAAGGGGTGACCATGGTGAAGGCGAAGCCGTGCCCAAGAAGGCTATTGCCGGCGTCGGCACGGGCACACTCCTTGAGGAGCAGCGACTCGGGGGTCACGGACAGACACGGCGTCCCGCGTCGTCGTGGTGGCGTCGTTCGGTGACGTCAGCCGCCCGGCCGGCTTCGCCGCTAGCCTTTCACCGCGCCGAGTTGGATGCCCTTGACCAGGAACTTCTGGGTGCACACGAAGAGGATGATCAGGGGCACAATGTTCATCACGCTGGCCGCCATGAGCAGGTTGGTCTGTTTGCCGTAGACACTGTCGAAGTAGAGCATCCCGATGGGCAGGGTGCGGAGGTAATCGCTCTTGATCATGATCAGGGGCCAGAAGAACGAGCCGTAGGTGCCCATAAACGTGAGGATCGCCAGGGTAAGCAACCCCGGCCGGGCCAGCGGCAGGATGATGTCGGTGAAGACGCGCCAGGGACTGGCCCCGTCGATCTCGGCCGACTCGTCGAGGGCCGGGTGGATGGTCAGCATGAACTGCCGCAACAGGAAGGTCCCGAAGGCGCTGAACGAGGCCGGCACGATCAGCCCAAGGTAGGAGTCGAGCAGGTGCAGGCGGACCATCAGCGTGTAGTTCGGAATCATGGTGACGACACCCGGGATCATCATGGTGGCCAGGTAGAGCTTGAACACCGTATCCCGCCCGCGCCAGTGCAGCCGTGAGAAGGCAAAAGCCGCCAGAGCGCTGGTGAAACACTGCAGGAAGGTCACCCAGGCGGCGATGAAGACGCTGTTGAAGTAGTAGCGCGCGAACGAGATCTTGCGGAATACCTGGGGGTAGTTCTGCGGCTGCCAGACGCTGGGCAGCGGATTGAGCTGCTCGACCTCGGCCAGCGGCTTGAAGCTCGCGAGGACCATCCACAGGAAGGGCGCCAACGTCGTCAGGGCCAGGAACACCAGGAACAGGTGGCTGGCCAGCCGGCGCCCGTGGCGGTGCCACCAGGTGGCATGCCGGCCATGGGGTAGTGTGGGTGCGGCGTTCACGGGGGTTGGGGTCGGGTTCTGAGTCCTGAGTTTCAGGTTTCAG
>Ga0172371_10005483_pt1 | contig 18771 bp, 17 predicted proteins | sample Lak12m_FD_114543 | JGI IMG/M metagenome (GOLD analysis project Ga0172371, IMG submission 114543) | Freshwater microbial communities from Kabuno Bay, South-Kivu, Congo - kab_022012_12m | ecosystem: Environmental > Aquatic > Freshwater > Lake | place: Democratic Republic of the Congo: South-Kivu...
AAAACAATCACTTGAAGAACTTTTAAGCGTTATGCCAAAAAAAATAAGTTCACCCGAATTCCGAATTAAATGCAAAACGGATGCTGAGAAATCGAAGATTGTTGATAGTGTAAAAAGTTTATTTGCAACCAAAAAAGACGCAGAACTTTTGCTAATTGATGGAATTAGAGCCCAAATGCCTTATGGTTGGGGTCTCGCAAGAGCTTCAAATACACAACCCGTAATTTGTTTACGATTTGAATCAGACACGAAAGACGGGCTTACACGTGTCAAAAATGATTTCTTTGAAGCCCTCAAGCCATTTTTTGATGAAAAAGATTTAAGGGTCAAAATTGAACTCTAATCAGCATAAAATCGGATTTCATTTAAGATTAAAAAACGGACTTACTCAGCTAATAAGGGAAGCAATTGAATATGAAATAAATCATTTTCAATTCTTCCCAATCTGGCCACACACAGGTAAATACATAAAACTAAATGGGCCCGATTTTCAGGAATTTATGACGCTGAGAAGAAAACACTTTGGTGAACAGATTTTTTTGCATAGTTCATATTGGATAAATCCAAGTAGCGGTAAAAAAACAACAGCCCAAGTATCTAAAGGCCTGCTAAAAAAAGAATCTAAGATCGCCAAAGCCCTTGAAATTAAATACATAGTTTTGCATGCAGGAACAGCAACAGGATTCAAGGAAACGCCCGAAGACCCTTTTTGCAAGGCCGAAGGAATAGAAGCTCTTGCAAGGCAGCTTAACTGCTTGTTAAAAAATGAATCCGACGTACAAATTTTGCTTGAAAACACGGCACACGGTAATAAATCAATAGGTGGTTGTTTTTCTGACTTTGCATTACTAAAGGATAAACTTGACCATCCAGAAAAAATAGGTTTTTGTCTTGATACCGCTCACGCATTCGCCTTTGGGCATAATTTGATAGAAACAGACGCTTTTATAGAAACGCTGAACAAAAACCTAGGCTTAGAAAATATTAAACTAATACATTTAAATGACTCTGAAGAACCATTCGCAAGCAAAAGAGACAAGCACAGGCTACCAGGACAGGGCCTGATAGGTTCAGAAGCTTTGAAAAATTTAATTTACCATTCAAAATTTGAATCAATACCAAAAATAATCGAGCCCACCGAAACAAACAAACAAGTTACACAAAAATCCATAACCGAAATTCTAAACTGGAAATAATTTCAAATAAGATATAACCCGGGCTTTTGAAGTTTTTAAATAATACGTTTATAATGTCTTTTAACTTCACATCTGAAATGTCTGATACCTAAAAAACAAATTTTATTATTTTCATGAAGAAACTTATACAACAATGCTGTATCTGCAATCTTCATGATTGTGTTGAGAAGATAATTATAAATAATTTAAAACACCAATGCTTATTGCTCCTAAGACGACCTGGGAAAGGGCCTAATATGTTGAATTTTAAAAAAATGGCGATATGTGCAGTCTTTTTAGTAGGACTTAACTTATTCCACCAAACAAATTCTCTATGTATGATAGTTGTTTCCGAACAAATAGTTTTGACCGACGAACTTCTTGATGAAATAGGCAAAACATTTGAAAGCTTTTCTAAATATACTGAACGCCAAAGATATGTCGCTTTGGGAAACATACAAGATGAATTACTGATGACAGTTTTGAGGATTTATCAAAGCGCCCGCAAAGAAAGAAAAGTTTTACAAGATTTTTTGGGCAAAAACGGAGATTTGTTCTCAAAAATGCCTATAATTCTGATCAACATATGTAAAAAAGTAGTCGTTGAACTTGAAACCAACGACAAATTAAAAACACACATAGAAACTAATTTTAAAAAATTTGAATTCCATAAAAAACAAGTTCTCGATAGTTTAAATGGCATAAGCGCAATGATTAACAGCAAACCACTTGAACGATGCGCCAAGGACCAAATCAACAGCACAAAAATAAGACAGGTTGAGTTGCTGCTTGAGACATGTAATTTCAATCGACTGTTAAGTGTTTTTGAGTCCTGGATCACCAATTTTATGTGCTCAAAATTACAAATCTCTGAAAACACCGTTCAAGACCTTATGATACATGAACAATTTTTAAATCTAACAAAAGAAGCCATTTTAGAAACATTTACAGAACGCGAAATAGCGGATGTATTAAGCTTCTTTCAAAGCAATTCATTTAAAATACTGCTATCAAATCTGAATCAGCTTTTGGATGCCATTTTCAGCCAACTAAACCCAGCCCTTGGGAGTAAAGTAAAAAAACTTTTATCTAATTAAATTTGAAGGGTTTTTCTGGACATATAAACCCTCTTTCGCTAGAATGTTAAATGTTGCAATTAAAATCGATTAAAACTTAACTCTGTTAAATATTTTTGAGTTGACTGGAAAGGCAAATTTAACATGACACAAAGTAATATTACCGCAAATTTACCTGTTATAGAAAAGTTCGCAATATTTCAAACTGGTGGCAAACAATACCAGGCTATCCCGGGAAAAACCCTTGCAGTTGAAAAACTTGAAGGCAATGCTGGCGATAAGCTAAGTTTCAAAGAGGTAATGTTTCGTAAACAAGGCGCCGATAAATTTGAATTCGGCCAACCATACGTCAAGGGCGCAACAATACAAGCAAGTATCATAAAACAGTCTAAAGACGACAAGGTTGTGGTATTCAAATTTAAGAGACGTTCAAAATATCGCACCAAAAAAGGACATAGACAGCCTATAACGGTTATCAGAATTGAATCTATCTAGATTTTATTTGATATAAAAAATTAAAAAGGACTCAAGATAAAAATCTTGGGTCCTTTTTTTATGCACTAAAAAAATTACTTATTTAGCCACCTGACCTGTAGCAGGCTGCTCGGTTTTAGCTTTTTCTTTAACATCCTTCATAAATGGGCTTATGACTTTATCCATTATAAAGCTGTAGCTCTTTGTAATTATTATTTTGGTATAGCTTGCAAGAACTCCAAGAACATCTAAAAAATATCCAAATACTATCTTTGAGTAAGTCTTCCAAGCAGGTTCGCCTGCAGGAGTTATGCTCGTATCTTCAAGTAACTTTAAGTTTAATTTTGCACTAAGATTTGGATCGTTTTTGATACCACTAAAAACATCTGCAGCTCTTTGGTCAACTTGCTTAGTCTTATTGCTCAACTCAGAAACTTTTTCATCCATTTTTTTCAAAATTCCAACCATTTCATCAATTTGAGTATTGGGCTGCGTTGATGGAGATTCCTGAGTAACTGGTGCAGCTGGTTTAGATGCCATAGCCTGGGCGCCTCCTAAAGGTTCCGGCTGAGAAGTTTTCACTGTTGAATCAACTTTTTTTTTTAGCTCTTCATTAACTGCAGGCGCTTTGCTATCTGGATAAATCCATTTTTTCATCATATCAAAACCCTTGCCTGCTAAAATAGCAACACCTTCAAAAAAATCTCCCATACGTTCAAAAACAACATGTATCATCGAAGGTTCTTTCGTTGGCTGTTTCGCCACAGGTACTTCAGCGGCTTTCGATGTTGACGCAGAAACTACTGGGGCAATATTTCCTGTAGTAGCAGGCGTATTTGATGTCGTAGAAGACATGGAACGTTTATCTTTTATGGCTTTTATTAAGGTATTAGAATCATCCATAAGCGTTTGAATTTTTTTAGCTGATTCATCAAATTTTTGAACTTGTTGTTGGCTTATATCTTGCTGTAATGTTTTTAATTTTTGTAAAATTTCATTAATTTTATCAAAATTAGCTTTAGCTTCAGCTTGACTTGCTTTATTCAACGTTTCAAAGCTTAATTTCTTAGCACTAGCCATATCGCTGTAAGCCTGCTGAACCTTATCATTCAGTTCTTTGAGTGAATCTTTTAAAGCTGCTTTAATTTTACTAACCTCATTTAAATTTGCATTAAGTTTTTCTATGTCCGAGCTACTTGCAGCTGATTGAACAGAGGAAGGCGATTTAGTAAAATCGACTGCTGGAGGTGTTAACGCACCCGATGGCGGTGGAGGAGGTGTGCTTGATTGTGGCACTGGGGTGCTTACAGGTAAGGGAGCAACTGTCTGCGATACTGACGATGAAGGCGCTTGAGTATTAACTAAAGAACTATCTGATGGTTTTGGAGTAGCTTGTGGGGCTGGAGGTACATCCATTGTCATTGGTGGCATTGGTGGTGCCGGTGGCATTGCAACCAAAGAAAGAAAACCAAACGAAATCAAACTAATCAGTCCAAATAAATTCATCACTTTTTTCATCATAACTCCTAATTTCTCGTTTTTCATTTAACTACAAGATCTTCATTAGCTTCAGACAACCTACCTTTTTGAATAGTTGCCTCTTGAAAAAAATCATCCGCTTTATTTGATATTTCAGTCAACTTAGCAAATAAATCATCTCGCATTTTCGAAATATCCTGAACAATTTTAGAGATTTCATTCAAAGAGCTCTCTGAATCGTTGTAAATTTTAATAATTTCAGGATCACTATTAGCGAGTAAACCCGACTTTTCCTCATTTAACTCCAACGCATCAGGCCACTTTAACTGAGTAGTCTTTAAATCAACACTTGAAGAACTTTGAGTTGTCGCTTTTTCTGCCTCTGGCGAAGCAGCCGCAGTAGGTTGAGTAATTTGTTGCTCAGCTGGAGATTGAGCCGCTTGCTGTTGGCCTTGGTCAGGTTGTGGTGGTAAAGACAATCCATTAGGGGGTGCTGGCGGCAAATCAGGCCCCGGCATAGAAGAAACATTTAAATAAAATGGCACAAAAGCCACGAATAAAAACCAACCTCCAAGCCTCATAAATCACCCCTCAGATTTATAGAATTTCTAAAGAAATACAAATACACTACGCAGAAGCCTAGCAAGTTGCCAAAAAATAAATCAATGTTTTTACTGTTTTTTGATATTAAAAACTAAAAAAGGCCGCCTAAGCGACCTTTAATAATTATTTTTATTTTTTAATATCAACAGGAGGAGGCATCTCTTTTGCCTTTACCACTACAGCACCGCCAAAAAATCCGCCGTAAATTGAAGAAATAAAGCTATAAACTGATGCCGCTTTACTCACAAAATAATCATACAAATTGAGATACCATGGTTTTATGATAACGCTTTTTTTTATGGTTTGATTTTTTTTATTTTGTTCAGCCTGAACTCGCTGCAAAGCCAATTGTTCACGTTTTTTAATTTCTCTTGCTTCTTCAACCTTTTTAGCTCGATCACGTAAAAACAAACCTTTACCTTCCAGGGCTTTAATACTATCATCTGATTTTTTTATCTGGCTTGAAATTAGCTGTGAAACTTTCTCAAAATCAGGCAAAAGCTCATCTTTAAGGTAGCTTGCTATAGATTTGTATTTTTCAACAATTCCACTTAGCTCATAATAGCTTGCTCTAGCCTTGCGATCATCAATTAAATCCCAAACTTGATCAATAATAGATTTCGCACGATCAATGTCTTTTGTAATTTCGGCAATCTGCTCATCAACCTTCTTTAATCTTTCATTGAGAGATTTATCTAGGTCATCAATTGATTTAACGTCCAAACTCAGCTGATCAAGATCTATTTTATTTTTTTTGATATCATCTTCGACTTGTTCAATTCTAGACTGCACATCGCGCTCATTAATAATTTCTTCTTTATCCTGTTTTAATGTGATAGCCTCAAGTTCTTTTTTCTTTTTTTTGTCCAGATAACTTTCTATGTCCGCGAATAATTCTTGCATTTTACCCTGGTCTAAACCAATTCGCTTATAAAAATCATCCAACTGCCCATCGATATCATTAAATTTTTCTATGAAATTTTTGCGAACATCTTGTATGGATGTAACAAGTCCATAAATTTCTTCATACAACTCGTTACTTTTAACCAACCATTCTTTCTTTTTAAGCCAATTACCCTGATATCCAATCTTATCTGATGAAACGGAAACCGTCTCTGGCCCATTTTCTTTTGGCACGATAACGGCAGGAACATCTATTTTGGGCTGGTTTGTTTGAGTATTATCAGGTGACAATTTTTTAGGACCATTCATTACAGCGTCCTCAGAACAAATCCGAAGATCAAACAGAAACAAATTAGATGCCAAAATTATCACACCAACCAGATTATTTTTTATATAAAATTGCCACCTGTTCATTACTAGGACTCCAATAATCTTTTTTATAAAGATTTTGATAAATCTTTCAATTCTTTAAATACATGGGATATTAGCTCCTCAGCCTCAGGCGAGGTATAACTCCATTGCACGCCTTGATCCACCTTTGTTAAGATAGACCGATCGCATTTTATGTCAATAATATCAATACGAACAACATTCATCAGAGGATGAACGAGAGAAGGGGCTCTAACAACTCCAGCGCGACCCAAAATACTGTATGCAACATTGCCTTCACCTAAAAAGCAAAGCATAACCTTTTTTTGCCAAACCATATTCAAATAACCAGTATGTTCTTTATGGATTGTCATCAAAAGACTTTCATATCCCTTGGGATATACGCACTGTACAGGCGTTGTATTTGGTACGCCCTTTTCGGAAAATGTTGCCAAAGTCGCAACTGCAATTTCCTTTTTTAAAAGCTCGTACAAATCTTCAGGTAATTTCACACCAACATGCTTTGCCATAATTCCTCTAAATATTTTAAAAGTTAAAAAACAAACTTCGACAAAAAGGTTCTAAAGTATACTATGATTTAAAGTAATTTTAAAATAACCTCATTTTCAAGGACCATACCTCGAGGTGTTAAATAAATACGATCACTTTTTTGCTTTATTAGCGACTCGGCTTCAAGAGCCTTCAGGTTTTTCAAAAAACCTTCTTTTTTTTCGCTTTCTAAATAGTATAACACACGATGCAAGTCCACACCCTCAGCTTGACGCAAAGAAAGCATCATGATCTCCAAGAGCTCCTGATCACGTGTTAGCAGATCTTTATTTTCAATTATTTCTTTCCAACCATTTTTAATTTTTTTCAAATAATTAATCAAATTTGACGTGTTGGTGAGGCGAATGGCCCCATCAAAAGATGATGCACTTAACCCAAAACCTTTATATTGTTTCCTGTCCCAGTAAGCCTTGTTATGTATTGATTCAAAGCCAGATTTGGCAAAATTAGATATTTCATATTGTTTAAATCCGCATTTGGTCAAACATTCCACGGTGTCTTGATATTTACATATCAATTTTTCATCGTCCCAGGGCTTACATTCACCGCTTTGCATTTTAAAAAAAAGCTTAGTTTTTTCATGAATGGTCAAAAAATAAACCGATACATGTTTTATGGGCCAATTTATAACGGTTTTTAATGTTTCATCCCAGCAAGACTCGGTAACGCCAGGTAAACCCAAAATTAGGTCCACGGAAATGTTTTCAAAAAATTGGGGTGCCAATTCTATGTGTTTAAAAACATCAGCATTACGCTGCCTTCTGCCAAGATACGCCAAAACCTCATCATCCAAAATCTGAACGCCAGTGCTAAGACGATTAATACCGAATTCTTTCCAAGCTTGTAGTCTTTCTAATGTTGTATCGGAAGGATTAGACTCTAAAGTAATTTCCTGAACTTCAGAAAAATCAAATTTATCACGCAGCAAATCAAACAATTCAGAAAAGAGCTCTAGAGGATAAAGACTAGGAGTTCCACCACCAATAAAAATTGTTTTTATTTTACGGCTTGAACTTCCTGTAAAATTATCTGAAAACGATTTAATTTCTTGGCAAAGAGCCTTGTGATAATCGAGCTGAAAGCCTTCGTGCTTTTCAAGCGCAACAAAATCGCAATAATGGCATCGACTTGCACAAAACGGCCAATGTATATACAAATGCTCAGGGCTATCACCAGTAAATAAATTCATTCACAATCCAAAATTATTTTTGCCCCGAGGGACGCGTTTTTTCAATAACATCTCGAGCAACAAGAAGATCCGATTCGGCTTGAGTTTTCAAAACATCTTCATTTGCAAATTTCACCCAAACTGCACCATCAAAAACTTTTTGCAATGATTCCAGCAATCTGATATCAAATTTTTTGTTTTGCAAAAATTTGATAAGTTCATCATCCGTTTTATCAATTGTATCCCAATTAAAACGTTTATATAAGTACCTCTTTATAACACCAGTTAGCAAAAAATAAAATCTTTTAAAATCGTCTTTAGAATGGCACTTATCAATCGGCAACTTACAAATTTCCAACAATGCCCAATCCCATGGAGCTAATTTTCGATTTTTATGCCAAACAAATATCCAAAGCAAAAAGCTTACCAAAGCCGATAAGAGTAGTATTCCAAACAAAACTTGAAACATTGTGGTCTGCCAAAACGGCTTATAATAAAATTCATAAATCTCGTAGATACCATCAGGCCCAATTTGCGCATTCATACCTAAATCTGCCTTCTAATTCGCTTATGAAAAAAATTGACAAGTTTATTCACAAAAGGCTGCCCTACTGCTAATTCCAATAGGTCTATTTGATACTTTTCAAACAATTTCTTTTGCTCTTCATACAATCCAAACAAAAAACCATTAGCCTTGTTTTGCCCATTTTTTCGTAAATCTATGGTAAAAACATCACCAGTTTCGCTGTCCTGGACGTCTAAAATACCTATATTAGGTAAGCAACGTTCACATTCATCACAAAATTTTAATCCTATGAAGTCATATTCGATACTACAAACCTTGAGGAGTTTTTTATACTTCTCAATTTCATCGATCCAATCAGAAAGAACAAAAACCACGGAATTGCGTTTTTTAAGATTAATCAAAAATCGTAAAAAATTGGAAATATCAGTTTTTTTACCTTCAGGCTTAATCGAAAATATTTGCTCCAAAATTTTACCAACGTGAGCATAGCCTCGGCTAGGCGCTATCCACTTTTCGATTTTGTCTGAAAAAAATATCGCCCCAACTTTGTCCTTACTATCATTAGCAACAAACGCCAAAGTCGCAGCAACTTGAGCAATCATATCTTTTCGTAATTCATCTACAGATGAGTATCTTGATGATGCTGAAACGTCGATAGCTAAAATTATAGTGCGATCTCGTTCCTCAATAAATTGCTTTACCATGATTTTATTCATCTTGGCAGAGCTATTCCAATCAATTGCGCGAACATCATCTCCAAATTGATATTCTCGCAATTGATCAAATTCAAGTCCAGATCCCTTAAATGCAGACAAATAATCCCCCGATATTGAAGTCTGCATAAGTCTTTTTGTGTGTATCTTTATTTTTTTTATTTTTTGACGAATCGATTCGCTAATCATCGCAAACCCTTTTTACCACAATTCGTTCATAGCCTCTTTTAACGCATCAGGCAACTCGACCGAGCCATCTGCCTGCTGATAATTTTCCATAAGAGCGACCATCAAACGCGGCAATGCCAAAGATGATGCATTCAATGTATTTGCAAGCATTGGTTTGCCATCGATAGTCTTGCGATATCTGATTTGTGAACGACGAGCCTGAAAATCGGTACAATTGCTACATGATGACACTTCATAGTAACGATTCTGACCAGGCAACCAAACCTCAATATCATAGGTACGAGCAGATGAAAAAGAACAATCCTGCATAGCCAAAAGAGAAACGCGATAATGCAAACCAAGTTTTTTCAATAAATTTTCAGCACATGAAACCATGTACTCCAATTCTTCAGCTGATTTTTCAGGTTCACAAATCGAGTAAAGCTCGACTTTTTCAAACTGATGAATTCGAATCAAACCACGCTCCGTTGAACCATATCCACCAGCCTCACGACGATAGCAACTTGTCCATGCGGTTAAACGCAAGGGCAATTGTTCTAATTGCAAAATTTTGCCAGCATACAAATTGGTTAAACTAACCTCAGCCGTCGGAATCAAACAAAGCCCATCATCACCAAGCTTGTAATAGTCACCCTCAAATTTTGGCAAATTTCCAGAATTGTAGAGGGATTTTTCTAAAACCAACGATGGCGGAATAATTGGCTCGAAACCGTGTTTGACATTGTTTTGCAACATCATGCGGGTTAACGCATAAATTATTTTGGTTCCAAGTCCACGGTACAGCACGAATTGAGCGCCACTCATGTATGCCGCTGCCTGCATATCAAACCAATTCAGCTTTTCATTCAACTCAACATGATTTTTAATATCAAATGCAAAATTTGGCTTAGTTCCAATTACTCTTACAGCTTTATTGGCTTCTTTTCCGCCCGCAGGCAAATCCGCTTGAGGAATGTTTGGACATGCAAGCCAAAGCTTATTCAAATCTTTTTCAATAACCTCTAGTTCAGCTTCTTTAATCTTCAACTGTTTGCCAAGCTCAATCGATCTGGCCCTAACTTCAGGTGTAGCTGATAATGGCCCAGCTGCTGAAAGCTCGTTTCTTTCTTTTCGTAAAGACTCAACGCTAGACCTAATAAATCTAACATCTTGATCAAGAGCCAAAAGCTTATCGACCTCAAAGGAAGGCTCTTTAAGTAATATTAATTTTTTAATTTCTTCAGAATTTTCACGCAACAAATGTAGATCTATCATTTTAAAACTCCACAAATTTTATGGTTAAATGCGATATCAAATTTATACCCTGTCTAAAAAAAAGAGGCAACTATAACGCAAAAAAACGTTACGACAAAAAGTATAAATCAACATTGAATAAACGGCGGCTAAAGTACATAAACAAAGCACAAAGCAATACTATCAAGCCAACCAAAGGCCAAAACCCAAAGCCGCATGCAAAGAAATTATACCAATTAGTTGTTTGTAGAAACTGCAAAACAGTCAGATACGAGACTATAAAAATAATTCCGGTTACAAGCAGCTGCACAACAAACCTGCCGAAAAAATAAAAATAATTTCCTGAATAAAACTTAAATCCATGTCTTTTACGTAACAAATAAAAATAGACTAAAAGCATCGTCAAAGCAGACAAGACAGCTGATGCAGCTATCCCATAACCACCCCAAAAATACATTCCAACTAAATCACCAAGCAAATTAACAATGGCTGATACAGCACCCGCAACTGTTGTTGACCAAGTATCTTTTAACGAATAAAAAATGCTTAAGAAGATCTTATTTAATGAAAAAAACAATAATCCAGAACTATAAATTATTAAAATCCATTTTGCCGTGTAAACATGCTCAGGTAATCCACCCTTGCCCAAAAGTATTGTTGAAAAAATATTTTCTGAAATGAACATCAACATTAACAAGGCGGGAACAATTACCCATGTAACAAATTTTGCCGATTCCAAAATATAAAAATTAAGCCGCTTGGGTGCATACAAAACAACCCGCGAAAAATGCGGTAATAAAATGCTTGAAAAAGCCACAGCAAAAACGCCCAGAGGGAAATTCATAAACCGACTTGAGTAGTACAACAAAGAAACCGTACCCTTGGGTAAAAAAGATGCAATCATAACGCTAACAAACAGGTTTAGTTCTATAATTCCAACCCCAAACAAACAAGGCAAAAATTTTGACAATACCTGTTTAAAAACCACCAATGACCCTGAGGTTATTGGCCCAAACTTAAGACCTAAACGTAAATAAACAAATACGTGAACCACAAATTGTACAACGGCTCCCAAAATTGCTCCGAAACAGGCAAACTTTGGTGATAAGCCAAAAATAATACCGATTAAAAGAGATGAACTAAAAACTAAATTCCATAACGCCGGCCCAATAGCAGGCACAAAAAATCGGTTCATCGCCTGCAAAGCACCAGCAAGCAAAGCGCTGCTAGAAACGAAAAACAAGTATGGAAACAATATTCTTAAAAACGGTACCGCATATGCAATTTGTTCTTGTGAAAATCCTGGTGCAAAAATTTTTATTACCCAAGGTGTGTTGAATAAAATGAAGGCATACATAAGCAAAACAATGCCTTCAAAAAATATAAATGCGGAACCCATAAGGCCATTTGCTTCATCCATCTTCTTTTCTTTAACGGTTTTTACGTAAGCAGGAACAAAGGCGGCGCTCAAAGCACCTTCTGCAAATAACTGTCGAAAAAAATTAGGAAACCTAAAGGCTATGATAAATGCGTCTGATATAGCACCAACACCAAAAAAACGTGCTGTCAAAACTTCTCTAGCGATAGCTAGTGTTCTACTCGCAAATGTTGCGCCACCAACTTGCACAGTTTTTTTTAAGATAGATTTCTTATCAAGGTTAAAGCTCATATAAACTCCAAAATCATGTTCAATCAAAAACTACAAGAACTGACCATATTAGAAAAACTATTTAGCTTCTTCAACCTCTAATAAACCATTGTGCAACCAAAATTTTGTTTCCATTTTGGAATAAACATCGCGATCATGCGAACACAAGATAATTCCCATGTTCCATTCGTCTCGACACTTTAAAAAAAGATTCACGATTAAAAGCGCGTTGTCAGCATCCAAGCTACCTGTTGGCTCATCCGCCAACAAAAAGGCCGGTTTATTAAAAATAGCCCTTGCCACTGCTACTCGCTGCTGCTCTCCACCTGAAAGCTGCCCAGGATAGTGGTTCACCTTGCTTGAAAGACCAATTTGAGCCAATAGATCAGCGGCCCGATTTTTACAAACATGCATACTCCCGCCACGAACAAGGCCAACAAGCATGACATTTTCTAAAACCGTCAATTCTTTGACGAGGTAGTGAAATTGAAATACAAATCCCAGCTCTTTATTTAAAAAAACATCCTTCTTTGCAGGCTTAAAATCAAATATATTTAAATCATTAAAAAACACAGTTCCGGAAGTAGGTTGGTCTAATCCACCCAAAAGATGTAAAAGCGTTGATTTACCACTACCAGAAACACCTGTAAGAGCATAGGTGTGTCCCTGAATAAATTCAACACTAACTCCATGTAAAACATGCTGTATTTCATCGCCTTGAGAATATTCTTTAACCAAATTACTTGCCGTCAACTTAGCTAGTTTCATTAAACACCCCTTTAAAATCATTTTTTAAATTTTTTCACCAATACGAAATAGGCTAATACACAATGCAATCAATTGCCACATTTCAAGATTGTTGCACATGAATTTGCAAATTTCTTATGATCGGTGTTGGGGAAAGATCGAAAACAAAAGCAGGCATGTTTAACAGGCCTGATACGGGGAGGGCAAAATTCATGAAAAATGAGACAAAGGATCAAATACTTGAACAAGAACAAATACCTCAAATAGTACCAGTTATACCTACAATCGATGTTGTGGTTTTTCCACACATGGTGGTCCCTCTTCTCATCCTTGATGAAAAAATAATCAAGGGTGTGGAAATGGCCATGAATGGTACTAAAAAGGTATTACTTCTTGCAGCAAAACAACAAGACGAGTCATTTCAAGGTCCAATAGGTATCCAGGATTTGTATAAAACTGGAACTGTTGGAAATATCATGAGGGTGATGAACCTACCAGAAGGAGGCGTAAAAGTCTTAATGCAGGGCTTTGCAAAGGCATCTGTGGATAAGATTTTATCAGATCAAGATCTATTACAAGCCGAAATCAAACCAATCATATTGACAGACTCCGAATACGACGCCACTCAAGCAGAAAGCCAAATAAAACAGCTTTTGAAGCTTGTTGAAAAAATAGCACAATCAGGCCGAATGTTCAGTCCAGACTTTCAATCAATTTTAATGCAAATACATGAGCCAGACAGAATTGCTGATTTCATATTATCGCATCTAAATCTCAAGGTATCTCAAGCTCAAGAATTACTTGAGACAAAAAACTTAAATGATCTGTTGAATGGATTATATGAAATCATAAACCATGAATTTGAAATTAATAACATACAAGAAAAAATTAAAACCAACGCTCGCGAATCAATGAATAAATCGCAACGCGAATACTACCTTCGTGAACAAATGAGAGCCATTCAGCAAGAATTGGGCGAGGAATCTGATTCTGAAAACGATGATCTAAAAAGAAAAGCGCAAGAACTTGATTTACATGAAGAAGCACGTACAGAAGTTTCACGTCAGTTAAGAAGATTAGATAAAACAGCTCCAGACTCAATGGAAGCAACTGTGATCCGCAACCATCTTGAATGGGTTTTAGGAATGCCTTGGAATATTCATACAAAGGACGATACAAATCTTAACAAAGCCAAAGATATTCTGGATTCTCATCATTATGGGCTTGATGAGGTAAAAGACCGCATTTTAGATTTCCTTTCCGTAAGGAGCATGAAAGAAGATAGTCATACACCTATTCTATGCTTATTCGGACCTCCGGGCGTTGGAAAAACATCCTTGGGTCAAGCAATTGCAAAATGTCTTGGACGTAAATTTGCTAGAATTTCACTTGGTGGTGTCTATGATGAGTGCGAAATTCGCGGTCACAGAAGAACATATGTTGGAGCTTTACCTGGTAGGTTTATTCAAGCAATTAAAAAAGCAGGCAGCTGCAACCCTCTAATAATCATTGATGAAATAGACAAAATAGGAACATCGAATAGAGGGGATCCTTCAGCAGCTCTTCTAGAAGTACTAGATCCAGAACAAAACCATTCATTTTACGATAATTATCTAGGCGTACATTATGATCTTTCAAAAACAATGTTTATAACAACGGCAAACGACCTTTCAACAATTCCAGGTCCACTTCGCGACAGAATGGAAATAATTCAATTATCCGGTTACACGGTAGACGAAAAGCTTGAAATTGCTGAAAAGCATTTGATCCAAAGATCTCTAAAGAGTACAGGCCTTGAGGAGAAAGGTTTTAGTTTAAGTAGAAACGTCCTAACCGAGATTGCTTCAGGATACACTCGCGAGTCAGGAGTACGTGAGCTTGAGCGTTACATACACAAACTTTGCTCAAAATTTGCACGCTCATTGGTCGAAAATCACAAAGCTATTGAATTTACCCCTGAAAATTTGGTCGAATACTTGGGTCCTCGTAAAATTGCCGATGAACGCTCATCGAGAATAAACAAAATAGGCGTTTGCAATGGATTAGCCTGGACACCTTACGGCGGCGAGGTTTTACAGGTAGAAGCAGTGCTTATGCCTGGAAACGGTAAATTAATTTTGACGGGTCAGCTTGGAGACGTAATGAAGGAATCTGCTCAAGCAGCAGTCACATATTCAAAAACGCACGCACTAGATTTTGGAATAGATCTAAAAGTCTTTACTGATAGCGATCTACACATCCATTTGCCAGCAGGCGCAGTACCCAAGGATGGACCATCTGCAGGTATAACACTGCTATCATCAATTCTTTCAGCCTATACAAAGAGGCCTATAAACGGCGACTTTGCCATGACCGGCGAATTAAATCTTCAGGGTTACGTTTTGCCAATCGGCGGCTTAAAAGAAAAAATCTTAGCTGCAAAACAACATGGCTTATCAAACGTTATAATCCCTATGTCGAACAAAAAAGATCTTACCGGACTAAATAAGCTTTATGAAGGAATGAAGTTACATTTTGTTGAAAATGCGTTAGAAGTACTTAATACGGTTCTTTTACCTAGAGGTTAAACACCACCTACCACCACATAACCAGGGTAGATGTTCAATATGAAACTGCCCTGGTTTTTATTTTGGCTGTTTATTCTTAATTTTTTTAAGATCCTTCATGATTTTATCAGTCAGCTTCATGTAATAAAGTAAGGTTTGCTTGTCATGAATCGAAATTTTATCAAGACAATGGGCTTCCAGGAGCCACAAATAGTTTTGTAAACTAACCCGCTCATGAGCTGCGGATTTTATCAATTCATCAACATAATCAGGATCTATTAGCACCCTCTTTTTTTTGTCAAACCTAGGACGAGTGACTTTCTTAAAGTGGTTATATTCATCAACCAATGACACTAAGTGGCTAAAATCGTAACTTACACCAACAACGTCTCTACTTTTTGGCTCGGTCTTCAAAGCAACGGGCAACATGTTTTCTTGCAAAACAAAAAGGCTGCCAACGACGCACACTGTAAAAAATAACAGCATGATCGCCGAAGCCATTAAGCCATTTTTGCGTAAAACCTTCATAACCTCTCCGCGCTTTAATTTATGTAACACCCACTGCCTTCTAACTTTATTTTAAACATATTATATTCAAATAGAAATACTTTTATGTTATTTAATATAAAATCATATAAAACGTTCAAAAAAGGTCTTTTATTCTAAACCTTTCGATATTTTTATCAAATTTTTCAAATAGACTTATGCCATTTGACAGTTTGAAAGTATTTATTTAAAATGGAATGTGTTGTCACAAAGGGTTATTTTCATATTTTTAGTTGAATAGAAATTATATGTTAATCGTTTAATTTTTGAATTTTAGGAGGTTTTATCATGGTATCAACAAGACTTAAGGTAAAAGAATTTTTAAGAGAACGTCGCTGGACAACAAAAGTACTGGCTGAAAAGACAGGTATGTCTGAAAGCTATTTAACTCACATAAAAAATGGTACACGTCGTTGGAACGAAGACGCTCTTAAAAAACTGGCCGAAGCATTTGAAGTCTCACCAACAGACCTTCTTGAACAAAGTTTTGGCGGAAAATCACGCCCTGTAACACAATCTCTAAATTTATCAGAATTCATAAACAATGATGAGTTGGCACAAAATCAAAGCTTAGATTTGAAGCTCAAGATAGTCCCAATTGTAGGCCAAATTCCATCACAACCATCAGAAGTTAACAACCAGGCAACACAGATAGCCACAGGCTTTAAAAATCAATTTGTGCCAGTTTTTGGCATAAACGACAATAATATGTTCTGCCTTAGTGTAGACGACAATCTCATGACGCCCATTTTTGAAAAAGGCGATCTTTTAGTTGTCTCTCCAGACACATGGACCAATTCTGGTGACATAGTGGCCGTTGAATACGGAAATGAAACACCAATCAAGGCAATCATGCAAATAAATTTCATGGATAACATTGTTGTTCTTGAAACAGTAAATCATAAAAAAGCTCCTCTAGCCTTAACTCGAGGCAAAGACCAATTCAGAATTATCGGAAAAGTAATATTCAGATTTCAAAAACTATAAAAATAGGTTAATCTGTCCGATTCCACTTTTTTAAATCTAAATTCAATATGACTTTGGTTTTAAAGCAGGCGTTTAAGCTTAAACGCCTGGTGGCACGGTTTTGCTTTTTTTAATTCATTCGGAACCATCGAGATCGATAATAGCAGAGGAAATATTTTAAATGATCACCTTAAGTTTTAAAAAAATAACATTCATTTCGTTTTATTTTACCCTTCATTTTGGAATGAGTTTATTTGCAATGGAAACACAACAGGCGCCCACGCCGCCATGCGTGGCACAATTTCCTGTACAAGCTGATTATGATGTAATTACAAGGCTAGTTGACCAATCATTGAACCCGTATTCAGAAAATTTTGAAATGAGTTCTATGCTTAATGCTTCAGTTAGAACGCTTGATCTAAACTCAAATCAGCTCTGTAATGCTGTTTATTGTTTTTTGAAAAACATTCTGGATAATCCAATTTCATGGGCAAATAAGAATCTTAGTGTGATTTATGACGGCCCTAAAGAAATGACCGACAAATTATTGCTAAAAAATTTAGACCGAATCATAAAAATATTTATCGCCACACAATCAAGAGACACAAACGAACGAGTAGAAAAAATAACCGAACAACGAAGAAAGTCAAAGCCGCCTCAAGCAGAGCTAACACGAAAAGAAAAAAATTCCATATTTGCACAAAAAGAAACGGTCTCAATACTATTTTTACAGGCTCTTATACTAACCAAAAAGCTTTTCAACTCAGGGTTTATTATTAACCGCCTTAACATTTTCAGGTTGTTTGCAGCCGCTTTAATGACGGCAGAAGCCAACACAGCTGATATATATTATCGTTTAAAACACAGGGAAGGGATAACAATAATTCCCAAGACATCCTTAAAACTAATCAACATAGATTTTTTCAAAATTTTAAACTTTGATACAAGAATTTTAGACATAGAATTACTGTTAATTACTTCGGAATTATTTAAATTAAATGAAAATATATTCCTAGACCAGCTTAAGCTTAATAACGTTTTCACAATTTTTCTGTCACCTCCAAATCAGGAATTCATTGCATTCATATCAAAGAAAATAGAAGCAAAATTAGAAACATTTCCACCAATGCCATATGGCAAACCCAATATTAGTATAAACGCTTGGCTTAATCACCTAGCAAACGCAGGCCTAATGCCAACCAAATTAACTTGCTTAAGCGCTCTGATATTAATCAAACGATATGTGTCTCGCATAATGCTAAGTACGCCTCAGCCTATAAATATAATTGGGCGAAACAACATATACCGATTGCTTTTTGATGGATTATATTTTTCAAACAAATTTTCTACTACGCCTCTTCCGACATACAGAGAATTATCAGAACGAACAAGTTTTGTAAGGGCTGATGGCACACAATTCAAATACCCGGCTAAATCGATTAGAAAATTTTTAACAGAATTCAATAAAACTTTAGGCAGTTAAAAAATGATCACCTTAAGTTTTAAAAAAATAACATTCATTTCGTTTTATTTTACCATTCATTTTGGAATGAGTTTATTTGCAATGGAAACACAACAGGCGCCGACGCCGCCATGCGTAGCACAATCTCCTGTACAAGTTGATCATGAAGTAATTACAAGACTAGTTGACCAATCATTGGACCCTCATTCAGAAAATTTTGAAATGAGTTCTATTCTTGATGCATCAGTTAATTCACTTGATGAAAAACCAAATGAGCTCGGTAATGCAGTTTATCGTTTTTTGAAAAACATACTGGATAATCCAAATCCAAATGCTAGGCGCAGACTGGCTTCAGTTTACGATACACCTCAAGAAATA